>Ga0074045_10005385_pt1 | contig 11191 bp, 10 predicted proteins | sample BogForMeECP23OM2_FD_94442 | JGI IMG/M metagenome (GOLD analysis project Ga0074045, IMG submission 94442) | Bog forest soil microbial communities from Calvert Island, British Columbia, Canada - Bog Forest MetaG ECP23OM2 | ecosystem: Environmental > Terrestrial > Soil > Wetlands ...
CTTCGCCGCCGGTACGCGTTCCAGTCAGGTGCAGTCGCGGCGCAAGGAAGTCGAACGCCTGCAAGTGACCGAACTGGCGAAATCGAACATTCAGCGGCCGTATTTGAAATTCGAGCAGAAGCGGCCGTCGGGTAAGCACATTCTGGAACTCGAAGGCGTGTGTAAGGCGTATGGCGAGGCAAAAGTAATCAGCGGCTTCACGGCCAGCGTGCTGCGCGGAGAAAAGATCGCTCTCATGGGCCGCAACGGCGCCGGAAAAACAACGCTGCTGCAGGCAATGTTAGCGAATTCGCCCACCGTCACGAACGCCGAACTGCGCGCCACCAGTGGATACGACGGCGCATTCATCGATTCCGGCAAGGTAACTTGGGGACATGAAGCGGCGGTCGGCTTTTTTGCCCAGGACCATAGGGCACTCATCCAGCCAGGCATCAAAGTTCTGGAGTGGCTGCATCAGTGGGATCCTTCCGCTTCAACCGAGGAGATTCGCGGCTTGCTGGGCCAGATGCTCTTTCCGCGAGACGACGCCGACAAGAAAACCAATGTGCTCTCCGGCGGCGAGGCCGCCCGCCTGCTCTTTTGCAAGCTCATGCTTCAGAAACCAAACGTGCTCGTGCTCGATGAGCCCACGAACCATCTTGATCTCGAGTCGATCAACGCTTTGAACATTTCATTGCAGCGCTACCAGGGCACCGTGCTGCTGGTCACGCACGACGAGGATCTCATCGATGAAGTGGCCACCAGGATCTGGCACTTCGAAAGCAACCACAAAATTACCGATTTCAAGGGTAGTTACCAGGAGTATGAGTCGGTCCTGGCCTAGAGTCTTAGCTGCTCTTTATTCCCCGCTCAACGATAGAGAGAACGTCCTTTTTCCGTTTCGCGCGCTTGCGCGAGCGCGCCGCGGCGTTCACCAGGTCGGCAACTGTTGTGTTCTCCAGAATCTTGGCGGCAGAGTCGCGCACCTTGAGGAAAACTTCATAAAGCGCCCGATTGTCGTCGTTCAATGCGATCAGGCTGCGTAGTTGATCGGCGTCGCCAAACGGCGCGAGCGGGCCGTCAATCAGCCGGATGATCTCGCTCATGTGAATCTCGGAAGGCGCACGCCGCAGTTGATACCCGCCCTTGGCACCGCGAACGCTTTCCACAATGCGTGCGTTCTTCAGTTCCAGCAGGATCAATTCCAGAAACTTCTCGGGCAGATCGTTGTCCATGGCGATGTCGCGGATCTTGATCGTGCCCGTCCCATAGCGGTGGCCAAGGGTCATGACCGCTTCAAGCGCGTACAGGCCTTTCTGCGAAATTTTCAACGAAATGTCCTTTCGACGAGCGGATCCCTACCCAAGGCTTTCTTTGACGTACTTTAGTGCGCTCCCCCTGCGATTGCAATAGCCTCTTTGGATTGATCGACGCCGAGCTATTATTATTCTCACTATGGCAATCGCAACCACGAATCCCGCAACCGGCGAAGTCCTGAAGACCTTCGAACCTCTCACTCCCGCCCAGATTGAAGCCAAGCTGCAACTGGCAACGGCGGCATTCCGCGCCCACCGGCGCACCTCGTTTGCCGACCGCGCCGTCAAAATGATGCGCGCCGCCGAAATCCTGGAACAGGAAAAAGATGAATGTGCCCGCCTGATGACGCTCGAAATGGGCAAGCCCCTGAAGGCCGCTGTAGGCGAGGCCCTCAAATGCGCCAGCGGTTGCCGCTACTACGCCGAGCATGCGGAGAAGTTTCTAGCCGATGAAGTCATCGATACCGGCGCGAAGCGCAGCTTCATCCGCTACCTTCCCATCGGCCCGATCCTCGCCGTCATGCCCTGGAACTTCCCCTTCTGGCAGGTGTTCCGTTTCGTCGCACCCGCGCTCATGGCGGGCAACGTCGGCCTGCTGAAGCATGCATCGAACGTTCCGCAATGCGCCCTCAAGATTGAAGAAATTGTCCGCCGCGCCGGTTTTCCCGAAGGCGTTTTCCAGACCTTGCTGATCGGCTCCGGCCCGGTCGATGGCATTCTCAACGATCCCCGCATCGTAGCCGCCACTCTCACCGGCAGCGAGCAGGCCGGCATCCAGGTGGGCATTTCGGCCGCCAAGCGCATCAAGAAAGTCGTGCTCGAACTCGGCGGCAGCGATCCTTTCGTAGTCATGCCCAGCGCCGATCTCGAAGCTGCCGTCAACACAGCCGTTGATGCCCGCATTCAAAACAACGGCCAGTCCTGCATCGCGGCCAAGCGCTTCATCGTCGCTGAAAAAATCGCGGACGAGTTCGAACGCAAGTTCGTCAGCAAGATGCAATCGCTGCGCATAGGCGACCCGTTCGACGACAACACGCAGCTAGGCCCGCTAGCCAACCCCGAAGCCGTAGCCTCTCTCGATGCCGACGTCAAGAAAACCATCGCAGCTGGCGCCCGCGTCCTCACTGGCGGACATCCGATCGAGCGTCCCGGCAGCTTCTACGCTCCCACCGTGCTCACCGACATTCCCAAAGATTCGCCCGCCTACAAGGAGGAATTCTTCGGTCCGGTGGCTTCGATTTTCCGCGTGAAGAACATTGACGAGGCGATTGCGATCGCCAACGACAGCCGCTTCGGATTAGGGGCAAGTGCCTGGACGAAAGACCCAGCCGAAACCGAAAGGTTCATCAACGAGCTAGAAGCCGGAATGGTCTTCATCAACAAAATGGTCGCCTCCGATCCGCGTGTGCCGTTCGGCGGAGTGAAAGCCTCCGGCCACGGCCGCGAACTCGCCACAAACGGCATCCGCGAATTCGTAAATATCAAAACCGTATGGATCCAGTAGGTGAAACTCTGTTGGACGGCGGAGCGCTTCAGCTTTGAACTGGGTTTTGGGTGGCGCAGCAGTTTACCGATGCGATAAATGGTGTGTTTTGGACGCCGGCTTTAGCCGCTGAGGTCACGCTCCTGCGCCGAAGGCCCCAACCTGCCCTTGACCTCCCCAATGCAACTCCACTACATTCAAAAGCCGCACTAATTAGCTCAAGTCGAGGCATTCTCCCCATGACCGCAAAAAAGAACACCGTCCCCAAAACCGGCCTGCAGCAGAAAGCCCAGCTCATGTCCGCGTCGGAAATCGAGCGCACGCTCGTGCGCCTAGCGCACCAGATTCTGGAGAAAAATAGCGGCGTAGACGGTCTAGGCTTGGTAGGCATCCGCCGGCGCGGCGTCCCGCTCGCGGAGCGCCTGGGCAAGATCATCCAGCGAGTCGAAAAAAAGCCCGTGCCTGTCGGTACGCTCGACATCACCTTTTACCGCGACGATCTTTCCACGCTCGGTCCCAAACCGGTAGTCCAGCCGGCAGAAATCGGCTTTTCTATCGAAGACAAAAAGATCGTCCTCATCGACGACGTACTCTACACCGGCCGCACCACGCGCGCCGCGCTCGATGCCCTGTTCTCCCACGGCCGCCCCAGCCTCGTGCAGTTGCTGGTTCTGATCGACCGTGGCCATCGCGAGCTGCCCATCGAAGCCACGTTCATAGGACGCCACGTACAAACCAGTGCCAGCGAAGTAATCGAAGTAAAGCTAACCGAGATCGACGAAGCCGAAAAAGTGCTGCTGATGGAAAGACCCGCCTAGGGCACGCTGCCCCGGCTATCCAGCGGAGCGAAGCTGCAGCAAAAGACTCTCGATTTTGATCTTGCTTTGAAGGGGCGCGGCTTCCGCCGCGCCGATGCGCCTACTTATGTCTTCTTTTCGCGGGCATCAGCCCGCGAATGACGACTAGCCCTTCCGCCGCGCCCAGTCCTCCTCAAATCGTGCCCGATCATAAAACGATTTCTGCGTCCCCACGCCCGTAGTCGAAAGCCCCGCATACAAATTTGCCCGCCGAGCCGCCTCCAGCTCCGCTAACCCTTCTCCCAAAAACGTAGCAAAGCTTCCAATGAAAGCATCGCCCGCGCCCGTCGAGTCCACGCTCTTCATGGGATAGGCCGCCACATGTGACATCCCATCCTTCCCAGCCAACAACGATCCATTCGCCCCCAGCGTAATCAGCACGCGCCGAATGCCGCCCGCCAAAAGCTTCTCCGCGCACCGCTTCGCATCGTCCACGTTGCGCACAGGCAAGCCGGTAATCGTCTCCGCCTCGCTTTCGTTGGGGACAAAATAATCCAGCTCCGCCACGGCCTTCAGATCAATCGGCTGCGCCGGAGCTGGATTCAGGATGCACCGAATCCCATTCTTCCGCGCAAACTGAATCGTGTAATACACCGTCTCCAGCGGAATCTCGAACTGCAGCACAATGCAGTCGGAGTTCTTCAACACGTCGGCCGCGGCATCCACATCCGCTGGTTTTAACGCGTCGTTCGCGCCCTTTACCACGATGATCCGGTTCTGTCCCGACGACTCCACAAAGATCGGAGCCACGCCGCTCGAAACCCCGCTCACCTGCCGCACGTGCGTCGCATCAATCCCCAGCTTCTCAAAGTTCTTGATTGTCGCCGGCCCGAATAGATCGTCGCCCACGCGCGCCACCATAAAAACGTCCGCCCCGCACAGCCGAGCCGCCACCGCCTGGTTCGCGCCCTTGCCGCCAAATCCCAAGTCAAACTTGTCGCCAAAGATGGTCTCCCCCGGCTTGGGGAAGTGGTCGGAAAAGGTAGTCAAGTCAACATTGGCACTGCCAACAACAGCGATCCGTGGGCGTTTAGGCATGGTCACTCGCTTCCGTTAGTGGTTGGTCTCCGCACGCGCCGAGCTTGCGGTTAGGGATTTGGAAGGCTGAGGATAGTCAGCGGGAGAAGTGGTGTCAACCGGGAGCGGAGCCGCGCGGCGTCGGCACCCGGGCGTTTCTGGAAAAAGATGACACCCGCCAGAAGGCTCCTGCTAGAACTTGCGCCCGAGAAAGTGCCCCGCCACTGCCGTGCCAGCCCGCAGGCGGCCGAACCTCTCCTGGAACATTGTCGAGTAGAGCGTCGTCATGTCCTTGGGCGGTGGTGGCCGGCGTTCCTTCTTGTGCAGGACCATCGCCTCCGATGGGCAGGTGGTTACACAAAGCCCGCACCCGATGCAACGTTCCTCCGCGACCTTCGCCGGCTCGCCATCGGCGACGATTGCGTCCATCTGGCAACGGGTCGCGCATGTGCCGCAGAGTGCGCAGCGCGCGCTGTCCACTTCCGCGACAAAATCTGTCTGAAAAAACTCGGCTGGCCGGGGCCATTTTTTCGCCGTCGTCAAAACGCCGCAGCAGCAACCGCAACAGCAGCACACGAACATCGGTTCCTGCGCATTCTGCGGTTCCAGCACCAGTCCCTCGCGGTCGGCCTGGTCCAGTAGCCCCAGCATCTCCTCTTTGCTGACCGCACGGGCAATCCCTCTCTCGGTCATCATGGTTGCCACCTTGCCGAACATCAGGCAATTGTGCGGTTCCTTGGTCACTCGGCAAGGCTGCCCGGTGAGTTCGCGTCCCTGCCGGCAGATGCAGGGAATGGCCGCAAAGGGTCCGGCGCTGGCTTCGACAAATCCACGGATGTCGTCATAGCGGGCGATCGCGCGTTCCACTGGGATGGACTTATTGACTGGAACAATTCGCGTCTGCGGGATTCGCGGCCCGTTTACTGCGGCTCCAAACCCCTCGTCAAAGTATGCCCGCACGTCGCGCTCTAGCTCCGGTGTCAGGCGGTTCACCTGAGCTTCGTACATGCCCAGCACCAGCGGAGACTTCCCGTACCGAGCGCCTTTCTTGCCCGGCACTTTTCGGATGGATCCCTTTTCCGCCATCCGATCGAGCGCCTCGCACACTTGCTCCCGGGTCATTGCGCTCGGCACGCGGCGACGAATGGTGGTCGCTCGCTCCGGAATCGCGCTCAGGCACAAGGCCAGCCGGGCTTCGTCGGGAGTGAAAAGCTGCCTGAGAATGCGCAGCTCTACGCCGGATTCGGTAGCCGGGTAGGGAACCGGCATGCGGTCCAGATGCCTCTGTAATGCGCGATAAAGTTCGTCATCTGCCATAGCCTGCGCTCGCCAGGTCCTTGCTCCAGAACCTCAATCTTGAACTCGAAGACTGAACCATTGTAAGCCTCTAAATGGCCGACGCCATGTAGGCGCTCACTTGGGTTCATCTCCGCCGTGGAATATCTTCTAAGTCCGGCATTGTTCCTCCCATCGACACCAACCCACGAGAGCCTTCCAATCCCCGCGCCGCCGCAAAGAATCTCCCCAGCTTCTCCGCATCCTGCTTCTTAGGACAAACCGGCATGTATCCCAAGGCCTTCCGCGACCTTGCGAAGTTGCTTATCTCTTGTCCATAGAAGCGTGGGCGGATTGATAAACACAGAAGCGATCAGGTGGGCGTCGGTCAAACCGATGCCGGCGTTGTACAAACGCCGCGCCTCGATCATCGACCGTATCTCGCTCAGGCGCGCCACTCGCACTGTCGGCAATAGGTCGAGGAGCGCAAGCGTCTTCCTGCGCTCCTTCAACGACCCAAGCGCCAGTTCTGCAGTCACGAAGGGATGAACGACAATCTGTCCCCGGTCCAGAAGTTCTCGCATCTCTTCATCATCGGAGCGGAGGTGGTCGATCCAAACGGACGTATCGGCGAGAATCAATTCGTCCGCGCATTCGTCCGCACTCTGCGTCGCGGAATATTCTTCAATCCCGGCATGGTGCCTCCCAGAGAGGCCAATCTGCGAGCGCTTTCCCGCTCGATCAGCGCTTTCAGCGCTTCACGAACCAATGCCGTTTTTTCCTCCACCCCAGTAAATTCCTGAGCTACGCGTACAAGCTCATCATCAAGCGCGAGTGTCGTTCTCATGCGAATCTCCTGCACCAATTATAGCATCATATGATGCCGATATATGTGCCTATTTAATGGAGAGTATGTCTCCTGACACCGCCGCAAAAAACCGCCTCAGCTTCTCCGCATCCAGCTTCCCGCCCGTTCGCATGCCCGAGCAAACATCCAGCCCAAACGGCCCCACTTCCGCAAATCGCCTGCGCCACAATTCTACGGAGTCAGCCCTCCCGCCAGAAACACCGGAACACTCACGCGCTCGCGAATCTCGCAGCTAAGCGTCCAGTCATGCGTTCGTCCCGTTCCGCCGAATTCCTGTGTCCCGCTTCCGTGCGCGGCGTCACAACAGGTGCAGCCGAGTCTGCATTGAATGACGGCTATCCGGCACGGCATCCCAGAGGGGCCCCCAAGTGTCCGAGAAAGAGTTGACCAATCGCAGAACGCGGTAATGCCGTAGCGATAACTGTTGACATTAGCGTTAACACTCAAGACCATTAACAGAGTCAAAACGAGGATCCTATGACTACGGGTCTCCAAGTCTTCCAGATCCCCAACAGCCCTCTTGACATCGGCTGCTAGAATGAAATCTAGGGCAATCGAAAAACTGCTTTGTAGCAACTTGTTTGCGGTAGTCAGGTCGAAGAGTTCACAATCGGGAGAGAATTGCTCTAAGTCTTTATTTTGGAATACTTTACATGTAAGTTCCTGCCGCTCAAGACTTTGCGGAAGATTACCCGCTAAAGTCTTGATACCAATAGACCGGAGTAGGGGGGAGGGGGGGTAGGATGACTAAGTAGTAATATCTCTTCCCATTTTGGAAAAAATTCTCTTCGCTAAACTCTCCAATTTCGAGGACTCATTCTGATCGCCGAACAATGTCGCCGAGCAATGATCGACAAACAATGATTACCGAAAAATGACCGCCAAACAGCCAGACTCCAAAAAACAAGGTTTCGCCACACGCGCTATTCACGCCGGACAAGAACCCGATCCTGCAACTGGCGCAGTCAACGTCCCGATTTACGCGTCTTCGACCTACGTTCAGGAAGAGATCGGAAAGCACAAAGGCTACGAGTATTCGCGGGTGTCGAATCCGACGCGCGATCGCCTGGAGACGAACCTTGCCGCGCTCGAAGGCGGAGTCGCGGCCAAGGTCTTCGCCAGCGGAATGGCCGCGATCAACGCCGTTGCCAGCATGCTCAAAGCCGGAGATCACGTCGTTGCCGGACACAATCTGTACGGCGGAACTCCGCGCCTGTTCAATCAGGTGCTGGTCAATTTTGGTCTGACATTTACCTACGTCAATACTTCGGACCTGAAGGCGGTCGAGCGCGCGTTCCAGAAGAACACGCGGCTCGTTTTTGTGGAAACGCCGACCAATCCTTTGATGGAACTGTGCGATCTGCGCGCGATCAGCGATTTGAGCCACAAGCACGGAGCGGAAGTGGTTGTGGACAACACCTTCATGTCGCCGTACTTTCAGCGCCCGATCGAGCTTGGCGCGGACATGGTTGTCCACTCGACCACCAAGTTCCTCAATGGCCACAGCGATGGTTTAGGCGGAGTTGTTGTGTGCACCAAGACCGAGCAAGCCGAGAAGCTGGCGTTCCTGCAGAAGGCCGCGGGCGCGATCCTGTCTCCCTTCGAATGCTGGCTGATTTTGCGCGGCGTGAAGACGCTTGCGGTGCGCATGTTGCAGCACGACTGCAACGGGCGCAAAGTTGCCGACTACCTGGCGAAGCATAAGAAGGTGCAGAAGGTTTTCTATCCCGGACTGAAGGATCATCCGCAGCACGAACTGGCCAAGCGGCAGATGTCCGGTTTCGGAGCGATGATTGCGTTTGAAACCGGCTCGTTGGCGAATGCCAATAAAATGTTGCGCAAGGTGCGCGTGTGTTCGCTCGGAGAGTCGCTGGGCGGAGTTGAAACCTTAATCTCACATCCAGCCACCATGACGCACGCTGCGGTCGGTGAAGAAGGACGGCGCAAGATCGGGATCACCGACGGCTTGGTGCGGATTTCGGTGGGGATTGAGGACGTAGAGGATATTCTCGGCGATCTGGAGCAGGCGCTGGCAGCGATCTGAGCCACTACCCAAAGGCTTAGTTTCTTAGACAAGCTCTATGCGAATCAGCGCACCGACTCGGCAATCCAGTTGAGATAGGCCTTGCTGCCATCGGTGACGGTGAGTTCGAGGCATTCCGGAACTTCGTGCGAATGCAATTTGGCCAGGACCGCTTGCAGCCGCTCGAAAGCGCCCGCTGTGGTCTTGATCAGGAGCAGCACCTCGGTCGAGGTTTCCACTTCGCCCTTCCAGCGGTACATCGATTCCACCTGAGGCACGATGTTGACGCAGGCGGCAAGTTGCTGCTCGACCAGCGCATGGGCAATGTGCCGCGCTTCTTCGATGGAGCCGCAGGTGGTTAGAACAAGTCTTGGGTCAGTCATATCTTCGGTCCGTCATATCTTGGATCAGTCATATAGAATCAGGCGTTGCACGCGATCTGCCGACGCTTCTTTGCCTTCAGACTTTACTCCTGAACGCACGTCGGATGGAAGCCCAACGTGCGACCCAGAGTCGACCATTCATACGAGGTCAGCAATGATGGCGGAAATAAAGTTTGGTACTTCGGGATGGCGCGCGGTGGTGGCCGAGGAATTCACGTTCGCCAATGTACAGCGCGCGGTGCACGGAATTGCCAGATACGTAACGTCGCAGAAGGCTAGCGGAGCCAAAGTGATTGTTGGCCGGGATCCACGGTTTCTGGGAGAGACTTTTTGCGAGACTGCGGCCGATATTTTGTCGAGCTACGGGATCACGCCGCTGCTCATTGCGGAGCCTGCGCCGACTCCAACGATTTCTTATGCCGTGATTCAGTCGAAGGCAGACGGAGCGATCAACTTTACGGCCTCGCACAATCCTCCGGAGTACAACGGAATCAAGTTCTCGACTCCCGATGGCGCGCCCGCGCTGCCGGAGGCGACGAAAGCGATTGAGGCGGAGATCGCGGCCTATGACCAGAACCCGCAAATGCCGCGCGCGGCGAAGGCGGGGACGCAATCGATTGATCCTCGCCGCATGTATCTTTCGCGTCTGCGCGAGATCGTCGATCTCGACGTCATCAAGAAATCCGGCGTGCGGATCGCTTTCGATCCCATGTGGGGCTCGGCTCGCGGGTATTCCGACGCCTTGCTCCAGGAAGCTGGCGTTAGCGTCGCTACTGTGCATGATTATCGTGACGTCCTTTTCGGAGGTCATGCACCTGAGCCCGACGATCATCTGCTGGAGGACTTGCGCAAGAAGATGCGCGAAATCGGCGCTGGGATTGGAATTGCGACCGACGGGGACGCGGATCGCTTCGGCATCGTGGATGAAGATGGAACGTTCATGCAGCCCAACTACGTTATCGCGCTGCTTTTCGATTACCTAGTCGAAACGCGCGGGTGGAAGAACGGAGTGGGGAAGTCGGTTGCTACAACCAACCTTATTAATGCTCTGGCCGACAAGCACAAAATAGAGCTGCATGAAACGCCTGTGGGCTTCAAGTACATCGGCGAACTGATTAAGCAGGACAAGATTCTGATTGGCGGCGAGGAAAGTGCCGGTTTGTCCATTCGCAAGCACGTGCCGGAGAAGGATGGCGTGCTGGCGGGCTTACTTTGCTGCGAGATGGTGGCGCGGCGCGGGAGTTCGCTGGGCAAACAACTGGAAGGCATATTTGCCAAAGTTGGTTCCTTCTATCCGCTGCGCGAGAACTTCCGCTTGACGCCGGAAGTGAAAGGGAAGTTTACTGAGAAGTTACGTGCTGATCCGTCCGAGTTTTGTGGCAGCAAAGTTGCGAAGGTGGTGCGGACGGACGGGCTGAAGCTCGTCCTGGCGGACGGATCATGGGTGTGTTACCGCCTTTCGGGCACGGAGCCGGTGGTGCGCGCGTACAGTGAAGCGCGCAGCAAGGAAGACCTTACGAAGTTGAGCACGGCAGCCAAGGCATGGATCTTCGACTAGGACAACTCGGGCTCGGGCCGCAGTCGCGGGCACGGATTCTGGTGCATCCGGAGGACGGGCTGCGTGCGGTGATGGAGCAAGGGCCGCGGGCTGAAGCCATGGCGGCAAAGTGGGTTGAATGCACACGGCCAGCATGGTCGTGGCTGGCGCGCGAGTGGCGCGTGGTAGGAACCGCAGCATCAGCCCTGCTGATTATTGGATTACTCGTGCATGCCATCTTCGGCGCCAACGGTATGGTCGTCTATCGCGAAAAGCACGCGGAGATGCAGGCATTGCAGGCCGAAGTGGACCGCCTGCAAAAGGAAAACGCGCTCAACGCGGAACGAATCAAGCAGCTCAAATCAAATCCTGCGGCGATTGAAAAAGAAGCCCGCGAGCAATTGCACTACTCGCGGAAGGGCGAGGTTGTGTTTGTAACGCCCGAGGCTCCGC
>Ga0074045_10005386_pt1 | contig 11191 bp, 9 predicted proteins | sample BogForMeECP23OM2_FD_94442 | JGI IMG/M metagenome (GOLD analysis project Ga0074045, IMG submission 94442) | Bog forest soil microbial communities from Calvert Island, British Columbia, Canada - Bog Forest MetaG ECP23OM2 | ecosystem: Environmental > Terrestrial > Soil > Wetlands ...
AGCCACTCCAGCCAATCTCGTTCCTCCTGGTTCATTGCGATTCGTTCCACCCTTCCAGTTTTTAGCTGTCAAGAGGAACTTTCTACTTTGCCCAATTAGGAACTTCTCACTTTGCCGCGACAGATTCCGCCGCATCGGTTTCCAAACGGATGCGTTGCTGATATGATTCGGGGAGACGGCGGCTGGCACCCCAACGCGGCGGCATGCGGTCGGAAAGTCCCCGGAACCGGACAGAAGGAGCATCCATCATGCATGCGACCTGGCGTGGCCCGAGGCTCACGGACGATCCCGTTGGACATCGTCACGCGGTAAGCATCCATTTCGGGTGCATCACCCTGCTCGTCGCCTTTACATCGGTCATCGTTCGCTCGGCCGGTTGGGAGCATGGCGCTCAGATTGTTCCCATGGCTATCGCCGAACTGATGGTGGTTGTGGCGCTGTTCCTCAACTACGGGGGAAAGTGGATTTGGGCAGCCAGGCTGAGTGCGTTTGCGGTCCTGTTCGGCGTCACCATCGAGGTGATCGGAGCTCGCGACGGCTTCCGCTCTATCGCCATGCTGGCATTTCCTGGACTGCTGGTAATTGCCGTAATGGTGCTTCGGGCAGTGGACTACCTGGTTCTGGCTTTCGCAACTCTGCTGACGGTAACCGGCCTCGGCGTAGCGGAGATTCATGGCCTGATTCCAACCGTGCCCATAGTGCGCACCCCTACGGACTACGTCACGGTCTTCTTCGTCGATCTGATCCTGGTGGTGGTTGCCATTTACGGGGCGCTGCTCACTCGCGATCTAAGGCTGAATCTGGCAAGGACCAGCGCCACTGCCGATCAGTTGGTTCACGCCAACCGCGAGTTGACGCGGTCGGAGGCGAAGTACCGCTCCTTTATTGAACTGGCCGTGGATGCAATTCTCGTGGTCGGCCGCGATGGGATGATTGTCGAAGTGAACAGGCAGGCAGCGGCCCTCACGGGTATCGCTAGGGAAGAACTGCTCGGCACTTCCATGACGGCGATCGTTTCGCCGATCGAGCCTGAAGGGAATCCTTTCCCTCTGGATGTGCTGGCGAAAGGCGTGCCGATTATGAGCCCATGTCGCATCGGCCGGGCTGCCAGCGCGGCGGTGGAGGTGGAGATACACTCGGCTATGCTTCCGGATGGCTTGATTCTCTGCTTCTGCCGCGACATGACCGAGCGCCAGCGGGCCGAGGAGGAACGGAAGCGGCTGCAGGCACAGCTGATCCAGGCCCAGAAAATGGAATCGATCGGACGTCTGGCAGGCGGTGTGGCCCACGACTTCAACAACCTGCTGACCGTGATCAACGGCTACAGCCGGATGCTGATGGACACTCTGGTCTCGGACGATCCGAGCCGGGAAAGCATCGCAGAGATCCACCGGGCCGGAGAGCGCGCCGCGGAACTGACCCAGCAACTGCTGGCATTCAGCCGCAAGCAGAGACTGCAATCTCATGTGCTCGACTGCAACCGCGTGGTCAGCGATGTGCGGCCTATGCTGACGCGCTTAGTTGGGGAAGACGTCGAGTTGCGCGTCCAGTTGCACGAAGCAGCCACGACCGTCTACGCCGATCGCCATCAATTGGAGCAGGTGATTATGAATCTGGCGGTGAACGCGCGAGATGCCATGCCGCACGGAGGTAAGTTACTAATTGAGACGGCGTTAGTAGCATTGGGCGGGAGCGGCACACAATCGCTGCCGGGAGTGCAGGCGGGCCCCTACGTCACGCTGGCGGTGAGCGACAACGGTTTAGGAATGGCCGAAGAGACACGCCGGCACATCTTCGAGCCGTTCTTCACGACCAAAGACGTCGGTACAGGGACCGGACTCGGGCTGTCGATGGTTTATGGAATCGTCGAGCAGAGCGGCGGTCACATAGAGGTCGTCAGCGAACTCGGGCAGGGGACGACTTTCAGGATCTATTTGCCCAAGGTTGTGGATGCGCCGGCCGATTCCGGCGAGCCGGAGAGCGTTCCCGTTCCAGCCATCGGCGGAACCGGGACTGTATTGGTGGTGGAGGACCAGGCCGACGTCCGAAAATATGCGGCGGAAGCGCTGGCGGCTTACGGCTACCGCGTGATCCAGGCGGAGAGCGCCAGCGAGGCGCTGGCGCTGTGCGAGCGGGGGCGGATCGACTTGGTCCTGACCGACGTGGTCATGCCGAACCTCAGCGGCAGGGATCTGGCAGACCTGCTGGCGAAACACTGGCCCGGTATCAAAGTGTTGTTCATGTCGGGTTATGCCGACGATGCCGCCACGCCTCATGGATTTCCGCAGAAGGGTATGGAGCTGATCCAGAAGCCGTTCGGCCCAGGCGAGTTGGCAGGCAAAGTCCGCCAAGTGCTTGGCGTCGCGGGATCGCCCGATTCGCTTCCTGGCGGGCGGGAATGATCGGTTGAAAACGTCTCACGGAGGAACAGCCGGTTTGCCACGATGGCGGGCGCGTGGCAACATGGGTCCTCCCTGGCTGGACGGTATGGCTCCAGGCCAAGTGCCATCGACCCTTCCAGTTGAACCAACAACCCGCATTCTCCGGCTCAGAGTTGCGGGGAGTTCTTGACCAAAGGTGCCGCGCCTTCCTGTGCGCCAGACGTCGCGAACGGCCACTTACGGAGGAATCTCTCCGCTTTCTTCCGTGTCGGCGGCCTGGTGTTGTTCCTCTGCCGGGAGACAAAGCGCTGAACGGCACGCTTGTCGGCAATTATCGGGAACAGACGATCGAGGGAAGCGATGGCGTGGCCGATGGCCACGTTGCGGCATTCGGGAGTTGCGTAGGTGGCCCGCTCGACCTCCAGAATACGCCTGGCGATCTTATCCGCCAGATAGGGCTGCGCCACGCATCGTATTGCCTGCGTCGATCAGGTGCGGGCCGGAGATGGGAGACAGGTAGCCGTCGATGATCCGGTCGACTCTCCGCTTCCCATCGACGGTCGCCAGATTCCCCAGCAGCAGAATCGCGTTCCACCTCAAGATGCTGTTCTCGTTCCGGAGGAGGCTCGCGAAGAAATCGAAATGCGGATAAATCAAATCCGGTGCGCGCTCGCTCAAACTACGCAGAGCTTTGGCCGCACCGAACTTCACAAGCGCCACAGCGGAGGACACTGCGGCGAGGAGCGCTTCTAATAGTTCCGGCTTACGTCTCAACTGGCTTGCCAGACGCGAGACGTTCGCGCGGGGAGCGGCAAATCGGCGGATGAGAACGCGACCGCGAGTTTCCGGCATAGGTCGGCTCTTGCGATTCATACACCCTGCCGGAACGGTTGGCAAGGCCGGCAGGTCTGACGGCTAGTCGAAAAAACGGGGGAAATGGCAATACGCTCGATGATGGTGAGCGGCATACGCCCATCGCGATCCGAAGCGCGGCGCAGCATGGGCGCCGGGTCGGCGAGAGTTCGCGGACACCGCCACCTGGCGCATTGGTAAGCACTTCCGGAGCGTGCTAGGGCTCCGCGATTTCTTTTTCCGAAACCGCCGGATCGCCTGGCGCCGCAGGGTGGCCCGGGATGACGAAGTTGTCGATCAGCACCAGTATCCCGAAGGCGACGAAGCCCCAAGCCGCGCGGCTGAGGATACCAATTCCGATTGAAATCGATAGGAAAGCAACGATCCTTAATGCTCGAGTTCCATTCATATGCATTCTCTAAGCTGAAGTTTCCGATGTCTCTCTTACTGCTTCCATTGCGCCACTGAGGAGCACGATGTCCAATGGGCCCGCACTTTGCATTTCCTGGACACTCGCGACGTCGCGGGCCGATCTCCAGCGGTCCACCTGGCGCACCACCTCCGCGGATACCGCGGGCAAGGCCCCGGCGACCTCGGGCGACAACTGCGTTCCCAATCCTATCGCGGCGGGCTGGACTCCCACCAGGGCCACCTGGCGGGGCGCCTGGCCGAGCAGGCGCAGGTCGTCGAGCAGCCCGGAGATGCCAGACTGGTGTGCGTTCCGCGTTTCGATCCGCTGCGGATCGGGACTGCTGAAGTCGATCCAAATAATGCTGCCAGGTGGCAGACCGGCATCCACGGCGTCGACGATCAGCAGTTTCTCACACCCGCAAACTTCGGCCAGCAGATTCGTCCCCACGGTCCCACCATCGATGAGGCGCACCTTGGATCCGACGCGCGAATCGCTGCGCAACCTGCGAACGGTATGGATACCGACTCCATCATCGGACAGCAGCAGGTTTCCGATGCCGAGGACGGCGATGGGCCGAAGCGGATCATCGCGGCAAGTACGGGATTCGCCAGCCAAATCAATCACTGGGCCCCCCCGTATGGCACGAGTTGCAAGGCTGTTCCGCCCATGCAGTACCGATGTCGACCGGGTGTTGAAAAGCCAGCCCTTCCGGCCCCCGGGCGAATTGCAGGCTTCCGGCTTTGCCCTGCTGCAGGATCCTGTGACACTCGTTGCAACCGGAGCGAATGACCTTCCCGTCCAGGCTCTTGTGCTGGCCGTCGTGGCAGCGGAAGCAGCCTGGGAACTGAACGTGGTTGTCATTCGTGTAGTATGTGTCCCAGCGAACCTTCATCGATGGAAAGAAATACCGGCTGTAAGTCTGCTGTAAGTAGGCGATCGCGGCATGGATCGCCTGTTGCTTGCCCGCGTATACCTGCGGATAAGTCGATTGGTAATAGCTGCGCAACGCGCTATCGATTCCCTGCACCGCCTGTTGACCGTTCCCGTAAGCCGCGGTGAGTGCCGCCACCCCTTGTTGCTTGATAAATGGAAGAGACGCGTCGAGGCGGCCATCGGCCAGCGCCACGTCCATGCTCCGATCCGGCGATTGCAGAATGTGGCTAGGGCGATTGTGACAATCCACGCAGTCCATGGTTCGCACCTCTCCGGCCGGCGCGGCCGTCGAGGCCTGCGGCTTCGAGGTGTACACGTTCGCCTGGCCGGTTCTGGGGTCCACAGCCCGCACCCACGTGATGTTCTGCCTGCCCTCGTCGGTGGCGACATACTCCACCGTGCTGGCCACATGCCAGTGAATTCCCAGTTGCGACTGGCCCTCGGGCGCGCCCCCGCCAACCAGCACCAGTAAGTCGATTTCCCAGCGAGTGTTTTGCTCATCGGACAGGAAGTGCACCTGGCGCCACAGCTTGGCTCCGAAGAAATGCGCCGGCCAGTGACACTTCTCGCAATTGCTGCGTACCGGGCGCAGAGCCATCACAGGTACCGGAATCGGCCGCGGGTATCTGTCTTGCATCGTTTCCACGAGTTCATCCACACCGCGGACCTTCGATTCGATGTACCCGGTTGCGCCGGGCCCGACATGGCATTGCGCGCACGCTACGCGCGCGTGCGGCGACAGCCCGTAAGTGACGTCCTCGGGCGTCATCGAATGGCATACGGCACCGCAGAACGGCACAGCGTCGGTGTAGAGGTAGGCCCGGTAGCCGCCGTAAATGGCAGGCACGGATAGGAGGATCGCCCCGATCGCGACCACCAGAAGAGCCTTTCTCTCCCTAGCCACGTTGAGGTCCCACTTAGGGTATCGGGCGAAGGATAGCGGCTTGTGCTTCCGCCACCGGATCCACTGAACGTACATGCCGGTCAGCACGACGACAACGCCGGCAATCACCAATATCGGCGGGCCAAAAACGATCACGAGGTCGCCGTAGGGCTCAACCAGCGCGCCGCCGCCAATGGTGTGGTAGGCCGTCAAAACGACAAATACGAACAATCCAACGGCGGCGATACCGGTTCCGGCGAAGCTGGTCCAATTGCGGTAAAGCGCCACCGGACCCGGTCCCGGACGGGGCTTGATTGGCCCCTTCTCGCCGGGTGCGGCCTGCGGCAGCAACTGGTGGCGTTTGACGAAGCGCCGCGCTTCCGGAATCGCCGCGACCTCATGACGCAGTTCGCCGGCGGGTACGAACTTCCATCCGGAGAAAATGCTGTCCAGCAATCCGTTTTCTTCCTCGATTGAGATGAGAACCGAAAGGTACACGTGGAAGATCACGAACGCGAAGAAAACGAACATCAGAAAGAAGTGAATTTCGCGCAGGTACTGAGGATCGATAAGCTGCGGCAGCCAGCCGATGAATTGGGTGAGGACGGGGTTGCCCAGCACCCGGCTGTAGAGGGCCAGGCCGGTCAGGATCTCGACCAGGAACATCAGGTAAATCACGAGATAAGTCAGTGCGGCCAGCGGGTTATGACCTACCCGATGGCCCGGCTCGAAACGCAGGAACGAGTAAAACTCGAGCATCGACCCCATGCCGCGCCATTGCTCGCGGTGGATGGGGAGGTAAGCCGACCACCTCGTCCAAAAGTTGCCCTTGAAGAACCAATACACACGGAACGCGAAGGCACCAATCAGTACGAATCCGGAAACCAGGTGAACAAATCGTACCGTGGCCATCAGGAAAGGCGCCTGCCCGGATGGAACCAAGAACGGGCGGTGGATGAACAGCCCGGTCGATGCGAGAGACACGAACGCAAAGAAAATCAGCCAGTGGGCAATGCGAACCGGCAGTTCCCAAACGTAGGTACGGACCAGCTCCGTCTCGGGACGGCGCGCCAACACGGACTTGGGAGATGCAGCTTTCGGCACCGCAGCCTCCTATGTCGCTTCCACCCGATGCCATCGGCGTCCCCGCGCATCCACGACTTGAACCGCGCACGCCAGGCACGGGTCGAAAGAGTGAATGGTGCGGAGCAGCTCGAGCGGCTTGTCGGGGTCCGCAACCGGATGTTTGATCAGCGCGGCCTCATACGGGCCGTGCTGGCCCATTGCATCGCGCGGACCGCCGTTCCACGTACTAGGCGCGATCACCTGGTAATTACGAATGGCGCCGTCCTCGATCTCGACCCAGTGACCCAGCGAGCCTCGCGGCGCTTCGTGCTGCCCGAAGCCGCGGCATGAGCTCGGCCAAGAGTCGGGGTCCCAGCGCGCGCCGTTGTGCATGGTGAGCTCGCGCCGGCCGAGATTGTCTTCCAACTCATGCAACCAGTCGGGCATCTTATCCGCCACGAGCTGCGCCTCCAGGGCGCGTGCGGCAATCCGCCCCAGAGTCGAGAACAGCACCGTGGCAGGCTGCTTGATCTGAGCCAGCACGGAATCGACAAGCCCTTTCGCCGGCTGCTTGCCGGCCGCGTATGCGATTACGAATCGCGCCAGCGGCCCGAGCTCCATCACCTCGTTCTCATAGCGCGGAGCTTTCAGCCAGGAGTACTTCTGATCGACATTCAGGTATTCGTATGGGGGTGTGGGACCCGTGTAAGTGGGCCTTGTCTCGCCTTCGAATGGATGTTTGGCCGGCTTGTTGTCTCCGTATTCGTACCAGGAACGCGCCACATACTCGGTGACCTTTTCCGGAGAAAACGGCTGCACCGCCGCGATGTCGCGTTTCCGAACTACTCCCGCGGGGAAGAAGAACGCCGAAGGGTCGCGCATGCTCTTGCCCGGATAGTCTCCGTAAGATAGGAAATTGCCCACGCCCTCGCCCCGCGTAAACCAGTCGGGGTAGAAACCGGCGACGGCGAGCACATCCGGCACGTAGACCTGGTGCACGAACTGCCGGCCCATTTCAATCAGCGAACGAAGCAGTTGCAGACGTTCTGGATTGATGGGAGCTTGCGGTGAATCGGGATCCATCGCCGTCGACATTCCGCCCACGAGAAACGTCTGCAAGTGCGGATTCTTGCCGCCCAGCGCCGCATGCATGCGGATGTAATCGCGCTGAAACTCCAGCGCATCGAGATAGTGCGAAACCGCCAGCAGGTTCACTTCGGGCGGCAGACGGTACGCCGGATGGCCCCAATAACCGTTGGCGAACACGCTCAACTGGCCGCTCTCCACCAAAGTTCGCACCTGTGTTTGAACCGCCCTGAAATGGTTCGCTCCGGACTTGGCCCAGTCGGACAACGAGCCGGCAATCTGCGCCGTCTTCGCCGGATCTGCCTTCAGGGCGCTGGCGACATCGACCCAGTCGAGCGCCTGCAGATGATAGAAATGGACGACGTGATCTTGCACCAACTGAGCGCTGGCGATCAGGTTGCGCACCAGGCGAGCGTTATCGGGCACCTCGATTTCGAGGGCGTCCTCCACAGCTCGCACGGAGGCGAGTGCATGGACGACCGTGCATACCGAACAGATTCGCTGCAGCCAGTACCACGCCTCGCGCGGGTCGCGGTTGCGGACCACCAATTCGAGGCCGCGGAACATGGTGCCGGAGCTCCAGGCATCGGAGATCACGCCGCCCTCCACCTGCGCCTCAATCCGAAGATGCCCTTCAATCCGCGTCAGCGGATCAATCACAATGCGCGCCATGTTTTCACTCCCCGCATGCGGCAGGTCCGATGCTCATAGCACCTCCTCCGCGGTCACGATTTCGAGGGCGGCCCGTCCCGCTCCTCCAAACCGCCTCCCCGTGCGATCTCGGTTGGGCCGCCCCGGGGCGCCTCCCCTCGCGGGCGCATTTGCGCGCGAGCCGCACTGGCGATTCCGTGTAAGCCCAGAGCGGTCGCGACGCCGGCCGTCAACCAGCCTCCGATCTTCCCGGCGGTGATGTCCACACCGAATCCTGGAACCCCCGGCAGGCGCTGATAGAGCGGCAGTGCCGTGTCCCAGAAGCGGTGAGAGGCGCATGCGGCACAGCCGTGCCCGGATTCGACGGGCCAACTCGTCCCATCGTTCCACCGGACCACCGGGCAGTTGAATGTCCCATGCGGCCCCTTGCATCCCATTTTGTAAAGGCAGTACCCGCGCCGCGCGCCGTCGTCGTCCCAACGTTCCACAAAACGGCCGGCATCGTAATTGGCGCGCCTCTCGCACTGGTCGTGAATGATGTGACCGTAGGCGAATAGGGGTCGTTTCAGGGCATCCAGCGCAGGCATCCGGCCGTAGGTCAGCCAATAGACCAGCAACGCGGCCGTGTTGGCGGGGTTGTGAGGGCAGCCGCCCATGTTCACCAGATTCAGGTTCGGGACTGCTTCCCCTACGCCGATCGCGCCGGTGGGATTCGGGACCGATCGTTGCGGGCCGCCGTCAAATGCACAGGAGCCGACCGCGATTACCGCCGCGGCATTCCCGCAAACCCGCCTGGCAATATCCAGGGCCGAACGGCCGCCGATGGTGCAGTATCCGGGGTTGCCCGTGGGGATCGAACCTTCCACGATCGCCAGGTACTTGCCGGATTCCTCACGCACCACACGATCCAGAACGGCGGTGGCCTGCTTGCCGGCCGCCGCCATGATGGTCTCGTGATATTCCCAGGAGAAGAACGAGAGCACCAGTTCCGTGATCGACGGGTGGCTGGAACGTAACATCGATTCGGAGTTGCCGGCACAATCCTGCAGCTCCAGCCATACCAATACCGGCCGGCGCTTCTTTTCCAGGGTTGCCGCAATCTGCGCGGCTGCGCCCAGCGGCAGACCTAGCACGGCTGCCATCGAACCGCAAAACTTCAAGAATCTTCTGCGTGGGATTCCATAGCACCGCAGAGTGTCTGCAATGCTCGATTCGCGACCAGGCATCGGGCTTCCCCCAACACTGCCCGACGACCCGGCGCCCGGCAGGTTTGCTTCTGAGCCACAGGGATGAACGCGCGATACGGGTCGCGTGCCGCGCGCCCGATAACGCCCCATTATGGGCCTAGTACCAACCGGCAGTCAAGACAAAAAGAGCCTATTATTTGAATTCGTGCACCATTTCCTGGAATCCCGTCTGCCGCTGCTGCCGGAGCGAGTGTCACACCAGGCCCGCTGAATCCGCCGGCGTGCCGATGCAGTGCGTCAGCGTCGAGTGGCTGAAGCTCCGCCCAGCCGATTCGAAACAGGAGTGTCCCCCGGCGACTTTTCGGCGCGCAGGGGCATTCTGGGGGATTGCGAGACGGTTGCCTTCGCTAACACCAACGACCTCGGCGAGCGCCGGTTCGCCTGCCTGGCCGCTGGGAACTACACGGTGCGCTTTGAGCCGGCGCAGCACACCGTTACCCCGACCCGGCCGAGCACGCGACTTACTACCCGCCATCGAGGAACGCCGCGGCGCAGTCCTCGCCGGTGGCGAGAACCGTCGTGCCGGCATCGCGGGAAAGATCAGGCGAGAGCCATTCTATATAGAGCGATGAGCTTGCCCCAGGCGCGCTCTGCGTCGGGCTTGCTGTAGATCGGTGCTCCGTTGTGGAGTGGCATGTCCGGCACGCACCAGCCGTGCAGCATTCCAGGGTACAGTTCGATTTCAACCGGAACTCCGCAGGCCGCGAAGGCTTCCTTCAGCCTGTCCTTGGCATCTGGCTGGCGCGCGTCGTCACTCTCCGCCACGCCGTAATACATGTGGGCCCGTATTCTTGGCGCGAGCAGATGTGGGCTGTCGGGCCGGTCGGTCACCAGGCCACCACCGTGGAAGGACGCGCCCGCGCCGATACGATCCGGCAGTGCCGCGGCGGTTCGCATCACCAGCGGTCCTCCCATGCAGTAGCCCTGGGTTCCAATCTTCTTTCTCCGGCTCACCTCTTTTTGCGCGTCGAGGAAGGAGACGAATGCCACAGCGTCTTTCTCGGTGTTGCCCGGTGCGTTCACCGACGCGATCAGCGGCACCAGCTTGGCCCGGTCATCCGGATTTTGAAAGTTGAAACGAGTGGGATCGAAACGAGGAGCGTCAGCCACGCGATAAAACGGATTCGGAACCAGCACCGAATACCCCTCGGCGGCTAGCCGTCTGGCCATTCCGCGCATCGTCGGCCGCAAGCCGAATGCGTCGGTCCAGAACAGCACGCCCGGATGCGAGCCGCTCTCCGGATGGAAGAACGCGGCGGCGCAGGTTCCGTCGGGAGTCTCGATTTCGACGCCGGTTCCGATGACGCCGCCGTTTGGCGCATCGTAGCTCGTTTGGTACTCCCGGCCTCCCGTCATGTCCATAAAGCGCGTATCGCCTCTCGACCGGCGCTAGCCGCTCATCGACGAGAGGAATTCGCCGTTGCTGCGCGTCTTGCCCAGCTTGTCGAGCAGCAACTCCATGGTCTCGACGGGCGACAGCGGGTTGAGAACGCGGCGCAGAATGAAGACGCGGTTCAGCTCTTCCTTCGGCAGCAGGAGCTCTTCCTTGCGGGTGCCGCTCTTATTGATGTCGATGGCGGGGAAAACGCGCTTATCCACCAGCTTGCGCTCGAGGTGGATTTCCATGTTGCCGGTGCCCTTGAACTCTTCGAAAATCACGTCGTCCATGCGGCTGCCGGTG
>Ga0074045_10005387_pt1 | contig 11191 bp, 10 predicted proteins | sample BogForMeECP23OM2_FD_94442 | JGI IMG/M metagenome (GOLD analysis project Ga0074045, IMG submission 94442) | Bog forest soil microbial communities from Calvert Island, British Columbia, Canada - Bog Forest MetaG ECP23OM2 | ecosystem: Environmental > Terrestrial > Soil > Wetlands ...
ACCCGGCCCTTCCCCGCCCCGGCGGCCGGCGTGGTTGTCCTGCACGATGTAGGCGGCATGAGCCCGGACATCCGCGGACAGGCCGATTGGCTGGCCGCCGAAGGCTTTCTCGCACTAGCACCGGAACTGTATCATCGCGGCGGACGTATCTCCTGTATCCGCACGATTATGCGTGACTGCGCCGCGCGACGGGGACCGACCTTTGATGACATCGAGGCGGCGCGCACCTGGCTCTCAGGCCAAGTCACCTGCAGCGGACCCGTCGGTGTCATCGGGTTTTGCATGGGAGGCGGAATAGCTCTATTGTTGTGCCCCGGGCGAGGATTCTCGGCCTCCAGCATCAATTATGGCGGACCGCTGCCGGACGACATCGATGCACTCCTCTCTACGGCGTGCCCGATCGTCGCCAGTTATGGCGCCAGGGATCGCTGGAACAAAGGCGTCGCGGCAAAGCTTGAGTTAGCACTGGAGCGCGCGCGTGTCGCACACGACGTCAAGGAGTACCCCGAGGCCGCCCATTCGTTCATGAACAACCATCAAACTTTCTGGTTCAAGGCTCTCCGCTTCGCCGGCATCGCCTACGACGAGCAAGCCACACTTGACGCGCGACGCCGTATCGCGGCATTCTTTCACGCCCACCTCCGGGCACCGGACGCGTGATAGCGGCCGCTCAAAGGCGCCAGTGCAAAGCATAAGTAAATCAATCCCTATACTTGGAGTAATGGCCTTTGAAGTACGGACTCTGTTTGCCTTCAACGGGAGCATTCAATCGATCGACAAGTCCACTGGTCAAGAAGCTTCCGTGTTTGTCGTGTCCATCGAGGCGACTAACCCTGTGTTTAGCGCGATCAACCTGGCCCAGGTTGATCCGAGGGCTTGTTTCACGCCGCTGGGGGGAACGCTTTCGGATCATGTGGCGGCGCCGACACCGGTCGTTGCGATCCGTTTGCAGGTGTAGATGGCGGTGATTAGAGAGGCTTTCACAGGCTGAAGTCTATGCCTTTCGGCTGGCGTGCGGGTAGAATCCAAATCATGCCATCCGCAATCAATGTTGCGCTCAACCGCATCAAGTCGACGCCAGCCATGGCCGCTGCGATCGCGCGTATTCCTCCGTCCGTTAAATCGCGCATGCGCCGGGCAGTGGATCGAAGCACGAAGCCGTCCACGCTTGAGCAAGTACTGGCACAAACATCCCAGACGAACGATCTACTGGCACAGCTGCTGTACGAACAGGCGCTGGCCAGTCCTCGGTTCCAAGCGGCCAAACGGCTCCTGCAGCATGGCTTCAAAGTGTATTCTCAACATGACGAAGATGGGATTATCGAGGAGATTTTCCGGCGCCTTGGCACCACGGACCGGTTCTTTGTCGAGTTCGGCGTGGGAGATGGGCTCGAGAATTGCACCGCCTACTGCTTGCTGAAAGAGTGGAGCGGCGCCTGGATCGATGGGAGCGCCTTCTGCTATGAGGGCATTCTCAAGAACCTCGATTTTCTGATTCAGGCCAAGCGGCTGCGGGCCAAGTACAGCTTCATTACCGCCGAGAATATTGAGGACTTGTTCCGCGAACTCGAAGTGCCGGCGGAATTCGATTTTCTCAGCATCGATATCGACCGGAATGACTATTGGATCTGGAAGGCGATTTCGTCGTACCGACCCAGGGTCGTCGCCATCGAGTACAACGCCAGCTTTAAGAAGAGCGTTGCGTGCACGGTCCCCTATAGCCCGACGGCCATCTGGGACAAGACAAATTACTTCGGCAGCAGCCTGAAGGCGCTCGAATATCTCGGACGGGAGAAGGGCTATACGCTGGTGGGCTGCAACTACACAGGCGTGACGGCATTCTTCGTGCGAGACGACTTGGTGCAGGATCGCTTCCTGGCGCCCTTTACGTCCGAGAATCACTACGAGCCACCCCGGTACTTCGTGCGGATGCCGAATGGTCATCCCGCTAATTTCGGGCCGGTGGTTCATATTCCCGCGCCGGCCAGCGAAGGCTGAGCGGATCCGAGGCGAAGGGCAGGGTAGCGAGCCAAACTAACCACTCTGCAACAGTTTAGCCGGGCGGGACTTCAAAGGCTGGAGGCAAAATGACGCTGCGAACCGCCCGCGCGTTGGTTTCTTTGTACCCGAGCCGCTGGCAAGGCCGCTGCCGCGAAGAGTTCATTCGATTCCTGGAGGAGTGTCCGGCCACGCCACGGACTCTGCTGAATGTGCTCGGCAGTGCGATGGACGAATGTTTTAAAGAGAAAGGTGAAGTTATGTTGCGCGCTTCACGGGATCCGATGATGCTGAACCCGTAGATCCAATCGTTCTTTCATCAAACCGCAACTGAGACATGCCATATTGGAACTTTCGTGCCGACGCGAGAGCCTTCGCGTGCATTCAAAGTGAGAAACAGGGAGGACTCCAATCATGAGCGAATTAGTGGTGGTTACTTATCCAGACATCAATCGGGCAGCGGAAGTGCTGGTGACGTTGAAGCGGCTTGAGAAGGAGCACCTAATCGATTTGGAGGACGCAGTCTACGTTACGAAGGACGCGGACGGCAAGGTTAAGCTGCATCAAAGCGTGCCGCTGGGTGCAATTGGAGCGTCGTCGGGCATGATCCGTGGCACAATTTGGGGAACACTGATTGGTCTGCTTTTCCTGAACCCGCTGCTGGGCGCATTGACCGGGGCGGCAGCCGGCGCGGCAGGCGGCGCTATCAGCGGTTCGATGATCGATTACGGCATCTCGGACGATTTCATCAAGGAACTGGGAGAACAACTGCAGCCGAATACTTCGGCCCTTTTCCTGTTAGTTAAGAAGTCGACTCCCGATAAGGTGTTGCCCGAGGTCTCGCAGTATGGCGGCAAAATTTTACGAAGCTCGCTCTCGAATGAGCAAGAGCAGAAACTGCAAGAGGCGCTTGACGCCGGTGCGGCAGGAGCAGCGACTCCCGCAGCACAACCTGCGCCGCCAGCAACGGCCGGGGCGTAGAGCCTGCCTCCCTGGCGGGGAGCCGTTCCACGGTTCATCTAGCTGATTCGAGGAGCATCACCCAGTCTCCGGCATCGGGCGAGGCCGGAGTGGTCCAATGTTGACCGGCGCGGGTGATGTTCAGAGAAGAATTGGCGATCCATTCACCCGAGCGCGGGTTGAACCAACGGGACCGGTAGCTGCCTTGAGCCAAAGTCAAATCAGCCGTGCCGCCTTGCGGAAAGTACACAACATACAGGCGACCATTCTCCGTGAGCATGCGCGGAGCATCGTGGCCGTGGCCGGACGCGGGCGGCGAGAACGTAGCTGGCTCCAGTTTCCAGTATTCGATGGAAGTGAAGAAGTCGACCATGTGGGCGTAGCCCTCCAGCATGTGCATGGAAGGATCGAATCCGCCGTTAATCCAACCGCCGGGCGTGGCGGGCGGATTGCCCTCGCCTCGGTTGGCACGTTCGCCAGTGGTCTGGTAACACCCGGCCATCGCGATCTCCCAAGCCAGGCGGCGCCGGTTATCCGCCGAGCGCGCGGGCGGCCGACGATTGCCACCCCACTTCACCGGGTAATGGTCTTCGTATCCATACTCCTCGTTGACCTGCGGCATCGAACGCCCGGTCGCCGCTTGTGCTTCGCGCCTCTTCAGCATGGGCCCGTAGCCGCCGTCTTCATCCCACAGTTGAAACATTGCGAAGTTCGCCCAAGGCGAAAGCATCCATGGAAATTCGCCGCGTCCATGGCATGAAGCCAGGTGCTTATACGGATCGACGAACTTTAGATACTCGCCCATGCGTTCCACCCACCAGGCGTCGCGGAAGAGGTGCCACTCATTGGTAACGTCCCACATCACGTTGGAATAGGCGGACAGGCGCGAGGCTGCATAGGCGTAGTAGCGCTTTTCATCCTCACTGAAGGCGCTGGATTTGCCGAAGGGGTCGGCACCGGCATCCTCTCCATCCAGAAAGAAGATTACAGAAACCACCACGTCGTGGTCGCGTGCATACTTGACCAGCCGTTCATACTTTTGCCAGAAAGCGATATCAAATCGAGCGACGTCCCAGCCGGGCTCATGAATGTTGCCAGGCTGCGCCGCTACCCAGGGGCCAAATAGAAAGTGGAACTGTTCCGATGGCTGCAGCGGTTCGTACCAGCGAGACGCATCCGCCACGCGGGGGCCGTTTAAGGAGACTCGCAAGCGATTCACTTTGAGCTTGGCTGCCCGATCGATGATGGCGTGAATCTGCTCTTCATCCTGCCAGCCCATGAGTGCATAGGTCGTCAAGCCGTTCCAGAAATAGTGCTCGCCCGTACCGGCCCAGATGAAATGCGACGGGTAATCCGGGTCGACTCGAACGAGGCCACGACGGTGGGAAGGCGTGGCGAGAAAGAAGCCGTTCCATTCGCGACGGCCCTCCTGAGTCTGAAACGTGATGCGGTAGGTGTACGCGCCAGCCTTGGTTGGCAGAAAACGGACACGGAAAACGGAGCCATCGGCCGAGTCACAGAACCCCATAACGAAGACCGGCTCGTCCGATTCGTGTCGCAGTTCCGCGGCGAGAGGAGAGGCGATAAACGGATTTCCAGTTAGCGGGGGCGTACTGACTGTCAACTCAACGAAGTCATTCACTTCAACTGTGTCCGGCGCTTTGCTGAGCACCGTTTCACCCAGGCAACACAGGCTGGCTAGCAAGAGTGCCAATAGGACTCGCATTCTCAGCAATTATATGTGCAGCGGAGAGCCAGGCCGCAAAACCCTATTTCGGAACCGTGTGTGCCGATTCCATCTTCAGGTAAAGGCGATCTGTATCCTCACGCGCACAGAGCTTGGTGCCTTCCCGCATAACGGCGGCCGCGCCGGCTGCGACCCCGTATCGGACCGCATCCCCGATGCCAAGACCACGGGCAAGGCTAAGGACGATGCCGGCCACCATGCTATCCCCTGCCCCGATCTTGCTCTTTACGGCGACCGTGGGCGAGCGCATCCGCTCGCAGCCGCCGTTGGAGACGAGTAACACGCCGGCGGCGCCGAGCGAGACAACCACGATCTGCGCTTGCCCTTCTTTGCAGATCTCCCTTGCGGCCTCTTCCTGATCGTGCTCGTGAGCCAGGTCGCGGCCGGCAAGTCCACGCAACTCGCGCAGGCTGGGCTTCACGAGAAAGACTCCGACATCCATCGCCTTGACGAGCGGTTCTCCCGACGTATCGAGGACCAGCTTCGCCCCTTGCCCGCGCACGATCGTGGCGAGACGTCCATAGAAATCCATCGGGACGCCGGGCGCCAGACTGCCGCTCGCCACAACGAACTCGGGAAATGGACTCAAGCCGGCGATTCTGTCCAGAAGACCGCGCCATTCGGACTCATCGATGGCCGGGCCGGGCAAGACAAAGCGGAATTGCTGGCCAGTGGCCGATTCAATCACGGAAAAGTCCTCGCGCGTCGAGCCTCGAATCTGAACGGGCTGATGGAATAAACCCTCCTGGTTCAGTAAGTCCTCGAATATCTTTCCCGTCAGGCCGCCCGCCAGGTAGAGTGCCCTGGAAGCCCCACCGAGTTGGGTGATGGCCCGGGCTACGTTGACGCCACCACCGCCCGCTTCGTATGTTCCCGGCCCGCAGCGAAGCTTATGGTTTGGAAACACGTGGTCGACCGAACAGCTCACGTCGATCGCCGGATTGATGGTCACCGTGAGAATCTCTTTCAGAGGACACCTCGTCCCTTCTATTGTTTCGCAATAGCCAGAGCGACGATTGACTAACGGACGGCCACACCTGTAAGCACGGTTAGGGTTGCTGAAGAGCCGCCAGCCGCTCCCTCGCCTGCGGCCCTAAGCGGCTCTGGTCCCGCCGGCGAAAGACGAGGAATTGGTCGAGGCCCGGCAACGGCCATTGCACCCAGACATCTTGGGACGCAGACAGCGTGTCAGACAGCAGTCGCATGTGCGGGTCATCGGGCGTCTGGACTTTGTCCAAGATGACCAATTGCACAGGGATGTTTGCCAGCAATTGCTCAAGCTGTGGCTGCGTCTCAAAGAAATAGCGGCGGCGGTTACCCATCCAGTTTGATCGCTCCAGGATCTTGGTAGCGCGCAACAGGAAGCGTCCCGGACGTGTATCGATCTGGGCCAGTTCCGCGATGAACGAACCTTCCCCGGTGCCATCCGACCAGATCAAGACAGACTCAATCGGTTCGCCGTCTGCGTTGACGATGGCCTGCGCCAGCCGGCGATACCCCAGTTCCGGCCGTACCGGGGTGGAAGCCACGCTCCAGGCTAGGTTCGCCATCGTAGCGCCGATTAGAAGCGCGGCCAGCGTTTTACGCGGGGCCTGCCAAGGCAGCATCGAAACCAACCAGGAGAGTCCTGCCGCCGCGAGCAAGATGAAGGCGGGCGCGGCCTCGATCTGGTGGCGATTTTCCCACACGTCAAAAAAAAACGGAAACACGGAGGCGCTAATGACCAGACCGGCTGCTGAGGCAAGCACGCCGTCGACCTGCGGCGCAGAGACGGAGCGGACAGAGCGGACTGCCCGGACGAAGGTGATGAACAAGCCGGCACACACGAGGCTAGAGACGGCCCAACCGAACTCGGGCGCCCACAACTTGGGTGGAAGCCCGTAGCGCCACGGCGTCAGACGAGGCCCGCCCAGCAGCATGACTTTCTGGTGCAGAGCGTCCGGCGCCAACAAGTACCAGGGGCCAGCCACGAGCGGCACAATCAGCGCAGGCGCCCAGAACCAGGGACTTCGAAGCAGCCGCCAGCGCCCAGTCAACGCCACACCGAACAAGGGAACGGGCGCAAGCGCCAACGCAGATCCTTTCGTCAGCAGTGCAGCGGTGCTCCACGCGCCGAATTGCAGCATCTGAGCCGGCTTGCCCCGGTCAAGGTATTCTCCGAACGCAACCATCGCGCCCAGCATGACAAGCGCTTGCGGAATCTCGGTCATGATCTTGGAGTCGGACGCGATTACGCCAGGCAGGCCCAGTAGCGATAAACTCCCGCACCAAGCCCCCACAGCGCCATAACGGCGGGATAGAAGCGCGTACGTCCATTCCGCTAGCACTGCCGCTACCAGCGCCATCATCACCAGCACGGAGTTGCGGGTGGCTGGAAACACGATCATCCACAGGGCCTGTGCCAGGTAGAGTACAGGCGGCCAGTGTCCCAGTGACACTTTTGGATAATGCGCGTAGTAATCTCGGGCGAAGGCCAGAGGAGATTCACCTAGCCCGTGCAGCAGGTAGTCGTGAACCATGAGTCCGGTGACGAAATGCGCCGGTTCATCCGGATCCATCGCCTCGGTTCGGTATGCGCCACGGTGCCACTGCGAAAGCAAGACGCAAACAAAGAACGTCGCTACGCGCAGCGCATGGCGGCCACGACCGGCATAGGAGATCGGCATCGGGAAACCCGAAGAATAGCAGAGATCACTCGTAGCGGAGTGCTTCTACCGGGTCAAGGCGGGCGGCTTTGTTTGCGGGCCAGATTACAAAGAACAGACCGACGCCGACGGACACGAAGATGCCCAATGCAGCCGCCCACAGCGGAACGGCGGCCGGCAACGAGGAGAACACCAACCGGCTGATGAGCGCGATTAACCAGCCGAACGCAATGCCCACCAAGCCACCCAGGCCGGTGAGTACGGTGGCCTCGATCAAGAACTGGATCACGATATCGGATTTTTTCGCGCCGATGGCCTTGCGGACACCGATTTCGCGAGTACGCTCCGTCACCGACACCAGCATGATGTTCATCACTCCGATGCCGCCCACCAGCAACCCGATAGAACTGAGCACCACCATCACGATGAAGGTCATCGAGGTGATCTGGCGGAAGTCGCTGACCATTTGCTCGGCGGTGGAGAGCGCAAAGTCATCAGTCTTGCTGACAGCCACATGCCGGTCGATACGGAGGATGGTGCGGGTTTCATCGATGGCCGCGGGCAGTTGGCCCTCGTAAGCGGTAACGACAATCGCGTTCTCCTGCGCAATCGGATAGAGGCGGTGCATAGTGAAATAGGGAAGCAGGATGCGCTTATCCTCGTCACCAAAGAAGGACGCGGCCGGCCGGATCATGGTGCCCACAACTTCCAGCTGGCGTCCATCCACGTTGATGACTTTGCCAATCGGATCTTCATGCGAGAACAGCGCTTTTTCGATATCGGCGCCGATGACGCAAACGGGTAGGCGGTGGCGGCTCTCCTCATCCGTCAGGAAGCGGCCTAAATGAAGATCGACCTGGCCTTCCCGGGCATAGGATTCTTCCACGCCGAAAAGTTGGACTTGATAGATATCGTTGGCCTTGTATTTGGCGTTGATGATGGCACGGTCGGGCGGGAAGAGCATGGGCGACACTTCCTGGCAGGCAGCGCACTTTGCCCGCAAGCTGGCCGCGTTGTCGTAGTTGAGATTCTTACGCAGCCGCTCTTCCGGAGTGAGGTCGCTAAAGCGGAAGCCAACCGGGAATTTGAACACAATGATCGAGTTGGGTCCGAAACTGCGGAGCACCGCGGTTATGGACGCGTCGAAGCCGGTGAGGATCGCTCCCACGCCAATGATGGTTCCGGTGCCGATAATGACCCCCAGAACGGTGAGGAAGGCGCGCATTTTGTGGGCGCGTATTGTCTGAAGGGCAAGCGATGTGCCGTTGACAAAGGAGAGCCAGCTCATGCTATTTTTCCGCTCTCAACGCTTCGATCGGATCGAGGCGGGCAGCCTGCCGTGCGGGATAGATTCCGAAGAAGAGTCCGACAACCGCCGATAAGCCGACACCGATGAAAACCGAACTCCAGGGGAGGGCCATCGGGACAGGCGTAGTGTTGCGTACAAGGATGGCCACAATCCAGGCGATGATGACGCCGGCGAGACCGCCGGTAGCAGCGAGCACGGAGGACTCGACGAGAAACTGATTGAGGATGTCCTGCCGCCGCGCACCCAGCGATTTGCGGATGCCGATCTCATGCGTTCGCTCGGTGACGCTGGCAAGCATGATGTTCATGATGACCACGCCCCCCACGACGAGAAACACGGAGACGATGCCCACCGCCATGCCAGCGATGGTTGAGGTGAGGCGATTCCACAGACTCACGAAGGAATCGGAGCCGAAGATCGTGAATGTGTCGTCCTGCCCAGGGCGAAGGTGGCGATAGGCACGCAGAAGCATCCGCACCTCATCCTCCGCTTCCATCAAGCGGCTCTGATCAACGGCTTTGGCAATCAGACGGAGTCCTTTTCTCGCGCCGTAGGTTTTGAAGTAGCTCTCCACCGGGATCATCACGAAATTATCCTGCGACTCGCCGAACACGCTTCCCAGCGCTTTTGCGACACCTACCACCTCAAATGGACTGCCCTCGATTTCAATGGTCTTGCCGATTGGGTCGCGATCGGCAAAGAAGTGGTCCTTGATGTCGTTTCCAATGAAGGCAACCGGCGCATGGCGCCGAACTTCTTCCTCCGTAATGGTGCGGCCGATGGCAACCTGAAAGTTCTGGATTTCCGGAATGTTAGCGCTGATGCCATCGACTTCGACACTTTCCACCGATTTGCCGGCGTGCGAGACGCGGGTTTCGCGGGAGGCCATCATGCCGATGCCTTTCAGCAGCGTGGCGCGGTCATTTATAAAATCGTATTCCTCACGATTGATCTGCGGATTACGCTTCTGCATTTCGAGGAACTTCTTTGGATTCCAATCGCCGAAGAAGGCCATACGGACGACGCGGAAACCGTCGGCGCCCATGTCGGAGACCTTATTGGCGATGTAGAGGTTCATGCCGTTGATCAGGGCGGTAACGGCAATCAGAGTAGTGGTGGCCAGAATGATGCCGAGCAGCGTTAGAAAGCTGCGCAGCTTGTTCTTACTGAGCGATTCAAAAGCAATCCGCGCTGCTTCGAGGAATGAGGCGCTTGGCCGGAATTTTCTGCTTTTCTTAGAGAAGGTCATCGGGCGACTCGCTGGGGGGAATTTATCCTCGGCCTCTTCCTTCCTCTGTGGGCTTGCCTGCTTTGCCCAGGCATCTGGCAACCCGGCGCTGAGCCTCTTTCAATCAGACGTAAGCGTTACCGGGTTTGTTCCGTAATGATATTGATTTGATTGCGTTTGGGGAGCGAGCAGACGCTCGACCCACTCCAGAACTACGCCGTCCAACCAGAACCTGGGCCTTTGGCGAGACAGGAACCCGAGATGGCCGCCGTGGGGAACGGCCAGGAGTTCGAGGAAAGGGTTGGTTCGAAAGGCCACATGCTGGTACACAGAGAACGGAATAAGGGGATCGTCTTTTGACTGGATGATGAGAGTGGGGACGCGGATATCGGCAAGGAAGTTCTGCGCGGATTGCGTCCGATAATAGTTGGCTGCGTTGCCGAAACCAAAGAGGGGACCTGTAAAGCGATCGTCAAAGTCCCAGATGCTCTTGACTTCGTCAATCCCGCTCACTGGATAAAGAGCCGGAGAGACCTTATTCTTGCGCACAACGCGCGCCTTCAAACGGGAGAGAAAGCGGTTTGCATACAGGTAATTGACGGGACGGTCGAGGGTGCGAACACAAGCAGCCAGATCAATGGGCGTCGAGATGGCACAGGCTGCCGTCAGCGGCGCTTCGGCGCCAAGTTCTCCGGCGAGTTTGAGGGTCACGTTGCCCCCCAGCGAGAAGCCGACCAGTACGACAATACCGCCAAAGCGCTGCCGGATGTTATCAAGAATGAATCTTGTATCGGATGTCAAGCCGGAGTGGTACATCGTGTCGGAGAGATGCTCGGTGCCGCCGCAGCTTCGGAGATTGGCGCGATGTACTCCGAAACCTCGTTGTAGGGCGGCTTGGGCCATGCTTTTGACGTACCCAGCGTCAGCCGATCCCTCCAAACCGTGGACGAAAACGAACTGCCCGCGGGGCTTTGGGCCGGGTTGATGCTCCAGAACTCGAATCGTGTTGGCGAGGTCGATCCGGTAATCCCGTTCGGTGGCCGGAAAACGCTCCGTGTCGATCTCGCGCGGCCAGAAATTACCAGCGATGGTGGCGATGTGGGGATTGGCGAAGAGAGGATGGAATTCGCGGTGCAACCCACATTCTATCGGGGCGGGTCGCTACGACTCTTCCTACCAACCGGCCGCAGGATGGAATCCTGGATGGAATCCTGCCCTCCTTGAAGCGCTTACACTGATGACAGAGATGTTGGTGACAAACCGGCTCGTGATTGCCCTGCTCTACTGCTGCTTGCTGGCGCCGG
>Ga0074045_10005388_pt1 | contig 11189 bp, 9 predicted proteins | sample BogForMeECP23OM2_FD_94442 | JGI IMG/M metagenome (GOLD analysis project Ga0074045, IMG submission 94442) | Bog forest soil microbial communities from Calvert Island, British Columbia, Canada - Bog Forest MetaG ECP23OM2 | ecosystem: Environmental > Terrestrial > Soil > Wetlands ...
CGCGACATCGGCACGGTCGTGTGTCCGCGCGCCGACGTGAAGATCTTCGTGACCGCCAGCGCCTCCGCACGCGCCCAGCGGCGCGCGCTCGAACTCGCTCAGCGCGGCGAACGGGCGGACTATGGCGCGATCCTGGCCGACATCGAGCAGCGCGACGCCCGGGACTCGGCGCGATCGGCGGCGCCTCTGCGCGCAGCCGAAGACGCGGTCCGGCTCGATACGACCCATCTCTCGATCGAGGAGGCGGTCGCCGAGGCTCAGCGAATTGTGGAAGCGGCCCGCGTCAGGGCCTAGGGCGCACGGCGCGGGCGGCTGGGTTCAGGCGGCGTCGCGCGACAGGCGGCTGTGGGTCGCGCGCAAGCGCTCGATCGCGCTGTCGATCTCCTCGCGCTGCCGCTCGAGGTGGCCGATCTGATTCGCGATTTGCTGAGGCTGCAGCCGCTCTTCGATGTCGGGTGTTTCGCTCGCGCCCCTGCCGCCGATCAGGTCGGTGATTTCGGACAGAGTGAAACCGAGCTTCTTGCCCCTGAGGATCATGCCCATCCGGGTCCTGTCAGCGCTGCGATAGTAGCGGGCGCTTCCTTCGCGACGGGGCTTGATCAGACCCCGGTCCTCATAGAACCGTAACGTACGCAGGCTGACCCCATACAACCGCGCCATCTGACTGATTGTCATTTCGTCTTGCCCCATATTGGGAGCAGGGTCGGCCTCGCCTTCGAGCGCATTCGAAGACGCGCTGTTCGAATAATTTAGGGACGACATCCGGCTCATGACCTTTCCTTTCGTCGGCGCCGTTGCTGTTCGCGCCTAACCGAGTCGCGCCTCTGCGCGAATCGATTCCAATATGCCTTACGGAAGACGAATTGCAACTCTTAGTTGCTGGATGCAACCCAGAAATTTGGCGCCAGCCTGGATTCCGACGGCGCGCCAAACCCGGTCCTTAACCGTTTCTTCACCGTGACCATCGAATGATCGCCGCAGAGGCGTCGCGGCCAATCGCGCGCCGCTTCGCAAACCCCTGCGGCGGTCGAGGGCATGAGCAAGAGCACGGCGTGGGGTATTGCAAACGTCAGCCCTGCCGCCCGCAGCATCGCGGAACAGGCTGCAGATCGCGCGGGCCTGACGCTCGAGGAATGGCTGAACCAAGCGATTGCCGAGCAGGCGTTTAGCGCGCAGGTTGCCGAACCCAATCGCGCGTCCGTCGGGGAAGGCAGCGCCAGCGACGCGCTCGGACGTGAGCCAGTCGACGACTTTCTTCGTCCGGGGGTTGCGTGGCGTGCGTTTCGGATCGAGGGCGAATCGGCGCGGGACCTGCAGGAGCGGCTGAAGACAACCGCACAGCTCACGGCGCGGCCCGCGAATCGAGCTGAGGAGGTCGACTCGAGGTCTCGGGCGTCGAAGGATTCGCTGGTCGATCCAGGGAGCGGCGTCGCGTCGAGCGACGGAACGAGTCGGTGGGAGTCCGCGAGCGTGACCCGCGGACATGGAGGCCAACCCGCTTCTGCCAAGAGCCCCGAGGCGCGATCCTGCGGCAGACCAGACACAGGGACCGCCTCCCCCCAAAACGCCGACTCACGTGAGCTTTCGATGGAACCGGCTCCGGCCGGGAATGCGCGTCCGACGCCGCGTCTGTTCAACCTGGAATCGGCGTTGTCGCAAATCACTTCGAGACGGCGAGCGCTCGACGCCCATCAGGCCCACGACGGCTTGGAATCGCACAGCGGGATCGCGCGAGACCCGATCCGCGCGATTGCGCAGGCGCCGCGCCCGGCGCCCTCGCCGCCAGCGGGAAGCTCGAACGTCCTTGGGCCACTGTCAGACGCGAGCCTTTCGCCCGCAACCGCGGGGCCTCCGTCTCCCGCCGGCGAACTGCTGCGAGGCCTTCGGACGCTCTCCGGAAAGCTGGAGGCGCTTCGGAGCGAATGGTCCGAGGGGAAAACAGGCGACCGCGAAATTGCATTGCTAAGGGAACAAATCTCGGCGGTGCGATCCTCCCTGCCGAGTCTGGCCCCCCGCGAAGCGGTCGAGGCGCTCGAAGCGTCGCTGGGCGCCTTGGTCCAGCGGGTCGACGCGCTGGGTCGAACGGAGCGCCGCCAACCCGCGCATGCCTGTATGGATTCCGTAGGGGACGAATTGGACGAGGCCTCTGGAGCCTACGACGCCAAGATCGTCCTGGCCGACATTGAGCGTCAACTTCAAGCTCTCGGCGCCAAGCTGGACGCCCTCGCCGATGCGGTCGTTCGGCCGGAGGCGATCGAACCCGTCCAGCGTCAAACAGCGGCGATGTACGACCTCCTCGCCGCCGCCGCACAGCGAGCCTCTCCATTCGACCATCTCGAGGCGCTCATTGTTGGCCTCGCCGATCGGGTCGAAGGTTTAGCGACGAGCGTCCCGCAAACCGTGGAACTGAGACAGGCGATCGATCTGCTGGCCGCGCTGGGCCGGCAGATCGAGAATGCGAACGCGCCTCGGGTTCTCGATTCGATCGAGCGGCGGCTCGGTGAAATTTCAAGTCGTCTGGATAGAGAAGCCGCGCCGGATCTCCATGACCTTGACGGCATGGCGCGGCGGATCGAAGCCGTGATGGAGCACTCGCAAATCGCCGCCAGAAGCGTGGAAGCCTCGCTGTCCGAGCTCAATGCGAAGCTTGAAGCCGCTGGCATGGATCGGCTCACGGAGTTGATCCGCGACTTGAACGCGAGACTTGAGGCCGCCGGGCTCCGAGAGCGCGACCTTAGGCCAATCGAGCAGATCCTTACGGAGATCGTCGAAAAGGTCGATCGCATCCCGGATGCGTGGAAAGACTCTGGCGCCCCGAGTTCGATCGACTGGGAGCTCAAATCGCTTCGATCGGCGATCGAAGAGGGCTTTTTGCCGCCTTTCGACCGGATTTCCGAAGAAGTGGCGCAGAGGCTCGAGCGCCGCTTTGGTGAGGCGATCCCCGAGCGGTTCGATCAATTGAATGACCGGCTTGACGCCATGTCCGGCCGATTCGGCGGGGTTGAAACGCTTGAGCGCGCCGCGCGAGACGTGTTGGAAGAGCTCCGGGGGCGAGAGCCAGCGGGCGGCGCCGATGTCGCGGAGCAGGTGTCGGCCCTGCGCCAGCAAAGCGCGAGCGCCGAGCGGCGGACGGAGGCTTTGCTACAGGGCATGCAGGACCTCCTCAACAGGCTGATCGATCGGTTGCCTGTTGACGATCCTGACCCGTCGTTGCCGACTGAACGTCGCATTTCGAATGAAGCGGGGAGCTTCAGCACCCGCGCGGCCGAATCCACGCCGCTCTCCGCGCTCAGCGAGATTCCGCTGCGTCGGTCGCGGACAAGGCTCGACCTCGGCGAAAGCCGGGCGAACCCGGCGCCGTCCCGTGAGCCCGAGGACGAGTTCCTGCTGGAGCCCGGCGCCGGCGCGCCGCAGCGCGTCCAGGCCGGCGTAGACGCGACCCAGACACCGCACTGGAAAACGAACCCAGCGGTGTCCGCGCATATAGCGGCGGCTCGTCGCGCGGCGCAATCCGCGGTTGCTGAAAACAGCGAAGCCAAGCCTTCGGCCGCATGGCCGCGGGTAGAGCGACATCTACAGCGCGCCAAACGGTTCACCGTTCAACACAAGCGCTCGCTTCTGCTCGCCGCCGCGCTCGTGCTCGCTGTCGCCGCCGTCGCTCGGTTCATGGGTTCCCACGGACCATTGATTCAAAAGTCGGCGCTGGAAGGCCCGGCTGTAAAGGCAACGAGCATGCTGGCTCAGCCGCGCGCGCTGGGCGGCGCAGGAGCGGCGGGCGCGGCTCCGCCCTCGGTCGACGACACGCCGACGGGGTCCATCGTTCACGACTTCGGCGCGATCGAAAAGGGGTCGGAGCGCCAAACCCCGCCGCCGGAGCTCTCGACCGCGATCCCGAGCGGCGCGCCGGCCGCACTGCGAGAGGCGGTCCTCGCCGGTTCGCCGCCGGCGCAATACGATCTCGCGCGGCGTCTGTACGAAGGCCATGGACTATCGCAGGACCAAGCCGCGGCGGCGTTCTGGTTCGAACGCGCCGCGGCTGCGGGCTTTGCGCCGGCGGAATTCAGGCTCGGCGCGCTGTACCAGAAGGGCGTTGGGGTTCATCGCGACCCGGCCGCGGCGAAGCGTTGGTACACGGCGGCTGCGCAATCCGGCAACGCGCGCGCAGCCCACAACCTCGGCGTGATCAGTGCAGAGCCGGTCGGCGAAAAGCCCGACTACGCCGAGGCGGCGAAATGGTTCCAAAGGGCGGCCGAAATGGGCGTCCGCGACAGCCAGTTCAACCTCGCGGTCCTGTACGCTCGCGGTCTCGGCGTCGAGCAGGATCTTCGCCAGTCCTGGTTGTGGTTCTCGCTCGCGGCGGTTCAGGGCGACGCGGAGGCGGGAAGGAAACGCGACGAGGTCGCTGCGAAGATGGATTCCGACGCGTTAGCGGCCGCCGGCGACCTCTTGGCGAAGTTCCGAGCGACCGAACCCGATCCGGCCGCCAACGACATAGCCGCCGTTTCCCGGAATTGGGTGGACACCGTCCAACCAGCTCCGGCGGCGGTGGCGCCGCCTTCCCGCGGCAGCGGATCGCGGTCGGGCCCATAACCCGGCCGCGATCGCTCGAAACCCGCGTGTCGCCGGCCAGTCAGCGCCGCAGACTTCATTCGTCGGGGGTCACGATCACAGCGATGTCGGCGTTCCTGACTCCCCGCGATCGCTTTCAATCGACCACCGAAATGCGTTGCACCCCGTCGGCTCGTCGGCTGCCGCAAGTCCGGGCGCTCCCAGCAGGGCCGCGGCCAGGATGAGACCCCGCAGTGTCATTGCGATGTCACCGTCGCGGCCGGGCTCCTAAGCGAGTCGGGACTTGCGCCGTGCAGCAGACTGATCGCCGCCTGCAATTGGGTGTCCTTGAGCTTGTCCGGCGGGACGTAGGCGTCCGACCCCTTCTCCTCTTCGGGGCCATTCCTGAGGTGGCCGTAGAGCGAGGCTTCTCCAAGACTCGAAACCTTGCCCTTGAGATCGTCGGGGATATTCTCGACCACCTCGACGTCCGGCTCGATGCCCTTCGCCTGGATCGAGCGTCCCGACGGCGTATAGTAGCGCGCCGTCGTCAGCTTCAACGCGCCCTCGTCGCCGAGCGGCAGAATCGTTTGCACCGACCCTTTGCCGAACGAGCGTGTGCCGATAAGCGTCGCCCTCTTGAGGTCCTGCAGCGCCCCCGAGACGATTTCCGATGCCGAGGCCGAACCGCCGTTGATCAGGACAACCAGCGGTTTGCCTTGCGACAGATTTACACCCGGCCGGGCGCTATAGCTCTGCTGCTGGTCAGTGTTGCGGCCGCGCGTGCTGACAATTTCGCCGCCGTCGACGAAGGCGTTGGTGATCTCTACCGCCTGATTGAGCAATCCGCCGGGATTGTTGCGCAGGTCGAGGATGTAGCTCTTGAGCTTGGCGCTGCCGGGGTCGCTGCGGAAGTGATCGAAAGCCTTGCGCAGGCCGTCGTAGGCTTCCTGATTGAACTGGGTGATGCGGATGTAGCCGACGTCTCCGCCCTCGACATGCGAGCGGACCGATTGGACGTGAATGATCTCGCGGACGATCGTGTATTCCTTGACATCCTTGTTCACGCCGCGCTGGACGAGAAGCCGGACGCTCGACTTTGCCTGGCCGCGCATCTTGTCGACGGCTTCCTTGAGGGTCAGGCCCTTGACCGGCGTCTCGTCGATCCGCGTGATGAGATCGCCCGACAGAAGCCCGGCCCGGGCGGCCGGGGTGTCGTCGATCGGACTGACGACTTTGACGAGACCGTCCTCCATCATGACCTCAAGCCCGAGACCGCCGAACTCTTCGCCCTTCATGCTGGTCTGGAAGTCCTGCAGCGCCTTGGGATCGAAATAGGTCGAATGCGGGTCGAGCGAGGCAAGCATGCCGTCGATCGCGCCCCGGACGAGCTTATCGTCGTCCGGTTTTTCCGCGTAGTTGCTTCTGACCCTGTCGAAAACCTCAGTAAACAGAGGCACTCCGCTGGTCGAGCTCGCCGTCGCCGCTCTGAGGACGCCGTGCGACGCCCCTGTCAGCGCGGCGCCTGCGACGGCCCCGATGATGAGGTAGGAAACCCCTCTCGGCATGACTTTCCGTTCTCTCCTCGACAGTGGGTCGACGACGTCAGTTGGGTTTGGCGGCGTCGGCCGGCGTCGACGGCGCGGAACCGTCGGCCTTGCCGGTCTCGACGTTCGGCTTGCCGGCGTCCGTTTCGGCCGACGCACTCTCCGCGGGCTTGACGCCGTGCAGCAGGCCGATCGCCGCCTTCAACTGCGTGTCGTCCTTTTCGTCGGGCGGCACATAGGCCTGGGAGGCTGTGGTGTCTTCCTCCCCGTTCGCCAGATGCCCCTTGAGCGAAGCCTCGCCCTTCATGTCGTCCTTGCCCTTGAGGTCGGCGGGGACGTCCTCGAGCACCCGGTAGTCGGGCTCGATGCCCTTGGCCTGGATCGATCGGCCCGACGGCGTGTAATACCGCGCGGTGGTGAGTCGAAGCGCGCCGTCCTGACCGAGCGGCATGATCGTCTGCACCGAGCCCTTGCCGAAGGAGCGCGTGCCGATGAGGGACGCGCGCTTGTGATCCTGCAGCGCGCCGGACACGATCTCGGAGGCGGACGCCGAGCCGCCGTTGATGAGCACCACGACCGGCTTGCCGCCGGAAAGATCGCCGCCCGGACGGGCGTCGAACCTCTGGGTCTCGTCGGGCGTCCGGCCCCGGGTCGACACGATCTCGCCCCGGTCGATGAACGAGTTCACCACCGCGATCGACTGATCCAGCAAGCCACCGGGATTGTTGCGCAAGTCGAGGATGTAGCCTTTGAACTTGTCCGCCGGGATCTCGGTCTTCAGCTTGTCCATCGCCTCCTTCAGGCCGTCCCCCGTCTGTTCGGTGAACTGCGTGATGCGAATGTAGCCAATGTCGTCGCCTTCGACGTGTGAGCGGACCGATTGGACCCGGATAAGGTCCCGCACGATCGTGTAGTCCTTGACCTCCTTCTTGGGGCCGCGGACGATCTTCAGCTTGACCGGCGAACTGATTGCGCCGCGCATCTTCTCGACCGCCTGGTCGAGGGTGAGACCCTGGGTCGGCGTCTCGTCGATGGCGGTGATGATGTCGCCGGACATGATTCCGGCCTTTGCCGCCGGCGTATCGTCGATCGGCGTGACGACCTTGATCAGACCGTCCTCCTGGGTCACCTCGATGCCCAGGCCGCCGAACTCGCCTTTGGTCTGGACCTGCATGTCTTTGAACGCCTTGGCGTCCATGTAGCTCGAGTGCGGGTCGAGGGACGAGAGCATGCCGTTGATCGCGGCCTCGATCAGCTTGGACTCGTCGGGCTTTTCGACATAGTCGTTACGGATCTTGTCGAACACGTCGCCGAACAGGTTGAGCTGGCGATAGGTGTCGGCGGCGGCAGCGTTGGCGGCCGGGCTGAGGTAGGCAAAGGTTTGCGGCGCCGCGAGCGTCACGGCCGTGCCGAGAACGACGCCCAAACCCAAAAGACCTGCATTCCGATTCATCCGTGCGCCTTTTCGATGTCTGCCTTCGCCCACCACGGCCCCGGATCGATCGCCGTTCCGTCTTTTCTCAGCTCGATATAGAGAACGGGACGGGAAGCGCCAACTGCGGCCGCCGCAGCCATCTTCGTCGACCCGTCGCCGACCACGCCGACGGGCTCTCCCGATAGAACGGCCTCACCACGGGATACGTAGGTGCGCTCCATCCCCGCCAAAAGAACATAATATCCTTCGCCCGCGTCGATTATCAAGAGACGCCCATAGCTCCGGTAGGGCCCTGAATAGAGAACCGAGCCGTCGGACGGCGCGGAGACCACCGCGCCCGGCAGGGTGGCGACCAGGATTCCGTGTTCCGTGCCGCCAACTCCGTCGGAAGAGCCGAACGCCTTAAGAATTGCGCCGGCGACCGGCAGCGGCAGTCGCCCTTTGGCGGTGGAGAAGGCGACTTCCGGGTGAAGCAGGACAGGCTGGAGGTCGCGCGCCTTCTCGGCCTTGACCTCGATTTCACGCGCGGCGTGTTCGTCGGCGGAGCGGGCGGCCTGCTCCTGAGCCTTGCGCTGCGCTTCCTCGGCCTCGATCCTTGCGATCAAATCTTTGAGAGTCGCGGCCTGATTGGCGAGGTCGGCTGCGCGTTTCTGCTGCGAGCCGAGCGCCGCCTCCGCGGAAGACAGCGATTGCTCGCGCGCGTCGACCAACGCGGCGAGGCGTTCCTTCTCGTTCGACAGAGTGGCGACGGCCTTGGCGAGGCCTTCGCGCTGCTCGGCAATTGATGCGCGGGCCGACGACAGGTCCTCGATGTCGTGGCCGAGCCGCTCGGTCTCGGACTTCAGGTTCGCGCTCATGGCGCTGAGCAGCGTTGCCGCACGCACCGCCTCGGCCATGTCGCCCGACCGGACCAGGATCGCCGGAGGAGGATTTGCGCCCATCCGCTGGATGGCGGCGAGAATCTCGACGATCGCGCCATGGCGGTCCTTCAGCGAACGGCTAAGCGCCGCGGCCTTGTCGTTGAGGCTGGTCAGGCGCTGGTCGGCGGCGACGACGCCCCTCTCCGAGTCCTGCACGCGCGCCGTCGTGGCGATGAGCGCCTCCATCAGTCGCGCTCTGTCCATCCGAATCGATTCGATCCCCGACTCGATGTCGCGGCGCTGGCTATCGGACGCCCGAATGGTGTCCTCCACGCCGCGCAGTTCCGTTTCCTTGTCGGCTTTCTGTTGCTCCGCGTTCTGCTGTTCGGGCGTCGCCGCCGGATCGGCGGGGTCCGCGGAAGCGGGCGCAACGACGCCCAGCGCCGCGCCCAACGCCGCGGCGCAGAGCGCGTATCGCACGCCTCTCGCTTCCATCACCCACATGACGCGTCCACAATCATCAAATCTGGCCGGAATCGCGGCCATCAGGCGCGATGATAAGGGTGGCCGGACAAAATCGACAACGCCCGGTAAATCTGCTCGGCCGCCATCACCCGCACGAGTTGGTGCGGCCAGGTCATGGTCCCGAAACTGATCACCTTTTGGGCCTTCGCCCGAAGTGGCGGCGACAAGCCGTCGGGACCTCCGATCACGACTACGTAGGCGCTATGCCCCGCGTCGCGCGCTCGCGCGATGTCCGACGCCCACTCCTCGCTGCTCGGAGAGACGCCCCGCTCGTCCAGCGCGACCAGGACGTCGCGCGGCGCGAGAGCCCTCAAAATCGTGGACGCTTCGTCGTCGCAGCGGTCCTCGGGCCGCCGCGCCCGCGACTCGTCGATCTCGCGCAGATCGACGTCGGAGACGCCAACCGACCTCGCCATTCCCTTCAGCCGCGTGAAATAGCGCTCGAACAACTCGCGTTCCGAGCCGGCCTTCAGCCGTCCGACGCAGATCAGCGCGATTCGCACCCGCGGGCCCGCCCCGTCCGACTCAGACGGCTCTGGCTTCGCCAGGCCGGTCGGCGCCCCATATCTTCTCGAGGTTGTAGAACTGACGCACGTCCGGGCGAAAAATGTGGACGATGGCCTCTCGCGCGTCCAGCAGAACCCAGTCGCACAGAGGCACGCCTTCGACCTTCGGCGCAGGGAAACCGGCCTCACGGCAGGCCTTGATCACCCGATCGGCGATAGCCCCCACATGCGTGCTCGACCGTCCGGACGCAATGATCATCCGGTCGGCGATCGTCGTCTTGCCGACAAGATCGATAGCAATGATGTTGTCCGCCTTGGCGTCTTCGAGACTGGTCAAAATGACGTGCGACAGCGGATCTAGCGTCCCTACGCCTGCCGAGGACTTTTCGGCCTTCCGCGTCGTATTCGGATGGGGCGTGAATGTCAGCGTCGCGTTCCTCTCGACGCGGGATCGAACGGCCCGCGCTCAGCCCCTAGATTAGGCGAAAGCACAGGGCTTTCAAGCCTCGACCGGCTTCAGACCGTCAAAACGATCTTTCCTACATGCGCGCCGTCGTCGATCCGCGCGTGCGCCTTCGCCACGTCGGCGAGCGGGAATACGGAATCGATGACGGGTTTGCATCGTCCGGCTTCGAGCAGCGGCCAGACTTTCGCCTCCAGCGCCTCGGCGATGACCGCCTTTTCCGCGGGCGAGCGGGGACGTAGCGTCGAGCCGGTGTGGACGAGCCGCTTCTGCATGAGCGGCCTGAGGTCGATCTTGGGCTCCGGCCCGCGCAGGAAAGCGATCTGGACGATCCGGCCGTCTGTGGCCGCGGCGGCGTAGTTGCGCGCCACGTAGTCGCCCCCGACCATGTCGAGAATCACGTTCGCGCCGCGTCCCCCGGTCGCCGCCAGGGTTTTCGCGACAAAGTCGCCGCCGCGGTAGTTGACGGCGACGTCGGCGCCGAGCCGCTGGCATGCGGCGGCCTTTTCGTCCGAGCCCACCGTAGCGATCACCGTCGCGCCGAACGCCTTGGCGAGTTGATCGCCGTCGTGCCGATCCCAGAAGTCCCGCCGTGGACGAGCAGCGTCTCCCCGGCCTTGAGCGCGCCGCGGTCGAAGACGTTGGTCCAGACGGTGAAGTAGGTCTCGGGAATCGCCGCGGCGTCGACGGCGGTGAGGCCCGCGGGCAGCGGGAGGGCGTTCGATTCGTGCGCGAGACAATATTCGGCGTAGCCGCCGCCCGGCACGAGCGCCGTCACCCGCGCCCCTTCCGGGAACCGAGAGGCGCCGGGGCCGCGCGCGACGATGACGCCTGCGACCTCGAGGCCGAGGATGTCGCTCGCGCCGGGCGGCGGCGCGTAAAGGCCCATTCGCTGGAGGACGTCGGGCCGGTTCACCCCTGCGGCCTCGACCTTGATCACGATTTCCCCGGCTCCAGGGACCGGAATCGGGCGCATCTCGATCGCGAGCGCTTCGGGACCGCCCGGACGGACCGCCACGACGGCGCGCATCGTCTTCCGAGGGTCGGTCATAGCGCATCTCCAGCCTTGGACGCCGTCTTCTCCGCGATGAGCGGGCGGGCGTCAACCGTTCACAGGGACGCGGATCGGAGGCTGGAATTCGATCGACGAGGGAGACATCGCGCGGTCTTGGCGGAGCTTGGGGGATTGAACGAAGCCGCTATCGCGGCGGAGGCGGAAGCGAGCGGGTGAGGGGCGGGATGGAGTGAAGGTCCTCCTGCCTGAGAGGATGGGGTGTTCAAAGCCCACTCTCAGACAGGAGTTTC
>Ga0074045_10005390_pt1 | contig 11187 bp, 9 predicted proteins | sample BogForMeECP23OM2_FD_94442 | JGI IMG/M metagenome (GOLD analysis project Ga0074045, IMG submission 94442) | Bog forest soil microbial communities from Calvert Island, British Columbia, Canada - Bog Forest MetaG ECP23OM2 | ecosystem: Environmental > Terrestrial > Soil > Wetlands ...
GAGCACCGTGTAAATGCCGATGTGCAGTTGGAGCTGGGCGGAGGCATCGGCCCCAGCCGTGTCAAAAGCGTGCAGGTGCCCGAGGACCGCGAAGGAGACGCCCATGGACGTGACGGAGAGTGCAGCGGTGACGAGAGCGGTGGTGAGAACGAGGAAGAACTTGCCGAAGACCAGGTCCACACGGGCTATGGGGCTGGAAAGTATGGTTTCCATTGTGCCGCGTTCTTTTTCGCCGGCAGTAAGATCCATGGCGGGATACATGCTCCCCGTGAGGCAAAGAAGGATGACCATATAACCGATGACGCCGCCGAAGGCTGCGCCGCCGACCTTTTCGGGCGGGGCGACGTTATGCTCCTTGATTTCAAACGGTTTGAAAGCCGTTTCGGGCAGGTTCTTGGCGGCGAGATTGTCGTGAACGATGCGGTCACGGTATTTTTCAAGGCTTTTCTGCACGTTGTCCGTGGCCAGGGCGGACTTCATGTCGCCTTCGTAGTTGTGGATGAGAAGCGTGGCGAATTTTTCGTGCGCGACGTCGTCCTGGAAGCCCGGGGGAATCTCGATGGCCGCGCGAATTTCCTTGTTAATGACTTCATCCTTCCAGTTTGGCTTAGTGGGTACGACTTTGATTTTGTCCGAGCCGCGCAATTCCGCCAGAATTCCGGGAGAATCTTCTCCACCGAGAATCATGACGGCGGGAACCTCCTTCTTGGCTTCGCCGACGAGGGCGGAAATCGCGGCACCGATGCCGGCAGTGAGAAGGGGGAACAGGAGAAGCGGCACAAGGAGCGAGGAAATGAGGGTGCGGCGGTCGCGGAGTGCCTCGCGAAGTTCCTTGCGATAAACGATGCCGATATTGCGGAGATTCATGTCAGTTGGCCTCCTGCCCGGCGTAGAGCGGAGCGACGACCTTCACGAATATTTCTTCCAGGTCGTTTTCGCCGTAGCGGGAACGCAATTCCGCCAGCGAGCCCTCCGCGAGCAGCTTGCCGGACTGAATGATGCCGATAACGTCGCAGAGCTTATCCACTTCGCTCATCACGTGGGTCGAGAAAATCACCGTTTTGCCCCGCTGGCGGCACTCGCGGATGAATTCGATGATCGTGCGAGCCGTCATGATGTCCAGGCCCAGCGTGGGCTCGTCGAAGATCATGACCTGGGGGTCGTGAATGAGGGTGCGGGCGATGGAGGTTTTCTGCTTCATGCCCGTAGACAACTTGTCGCAGCGGCGATCCCGAAACGAGTTCATGTCCAGCCTCGTGAAGATCTCGTCGACCCGTTTCTTCAGCGTGGCTTCATCCAGACCATTCAGCCGCCCGAAGTACTCGACCATCTCCTGGGAGGTCAGGCGGGGATAGAGCGCCGTGGCCGTGGAGAGGAAGCCGACATTGGCGCGCACCTTTTCAGGGGCTTCAATGACGTCGTGGCCGCACACAATGGCCGTGCCGTCCGTGGGCTCCAGGATGGTGGCCAACAGACGCAACGTGGTGGTTTTGCCTGCGCCGTTAGCGCCCAGCAGGCCGTAAATCTCGCCGGGTTTGCAAACGAAGCTGACGTTATCAACGGCGCGAATTTCACCGCGCTTCTTGTCCTTAAAAGTCTTAACCAGACCACGGGTTTCGATCATGGGAGTAACCTCACAGAATTCCTCCATGTGCAGGGCAGACCGCGTTCACAGGATAGTACGCAGCGTAGCAAAGAAGATTACCAGAGGCCGGCAGAACAGCTGGGGTAGCTCGGAAAGCGATGGGTTCCAGGGAACTATGGCTACCCTTTGTGGCAGTTAGGGCACTGTTTCGCATCAAACTTTTCTGGGGGCACCCGGAAGACGTTGTTGCACTGAATGCAGACCCGGTGGAGTACCTTGGGAGGGGCAGGAGTGCCCGATTTGTCGGACTGAAGAGCGGCCGGCGCTTCGCTGTTGCTCATGGCTAGATTCTAGCATGGCGGCAGCAGGTGGCAGGTTACGACATCATGAAACTGCCTTCCGCCATCTCATTGCAAAGGACGCGGCAGGAACGCAAGTGTGTGTGGAAATGGCCAACCGTCCTGATAGACTCTACCCCAGGGATAGACCGCCCAGGCAATCGGCCAGAAAGCCCCGCAAAAGAATGGTTTGAACCCAGCGAGGAGTGCTCGCGGGTGTGGCTTGGCAGAACGCTTATGGCGGGTTGAGGATCGATTTCAGGTACTTATGGATAAGAAGCTGCGAAACCGGATTCTGGTGTTCCTGCTGCTGGCGGGAATCGTGGCTTTTCTGCTGGTGCGGATTAGCGGGCGCCAGCCAGTGGCAAAGATATCGGCGACGACGCCGGTGCGGCGCAACATTGTTGCGTCCATCAGCAGCAATGGCAAGGTAGAACCCATCGCACCGGTTGCCGTGCGGGCGCAATTGGACACCTTTGTGACCCAGGTCCACATAGCAGAGGGCCAGAGCGTCAAGAAAGGCCAGCTCCTGCTCGAGTTGAACGTGAAGGATGCGGCCTCGCAACTGGCGGCCGCCAAAGCGAGACTCTTACGCGCGGAAGACGACCTGCGTGTGGCTATAGCCGGCGGGCGCACGGATGAAGCTGCGCGAATCAACGGGGACTTGGCGAAAGCCCAAGCCGAGCGTGACCGTTTGCAGCGAAACCACGATTCCTTGACCCGCTTGTTGGCACAGGGAGCAGCGACGCAGGACGAACTCACCGCCAATGACCTGTCCCTGGAAAAAATGCACGCCGAAGTAAACAAGTTGGCGGCAGCCAAGAAGGAATTTGACCGGCAAGCGAACCTCGACGAATCCCGGTCATCCCTGGCGGTGCAACAGGCCCAGAGCGAAGTCGCGGCACTGGAAGACAAAGTGCAGCAAGGGCGCATCCGCGCCGCGATTGACGGAACCCTCTACGCGATGCCGGTCCATGAAGGAGATTTTGTGAAGGTGGGCGACCTGCTGGCGGAAATGGCCGATCTCCACAAGGTGCGCGTGCGCGCTTTCATTGACGAGCCGGAAATGGGAGCCCTGGAGCCGGACGAACCCGTAAAAATTACCTGGGACGCGCTGCCCAACCGTGTCTGGGAAGGAAAGACGGAAATCATCCCCAAGCAAGTGGTGGCCCGCGGGTTGCGAAACGTCGGTGAACTATTGTGCTCCGTGCGCAACGATAAACTGGAACTTCTGCCCAACACCAATGTGAACGTGCGCATCAATTTGAAGGAACGCTTGAATGTATTGAGTGTGACGCGCGGTGCGGTCGAGACGGAGAATTCACAGCGCTACGTTTTTGTGGTGCGAGGCGGCGTGGGGCCTTCCCGCCTGGAAAGACGGCCGGTTCAAGTGGGCATTGCCGATGCCGCGAATTACGAAATTGTCAGTGGACTACAGGAAGGCGAAGTGGTCGCGCTTCCCGGCGATGTGGAATTGCACGACGGCATGAGCGTTAGAGTTGTGAACATGGCGTCGTCGAATCTGAAGGAAACGAAGGATGCGAGTCTGTAGGGCGCTTCTGGTTGCGTTGCTACTTTCTCTGGCAGTGCAAGCGATCGCCGGCAGGGCGCAGGAAGTCCCGTTGGATGCGGCGCGAAGGGCTTACGAACGCACGGACTACGCCGAGGCCATCGCCATTCTGGACGCAGCTGCGGCAAAAGAACCCAACAACGGAGAAATCCAGCTTCTCCTGACCAAGGCCCACATAGGTGTCGAACAGTTTAATGCGGCTGAGAAAAGCGGCGAGAGGGCCGTGGCCATCGATCCGAAAAACTCCGAATACCACAATTGGCTGGGGCAAGCCTATGGCGGGAAAGCCGATCACTCTTCGATGTTCACCGCCTACACGCTCGCGCGGAAAACGCGCAGGGAATTTGAAATCGCGGTGCAGCTCGACGAACGCAATTTCGACGCGGCGCAACACCTCGTTGAATACGACTGTACCGCCCCCCCTTTTGTTGGGGGAGGAGAGGAAAAGGCTCAGCCTCAGATTCAGAAGTTGCTCCGGCTCGACGCTTCTCAGGGGCATTATGCGGCCGGGAATTGCCGGCGCCTGAAGAAAGATTTCGCGGCAGCGGACGCTGAGTTTTTGAAGGCGCTCGAGAGCCACCCGAAGTCGCTGGAGAACATCGAAGAGATTGCAGGGTATTTTGCAAATCGCGGCTTGGCCGAACGCGTGCTGGCGGCCGCCGATGCCGCCGAAGCAGCGGCGCCGGCAGATCCCCGTGGGCGGTTTTTCCGGGCCATGGGTTGGATCCTGCAGGGAGAAAAGTTGCCGGATGCCGAAAAGATTCTTCTAAACTACATCCACGCGGTGCCCAGGCACCCGTCGTACCCGGGCCCGTGGGCCGCTCATTATTGGCTGGGCCAGCTCTATGAGAAGCAGAAGAACTTGGCGGCGGCCCGCGCAGAGTATGGCGCGGCTTTGAAGCTCAACGCAAAATACAAGAGGGCCCAGGATGCCCTGAAACAACTGGGGAAGTCATGAGGCGCGGCGATTCGGGTGGGTCTGGCTGGAGTCACGGGGCCCGGCTGCGGGCCGCAAGGTGAAGGCTTAAACGATCTTATGCAGATGTGGGAAACCCTAACCCTGGCAGTCGACGCCTTGCGCGCTAACAAAGTGCGCGCGACGCTGACTTCGCTTGGCGTCATCATCGGAAGCGCTTCCATCGTGCTGGTGGTCACCGTGGCGCTCACCAGCCGGAAATTTGTCATCTCGCAGATTGAAGCCGTGGGCTCGAACCTGGTGTGGGCTGAATTGCTCGGCACCCCGGATAAGGCCCAGCCATTCAGCTATCAAATCACCTTGGAAGACATGGCAGAGATAAAGGCGGAGATCCCCGGCGTGGTGCAAGTGGCCGGGATTAACGATATCCCTACCTCCGTCGTCGTGAATGGAAAAACGCGAACCGCGGCGCTGATTGGCGTTACCGAGGGTTACCAGGCCATTCGGCGCCTGGTGATCATGCGCGGCAGGTATTTCGATTCCGGAGACATGGAGGCGCGAAGCAAGGTTTGCCTGATCACCAGGGAACTTGCCGAACGCGTGTTCGGGTTGGAAAACCCAGTCGGCAAAAATATCCGCATGGGAGAGCTGACGTTTACGGTGATTGGCGTGTTCCGCGAGCGCGTGGCCACCTTTGGATTGTCCGAGATCGAAGAAGACTCCGTAATTATTCCATTTTCGTTAATCAGATATTACACCGGCAAGGAAGTGATCCGGACGGTTTATGCGCAAGCGTCGGGGCCGGAGATGGTGCCGGTGGTACAGCGGAAGCTCCTGATGCTTCTGAAGAACCGCCATCCCGCCGAAGCGGAATATTTTGTGCGCACCCTGGCTTCCATCCTGACGGCGGCGCACACGATTTCCCTGGCGCTGACGATCGTGCTGGTCGTGATCGCCTTCATCGCTCTGCTGATCAGCGGCGTCGGCATCATGAACATCATGCTGGTTACGGTAACGGAGCGCACGCGGGAGATTGGCCTTCGCAAGGCAGTTGGTGCGGCGCCCAATCAGATTCTCTCGCAATTCCTGATCGAAGCGTTTCTAATCAGCGGGGGCGGGGCGGTCATCGGAATCCTGCTCGGTTTGCTCATTCCCGTCGTGGTGCAGGAACTCCTTCCCGGCAATTTACGGGCGCCCGTTTCAGAAACGAGCGTGGTCGTGGCGTTTCTCGTGTCCTGCTCAACGGGACTCTTTTTTGGCTGGCTGCCCGCGAAGCAGGCCGCGAACATGGAGCCGGTCGAGTCGCTGCGTTACGAATAGTTTGAATCATGCTGAGGCGCGAAAACGTTTTTTTGCGACAGGGGGGAAAATGACTACCTGGAAGCGATGCTTGCTGTGCGTGTTCGCGGGGGCAGTGGCGAGTATGCCCGCCTTGATGGCCCAGGAGTCCGTGCAACCGGGCGACTCCTCTGGCACGCCGGTTGTATTGACCATCCGGCGTACCGTGGAACTCGCGTTGCAGAATAGCAAGGACATCCAGCTTGCCAGGATTCAGACGCGCGTTGCCGACCAGGCCGCCAGTTTGACCAAATCCGAGTTCCTGCCCAATCTCTACGCTGGCTCGGGTGCGGGCTACACTTATGGCATTCCCGAAACGCCGGGTGGCCGCGCGCCGTCGATTTTCAATGTGACTTATATCGAGCAGGTACTCAATGAGCCGTTGCGCGGCCAGGCGAAAGAGCAGCAGGAGCAGGCCAAGGTGCAGCGCGTGCTGCTCGAAGACACGCGAAACGGCGTAATGTTGCGCGTGGCGACGGCTTATCTGGAACTGGTAAAGGTGCACCACGCGCTGGACCTCCTGCGCAAAGAGAAAGAAAGCGCCGAGAAAATCGTGGAGGTCACGCAGCAGCGCCAGGGCGAAGGCTTTGAGTTGCCCGTGGAAGTAACGAAGGCCCAGTTGACGCGCGCGCAAGTGGTGCAGCGTATCTTGCGACTCGAAGGCCGCCAGGATGAACTGGAAGTCTTCCTGCGAAATCAACTGGCGCTGGCGCCGGAGCAACCCCTCGAAGTCACCGCCGAAGACTTGCCGGGAGCAGCGGAGCAACAGGGCGCCAACCTGATCGCCATGGCTTCGGAAAACAATCCCAGCCTGGCTTTTGCGCAGTCGGACGTCCGCGCGAAGGAGTTCCGGCTTGTCGGAGAGAAGCGCGGGAAACTCCCAACGCTTGAGCTGGTATCTGTTTATAGCGTGTTGGCGAAATTCAACAACTATCAGAATTATTTCAAGGAATTTCAGTACAACAACTTCAATGCCGGCGTGAACGTGCAATTCCCGATTTTCAGCTCGAAAACGCGCGCCAGCATCGCCCTGGCCCAGGCGAATCTGGACGCGGCGAAAGTCAATCTCGTGAGCACGAAGAACCAGGTCAGCGCCGGGGTACGCCAGAAATCGCGCAAGGTGCAGGAAGCGGATGCGGCGAAAGAGGTGGCCCGCCTGGAACTGCAACTCGCGCAGCAGAATGTCAGCGTTCTGCAATCGCAATTTGGCGAGGGCAAGGCCAATCTTCGCGATGTGGAGCGCGCGCGGCTCGATGAAAACGAGAAGTGGATGGCCTACCTGGATGCCAATTTCCAGCGGCAACAGGCACAACTGGAACTCTTGCGGGCTGCGGGACAACTTGACAAGGTCCTGCAATAAACTCGAACCCTGAAACTCCCGATCGAAAGGCGAACCGACCACCCCATGCTGGAAAGAGACACCCTCAAGATCCTGCAGGAGGCTTTGCAGAAGCTGGACGCCGGCTTCGTCTCTCTGCCAGAAATCGAGGCCGCAGCGCCGGATTCGCAAAAAATCGGCGAAATCCTGACATCAACCGCGGAGCGCCTGCACGACAATTACCCCTATTTTCATCCCCTGTATGCAGGCCAGATGCTCAAGCCGCCGCATCCCGTCGCGCGGTTGGCTTACGCGCTCGCACAGTGGATCAACCCCAATAATCACGCGCTGGATGGCGGGCGTGCCTCCTCTGCCATGGAGAAAGAAGCCGTCGCGGAGATCGCCGCAATGTTCGGCTGGGATACCCACCTCGGGCACCTGTGTGGCGGCGGCACGATGGCCAATCTGGAGGCGCTCTGGGTGGCCGGCCAACTTGCTCCCGGCAAAACGATTCTGGCCAGCGAGCAGGCTCACTACACGCACCAGCGGATTTCGCGTGTTTTGCAATTACCCTGCGAGACGGTCCGATGCGACGCGCGCGGTAGAATGGATGTGGAGGCTTTACGCGCCCGCCTTGCGCGCGGGGACGTGGGCACCGTGGTCGCGACCATGGGGACGACGGCCACTGGCTCGGTGGATCCCTTGGCGGAAGTTCTTTCCCTTCGCCGGAAGTACGGCTTCCGCATCCACGCCGATGCCGCTTATGGCGGCTATTTCCAATTGGCAGGTAACCTCGCGGAAGAAACGCGCAGAAATTTTGACCAGATTCAGCACGTCGATTCCATCGTGATTGACCCGCACAAACATGGATTGCAGCCCTACGGTTGCGGTTGCGTGTTGTTTCGCGATCCGGAAGTCGGGCGCCTGTACAAGCACGATTCACCCTATACCTATTTCAGTTCCACGGAGCTCCATCTGGGCGAAATCAGCCTGGAGTGTTCGCGCCCCGGCGCTGCGGCGGTAGCGCTCTGGGCGACGCAACGCCTGCTGCCCCTGCAGAAGCACGGCGAATTCGCGAAGTCCCTGGAGCGCTGCCGGGAAGCGGCGGTGGCATTCCATCAACGGCTCACGCAGGATGGCCGATTCCTTACGCCCTTTCTGCCGGAACTCGATATCGTCGTTTTTGCCCCGCGTGCAACGAGCTTGGAGGAAGCCTCTGCCCTCACGCGGAAAATCTTCCAAGCGGCTGCCCGAAGAAATTTGCATCTCGCGGTCGCGGAGATTCCGGTTGCCTTTTTCGGAGGGGAATGGGGGCGCGCAAAGCAAGACCGATTCGGTCTGACTTGCCTGAGAACCGTGCTCATGAAGCCCGAGCACCTCGACTGGCTCGACCGCATCTGGACGATCCTCGACCAGGCCGTGCAAGAGTGCTCAGGGCACTAGGATACTTGTTCGGTGCCCTCGCCGCTGTTCCGGGTTGCCCCGGCCGGAGCATCGCAGCACTTCCAACTCCCACTTAATGCAGCAGTTAGCAATTGGATGCCTCTTTCGCCCTTTTGGGAGAAAGCCAAGCGAGGATGCAACCAACTCGGTTAAACTGTTATCTACACTAGAGTAGACGCTGGGGCCTTTTGCACGGGTGTAGCTAGCGTTCGCTAGCCTATTTGCAGAATCCTTCGTGAACTTGAGGGTGAAGAATGCCAGATGTCATGAAAACGGTGCTGTTGAACCCGCCGAGTTTTGAGAACTTCGACGGCGGAGCGGGTTCGCGGTGGCCCGCGACGCGCGAGATTGAGTCCTACTGGTACCCCGTATGGCTGACTTATCCGGCTGGATTGATTCCGGGTAGCCGGCTGGTGGATGCCTCGCCGCATGGGATCAACTGGCGGCAGACCGTCGAAATTTGCAAAGATTACGAATTCCTGGTCCTGTTTACTTCCACGGTTGGGTTTGCGAGCGATATCAAGCTTCTGCGCAAAATCAAGGAAGGCAATCCCTCCCTCAAGGTGGCGTTTGTCGGACCTCACGGCCATATCAAGCCGGACGAAACGCTGAATGCCGGCGAAGACATTGACTTCGTGGTGCGCGGGGAATTCGATCACGCCGTGGCGGATTATGCTCACGGGAAGCCTCTCGAGGAGATTCTCGGGGCGAGTTACCGCAAGGACGGGCAAATTGTCCACAATGCCCCGCGGCCCCAACTGCACACCGCGGAGCTCGACGCGCTGCCGTTTGCCACGGACATCTACAAACGCGATTTGCAGATCGAGCGCTACAACGTACCGTTCCTGCTGCATCCCTACATCGCGTTCTACACCACAAGGGGGTGCCCGGCCTTGTGCACCTTCTGCATGTGGCCGCAGACCATTTCAGGGCACGCTTGGCGGACACGCTCGACCGACAATGTGGTCCGGGAAGTCACGCAGGCCCTGGAATACTTCCCGCAAATGAAGGAGATTTTCTTCGACGACGACACTTTCAATATCCGCAAGGACCGCGTCATGGAACTCAGCGCCAAGTTCAAGCCGCTGAAGTTCCAGTGGTCCTCCACGGCGCGCGTCCACGGCGATTATGAAACGTTGAAGGCCATGGCGGATGGCGGTGCTCGCCTGTTCATCGTGGGTTTCGAATCCGGCGATGCTCAAATTCTGAAGAACATCAAGAAGGGCGCGACCGTGGAAATGAGCCGCACCTTCATGAAGAATTGCCGCAAGGTGGGCATTCGCGTGCACGGCGACTTCATCATCGGTCTTCCCGGCGAAACCAAAGAGACCATCCAAAACACCATCGAGTTTGCCAAGGAGCTCGATTGCGAAACCATCCAGGTTTCTCTGGCTCACGCCATGCCCGGCACCGAACTTCACGAATCCATGGCCAAGCAAGGTTTTCTCCGCGTCGAAGCTCTGGCCGATCACGGCGGGCACCAGCTTCCTCATATCGAGTATCCGCACTTGTCGAAAGCGGAGATGATGGCGGGAGTCAGCCGTTTCTACGATGAGTATTATTTCCGCCCGCGCGTCGCCTGGCGCATCGTCCGCGAAGCGCTCTGGGATGGCAACGAGCGCAAGCGTCTGTACCACGAAGCCGTGGAATTCCTGAAGCTGCGCGCGGAGCGCGTCAAATGGGCACGTCGAGGGGGCGATTCTCCGGAGACGATGGTGCCGGTGCCCGGAGCCCCAGCCGCCGGCGGAAACGATTAGACTTCAGAGCAATGGTGCACGAGCACAGGTTAAGGTTTAAGACACTGTTCACGGTCTTGTTGATGGTTGTCTGCGCCAACGTCGGCGATCTTCTGTTGAAGCGCGGGATGACGCAGATCGGTGCGGTGAATATCTCGCTTAATGGGTTGCAGCACGCCCTCCTCTCCACACTACAGAACGGCACAATCTGGCTGGCCATCCTCTTCCTGCTTGGCTTCACACTTTGTTATATGAGCGCGGTGAGCTGGGCGGACTACAGTTACGTCATGCCGGCCGGCGCTTTCGGCTACGCGACACAGACGCTTCTGGCCATGCTGGTACTTCATGAGGCCGTCAGTGCCAAACGCTGGATTGGCGTGTTCGTGATTTGCATCGGTGTGCTGCTGGTCGGGCAGACGAAACCCAACACGACGAACTCGCAGCAGGCGGCGTCATGATCAAGGTGATCTTGATGCTGGGAGTATTGATCTGCTGCAGTGCGGGCGGCGAAATTGCCATGACCTACGGCATGAAGCGTACCGGCGAACTGCAAGGATTCCATCCGCGCTCGGTTCTGCGGTTTCTGGGCCGGGCCGTGAAGTGCGGCTGGGTGTGGCTGGCCGTGCCGCTGCTGGCGGTGTCGTTTTACTCGCTCTTGATCTTGCTGTCTTGGGCGCCCATCAGCCTGGTTATTCCAGCTTCGGCATTCAACTATGTCGCGGGGACGTTCGGCGCGAAATACCTGCTCAAAGAAAACGTGACGCCAAAGAGGTGGCTGGGAGTAGCTTTGGTCTTTTTAGGTGTTTTGCTTGTCGTTGCGACCGGTTGAATGACAGAGGTGACTTCCGGCAATCACGCCTGTAGCACGCGCCCCAATTCATACAACTCGGAGTGCGGCTCGTGCTCCAGCCATTCTACGGGATGCGGCAGACCATCACGGCGC
>Ga0074045_10005391_pt1 | contig 11187 bp, 11 predicted proteins | sample BogForMeECP23OM2_FD_94442 | JGI IMG/M metagenome (GOLD analysis project Ga0074045, IMG submission 94442) | Bog forest soil microbial communities from Calvert Island, British Columbia, Canada - Bog Forest MetaG ECP23OM2 | ecosystem: Environmental > Terrestrial > Soil > Wetlands ...
ACGTGAGCTGTTTGTAACGGGCCATTTGCGTGACGGCCGTCCCGAGGTTCTCGGTCGAGAGGGCGGCGAGACCCACCGGCTGGAAGCGTTCAGTCTTGGTTTCCGTGCCCAGCGAGAGACCGATCGCGGGGTTAGTGCTCACTTCGCCCACGGCGCGCCACAGCGCAAAGAGTTCTTCGGTGGTGACGAGCACTCGCGGCTGATCAACGAATGCCTGGGGAAGCCCCGCCCTGCGCAGCACTGCAGAGGCGGGGACTCCCAGTTCTTCTAATTTGAGAAAAAGGCCGCCGGAAACGCGAAAGTGCTTATTCATCGCTTTACTCGGATCTGAGAGATGCCATGTCGATTGAGAAACGATACTTCACATCGGCCTTCAGCAGGCGCTCGTACGCTTCGTTGACCTTCTGGACCGGGATGACTTCTACATCAGCGGTTATGTTATGCGCTCCGCAGAAATCGAGCATCTCCTGGGTTTCGGCGATGCCGCCAATGTTCGAACCCGACAGACTGCGACGGCGCACAATCAGCCCGAAGGCAGAAACGGCGAGGGGCTTCGCCGGCGCGCCGACGAGGGTCAGATTACCGTCGCGGCCGAGCAGGTTGATGTATGCGTTGATGTCGTGATCGGCGGAGACGGCGTCGAGAATGAAGTCCAGGCTGCCGGCGTGTTTTTGCATCTCGTCGGCATTCTTCGAGATAACGACCTCATCTGCTCCGAGGCGAAGCGCGTCTTCCTTTTTGTTCGGTGAAGTCGTGAAGACAACCACATGGGCTCCGAGCGCATGGGCAAACTTCACGGCCATGTGGCCCAGCCCTCCTAGACCGACCACGCCAACCTTCTTGCCTTGGGTGACGCCCCAGTGGCGCATGGGCGAGTACGTCGTGATTCCTGCGCAAAGCAAAGGAGCGGCTCCAGCGAGATTCAGGTTCGACGGGACGCGCAGAACGAAGCGCTCGTCGACGACGATGCTGTCGGAGTAGCCACCATAGGTGACGCCCCCGAGGTGCTTATCCGGCATGTTAAAGGTGAGTGTGAGGTTCGGGCAAAACTGCTCGAAGCCGATGCGGCACTCATTGCAGGTTCCATCCGAGTCCACCAGGCAACCTACGGCGGCGAGGTCCCCGGGCTTGAACTTCGAGACTGCGGAGCCGACTTTGGTGACGCGGCCAACGATTTCATGTCCCGGAACAATAGGGTACGCGGTCGGCATGAATTCGCTCCACTCATTACGCACCGAGTGGAGATCGGAGTGACAAATGCCGCAGAACAGAATTTCGATCTGCACGTCGTGTTCGGTTGGATCGCGCCGCGTGATCGTGGTGGAGGCTAGCGGCGATTTAGGACTGGCAGCGGAATAAGCTTTCGCGTTGTACATTTACCCACTCTAGATACTCCTTGAGCCTGGCGATATGCAGAACGCGCCATTATGCATGCAAAACACGCCAAACCGCTGGTTATCACCGCCGACCCAATCGTTGCGGGTGGGGTATTTGCAGTCTGTTGCAGGTGTTATTCTCGGTATTTGCTACTCCGGCGGTGCATAAGCACCGCCGGGCGCCCCAGGTTCGCGCTGCGCTTTTCGGCGCTTACCTGGGATTCGAAATTGCCTAAAACGCCTGCGGATCTAACTCGTCGCGACCAATTTGTCCCGAGTTTCCGGCGAACCGACCACTGGCATCTCGTCATAAGTCCGCCCATCGAGCAGACGGCCCGCTTTCTTCTTCCGAACGCCACCCCACTGTTTGAAAAAGAACGGAACCCGGTATTGCCGGCACTGGCGGCGAATCGATACAACCCAATCTCGTGACATAGGCCTCGCACCCGGTCCACTTTCGCCGCCGACAATCACCCAGTCGATATCCGCTAGTTCGATCTCGCCGATGTCTTCCAGCAGTGGCTCAATTGAAAGAAACTTCGTCGCCGCGGGAGCAGCGTGTAAGTGCTGGATTCGCGCCAGACCGTATTTCTTGTTCTCCACGCTTACGCCCCACCAGATGTGAGGCCTAGCCGCGGCCATGCGCAAGCGAGTCTTCAATAGGTCTCGCATCCGGGCTGATCGTTTGGTGAGCACTTGATAGATATGCCAGTCCGCTTGCAGCATCACGCCTACCACGGAAGCAATGTAATCGTCAGGGATGTCCTCGTGAAACAGGTCGCTCATGGAATTAACGAAGATCCGGCGCGGAGCCTTCCATTTCAGCGGTTCGCCTAACTTCTCTGGAACAAGTCGAAGATCGAACCCCTGTTCGTAGGGATGTCCTTTGACGCCACGAAATCTCTCTGCGAATACCTCTGCATAGCAGTGCGCGCAACCCGGACTGATTTTTGCGCACCCACGCGTCGGGTTCCAAGTTGCGTCAGTCCACTCGATTTTGCTGCCCAGTGACATGGAGTTGCTTAGAAGAGCGATCTTTGGTCGGTCGAGTATTCCAATACTTGATCCCAAAACTTATATGCGAGCGGATGCCTCGAGAAGAGCGCGAGGTGATAAAGCCTCACGTTCTTGTCATAAGATCGAACCTGTTTCATTCGATGCATCGGTTGAGGCAAGTATCTCAGTGACGCCATTTGGTCCGAAAATTTGTCGGCTAGAAACTTCGGAAACTCGATCCTCTGTGCTTGCGCGATTGCCCAGTCGCCTCTCCACGCACTCGAGCCGAGAAACTCATCAATCTTTGTCGAGTTCTCCTTTATGTACCAGGAATAGGCGCGGTTGGCATCCATATGCAGAGCTAGTAAGCACAAAAAATCAACGCGGCCCGCAGAGAGCTTCCTTAATGTTTCGAATTTAATCCCAATGTCAAATGGGTCAACCACGCATAATGTCAGGACAGAATTCTCGGCGGAGCCTCTGGGAATTTCGGCCAGTATTTTCTCGACATTACTGTCACAATCTCCCGGTACGAAAGCAACATCAGCGTCAGCGGCAGTTCGAGATGTCCTGTCCCTAAGCGCGGCAAGCTTTTCCGAGTTTTCCTCACAGAATACGTATTTATCGAACGGGTCGTCGACCGTAAGCGCCAAAAGTGGGGAACCAAGGACAATTCGACCTGTTTCGCGAATACGTGAAAATCCGGCCCCTGCGTAGAGGTCAACGTACACTTCCTTTTCATCCCCGTCGCGAACAGCGAAGCGTAATAACTGATCAGTCGGTACTTGTCCTCGCTCCAAGGCCCCACTTCCGGACAGACCAATCCATCGTCAACTACTGCTTGCGGTTGACTTTCCATGGCGAGTCAAAGAGTACACTTCCGTTGGAGCGAAGAAAAGACGAAAATGAGGCTTGGGTTGCCCGTTTAGATTCGCGGGCAGGTGTCCAACTATCCCGTGGGACTTTTGCCATAAGCTGAAATCGCGATTCAGTGGCCCGGGCTGGCGCCCGCCTTACTCACAAATGCAGAGCCGCGGTTGACCACCCCTGCCGGGTATTCGAGGCATTCGTGAAGCTCACCAGGCGGGTTTGCCGTCTTTGAAGCGCAGCGTCAGCGTATCGTCGCCCTTTACCACCTCGCGTGCGAGAATCAGGTCGGCACTGTCCTGCTTGACCTTGGAGCCCGTGATCTCGACCGCGTCCGCCGGCTTGAAACTCGCCCCCATTTCGTCAAGAAAACTCTTGGGACAGAGAAAGACCTGCACCGCATCCTGGCCGACCTTGACCTTCAGGTAAGCAGCCGGCTTCCCTCCGGTGGAAGGCACGAATTTCAATTCCTCGACGACTCCCTTGATCTTGGTTTCGGTGGCGGAATCGTATTTGGGCGGTGCCTGAGCGACCATGGAGCTGGCAAGTAAGACCAGCGCGAGCTTCAGAAGATGTCGATGAATCGGTCTGCACGCAGCCATCGCGGGACCCCCATGCCGCGAATCTTAGGCGCGCTGCTTAAGAAACGCAACCGGGCCGTTGGCCCACATACCCCTGATTTTGGGATATGTGGGGCCTGTCCCAAATATTGAAATCGCGATTCTGTGGAGGATGGACCGAGCAAAATCGCCTGCCCCTTCTGCCCGATCTTGACGGGGTGGTGTTTTTGCTTTCACCCGACTCCTGACGATCTTCCACGCGCGTTGATCACCCATTTCCACGCACGAATGATGTCCCATATTGGCACTCCACAGGTTACTTTCGTTCCGTCGGAAACCTGAATCTTCTTGCCGGCCGCCCCTTGGCTCCCCTATACCTTCACCCAAGGGTCGAGGAACTCCAGTGCTCTCACCCGTGACACAGGCCGCGTTTGCCCACGGCTCTTTGACAATTCGCTATCGTCGGTCTTGCGGCGGCTTTTTGATTTCTTTGCCCCATATACTGGTATAGTGTAATAGTTGTGTATAATTGCAGGCATTGATTCTAGACATCTTCGTAATTCACTGATGCACAACAACATATTAGATGTAAGATAGTGTTATAGTTATGTAGAACGTCAATAATAGGCAGGCTGGTAGCGTCTCGAGGCGTCAGCTGTCTAGGTCAACCTGAACCGTGAGCAGTTCAGTGCCGAAGAAGCGTACTGCGGCGGCATTGCTGGAGCTGGCCGGCACCTGATTCGCGAGCCAGCGTTGGCGCTCTCGTGCATCATCGTCGGAAAGCAGGTGGGCCGTCCCGGTGTACCACCGGGCCCGTAGCCCATCGCGAAGCTTCAAGCGTACGCGCGGATTGCCCGCAATATTGCGAACGTAGCCGGCTTTCTGGCCGTCCTCCGTCACGATCCAGAACTGCTTGCCCACCAGACCGTTGCCCACCGGCGTACGGCGCGGCTTTCCGGTCTTGCGGCCAGTCGTTTCCAGCAGCGCATATCCTGGCAGCACAACGCCGATGGCAAACAACAACTTGATGGGCGGGTTCAACAGGTATTTCTGCAGCAAGTGGACAACGCGCTGTTTCATGGTCTCGTGCTCATGCCCGCAGATTATCAGTAATCTCCGCGGCGGGTGGACGGACGACCGCGAGCGCTCCTCCGTGGTGAAGATCCCAGAAGTCTCTGCATCTCTGTGACTCTGCAGGAACGGCGGGATCGCCATCACACATACGGCTCGCACCACTTATGTGGTCTTGACTTGTGCTCATCGGGTCTCATAATTGCCCTCAATCTGAGGGCAGTCCGAAACAATCGTCTAACAAAACCAACTTGCCGGCCGGGTCGGAGTCACCGTCGAGAAGAGCTCGAACCACGATGCCGAATGTCACTCAGCTCGCCGCTTGGGAAGGAATCATCCTGGTTTCTGGTCTTTGCGGCATTGTTCTCTGGAAGCTCATGACCGGAGGCATTGCCCTCAATTACCTGCTTCACGGGGATGCTCGCGCACCTGGGGGGAAGGGCCGCCGAACATACTTCAGCGCCGGACGCGCGCAGATGCTGATGACTACCGTCCTCACTGCTGGATATTTCCTGCTGCAAGTGATTCAAGACCCCACTCAGTTTCCAGACATACCGACTCCGGTTCTAATCGCACTCGGGGGCAGTCAAGCTATTTACCTGGGCGGCAAGGCACAGGCCGCGTACTTGGGAAGATTTCGGGATTTGGCAGCATCGCTGGATAGGAGAGGACAACAACAATGAGAGACAACATCGAATTTTGGGCCAGTCTGGTTCTTGCCATAGTTGTGGCATTTGTCGTCGCGATAGTAGTTCCCGGCAATCCCGACAAGAAAGTTGTCTGGGCGATCGAGTACGGTGCCCTGGTGATCACGTTCCTGTTTGGCTTCATGGTGCTCGCCGCCATCGCCAGCGGCAAGATTGATATCTCGAGCCTCTTGGAAGAAAAAGGTTCTCCGGATGGCGGAGCCAGCATGTCGCGCTTTCAGCTTCTGATTTTCACCTTCGTGGTGGCGATCAGCCTGCTATTGATTGTGGTCTCGAAATCCGATTTTCCGAAGGAAGTCCCCGTGGGCATCCTCACTCTGTTGGGCATCAGTGCTAGCACCTACGCCGTCAGCAAGGGGATCCAAAGCGGCAGCAGCAATGACAGCAGCAGCGATGACGGCAGCAGCGGCAATGGGGACGGACCGCCTCCACCTCCAGGCGGCACGGTGACCCATACCACCGTGGTTGCGTCGCCCGAAGCCGGGGGCGCGGTGACTCACACGACGGTGATCAATCCGTCGACGAATGCCGCAAACGCGCAGCAGGCTGCCAACCCGCCAGCTGGCAATCCGCAGGGCTAAGAGCGGATAGCACCTGCTCTTAGGGGCTCGCGCGATGTGCCAATTGCCATTGGAACGTGAGGTTTAGCCATGCCGCCAAGGAAGACCACTACGACCACCGCTTCTCCCAAGTCCGCCAGCGCGATAAGGACCATCGGGCCGGCGATTCCGCTGGCCATCGCGCTGTTAGGCAGCGCCGTTCTGCCGGGCGGAAAGACGACGACCGCCACCAGCACTCCCAACGGACCAATCACCAGCACCGAGCCCCAAAAGTGCGAAGGAGACATCTCGGACTTTCGCGCCTGTCACGATATGTATCCTACCGGCTGCACCGTCAGTGGCAGCGCGTACGATCCGATGCTCAACGAACTCAAGAACCAGATTAAGTGGGGAATCTTGACTCCGGCTGCCATGCAGCCCAAAGCAGTCATTAGTACCCTCGACCAGCTCAATCAACTTGAGTCAGCGATTCAGAAGATAGGGCTCAATCAGAAGAACCATGGCGATGCGACTATATCTGGTAAGTTGACGGATCTCGGTGAAGGCAGCATTTACGGGGTGGTCGGATACCTCTATGCTGTGGAGCCTGAGGGTGCAGAAAGCAGCAACTGCCAGCTGGCCAAAGACCCTCCTGACTTCCAGGACGTGGACTATCACATTTTTATTGGCTTCGACCCTGCGGTAGCTGAGAAGCTCCGTAGCGGCACGGCCATTACTTCAGCCGAGAAACACCAGTCCATGGTCGTCGAGATGACGCCGCACTATCGCGATGCCTTTCATCAGGAATGGACAGTAGATGCTGTGAAAGCTGTCCTGGGACAGCAAGTGAAGGTACTGGGCCAACTCATGGTTGATAACGAACACTTCGTGGCCGGTCAGGACTGCGGTGTTGATCCGACCAACGCTCGCTGCTGGCGCGCCTCGGTGTGGGAACTGCATCCTGTCATCGACTTCACATCGTGCCCAGATGGTACTTGTAGTGCCACCTCATCGGCAGGCTGGATTCCCATCGGGGAACACACGAAGACTACAGCAGCGGCCGAGGAAGCTCCCGCCAAAGCCGCCGCGAAAGGCAACAAACAATGATTCTTCGGCCCGGCGGTTGTGCCATCTGTTTTGAAACTCGCGGGCAGGAGTACTTGTACCTTTCTCTCAACCGGCAGTTCGGGCAAACGGCTCGAGTCGTGTTCGCACATTTGTTACCATCGGCCGCATGCCTTTAGTGCAGGCCGAACATCTCGTCAAGTCGTTCAGTTCGGGACAAAGTTCCTTCGGAACTCCCTCAATCGCCCGAGTGCGGGCGGTGAACGATGTTTCGCTGGCGATCGAAGCGGGGGAAACGCTTGGACTGGTGGGCGAATCCGGATCCGGCAAAAGCACCCTGGGGCGAATATTGCTGCGGCTGATTGAACCGGACTCGGGAACTGTTCGCTTCGACGGCCATGACGTTCTGGCAGCGCGGGGCGGCGAATTACGCCGACTGCGGCGCGATATGCAGATCATCTTCCAGGACCCCTACGGCTCGCTCGATCCGCGTATGACGGTGGAGGAGATTGTGTGCGAACCGGTTGTGATTCACGGCAGCGAGTCGCGTAGCGCCCGGCGCCTTCGGGCTGCGGAGATGCTGCGCGCATGCGGTCTGGATGATTCAGCTCTCGGCCGCTATCCTCACGAGTTCAGCGGTGGACAACGTCAGCGGGTGGGCATCGCGCGGGCGCTGATGCTCCGGCCCCGGTTCATTGTCTCGGATGAGCCAGTGTCGGCTCTCGATGTCAGCGTAGGAGCGCAGATCGTGAATCTACTGCGCCACTTGCAGAGGGAGTTTCAACTCACCTACCTGTTCATCTCGCACTCGCTGCCCGTCGTGCGTTATCTGGCGACGCGCATCGCGGTGATGAAGCAGGGCGAGCTGGTCGAATCGGGTACTACTGAGCAGATCGTGAGCGCTCCGCGCCATGAATATACCCGCGCCCTGCTGGCAGCGACCCCGGAATTAGAGAGTGCGGTTAGGTAAAGTGCAATGCAGGTTGGCGGTGGTCCACAATTGAATCGTCTTGAAACTCGGCTCCCTCTAATCGCAAAAGGAATGCTTTCGTCGGCAATCCGCCGCCGTATCCCCCCAGCATTGTGCCGGCCGCCAGCACCCGGTGGCAGGGAACCACAATTGCAATCGGATTGTAGTGGTTGGCCTGTCCGACTGCGCGATAGGCGTTGGGGCGTCCTACGGCGCTGGCGATTTCAGCGTAACTGCGGGTTTCGCCGTAGGGGATTCGCAATAGCTCCTCCCAGCAGTGCTTCTGAAAATCAGTGCCGCGAAGGTCCAGTGGAATTGTGAAATCGCGACGCTTGCCGGCGAAGTACTCTCGCAATTCACTACGGACGGCTTTCGTTTCATCGCGAGATTCTCGCCAGGCGACTGTCCGTCCTGCAAGCTTGACCGGCAAGCCGCTGTCGAAGGCAAGAACCACCAGGGCCGAGTCTGACATACCTAGCAGCAACGGCCCAACCGGCGAATTCATGCGCGAATACAACAAAGTTTCCATTGGACGCTCCAAATATTTAGCTAGCATTACTACGCTTAAGCAATCTCTGCTGCAAAGTGCGCCCCATATTGTAAAGACGCGCCCAGCATGTGGATGTTTTAACGTTTCCCCTATCGCAACGTCCAACGATTTGCCGGGTTTACGACGAAGTGCACAAATTCGACCGCGGCGGCAGGAATCCGCATTTTTCCCATCTCACCGCGTATCAGGCTAAAATAGGGAAGACCCCCGCAGAGTGACGTCATCCAATTGGTGTAATGGCTGGTCCTACAGAATGAAGCTAACTCGCATCCGTCTTGTCCTCCTGGCGTTCCTGCTGGCATGGTCGATGGGCAGTGTTGCCCAAGATACGCCCGCTTCACCCGAGAACCAGAGCACTCCGGCGTCAACGACGCCGACCAAGCCCGATAAGGCGGCGGCGTACTATCACTTCGCGATGGCGCACATCTACGAGGAAATGGTCTCGATGTATGGCCGTGCCGACTACGCCAACAAGGCGATCGACGAGTACCGGCTGGCGATTGAGAACGACCCGACTTCGGATTACCTGAATGCCGGCCTCGCCGAGTTGTACGCGCGCACTGGCCGTATTAAGGACGCGGTGCTGGAAGCGCAGGACATCCTCAAGCGCGACGGCAATAATCTGGAGGCGCACCGCCTGCTGGGCCGCATCTACCTGCGATCGCTGGGCGACATGCAATCGGGCACGCAGTCGCAGGAGATCCTGAAGCTGGCCATTGAGCAATACGAGGACATCATTCGGCTCGATCCCAAGAGCGTGGAAGACCACCTCCTGCTGGGCCGGCTCTACCGCCTTAACAACGATCTGGTGAAGGCCGAGAACGAATTCAAGACCGCGGTGAAGATCCAGCCGGATTCAGAAGAGGCGGTCACGGCGCTATCCATTCTGTACAACGAAGAGGGCGACACGTCTCGGGCGCTGGAAGTGCTGAATGCCTTCCCCGAGGGCGCCCGTTCGGCCAAGCTGTATTCCGCGCTGGGTTACACCTACGAACAGAACAAGGCCTACAAGAAGGCCATCGAGGCTTATCAGAAGTCGGTCGATCTCGACCACGACAATTTGGATTCGGTCCGCGGATTGGCACAGAACCTGATGAACGACAACCAGCCGGACGCTGCGCTGGTGCAGTACAAGGTCATCGCCGAGGCCGATCCATCCGACGCGCAGACGTACATGCGCATGGCCGAGATCTATCGCCGCAACGGTAAGCTCGACGAGGCGCAGGAGTGCCTGAAGAAAGCCAGCGCAGTGGTTCCAGAATCGCTGGAGTTGAAGTACAACCTGGCGGTGATCGAGGATGCGCAGGGCAAGTACGACGAAGCCATCGCTCTGCTCAACCAGTTGCTGCAAAAGACCGAGCATGCGAACGGGGAGTACGACACCTCCGAAAAGAACAATCGTGCGATCTTTTTGGAACGGCTGGGCACGGTTTATCGCGAATCCAACAAGCCCCAGTTGGCGATCGACACCTTCCACCGGATGCTCGATCTGGGGGACGACAACGCGATTCGCGGCTATCAGCAGATCGTTGAGACTTATCGCGACCAGAAACAATGGCAGCTGGCCACAACAACAGCTGAGGAAGCGGCCAAGAAATATCCCAACGATCGCCAGTTGCAGATGGTAGCGGCGTCGCAGCGCGCCGATTTAGGAAGCCCGGGCCCGGCAATCGACCAAGTGAAGTCGATGCTGAAAGGCACTGCTGACGACCGCGAGGTCTATATCGCGCTGGCCCAGATGTACAGCCGCACCAAGGACTGGCCGCAAGCTGAAGCCAACATCAATAAGGCGATGGAGCTTTCTACCAAGCCGGACGACAAGGATTATGTGATCTTTGTCGAGGGCTCGATCTACGAGCGGCAGAAGAAATATGAGCTGGCGGAAGAGTCGTTCCACAAGGTCCTGGCGGACGATCCTAAGAATGCCCAGGCCCTGAATTACCTGGGATACATGCTGGCTGACCGGGACACGCGGCTGGAAGAGGCGTTGGGCTACATTCGCAAAGCGGTCGCGCTCGATCCGCAGAACGGCGCCTACCTTGACTCGCTGGGATGGGTCTATTACCGCATGGGCAATTACGATCTTGCGGAAGAGAACCTGCGGCGGGCGTCGGAAAAGATTGGCAGCGATCCCACGGTGCAGGCACACTTGGGCGACCTGTATCAGAAGACTGGCCGTCTGAAGCTGGCCACCGCGCATTGGCAGCGGGCGCTGGAAGAGTGGAACAAGACCGTTCCAGCCGAGATCGATGCGGACGAGGTGGCGAAAGTGCAGAAGGACCTCGAATCGGCCAAGGTCAAGCTCGCCAAGCAAAGCTCCGCAGCCAACAAGCCCTAGCGCACATCCATCGAAGGCTGCGGCTGGTTCAGGGTTCCGCGCCGAGCCACGCCTCTGGCGGCCAGGCGAACGGCGCTGCTACACTCCAACTATGCTCGCCAGCTACGCGGTCCGCGTGGAAGACTCCCGCGGACGGCGCTATCCGGAG
>Ga0074045_10005392_pt1 | contig 11186 bp, 8 predicted proteins | sample BogForMeECP23OM2_FD_94442 | JGI IMG/M metagenome (GOLD analysis project Ga0074045, IMG submission 94442) | Bog forest soil microbial communities from Calvert Island, British Columbia, Canada - Bog Forest MetaG ECP23OM2 | ecosystem: Environmental > Terrestrial > Soil > Wetlands ...
ACACCCGGCAAGATGATCGCGCCAGGACCAACGAAGGCATCTCGTTCAATCTTGACTCCGGTCGACTCTCGAAAGTGGGCCACGACCGTGACGCGCATACTGAGAGTACAGTTATCTTCCAGCGCGATGAGAAAAGGACGTGAAGTATCCAGGATGACGTCATACCCGATCCAAACGTCCTTACCAATCTGGACGCCACGGGCGCGATGCAGTCTGACTCGCAGACTGCGCGCTCCCGGCAAAATTCTGGCCAAGTGTTGCAGCACGCGGTTGGCGAAGCCCCGTAGCGGGCCCTCTTTCATGAGTCTCCGTTCACTCCGCTGCCGGATTCATCCGGCAAAGATAGGTGCGAAACGCCTCGAAGGAATCCAGCTGCGGAAGGATTTCCGGGTCGATCTCCACATTAAATTCTTCCTGGATCACCGCAGCAAGAGTAACCGTCGAGAGAGAATCCCAGATACCTTGCGATTGCGCGCGGATGCCGGGGATCTCTTCCATCGAAAGACCCGGAAATACCGACGCAAAGCAGCTCAGCAAGCGATTCTCCTGTTCAGACATGGACCGTCCCTTCGACCTGGTGGAACAAAGGCGGAACTCTGGCAGCAAATCGCTCTTTCGATAGACGCACACCCTCTGTGGGCGTTTCGCCCAGCAATTCCGTGAAGAACTCCTGCAATGGGCCATTCCGGGGAGTCGATTGATAGTCGAATACAATCTCATCAGCTCCAAGAGTTCCAAACAAATATCTCAAGCACTGGTGTTCGATGCGCCGGGAAAATGCCCGGCAACTCATGACCCAACCACTTACGCATACCACGGGGCCACAACTCTTTCCCATAATCACCGCGATTTTCCCCAGGGAGCCGAATCTGTCTTTGTAGGACACGGCAAGAACGAAGGCCGCAGGATCTCTGAAAAAGTTACTCCATTCGGATTCGCTGAAGCGTTTGCCATTGAGATTGAACTGATTGGTCTTGTTCACCAACTCAAACGCCCTGGTATCTCCCTTGGGCTGGGCCGGCTCAAATACGACGCAAGCTTCGGCGGTCTTGAGGAAGTCCTCGGACGAACTCCCAGAAGATTGGGTAGCATCCCGCCAGACGCCAGCTTCGCGAATGCTACGCAACCGGAGCGCGTCATCGTCGGTGAGAAAAGACTTGCCAAAGACTTCCCGCAGATGCTTAAGAAGGTTCCAGATACCTTGATAATCGCTCCTGGGAAAAACAATGCATTCCATTTCCGGAAAGGCCGCTTTCACTTCAGCGATTTCCATGGGGCTATCGTCGATGAAAACCACCGCATCGGCACCGACGTTCCAGGTCTTGAGGATCCGCCGCACCGATTCCGACTTGCGAGACCAGTGGGTTTCGAAAGGGAAAACGTCGTTCTTCGACAGCAGGAGATCGCTTCGGGTGAAGGCACGCTCCACATTGGTGGAATCGTTCTTGCTCGCGACACCAACCAGCACGCCTGCGCCGGCCAGGGAAGCAAGGAACTGCTGATAGAGACCATGCATATGGCTGTGCCGATCGAGATGCCAAGAGATGCCGTCGACGCCGTCCTCGCCCAGAATCCCGGACCATAGAGTGTCATCCAGGTCCGTGATCAACCCCTTTTTGGGCGGACGGTTGTGAATCAGTCTGCCCAGGAATTCGGCAATCGCAGATGCGTGAGGCAGGCTGTAGGGAAAACCGCTAAGGACATCTGATTTCACGTCATAGCGTCTGTCCGGCGGCGAAGTTTCGTCCAGGTGTTGCCCGTTTACGATCCGGAGGTTTGGCTCCCTAGACAATGACACCGCGAGCGACGCGACGGCGTGACGCAGTTGCATCTCCGCCGAATCCGCCTGGCTTGGAATTGTCGGAAACAGTGGAGGCAACGGGAGTGTGGGCATGCAAACAATCGTGGGTACTTGCTGCGAGATCCCCAAGAGTCCGCTTTGTAGGCGACCAACTGTCCCAGTGGCGGACTCAATGATATCGGCAATCTGCGAAGGGTGCCAGCCGCCCAGCGTACGGAGGGCCAGGCGTGGATCGAGGTCGCCCCACTCGACCACCGCGATGAAAGAATCAAACTCATCCTGTGTCACGCGCGCGATGTTTCCGCACAAATCTCCAAACAAGCCGGTCTTGAGGCTGATTCGTCTCCCGGGGAGAAGTACCCGCAGTTCCGCCGTGAGGAAGGTCTGCAGGTGCAGCGGGGTAAAGCCGCAGGCCAGGAATATTTTCGTCTCGGGCGCGGAGTCCACCACTTCACGCCGCACGAGGTGCAAAGCATCAATCAGTTTCACACGCTGGCTGCAGCCACCCTCCTTTCTCACAACCTTCGAAAGCTTTACCTATCTGATACGTGACAGCGCTACCGAACCGTCCAAGTACAACGCTGAGGGACTTTGCTTTTCGTCGGCAGCCGCATTCGACTACATAAGCTTGTAGAGCCCCGCCAACGCGCACAACATCGTTGACTGTCCCCAGTGCAGGGTGGGGGTCTTGTTTACCAACCGCGGCGAATAGCGACGGTAATAGAAATAGCCGCTGCGATCTTGCATATTCTTAATCGTCCACTGCGCGACCTTGAGCGCCAGCGACACATTCTCTGGATCGCGATCTTGAAAGAAAACCAGCGTATCGATGGCCTGCGCGCTGCACTGAATGTCCAGGGGCAGAGTCTTGTGACTGTAGTACCTTGGGGTCCCGTCAGGCAAAAAGAATGTCTTCTTCCAGTAGTCGTAGCCATTCATGAGCTGTGCATCGAATCGCGTGTCACCGGTGCTATCGCCGTAATGCTTGAATGAATCCAGCACGTACCCCGTGTGGAAGTTGTCCACCCAATGCAAATTGCTTTCCTCACCGTAATACCAGGAGTAATCCGGCCTCTGGTATTTCGCCGTATAGCGAATGGCCATTTCCGCCCACGACCGGTAAGACTCGTTTCGGTTGTGGGCAAAGGTGCGGGCCAACAGGCTGGCGCCGAGGGTACTGGCGTTGTGAACCTGATGATGCGATGTGGGGAAATAGTGAATGCAATGCGTTTCGCCCTCCGTGTATGCACCCAAATCATGCACGATGTGCTCGCAGGAGCTTACTGCGGTTTCCAGGAAGGCCTCTCGACGAAAATGCTCGTAGGCATCAAGAAAAGCATGCCCGATCAGTGCGGTCCACACGACGGAAGGCACATTCTTTGTCACATACGTGCTTCGGGACTGGTAGTCAAAATGATTGCCCCAGCAGGCTCCGCGATAGCCCGGGCAGCGGTTGTCCATCAGCCACTGCAAGGCCATCTCCGCCTTGTCGCTCCACATCTTTTCACCCGTGGCTTGATGCAGGCGCACGAACCCACGCGCCAGAAATCCCATGCCCTTGGTGGAACGGTTCTTCTCGACTCCCAACACAGGCCGCAGATTGACGGGAAATCGGCGAATTCCCTGTTGAAGCACGGTTCGCAAGAGCTTGGTCTCAAATGTCAGAGGGCGCACGTACTTCGCGTTCAGCCCGTCAAACGTGTCATAGCCCCGGTAATCGTTTTTTTCGAGCCAGACGGAGAGCCGGCCGATGGAATTGGCAATCTCTTCCTTCGCAAGCTGGTGACTTGCGTTTGAAGAAAGATTCTTACCAGCAGATGCCGTCGTACTTGCCATTTTCACTCCGGCGATCGGTTATTCGAACGAAATCCACTAGGCGCTGACCGTCCCGCAAGCGTCCCGGAACACTTTCGAACTCCGGGTCCCTGTTTCCGATCACAACTGTCTGGGCGTGATCCAGTACGTCATCGACGCCATCTACCATTAGCCGTGATATGTGTGGGATGTGGTTGAGAATAAAGTCCCGATTGGCCCCAACCAGCCTTGCGAGTGTCACATTCTTATCAAAGATGCGCAAGTCATAGCCCTTGCCGATCAGGCTCTCGATAACTTCAATCATGGGGCTTTCTCGCAGGTCGTCGGTTCCTGCCTTGAAGCTGAAGCCCAGCACACCAATCCGTTTGTGGCCGCTCTGCGTAATAAGCTGCAGGCCCTTGGAAACCTGCAAGTCATTACTCGGCAGAATCGCGTTGATGATCGGCAGTTCTAGATCATTCATCTTGGCCTTGTAAGCCAGAGCTCGCAGATCCTTGGGTAAGCACGAACCGCCAAATGCAAATCCCGGCAAGAGATACGCCGGGGAAATATTGAGTTTTCTGTCTTGACAGAAGATCCTCATGACCTCGTGCCCGTCAATCGAAACGGACTTGCACAGATTGCCGATTTCATTCGCAAAGCCGATCTTAAGCGCGTGCCAGCAGTTATCAACATACTTCACCATTTCGGCGGTTTCTATATCCGTCCGAATAAGCGGTGCTTCAAGCTTCTCATACAGCGTGGCGAGCATCTCGCCACTCTCGCGGTCAAACTCTCCGATCACGGCTTTGGGAGGAGAGTCGAAGTCTTTCACCGCCGATCCCTCACGCAGAAACTCCGGATTGTTGCAAAGGCCGAAATTGGTTCCCGTTTTTTTCCCGGAATATTCCTCGAGGATCGGAATGATAATTTGACGCATGGTACCGGGCAAGATCGTGCTTCGGATGACGACCGTGTGGCGCATCGGCTTGTTCTTGATCGCGCTTCCGATCAGCTCGCAAACGCGACGGATATAGGTTAAGTCGAGATTGCCGTTGGCTTGGCTCGGAGTTCCCACGCACACGAAAGATAGATCGGTATTTCGGATGGCCTCATCTTGGTCGCCCGTGGCTCGGAGTCGGCCGGCCTTCACGGTCTCCGCGACAATCTCGCCGATGGTGGCCTCGATGATGGGAGACTGCCCACTATTTATCAGGTCGGTTTTTCTGCGCACAGGGTCCACGCCAACAACCTCGTGACCGTCACGAGCAAAGCACCCTGCCGACACCGTTCCTACGTAACCCAATCCGAAAATGCTGATTTTCAAGAGTTATTTTCCTTTTCGCAGTCCGCACACAACAAAAGCCAATCTGTGTTCGGGCCTAGATTCCACAGTCTGGAGCACTGGCTCCAGCCAATCCATAAAGGCCTGCAGCGACGAAAAATGCGAACGGCTTCAATTATCTCAATTGACGCAGCATCACACTCTGCAAGGTCTCATCCGGAGTCGATCTTCAAACAGAGGATCATTCTTGCGCAGACGCTGGCCTCCTGGAAAGTGAATCCCAAATGCGAAGGCGAACGCAGCAATTTGTGCGCTCATCGCGGGTCAAGAAACAGACGATGCACGTATTCCAGCGATAACAACTTATGAATTGCCGTAGTGTAGTTCCTGTTTCCACGGATGTGGCCAGTCACGATGTCTTCAACCGCCTTGCGATTCAGATACGGGCGTGAAAGAGTCCGCGAGTCAAGGAGCACCTCCTGCACATAATTCGAGAGCGTATCCCGATACCACACCCGGAAGTGGGTAAATTTGTGGCGGCCAAGGAAAAGACGCTCAAGATGAAACGATGAAAATAAATGATCGACTCGGGCGAGCCACTGAGGCATGCCGTAGTCATATGCATATTCGGCTTTGAACGTGAACTCGAGAAGTGCCCGGGACATCGGAGAGCCACCATTCAGACCTCGGTCCGTGGGAATTTTTCGCAAACGGATATCGCCCTCCCCAATCATCCTGATGCAATCATCGTTATCTTCAAAAATGTCGCTCTTCACCGTCCCTGATTCCGGCGCACGGAAGGCCGTTCGAACAAGATCGTTGTCCACGAATGGTGACCGCATCGTAACCTGCGTCTCTTCCAAGGCAAGAGTGCCAAAGTGGTGCCATGGAAGCTGACGGAAAGCGATGAAAGAAACGGCGTGCCCTTGGAGTAGTTGCGAGTAGGTCTCGCTTGCATTCCGTATCTGAGAATGTATATCAGAATGAAACAGTCCCGGGCGGGGCTCCACTGGCTTGAACGCCCGGAGTCGCCGGAGTACCTCGCTGCCATAGTTTCCCGTGATCCTAACGGGCGCAATCTTAGCAGCGCACTCGTTCACGTACAGATCGCATGCACGGCTGACGCTAGCGCACCCATCCGTGACATACACTGCGCGCTCCGCGTAATGAGCAAAGCGCGAGAGAAATTCCGCTCCAACAGGGATTACTTCGTGCGATTGCCCACATAGCTTGGCTAGTCGCCGAGCAAGCACTACGTCCTGGCAATCCCGAAATGTCCCTCCGAAGGTATAGCAGGGTAAGGTGCCGGGAGAAGACCGCTGCCAGGCCATGATCATTCTCGTGTCGAGACCTCCCGTCAGCGACACCGCGACCGGCTGCCTTCCATTCAGGTAACGAGAAAGGTTCTGAGAGAAAACTTTGCGCAACTCTTGATAATACGCTTCGGGTTCCAGGGGTTCTTGCTTTTCCCACTCCTCGGGCCGAAAGTATGTGCCTTTTCGACGGAGGGATCCGCCCTCAAACTGCCATGCCGACGCCACTGGCAAGAGATGAATATTCTCGAAGAGCGTCCGGTCTTCCAATACGCAGCCGCAGGAGATGTATTCGCCCAGACTCCTGGTGTCTACGGATCGTAACTCAGGCCGGACCGTGAGGATAGCTTTCGCCTCGGCGGCAAAATAGAAGGCTTCCTTGGCCTCATGATAATAAACTCTGTGCAAACCATACCGGTCATTGAACAGAGTGACAGTGCCGCGCGCCTCGTCCGTGATTAGGCCTTGGAACCGGCCATTCAAGCTTGCAGGGAAGGAGGATTCCTCTTCTTCGTAGCGATGAACCAGGTAGGAAGGCCCATGGTGCGGGAACTCATGTCCACGCTTTTTTAGGCGTTGAGCGGTTCCGGGCTCAGGAAATTCTTCGCCTGCGAAGACAAGACATACGTTTATTCGCTCATTGTATACCGGCATCTTCGCACAAAAGGAACCTTGCCGGGCTACCCAACCGACATACACCCCGAGCGGTTCATTGATCCAGGTTCCCACTTCGTAGAAAGCCTCGTGTCGAAGTGACTCGACCATGCGAAGCAATTGGGCCTCGGCCTGAACTCGAGGCAGTTTTGTGACAAGTCCAACGATCCCCGGCATTCGCCTTTTCTCCTACAGAGCTTCCTTAATGGAGGGAAACCGCCGACTATACCATCCTTCCCTAAGTTCTCGTACCTTGGCGATGATGGGTTCCGGCAGTCGGCTCGACAATCGGTGCTGCAGGCCGAGGCGCAAAGCAACCGCCCCTAGCGGAGTCAGGGGAACATAGTAGCGGGGCACATCAATTTTCCTAAAACCATTGCGCTCTTTGAAGTCGCTTAGTGTGCTCCGCAGCTTGCTGCCGTAAGCGAAGTTCGAGTAAACCAGATAGGAAATCCCGCGGTCTGCGCAGGAACGCACAGCCTGGGCTACCAAGGCATTCGTAGGTGCCTTGTCTCGTTCGCGGATCATGGAGCATATGTTCATCAATCCGGCTTGAGTGCGAGTCTCGTCGTAGACCAATTTGATAAAACCGATCAAGCTCTCTCCGGCGTACGCCCCGATAAAAACGCTGGTGTCCAGAAAGGTGGCTTCTTCCTTATAAACCGTCTCGATGTCCTTTCCGTAGTGAGAAAATCGCGTGCCTTGCCTGACCGGGCACTCGTTGTAAATCTGCCAGATGCCCTCCACAAGCCTGCGGTCGAAAGGCACCTCACGGATTACCACGCCCCTCTTCTGGGCCTGCTTGGCCTTGTTTCGTGCTTTGAATCCAATCTGATTATTCCACCAATTATCAAAGGTGCTCACGGGCATTGCCGCGAAGTTGTCCCATTCCAAATGGAATGCATATTTTTTTGTGGTGTCAGGCAATTTCTGAATAAACGTGAACAGGTCAACCCGGGTGCCACAGGCCTTCAGCGCCTTCAGCAGTTCATCGGGGTCTTCCAGGAAGTGATATTTGTCTGCTTCCAGACGCCCCGTCCGAAGCAAGCGCCCCTGGACTCTGACCTGTTTTCCGCAGACTGTAATTAGCTTATTCATAATCTACTCTCCGACTACCACTGGTTACTGTCCCACCAGACACACTCTTCTCTAGGTTCGCGGTCTGAACCAGGCACCGGAGCAAGGCAGGCTGCGATGGGGGAGCGGAACTGGCGGAGAGGGAAGGGATTCGAACCCTCGGGTGGTGTAGCCACCGCAACCGGCAAGCCGGCTGCTGCCTTAGCCAACGGCGACCTCTCCAAAACTAAACCATGTACTTAGGATCCGATATTAAATCTCATCAAGCTGGAATCTGGAAATCTCTCCCGCTTCCGTCTGCAAACTTCCGACATCTAATCAGTCACATAGTGGTCTTTGATAGGATTAATTCCAACGACGGCAAGCAGCTTGCCCAAATGATCACAGAGCCGTACTGCCAGGTCCATGAACCGATGTTGGCCCAGGATGAGTGCGAAAGGCAGCCCCAAGACATAAATCGGCACGGCGACGACGGATTTGGCTACATCGCGCGCGCCGAAACCCTGGTATTTAATCGCGTTTGACCCCCTGAGCAATGCTCGCTTCAGGAGAAAAGCACGATCCCAGCGGGTGGACGCAATGACCTCGTAGGCTACGGCCTCATCACACCATATGAACTTGCAGCCCTTGTCGATCACGCGGTTGAAAAAATCCGTGTCCTCCCCTCCGCGGAACTCAGGCCTAAACACGGTCTCCATACCAGCCAAGATACTTCTTTTCAGAAGGACGTTCCCGGTGCGGCCTTCCTTCCAGTGCACGGTGGTTCCCGTCGGGTGAGTCTTTCGGCTATAGAATTTGCTGTCTATCACCCATTTCGGCGGAGGCTCAACGAAGTGCCGCTTAACGGGCCCCAAGACCCCTTCCACTTGATATCCATTGAAAGCCGCGTACAGCGTGACCAACCATCGTTTGATGGGAAGCTCATCGTCATCGATGAAGGCAACAAAATCTCCGTCCGCGCATGCCACGGCTTTGTTTCGAGCGAGCGCGATGTTCTGCTCGGGAACAACCGCATAGGTGATGGGAATGTTGGAAGAGGCGGCAAATTCTGCGACCACGCCTTCCGCCGACTTTAGCCGATCGTTGTCGGAAATCACGATCGAATAGCTAAATTGGCCGTCGGTTTCCTGCTGCTCGAGTTCTCGCAACAGCTTCTGGAGCATCAATGGCCGCTTGTATGTACAGATGCACACCGTGATGTGCTTCAATTCTTCGCTCATGGCCTGAGGAGACCTTCCTATGCGACTGGTCACGCTCGACAGCAGGCCGGCTTGGGAATGGTTAGTTGCATCCGGCCTCCTCACGTAATGAGATGCCAAGGGGAGAACGGTGGCCAAGCGCAGGAATTCGTCTCCGGTCAGATAACGATATTCATCCTGCTCAACTGGGTGTGTCTCCACTTCGACAACAAAGTTACGGGCGAGTGAAAAAATCTGTCGCAGTCGCTCCGAAGGCTCGAAGGGCGTCAGGGCGAAAAAATAGTCAGTTACAGGATGCCGGCGAGCCAGCCAGCGGTCCACTTGCCGACGATAGAGCCGATTCACAAATCCCTTTTCTCCCGCCCGGAAGGAGAAACTGCGCCGCACGGTGGTGCCAACCGGCATGAGTGTACCGAAGAGTATGTTTGCGCAGAGATGCATGTGGTGATGTCCATCTAGTCTCGTCGGCGGTGCCCCATAAAGGCGGCCATACTCCTCCAGTTGGGCCGCAACTACGTATTCGAATGAACTCATGAGCCCCGGATGAAAAATGGCCTGGTTCACCTGGCGACGGAGCAGATATGCAGCAACCTGTTGCTGGTGTTTCAAAAGCCTGCTGGGAACGTCCGGCCCGTTGAACGCCAACGTGAAATTCAAATGGAGCCCGGCATCCACGCCCTGATCGAGAGCGATCGCCGCTGCCCGGGCCGAGTCTTCCATAAAAACCATGGCACTGACCGAAGAGATCGTCTTTCGGGCAATGCAGTCACTAATGCGATCGGTCGTTTCTCGATTTCGGCCCCAATCGTCGGCGTTGATGATAAGGATGCCCGTGCCAGGCCCCTTGTCTATCCTAGCCTCCAGATCAGCGAGATGGACCATATTCTCCAAGTCGTTCATCTTTACGACGAGACACTTTCGCGCTTGAATATGATTCGGGCAGGAACGCCGACGGCCGTCGCGCCATCGGGGACATCCGTGAGCACTACTGCATTCGCACCTATTCTGGCGTTATTCCCCACTCTGATGCTGCCGAGCACCTTTGCCCCGGCCCCGATTCTGACGTTGTCTCCAATGATCGGCGCAACTTTTTCGTCCCAGCGAATGCCGATGGTGACCTCTTGGTCGATTCGAACGTTGTTCCCAATCACACATCGATAGTCCAGGACAACTCCAAGCCCGTTATGGCCGAAATGGATGTTCTTCCTTCCGATCTGGGTCTTATATGGAATGAAACAACAGAAGGCGAACCTCAAGAACTGTTGGATCAAAAAAGGCAGGACAGGGACTTTCCAGCGGTATAGCGTATTGGATGTTCGGTAGATGTAGTAAGGGAGATTCGATTTCGTGATCATCTCACTTGCCTCCGGAAATTCCTGAACCAGAAGTTGCCGCCAAACTGCTGGATCCAGGAGAGTGGCGTTTTCCTGCCGTTAGTTTGTCGGTGAAGAACTTTCTCAGTCGCAGCATTTGCTCCCTCCCTCGAAACTCAGCAAAAGCAGCCGATACAGCCCGCGGGCGCCGAGTTGCCAGTGCAAAAAAATATCCAATGAGGCATGCCAGCCCTCCTACCAGGTACGGGCGGTTGCTCATCTGATAGATGCACCGAAAGGCCTGCCACACCGGGTGGCTGCCGAGGCGGTAATCGGCCTGTCCCCACTTGAAGGGCAGCTTGAGTCCCTTGTTCATCCCCGATCCCATCTTTCGATGATGGAAGCAGGTTTTCTCTGGAAACGTTCGGGTCTGCCACCCCCTCATTCGCGACGTCACAACGGCAACCAGGTCAATTCCACCCCCTTTGATCGGAGTGTAACCTCCAATTGTGTCGAAGCATTCGCGCCTGAAGAGCTGGCAGGCTCCTGACACATGCTCGATGCTCGTGAACCGGAAGTCGTAGGTTCCCTTTCCTTCTGTAAAAGGTGTTCCACCGACGCCTAACTTGGGGTTCTCGGCAAACTTGGCCAACAGAAACTCGAAATAATCCGGGTCGAACGAAACATCTGCATCCAAGTTGCCGATGATTGCATACTGTAGTGGCTTTACACGTTCCCATCCCACGTTGA
>Ga0074045_10005393_pt1 | contig 11185 bp, 10 predicted proteins | sample BogForMeECP23OM2_FD_94442 | JGI IMG/M metagenome (GOLD analysis project Ga0074045, IMG submission 94442) | Bog forest soil microbial communities from Calvert Island, British Columbia, Canada - Bog Forest MetaG ECP23OM2 | ecosystem: Environmental > Terrestrial > Soil > Wetlands ...
CCGCGGCGAGCTGTCGAAGAGCGGGGCCTGCCTCACGCTCTTTGCCGTGCACGACACCCAGAAGGTCCAGGCGGAAGTCTTCGGCCACCACGGCGAGGTGAAGACGGGCGCGCTCGCGCTCGGCGACATCGTCACCGCCCGGGTGGACGGCCACGCACGCGCCCGAGCGGCGTGGAACCACTCGGCCACGCACCTGATGCACGCGGCGCTGCGCCAGGTGCTCGGAGCCCACGTCACGCAAAAAGGTTCGCTTGTCGATCCGGAACGAACGCGCTTCGACTTCTCGCATCCCCAGCCGCTCACCGACCTGGAGATCCATAGCGTCGAAGCGCGGGTCAACCGCGCCATCCGGGCCAATTACCCGGTCGAGGCGCGCCTGATGCCCTACGATGCGGCCATCAAGTCGGGCGCCATGGCGCTGTTCGGGGAGAAATACGGGGACGAGGTGCGGGTACTGACCATGGGCGATTTCTCCACCGAGCTGTGCGGTGGCACGCACGTCGAGCGCACCGGCGACATCGGGCTGTTCAAGATCGTCTCTGAGTCCGGGGTCGCCTCCGGCGTTCGCCGCATCGAGGCGGTGACCGCCGAGGGCGCGCTCGCCTACACCCACGAAACCGAGGCGCGGCTCAACGCCGCGGCGCGCACGCTCAAGGCGCCTGCCGCGGAAGTGCCCGCGAAGATCGCCCACTTGCTCGATAACGTGCGCGCGCTCGAAAAGGAGCTCGCCCGGCTCAAAGGTAGGCTCGCCTCGAGCCAGGGCGGTGACTTAGCGTCCCGGGCAGTGACGGTCAACGGCGCCCAGGTCCTGGCCACCACCATCGAGGGCGCCGATGCGAAAGTGCTGCGCGATACGCTCGACCAGCTCAAGGGTCGGCTGCGCACCGCGGCCATCGTCCTGGGCTCGACGGAGGGCGGCAAGGTGACCCTGATCGCCGGGGTGACCTCGGATCTCACCGGCCGGATCAAGGCCGGCGACCTGGTCAACCACGTCGCCACGCAGGTAGGCGGCAAGGGCGGCGGGCGGCCGGACATGGCCCAGGCGGGCGGGACCAACCCGGCGGCGCTTCCCGCGGCGCTGCAGTCGGTGCCCGGATGGGTCGCCGAAAGGCTCTAGGGGCGCACGCCCTGGCGCTGAAGCAGCGATGCCGTTACGGGCCGACGCCACCCTGGAGCGCTTCGTCCACCGCGGCGACGGGCGGCTGCCGGGGTTGATCGGCGTGCTTTTCACCGCGCTGGCCGAGAACCGCCTCGAGGCCGAGCTCGCCATACGCCCGGAGCTGCTGGCGCCGAACGGCTATCTGCATGCCGCCACGATCATCGCCCTCGCCGACACCGCCTGCGGCTACGGCTGTCTTGCGCATCTGCCCGTCGGGGCGGACAACTTCACCACGGTCGAGCTCAAGACCAATTTTCTGGGCACGGCGCGGGAGGGGACGCTCGGATGCGTCGCCACGCCGCTGCACCTTGGCAACACCACCCAGGTCTGGGACGCGCTGGTTACCGAGCGCGGCACCGGGCGCGGGCTGGCGGTTTTCCGCTGCACGCAGCTCATCCTCTGGCCGCGCGCCGGCCGGGACGGCCCAAAGGCTCGCGCGGGGGCGCGCTAACCGTTTGTTCCTTCTTCATAACCTCCAATCGGGCGGCGCTCGCGCGGACGCCGTTGGGCCCTATGATCGGCCCTTGCTCACGGCGCCTAAGGGCCGTGGAACGAATCGGCGGCGAGGCAGTCAGTGCAGTGGCTTCGCGCGCAATTAAACTGTCGGCCCCAAAAGGGCCACGAGTGGAAAGGAAGGCAAGGCGATGAACGCAACCGGTTATCTGCGGACGTGGGTGACACTGGCCGTGTCGACGGCGCTGCTGGCGGGCACCTCGCTCGCCTATGCCGATGGAATGACCACCGAGCAGGCGCAGGAAATCATCAACGAGCTCAAGGCGATCCACCAGGGGGTCGACAAGCTGCAGCAGGCGCCGGGGCAGCAGCAGGCCGCCGCGCCCGACGACAAGGTGAGCTACAAGCTCGCCCCGGGCGGGTTCTCGATGGGCGACGCCAAGGCGCCGCTGGTGATGGTCGAGTACACCGATTTCCAATGCCCCTTCTGCCAGCAATTCCATAACACCGCGTTCGCCCAGATCAAGGCCAACTACATCGATACCGGCAAGGTGCGCTTCGTCAGTCGCGACTTCCCGCTCGACTTTCACGAGAACGCACGCCGCGCGGCAACCGCCGGGCGCTGCGCCGCCGAGCAGGGCAAGTTCTGGGAAATGCGCCACGTCATGATCGTCAATGCCGGCGCGCTCAAGGAAGACAACCTGACGGCCTACGCCGGCAACATCAAGATCGACGTTCCCAAGTTCAAGACCTGCCTGGACTCGGACAAGTACAAGGCGCAGATCGACAAGGATATTGCCGAAGGCGGAGTCGCCGGCGTGCAGGGCACGCCGTCGTTTGTCATCGGCCGCCTCGACAACGACAAGCTCGAGGGCGTGCGCCTGGTCGGGGCGATGCCCTACGAGCAGTTCGACAGCAAGATCCAGGAGATGCTGGAGAAGAGCGGCAAGCAATAAGCCGGGGCGTCGCCACCGGCTCTAGTTGCTCCGGCCGCGAAATGCAACGCGGCCGGTGGCGCTTTTGCTCCGCGCTCCTCGCTGCGATCGTGCGCGCCAGGGTCGCACCGCTGTTCGCTACCGCGTTCGCGCTTGCCTTCTGCCTCGGCGCGTCAGGGCAGCCTGCGCCGCCGGCATCAACAGTCGAATGGAAACTCTCCACCGCGCTAGGGCCCGCGTATCCCGAGGGCAAGGCGGCGGAGATCTGGGCCGGGCTCATCGGCGAGCGTTCCGGCGGCCGCCTGCGGGCCAAGGTCTTTCCCGGCGCAGCGCTCGCCCAGCGCGATCCGGCGCGGGAGTTTGTGGCTCTGCGTGACGGCGGGATCGACCTCGCGGTCGGCTCGGCGGCGGCCTGGGCGATGCAGGTCAAGGAGCTCAACCTGCTGGCGCTGCCGTGGCTGGTGCCCGATGCCGACGCGCTCGACGCGCTGCTCGCAAGCGACGTCGCCTCGCGCCTTGCGGCCGGGGTGCAGGGCGCGGGCGTCGTGCCCGTCGCTTGGGCGAACGCGGGCTTCATTGAACTGGCGACCAAGCGCGCCGTGCACGTCCCGCAGGACCTGCGCGGGCTCACCCTGCGCGTTGCCGGCTCGCCGCTCATGCTCGACACGCTGCTCTGCCTGGCCGCGAGGCCGGCGGCGATGAGCACCGAAGCCGCGCTCGCGGCGCAGCGCAACGGGACCCTCGACGGCGAGCTCAGCACTGTCTCGGCCTACCGCGTCTCGCGCGCCTACGCCGTCGGCATGCCGCACCTGCTGCTCTGGGGCGCCCATGCCGATGCGCTGCTCTTCGCGGTCAATCGCGCCGTCTGGGACGGCTTGAGTGAGGCCGACCGCGAACTCGTCGCCCAGGCTGCACGCGAAGCAGCCGTGCAGGCGGGGGCGCTCTCGCGCCGCCAGGCTGATACGCAGGCGCTCGCCGAGCTGGCCCGCGAGGGCGCGCTCGTCACCCGGCTGACCGCGCCCGGAAAGCTGCCCTTTCGCGAAGCGTCGCAACCGGTCTACGACCGCTGGACGCCATTGATCGGCGCCGGGCTCGTGCGCGCCGCCGAGGCAATCCTCGCCGCGCCGCGCTGAGCAGTGCCGCGCTTCAGGCCAGGTAGCGCCCGAGGCGCACCGCCGTCTCTCCCTTCCTCGGGCGCCGCGTGGGCATGATCAGGACGCAGCCGTCGTGGGGGGTGCGGATTTCGACGCCGCCATCGACCGCATAGGTCGTTCCGGCATGGGCGATCGTCTGCAGCCCGCGCACCGGCAAGGTGAAGGCAAAGGCATCGCTCTGGATCGTGACCGTGGTCGTGACCTCGACTAAAAGCTGCGGGGCAGCCGGAGCCGGATCGAGCCAGGCATCGAGAAGCGCGTCATCGGCCATGCCGAAATGGCGCAACCAGCGCAGCACCGCCTGGCGCGCGAACACCGACGAGGCCGCCTCCCAATGCTGGCCACATTCGACCAGCAGCGCGGCGCGGGCATCGGCCGGGTCGTCGAAGAATGCGTAATCGCGCAGGCGCCGGCCGGCGCTGTGCCCGGCGTCGATGACCACGTGTCGCGGCACGCCGAGCGCCTGCGCCAGCGCGAGCCCCTTGCGCTGGCTGCCGGCCATCGCCAGCGGCGGACAGGCCTCGGACATCGAATGCAGATCGAGCAGGTAGTCGACCCGCTCATAGAGCGCTCGCAGTTGCCGCGCCCGCCGCAGCTCGGCACTGTCGCGCGGCCCGTCGAGCACGGCGGCAGACCAGAGGCGGTTGAAGTCCTCGTCGACGCAACGCGAGGCGAACGGGTCGCTGGCATCGAAGCGCTCGTAGGCCGCAATGTTGGCGAAGACGAGCGACAGCGTTCCGCAGCGGGGGCGGACGTTCTGGCGCAACAGCCAGTCGAGCGCGATGGCCCCGCAGACTTCGTTGCCGTGGGTCAGCGCCTGCACCAGGACGTGCGCGCCTGGACGACGGGCGGCGAAGGTCCACGCATAAGGGATGCCGGTGTTGCCAGCGGCATAGCAGGCGAGGGCCGGGAACGCGATCTCGATCGCGGGCGGCAATGACGGGGCGGCGAGCGCCATGGGTGGGAGCGTCTGCGCCGCGGGCGAAGGGCAGCGAGGCGCTAGGCGACGCAGACGCGGTCGGCGAGGCGACGCATGAAGGCCTCGCAGCGCGCGAGCTGCTCGAGCGTGACCCACTCGTTGGGCTGGTGCGCCTGGGCGATGCGCCCCGGACCGCAAATGATCGCCGGGATGCCGCTGTTATGGAAATGCGCGGCCTCGCTGCCAAAGGAAACCTTGCCGAGCTCCTGCGACAGGCTGCAGGCCCGGCCGAGCGAGGCGATCTCGCTGCCGCCGTGGGTGTCGAAACCGGGCAGCGTCGACAGGTGATCGAATTCGATGTGGGTGTGGGCGTCGACCGCATGCATTTCCGGCTGCAGCGTCGCCGCGAAGCGCTTGACCTCGGCGAGCAGGGCGTCCGGGTCGTCGAACGGCAGGTGCCGGAACTCGAAGTCGAAATGGCAGTCGCGCGGCACGATGTTGAGCGCCGTGCCGCCGCGGATCACCCCGACATGCACCGTGGTGTAGGGCACGTCGTAGGCGGCGTCGAAGCCGCCCCGTTCGCGGAAGCGGCGCGCCATCTGGGCGAGAAAGTTCACCACCTCGCTCGCCACCTGCACCGCGTTGACGCCCAGCGGCGTGAGCGACGAATGCGCCTCGTGGCCGCGGACCCGACAGCGATAAGTGCGCTTGCCCTTGTGCGCGACCACCACCTGCATGCCGGTCGGCTCGCCCACGATGCAGCCCGCAGGCTTGATAGCGCGCGCGGCGACGTCGGCGAGCAGACGGCGCACTCCGATGCAGCCGACCTCCTCGTCGTAGGACAGCGCGAAATGCAGCGGTCGTGCCAGGCCCCGGCGCAGCAGCTCGGGCACCATGGCAAGCCCGATGGCCGAGAAGCTTTTCATGTCGGTAACGCCGCGGCCATGCAGGCGGTCGCCCACCAGCGTCGCGTCGAACGGCGGCGTGTCCCAGGGCTGGCCGTCGACCGGCACCACGTCGGTGTGCCCGGACAGCACGACGCCGCCGACCGTCACGTTGCCATCCTGCGCCGGCAGGGTCGCAAACAGGTTCGCCTTGCGCCGCTCGTCGTCGTAGGTAAGCTGCGAGGCGATGCCGTGGCCGGCCAGGTAATCGCGAACCCAGTGGATGAGCGCGAGGTTCGATTCGCGGCTGGTCGTGTCGTAGGAAACGAGCGTGCGGATCAGGTCGAAGCCGAGCAACTGCGGGGCGAGGGCGGTGGCGGCGGCGGGGCCGTTCATGGTGCAATTCGCTCTGGTGCGGAAGCCAAGGATAGAAACCGTCCCGAGCGCTGTCAATCGCCAAGCGCCCGGTGCCTCGCAAGCGCCGGACGGCTTGGTTGCAGTCTTAAGGCGCGGAGGCTCCTCATGCGTATGGCTAAAAGGCTGTTCGTGCTCGCTTTGCTCTTGGCGGTGCCGGCGGGCGGCGCGGAGCTGCCGCTCGAGCGGATCAAGCTGCCGCAGGGATTTGCGATCGAACTCGTCGCCCGCGTGCCCGACGCGCGCGAGATGACCCTGGGTGCCAAGGGCACGCTGTTCGTCGGCTCGATGGCCGCGGGCAAGGTTTACGCCGTGACGCTGCATGCGGGCGCGGCGGCGACGGTTGCGACCATCGCGAGCGGCCTGGAGCGGCCGGTCGGAGTCGCTTTTCACGACAAGGCGCTCTACGTTTCGGCCGTTTCGCGCATCTTGCGCTTCGATGACATCGAGAGTCGCCTCGATCATCCCCCGCCGCCGGCACTGGTCAGCGACCGCTTTCCGTCCGATACGATGCACGGCTGGAAATTCATCGCCTTCGGCCCCGACGGCAAACTCTACGTGCCGGTCGGCGCGCCCTGCAATATCTGCGACCAGGACCGCGATCGTTACGCGGTCATCACGCGCATGGATGCCGACGGGTCCGGCCTGGAGGTCTTCGCCCGTGGCATACGCAATTCGGTTGGCTTCGACTGGGACCCGCGCACCAGGCAGCTATGGTTTACCAACAACGGTCGTGACTGGCTGGGCGACGATCTGCCGCCCGATACTCTGCATCACGCTCCGGCACCGGGACTCGATTTCGGCTTTCCCTACTGCCACGCCGGCACGCTGCCCGACCCGGAATTCGGCCGCGAGCGCGCCTGCAGCGAGTTTGCCCGGCCGGCACAGCTCCTGGGGCCCCATGTCGCGCCCCTGGGCATGCGCTTCTACACCGGCACGCAGTTTCCGGCGGCGTACCGCAACCAGATCTTCATCGCCGAGCACGGCTCGTGGAACCGAAGCAAGAAGATCGGTTACCGCCTGACGATGGTCCGCCTCGAGAACAATCGCGCGGTGAGCTACGAGCCGTTCGCCACCGGTTGGCTGCAGGGTGAAACAGCATGGGGCCGTCCGGCCGACGTGCTCGTCATGCCGGACGGGTCACTGCTGGTTTCCGACGATTACGCCGGCGCGATCTACCGCATTCGCTACCGGGGCTAACGGCGCCAGTAGCCGCGCCAATACGGGCCGTGGTAGTAGCGCCCGTAGGGTGCGTATACGACCCGCGGCGCGACATAGTACGGGTATGGCGGCGCGTAGTAGGGAGCCGGCGCGACCGCCACCGGCGGCGCCGCGTACGCGAAGCCGTAGCCGCCCGTCGAGTAACCCACGCCGAACCCCGGCCCGCCGATCGAGACGGCGAAAGAATTCGCCAAAGCCGCGCTGCTCGCGACAGCGCCGATGACGAGCACGGCTGCAACTATGCCCAGATGACGTTTCATTGCGCTCTCCTTATGCAGGCTGTCCACACCTCCAGCAACGTCGGATAGACAACTCGCGTTGACGGCGAGTTTCCGTTATCCGCCAAGCCGTTACAATCTGTTACGAAAGGAAAGCGAACGAGCGCGGAGCAGGCTTTGCGCCGCTAGGCAGAGCGCACGACGATCAGCCGCTCGAGCTCGGATACGATCGGCGTGGCCGATTCCATGCCGATGCGCTTGACCAGCGCCTGCGCGAAATCAGGCAGGAAGTCATGCAGGTCGCGCAGGTTCTCTGCGCGCTGCAGGCGCATCATCATGAGGTAACCGCGGAAGCCCAGGTGCTCGTTGATCAGGTCCGAAAGCCGGGTCTGGGCGGCAATGAAGCGCTCGACTTCGTCTGCCGAGCGCGGCGCGGCTGCCTCCTTGCGTTCCGCGCCGGAGGGCGCGCTGAAGCGCTTGACGATCAGCCCGGCGCGCTCGAGCGACGAGAGCGTGCTCGCATCGACGCGCAGGGCCTGTGCCCTCTGCAGTACCTCGCCACGGTGCGATTGCCGTCGACCATGATGAGCACGCTGCGCAGCGCGATCGGCAGGTTGAGCTTGCGCTCCTTGAGTTCGCGCACGCCTTCGTCGGTCTTGGCGTAGATTTCACCAGGGTTCAAGCGGCGGACTCCGTCTCCCGCGCAGCGGGCTGCGCACCGACATTTTTGTGCAACATTATAGACGACCCCGGCCAAGGCGATGCCGCGGCTGCGGCCTCGCGTCCGGCCGTCGCCGCGTCCCGGACCGCAGGCCGCGCCCGTCGGCCGGAGCCCGCGCCGCTCGCGGCCGGGCGGCGCGTGGTAGGGCGGGGGCCTTTGTGGAATAATCACCCGGCAATGCCCGTGGTCGCCCATGCTCAATCCGGCCCTGCTCGCAGCCCTCGGCACCATCCTCCCCACGACGTCGATCCTCACCGCGGCCGAGGACACGCGGCCCTATGAATGCGATGGCTTGACGCTGTTCCGCGAGTTGCCCAATGCGGTGCTGCTGCCCGACAACGAAGCCCAGGTCGTTGCCATCCTGAAGCTCTGCCACGCCGCACGCGTGCCGGTCGTTGCCCGCGGCGCGGGCACCGGCTTGTCCGGCGGCGCGCTGCCGGACCGCAACGGGGTGATCCTTTCGCTGACCAAGTTCAAGCGCATCCTCGCCATCGACGCGCTGGCGCGAACCGCCACGGTGCAGCCGGGCGTGCGCAACCTGGCCATCTCCGAAGCCGCCGCCGCGTTCGGTCTGCACTACGCCCCCGACCCGTCGTCGCAGATTGCCTGCACCATCGGCGGCAACGTCGCGGAGAATTCCGGTGGCGTGCACACCCTCAAGTATGGCCTGACGCTGCACAACCTGCGCCGGGTGCGCGCGGTGCTCATCACCGGGGAGGTGGTCGAGTTCGGCAGCGAAGCGCTCGACTCCCCGGGCTATGACCTGCTTGCCTTGATCACCGGCTCCGAGGGGCTGCTCGCGATCACCACCGAAGTGACCGTCAAGCTCACGCCGCTGCCGCGCGATGCGAGGTGCGTGCTGGCGGCGTTCGACGACGTGGCCAGTCTCGGCACGGCGGTCGCCGCCATCATCGGCGCAGGCATCGTCCCGGCAGGCCTGGAAATGATGGATCGGCTCACCATCAGCGCCGTCGAGCCGTTCGTCCATGCCGGCTATCCGGACGATGCCGAGGCGATCCTGCTGTGCGAGTCCGACGGCGCGCCCGAGGAGGTCGGCGAGGAGATCGCCACCGTGGAACGGCTGATGAAGCAGAGCGGTGCCACCCTGATCGAGGTCTCGCGCGGCGAAGCGCAGCGGCGGAAATTCTGGTCGGGCCGCAAGGCGGCCTTTGGCGCGGCGGGGCGTATCTCGCCGGACTACTACTGCATCGACGGCACCATCCCGCGGCGGATGCTCGGTCCGGTGCTGCAGCGCATCGGCGAACTGTCGCTCGAGTTCGGGCTGCGGTGCATGAACGTCTTTCACGCCGGCGACGGCAACCTGCACCCGCTGATCCTCTACGACGCCAATCGCCCCGGCGACGCCGAGAAGACCCAGGCGTTCGGCGCGAAGATCCTCGAGCTCTGTGTCGCGGTCGGTGGAACGATCACTGGCGAGCATGGCGTCGGCGTGGAGAAGATCGGCGACATGTGCATGCAGTTCGCGCCCGCCGAGCTCGAATGCTTCCTCGGCGTCAAGCGCGCGTTCGATCCCGACGCGCTGCTAAACCCCGGCAAGGCGGTTCCGACCCTGCATCGCTGCGCTGAAATGGGCCGCATGCACGTGCACCGCGGAGCGCTCCCGCACCCGGATCTGCCGCGCTTCTAGGCACCGATGCCCCGGAGCGAACGATGAGCGTTGACGCAGCCGCCAGACCCGACCCCGGCGCCTTGGCCGACCTGGTGGCTCGGCTGTGCGGCGCATACGGCGAACGCGCCGTCACCTCGCGCGCGGTGCGCGAGCATCACAGTCACGGCGAGGGCCTCTCCGACCCGGCACTGCCCGACATCGTCGTGTTTCCGCATTCCAATGACGAGGTCGCCGCCATCGTGCGCCTCTGTCACCTGGCGCGGGTGCCGCTGATCGCCTTCGGCGTCGGCACGTCGCTCGAGGGCCACGTCGCGGCACTCTACGGCGGGGTCTGCGTCGATCTGTCGCAGATGAACCGCGTGCTCGAAATCAGCGTCGAGGATCTCGATTGCCGGGTCCAGGCCGGCGTGACGCGCGAGCAGCTCGACGCCGAGCTCAAGGGCAGCGGCGTGTTCTTTCCCATCGATCCGGGCGCCAACGCCACCCTCGGCGGGATGGCGGCGACGCGCGCATCGGGCACCAACGCCGTGCGCTACGGCACGATGCGCGAGAACGTTCTGGGCCTCACGGTGGTGAGCGCCGACGGAAGGATCGTTCGCACCGGGGGCCGCGCCCGCAAGTCGAGTGCGGGCTACGATCTGACCCGGCTGTTCGTCGGCGCCGAAGGCACGCTCGGCGTCATCACCGAGGTCCAGCTGCGCCTCTACGGCGTGCCGGAGGCGATCGCCGCGGCGGTCTGCCAGTTCCCGGATCTCGCCCGCGCGGTCAACACCGTGATCGCGGCCATGCAGCACGCAATCCCGGTGGCGCGCATCGAGCTCCTCGACGAGGTGCAGATGGACGCGTGCATCCGCCACTCCAAGCTCGAAGGGTTCGCCAGGCGACCGACCCTGTTCTTCGAATTTCACGGCTCGGCTGCCGGCGTGCGCGAGCAGACCGAGGCGATGCAGGCGATCAGCGACGAGTTCGGCGGCAGTGCCTACCAGTGGGCGACGCAGCCGGAGGATCGCCTGCGCCTGTGGCGGGCGCGCCACGCGGCATACTACGCCGCGCTCGCGCTCAGGCCGGGCTCGATGGGGCTGGCGACCGATGCCTGCGTACCGATATCGCGTCTGGCCGACTGCATTCTTGAAACCAAGGCGGACATCGAACGGAGCGGCCTGATCGCACCGATCGTCGGCCACGTCGGCGACGGCAACTTTCATCTGGTCGTGCTCTTCGATCCCAACGACCAGGCGGAGCGAGGGCGGGCCGAGGCGCTCGCGCGCGGGGTGAGCCTGCGGGCGATCGCCATGGGCGGCACCTGCACCGGAGAGCACGGCATCGGCTGGCACAAGCTCGACGTGCTGGCAGACGAGCACGGCGAGGCTGTCGACCTCATGCGCGCTGTCAAGCGGGCGCTCGATCCGCTCAACATCATGAATCCCGGGAAGACCGTGCCCTTGTGAGCTATACGCTCTACATCGGCGACAAGAAC
>Ga0074045_10005394_pt1 | contig 11185 bp, 10 predicted proteins | sample BogForMeECP23OM2_FD_94442 | JGI IMG/M metagenome (GOLD analysis project Ga0074045, IMG submission 94442) | Bog forest soil microbial communities from Calvert Island, British Columbia, Canada - Bog Forest MetaG ECP23OM2 | ecosystem: Environmental > Terrestrial > Soil > Wetlands ...
CGTCTCACGGATCCTGAGACGGCGCGCCAGTTCGTGCAGGCCACGGAAGTAGATTCCCTTGCCATCAGCGTGGGCCAGGTTCACCTGCACGGCCGCAGCCCCATCCGACTGGACCTTGAAAGGGTGGCCGCCCTGAAGGCCGCTATCCCGGTCCCCCTTGTCCTGCACGGTGCAACCTCGGTGACGCGCGCGGACCTGGGCGGGGCAATTCAGCGCGGCATCCGCAAGATCAACGTGGGGAGCATACTGAAGCAGACGTTCTTCGAAACCATGCGCGCGGCAAGCAATCGCGCCGGGGACGCTTACAATCCGTACGAGGTGATAGGCTCTGGAATCGGGCGTGACGTGATGGCTGCGGGCCGCGCCGCTATGCAGAAAGTCGTGCAGGAGTACATGGAGCTTTTCGGCAGCGCGCAAAAAGCCCTCGGCTTCTGAACACAGCCGGCCCTGTACGCGGTCCCTCGCTCTATTGAACCGTCAGCACGCCGTTGAGATAAATCTCCTTGATAAACCAGTCCGGCCCGATCTGGACAAGAACGAATACGGCAGGGACGGGGCTGGCGCCGCTTGGCGTATTGAGCGGTCCGTAGATGTCCGCCGTGACATTCGTTGGGTCCACGTAGTCATGCACGGACAGGCTGTAAGGGAGTGCTCCTGGGACGGGCAGAGCGAAGCCCTTCCCGAGCCAGTAGGCCTGCGAATCCAGGCTGGCGTAGTCTGCTGTTTGCCCCTTGGCGAAGTCCGCGCTCATGTGAGACCAGTCGCTGTTCAAATCCGCTCCAAATTGACTGAGACGATCCAGCTTCGTGACGCCCAGGAGCTGGCAGCTCCCCAGCCCGAACGCGACAATGGCGACCACGGCAGTAAGGGGGACGATTCGTGGTGTGTGTGCCGAAATCCTGCCCACGCGCATACTCCCTATATTTTAGTTCATTTTTTTCTGTTTGTCCGTCCGATTCTTGCCGCTGTGTACGTCGGCGCCATGAATCCGCCGGGTACGTCGGCGCATTGACGCGCCGATCCCGCGGATCTATCTTCCTTGCTCATGGCAGACATACTCGTGTTCGGGGCTCATCCAGACGACGCGGAGTTCGGGATGGGCGCAAGCCTGGTCAAGTTCGTGCGCGGCGGGGCTTCCGTGGCAGTGTGCGTGCTGACCCGCGGGGAAGCAGGCACCTTCGGGACCCCGGACCAGCGCGAGGCAGAGATGCGCGCTGCCTCCGAAAAGCTCGGAGGGGGGCTCGAAATCATGTCATTTCGCGACTGTCAGGTCTTTGACACCTATGAGGCGCGTGTGCGGGTGGCCTCGGTGGTGAGAAAGTTCCGTCCGAAAATCGTGTTCGCTCCCTATCACACCAACCCGGGCAGCCACACGGACGGCGGCGCCCACCCCGACCACATGGCAACCGGCGCAATCGTCCGCTCCGCCCTCCGCTATGCACGGTTTGCCGGTCTCAAGGAACTGGTGCTGGAGCCGTGGAATGCGTCCCACCTCTTTTACTACATGGTCCCCCTGTCCCGGGCGCCCACGCTGGTGAATGACGTGTCGCCCTTCATGGAGGAGTGGGAAAGCATTGCGCGTTGTCATGAGTCACAGGTCAAGATCCGGGAAGGAAAGATCGTGCAGATCCTCAGGGGCATCCGCGCCGGCTATGGGGTCAGCATCGGCGTAGCGTATGCCGAAGCCTTTCTGAACGATGAGCCGCTGGCATTCGACATCTCCTTTTTCCTGCAGGCGAAGAAAGCCTGAAAAGTTGCGTCAGCTTCTCCAGCCGGTGGGAGATATGAATGATCGCAACACCCCGGGCGCGCAGGGTATGAATCACGCTGAAAGCTCGTCGGTCTCCGATTCCGTCAGTGCGCTCGTGGGTTCGTCCATGATGAGGCAGCCTGTTGAGCGTGAGGGTCGGTTCGATTCGCAGATTCAGCCGCCCCAGGATCGAGACGGCGTCCGCGTTCATCTTCTTTTCATTGAGCCGGCGCCGTTCTCTCCTACCCGCGCGTGCACTTCACCCTTTGCGAGATTTAACGAGACACGATCGAGGGCCTTCACTCCCGGGAAGCTTTTCGACACGTTCTGGACTTCGAGAATTACTTCTGGCGCGTCCATGATCCGCGGAAGTCAGGACGCACATGATTGTCGAACACCCCTCGATCGGTGCAGAATCCTCGACGAAGGAGAGAGGAATGAAAAAGGACGATCTCATCGTCATTGGCGGCGCCGGGGGATTTATTGCAGGTTCCCTTGCCCGATATTTCCAGGAGAAAGGTTTCACGCGGATCCGGGCCGTGGACAAGAAGCCGCTTCCCCTGTGGTATCAGCGCGTGCCCGGCGTTGAGTGTCTTTCCCTCGACCTCAGCCAGGAGGCGAACTGCCGCCGGGTGGTTGAGGGCGCGGCGGAGGTCTACAACCTGGCCGCGGACATGGGGGGCATGGGCTTCATCGAGCACAACCGGGTGGACTGCCTGCGCAGCATCCTGATCAATACGCACCTGCTGGAATCAGCATACCGGGCAGGCGCCGCGCGCTACTTCTATTCTTCTTCCGCATGCGCCTACAACACCGATCTGCAGAAGGACCCGAAGGTACGCGCCCTGAAGGAAAGCGACGCGTATCCCGCAATGGCCGAGCGCGGATACGGCTGGGAAAAGCTCATTTCGGAGATGTTCTGCCAGGAGTATTGGGCCGAACGCGGCATGAAAACCTTCATCGCCCGGTTCCATAATGTCTACGGCCCCTGCGGGACGTGGGACGGCGGAAGGGAAAAGGCACCGGCCGCCATCTGCCGGAAGGTGATCGAGGCAAAGGATACACACGGCAGTGATATCTCGATCTGGGGCGACGGCACGCAGACGCGGAGCTTTATGTACATCGATGACTGTACACACGGAATCGATCAGATCATGCACTGCGAGGAGCTGATCGCCACGCCGATCAATCTCGGCTCCTCCGAGCTCGTGTCCATCAATGACCTGGTGACCATTGTCGAGGGAGCGGGCGGCGTGCGCCTCACGAGGAAATACGACCTTGCCGCACCGAAGGGGGTGGCCGGGCGCAATAGCGACAACACCATGATCAAGCGCATCCTGAAATGGGAACCGTCCACGCCGTTGAAGGACGGCATCATGAAGACCTACCACTGGATCGAACAGCAGTACCGGGAACGCAAGGCCGGCATGCGCACGGTGAGCTGAAGGCGCAGGGGGAATGCAAGGGTGCCTGAGGATATCACTTCCGACTACCGCGTCATCGCATCAAAGGACCTCGCCGGCTTCCCGGTGGCGAGCGCCTCTGCCGGGCAGAAAGCCGCTGGCGCCAGGGGCGCCGCCGCCGCGCGCACTGCGCTCGTGACCGGCTGCTTTGACTGGTTCCATTCGGGGCACGTGCGGTTCTTCGAGGAGGCGTCGTAGCTCGGCGCGCTGTACGTCGTGGTAGGCAACGCGCGAATCTTCGCCTGCTCAAGGGTGAAGGCCACTCCTTCTGATTCGTAGAACAGGCGCTTGTTGCGACCGGCAAGAGGTGGCTGGACGCAGAGCCGGAGATCCGGGCCATCAAGCCTGAGGTCTACGTGGTGAATGAAGACGGGGACAGGCCGGAGAAAAAAGAGTTCTGCGCGGACAATGGCATCCGGTACGTTGTGCTGCGCCGGGCCCCCCGGCCCGGGCTGCCGCAGCGGACCAGTGCGGATCTTCGCGGGTTCTGACAACTGTTTGAACCCGGCCCCGCGGCGCCCTCTACTCCCCCAAAGGCGACCGTGCACACGCTGGAGGACTCGCCCGGAGATTGCGCCGCACCTGGTCTCCGTGATCGTGCTTGCATCACGACTGCGGACCGTTGAGCCGCTTCCCTTACACCAATCGTTAGAGCTATCCTTCTTTTGCGGAGGTCGAGCGTGAAAAACAGACTCGTGTGCATGGTGGTCGTGGTCTCTGCCATCATGCTGGTTTCGCCGCTTTTCGCGGCGGGGCCTGTCAGCATCGCTATTTTTGTGCCAGGCGTCGCGGCGGGCAGCCCGCTGTATGAACAGCTGGTGAGCGGGGCGCAGAAGGCGGCCGGGGAGTATCCCAGCCTGACTCTCAAGGTCGTGGAGGCAGGTTTCAACCAGGCCGAGTGGCAGGAAAAGATGACGTCCCTCGCGGCAACAGGCGCATACACCTATGTTCTCACTTCGAATATGTCGATGCCCCAGATCTGCGCAGACGTGGGCAAGAGCTTCCCGAAGCAGAAGTTCATCGTGATGGACAGTTACCTGGCCGGCAATCCCCAGATCTACACCTTGATGTACAACCAGGTGGAACAGGGCTACCTGGCCGGCTATCTGGCAGGGCTGGTGACCAGAAGCAAAATGAAGGGGGCGACTCCGGAGCTCAAGGTAGGGGCCATCGTGGCGCAGGAGTATCCGGCGCTTTCAAAAGAAATCATCCCCGGCTTTACGCAGGGATTCACCGCGGTGGACCCGCGCATTACGCTGGACTACCGGGTCATCGGCAACTGGTACGACGCCACCAAGGCAGCCGACCTTGCGAACAGCATGATGGACGGCGGAGTGGACGTCATCCTCCCCATTGCCGGCGGGGCCGGCCAGGGCATCATCAAGGCGGCGCAGGAGCGCGGGCGCTACGTCGTGTACTTCGACAGCAATGAGTACGCCCTTGCCCCGGGAACCATCGTCGGCTGCGCCACGCTTGACCAGAACCGCGCCGTGTACGAGACGCTGAAGAAGGCGCTCCAGGGAACCCTGGTATTCGGAAAGGCCGACATCGTCGACGCCCGGACAGGGTTCGTGGATTTTGCGGACATTGACCCCCTGTACACCAAAAACGTCTCCGCGGACGTACGCGCGCGAATGGCAGACCTCGTGAAGAAGTTCCGCAGCGGCGCCATGACGCTCGCCGTTCCCCGGATGTAGAGGCACTGAAAGGGGCCGCGCCGGCGCCTGCAGAGAAGCCATGCCGTACCTTGAGATGAAAGGCATCACGAAGCTCTACCCCAATCACATGCGCGCCAATGACGGCATCGATTTCTCCGTGGAGAAAAACGAGATCCACGCGATCGTGGGTGAGAACGGCGCGGGCAAGTCGACACTCATGAAGATTCTCTACGGGCTGGAACAGCCGGATGCCGGTTCGATCATGCTGGCGGGCAGGACAGTGAGCATCCGGGGCCCGCTGGATGCGAACCGTCTCGGCATTGGAATGGTCCACCAGCATTTCAAGCTCATCCCGGAGTTTTCGGTTGCGGAGAATATCGTGCTGGGCATCGAGCCCCGGAAGAACCTGCTCTTCGTGGACAGGAACGCCGCAGTGCAGCGCATCAGCGACGTGATTGCAAGCCACGGGTTCAGCGTCGATCCCCGGGCGCGGGTCATGACGCTCACCGTCGGCCAGATGCAGCAGGTGGAAATCGTCAAGATGCTCTACCGCAACGTGAACCTCCTCATTCTCGATGAGCCCACGGCGGTACTCACCGAGCAGGAGATCCACAGGCTCTTCGAAACCCTTCGCAGTCTCCAGAAGGACGGGGCAACCTGCATCATCATCACCCACAAGCTGCAGGAGGTGATGGAGATCTCCGACCGGGTCACGGTGATGCGGAAAGGCAAAGTCATCGCCGTCCGCCCCACGGCGGAGGTGACAAAGCCGGAGCTGTCCCGTCTCATGGTGGGCAGGAGCGTGCTTTTCCAGATCGAGAGGCCGAAAAACGCGTGTGGAAGCGCGGTGCTCGAGCTGGTGAATGTCACGCTGAAACAGCGCGGCCGCGACCATGCGCTTCTGGACGGCGTGACCCTCACCGTCCGTTCATGCGAGATCGTGGCCGTGGCCGGTGTCAGCGGAAACGGGCTCGGTGAGCTGGAGGACGTGGTGACGGGCCTGCGCCGGATCACCGGCGGGAAGATCCTGCACAACGGGGAGGACATCGCCGGTCTCACCCCTGCCACGCTGCGCGAGCGGGGTTTCGCGTACGTGCCTGCGGATAGGCTGCGGCGCGGCTCGAGTCTGAAGTCCACCGTCATGGAAAACATGATCGTGACCAGCCGTCACCGCTTTCTGCGGGCAGGTTTTCTCAAGGGGAGGAAAATCAGGCAATTCGCAGAACGCCTCACGGAGAGCTTCTCCATAGACGGCGGCCCCCGGGTTCCCATCGGTACTCTTTCAGGGGGCAACATTCAGAAGGTGATTCTTGCGCGGGAGCTCGCATCCAACTCCAACCTGGTCATCGTTTCCGAGCCTACGTGGGGGCTCGACGTGGCCAGCAGCCAGTTCGTCTACGAGAAGATACTGGAGATGCGCAAGGCAGGGGCGGGCATCCTCTTCATCTCCTCCAACCTCGACGAGATTCTCGGGATCGCCGACGCCGTTGCGGTGATGTACAGGGGCCGTATTGTCGCCAACATTCCGAACCTCCCGGGACTTACCAAGGAGCGCATCGGGGAATACATGCTGGGACTGAGGGACGACTTTGCGCCCGCGGGCGCGCGGAAGAAGGACGCTTCCGCGTGAAGAGAAAGGACGCTCCCGCGTGAAGAGAAAGGACGCTTCCGCGTGAAGAGAAAGGACGCTTCCGCGTGAAGAGAAAGGACGCTCCCGCGTGAAGAGAAAGGACGCTCCCGCGTGAAGAGAAAGGACGCTCCCGCGTGAAGGAAAGGAGGAACCTCGGCGAGCTCTTCACCGGATTCACCGGTCTTGCGCTCACCCTCCTGTTGTCCTTCGGCCTTGTGATCGTGCTCATCTTCCTCCTGAGCGGAACACCGGTGAGGACGCTCTACTTCTTTTTCGTCGGCGCGTTCACGAATAGCTACTACCTGGGCAACATGCTGAATGTCGCCGTCCCTCTTGTCTTCACAGGGCTGGGGATTTCGGTTGCGTTCAAGGCCGCTGTCTTCAACCTCGGCGGGGAAGGCCAGATCTACGCCGGGGGTTGTGCGGCCACGGCAGTGTGCCTTGCCTTGCCTGCGGCCAACGGATTCCTGGGCGGGCTTTCCGCGCTTGCCGGGGCAGCGGTGCTCTCCGGGGCCATCGCCGGTCTGTCCGGGTTTCTTCGGATGAAATGGAACACGGACGAGATGATCTCGTCGTTCCTCCTGTCCGCCGCGGTAGTCCTCGCGGTGAACTACTTCATTACAGGCCCACTGGGCGATCCGAAGAACAATCTTCTATCCACACTGGCCATTGGACCGCAATACGGGCTTTCGGGGATCTTTCCGCCTTCCAAGCTCAATATCAGCGCGTTTTTTGCCCTTGCAGCCGCCCTGCTCATGTTTTTCTTCATTTACAAGAGCCACGCCGGCTACGAGATGCGGATGTGCGGGCTGAACCGCGAGTTCTCCCGGTACGGCGGCATCAATGTATCGAAGTACTTCGTTCTTCCCATGATCATCAGCGGGGCATTGCACGGCCTGGGGGGGGGGCTGATGGTGCTCGGCACCTACAGGGCCACGATCGAAGGCTTCTCCTTCGGCATGGGGTGGAACGGGATCGCCGTGGCGCTCATCGCGAAGAACAATCCCCTCGGTGTGATCCCCGCGGCGTTTCTTTTCGCGTACCTCGACGCGGGCGCAAAGGCGGCCATGATCAACTCCGATGTCACGTTCGAGATCGCGGCAATCGCGCAGTCATTCATCTTCTACCTCGTCACGGCCCGGGCCCTGTACGCCTTTACCCGAATCAGGAGCAGGGCATGACGGGCTATTCCCCTTTCGCCATTCCCCTGGTCCACAGCGCCGTGGACATCATGACGCCTTTCCTCCTTGCCGGTATCGGGGGCCTTTTCACGGAGCTCGCCGGGATGCTCAACATCGCCCTCGAAGGGCTCATATTGACCGGCGCCTTTTTCAGCATCGTCTGCGCCGCTGCAACAGGCAGCCTGTTCCTGGGCATGCTCCTCGGAATCCTCTGTTCGATGGCGCTCGCCTGGCTGTTCGGGGCCGTCACCCTGTACCTGCGCGCAAACGTGTTCATTACCGGGCTTGCGACGAACCTCTTTGCCTCCGGGTTCACCGTCGTCCTTGCCTTCCAGCTCTTCAAGACGAAAGGGGTGATCCAGTTCCCCGGTATCCCGAGGCTTCCCGCGCTCGTCGTGCCCGCGTTTCTCCAGAAGGTCCCGGTGGTGGGAGACGTTCTGTTCGGACACAACGTGATCGTCTATGTCACCTGGGCCATCGTGCTGCTCTCCGCGATTGTCATCTACCGCACGCCGTTCGGTCTGCGCCTCCGTGGCACCGGCCTGAACGCCGCGACGATCGTCACCCTGGGTCTCAACCCCCGGAGATACCAGATGGCGGGCATCCTGATCTCAGGCCTCACCTGCGGGCTGGCGGGGGCCATGCTCACGATGGAGCTCGGCGCGTTCGTTCCCGAAATATCCTCGGGCCGGGGATGGATCGCCCTGGTGGCGATCTACCTGGGCAACAAGACCCCGTGGGGAATATTCATCGCCTCATTCGTTTTCGGCCTGGCAGAGAGCGTGTCCAACTACGCGCAGGGCGCAGTCAAGGTCCCGGTGGATTTCATCCTCGCCCTGCCGTATGTTTTCACCGTGATTGCAATGATCGTCTATTCGATATTCCGTCACGCCCGATCCTCCCGGTCATAGTGCGCACCGCCCGAAGGGCGGTATCCACGCGCGGGCCCGACTGTCTTTTGCTTGCCATCGCCCGACACGCTCATAGGGGGGGACGGCCGCGGCCTACTCGACGGTGATGGCGCCGGCTGGGAGCGCCGCATCAGCCTCCCCGATGACCACCGCGCTGATCCCCGCGTCCCGGATCTCGGCAACGCAGCGTTCGGTTTCGGCGCCCGAGACTGCGGCAAGAAGGCCCCCGGAGGTTTCGGGGCTGAAAAGAAGCTTGCGTGTAAGCTCGGGGACGTCCGCGCTGAAGCTGACCGATGCCGCGTATGCTCCGCGGTTGTTCTTTGTGCCTCCCGGAAACGCACCCGCCTCTCCCGCTGCAAATGCCCCGTCGATGAAAGGGAGCAGTGACACGCGCAGGCGCAGCCCTATCCTGCTCTTGCGCGCAAGGTCGAGAGAATGGCCGAGTATCGAGAAGCCCGTCACATCCGTGCAGGCCGTTACCCCGTGCGCGGCAAGGATCCGTGACGTGGTGCGGTTGAGCTTTTTCATTGAGCTGACGGCTCCGGCAAGCACGTCTGCGGCCACGACGCCCCGCTTGAGTGCCGTGGTGATCACTCCCATGCCCAGGGGCTTGCTGAGAACCAGAGAGTCGCCGGCCCGGACGCTCGTCTTGACGAATATCCGATGAGGATCGACAAAACCGACCACGGCAAGACCGTAGGTGGGCTCCTGCGAGCAGATCGTGTGGCCGCCCACGAGGATGCAGCCGGCCTCCTGCGCCTTCTCGGCGCCGCCGCGAAGGATCTGACCGATTACGTCGTGGGGCAGGGTCGAAGGAAAGCCCGCGATGTTCAGCGCAATGGCCGGCTCCCCGCCCATGGCCCAGACGTCACTCAGTGCATTTGCGGCGGCAATAGCGCCGAAGTCGTAGGGGTCGTCGACCACCGGTGTGAAAAAGTCCGCGGTGAAGACGAGCGCGCGTGATTCATCGAGGCTGTAGACGGCTGCGTCGTCACCCGCGTCCAGTCCGACAAGGAGCTCGGGCCGGCTCCCCTCGGGGAACAGAGCGGCAAGCGGGCGCAGGATCTGCCCCAGGGCTTCTGGGCCCATTTTTGCCGCGCACCCGCCGGCAGAGCAAAGGGACGTGAGCCGTATCGGATCTCCCGCCATGGAAAGACCTTACTCCTTCCGCGCGGTGCGTTCAATTGACCGGCTCCGGCCGTCGTGATAGGAATTGCGGTATGCAGGACTTCCTCATCTGCGGGATTCAGCAGGTCGGCGTAGGCGTCCAGGATTTTGCGCGGGAAGTGAGCTGGTGCAGCCGGGCGCTGGGTTTCGATGTGCGGGTGTTCGAAGAAAAAGGGCAGGCGGCGCTGATGCTTCCTTACACGGGAGGGGTTCCCCAGGAAAGACGGGCGCTGCTGGCGGTCAATATCCAGGGAGGGGCGGGCCTGGAAATCTGGCAGTACACCAGGCGTGCTCCGCGTCCGCTGGATTTTGCAATCCAGCCTGGTGATCTTGGCATCTGCTGCGTCCGGATCAAGGCGCGTGACCCCAGGGATGCCCGGACGCGAATGGAGGCTGCAGGTGTTTCGGGCCTGGGGCCTGGCCGGACGGATCCCTCAGGTGAGCCGGTCTTCTCCCTACGCGATCCCCAGGGACTGGCTTTCCAGGTTGTACCCGGTACTGACTGGCTGAGCAGAGGACGTTCACCGACAGGCGGGGTCAGCGGCTGCATGATCGGAGTCTCCCGGCCCGAGAAGTCGCTCCCATTCTACCGGGACCTCCTCGGGTATGACCGCGTCATCTACGACAAGGAAGGAACGTTCGAGGACTTTGCGGACTTGGGCAGCGGCTCTTCCCGGGTGCGGCGCGTGCTCCTGGAGCCCAGCGCGCCCCCGCGCGGCGCCTTCAGTCCCCTGCTCGGCTCGAGCAGGCTGGAGCTCGTCCAGGCGCTGGATCGGACGCCGCGCCGGATCTTCGCGGACCGATTCTGGGGGGACCCCGGGTTCATTCATCTCTGCTTCGACGTGCGGCGGATGGACGCATTGAAGATTCGCTGCCAGGCCGCAGGTTTCCCCTTCACGATGGACAGCGGCGGCTCATTCACCATGGACGGCGCGGCGGGCCGGTTCGCATACGTGGAGGACCCGGACGGAACATTGATCGAGTTCGTGGAGACCTACCGCCTGGATATCGTGAAGAAGCTGGGCCTGCATATCGACCTGCGCCGCAGAAGGCCGGACAAGCCGCTGTCCCGCCTGATGCTGCGTGCCCTCGGGCTGAACAGGATCAAATGAAAATCCACCTCGTGGATGGAACATATGAGCTTTTTCGCAGCCACTTCGGCGCTCCCTCCAGAAAGGCCCCTGACGGGCAGGAGATCGGCGCAACCACCGGACTCCTGAGGAGCCTCCTCCTGCTGGTCACCACGCCCGGCGTCACACACGTGGCGTGCGCATTCGACCATGTCATAGAATCATTCCGCAACCAGCTCTACCCCGGGTACAAGACGGGGGAAGGAGTGGATCCGGCCCTGCTGGCGCAGTTCCCGCTTGCGGAGAAAGCCGTTGCCGCTCTCGGAATCGTCGTCTGGCCCATGGTGGAGTTCGA
>Ga0074045_10005398_pt1 | contig 11182 bp, 8 predicted proteins | sample BogForMeECP23OM2_FD_94442 | JGI IMG/M metagenome (GOLD analysis project Ga0074045, IMG submission 94442) | Bog forest soil microbial communities from Calvert Island, British Columbia, Canada - Bog Forest MetaG ECP23OM2 | ecosystem: Environmental > Terrestrial > Soil > Wetlands ...
ACCGAGGCAACGATGCTTGCGCTTTCCCTTCTGCTGATGGTTCCGCAGCAGAACCGAGCCGCCAGAATGGACGGTTCCCCAGAAGCGGCGAATAACAGCGGGCCCATTTTCACCACCTTTGATTGTCCTGGTGCAGGCACGGGCGCGCTTCAGGGCACCGGCGGCATCAGCATCAACAAGGCGGGGGCCATCGCGGGATTCTGCGTCCTCGCAGGCAGTGGCAATGTAGCTCACGGCTTCGTGCGCTCCGCCAGCGGCACGATTACCCTTTTCGATGCTCCCGGCGCGGGCACGGGCAAGAATCGGGGAACCTTCCCCATCAGCATCAATACGGGAGGAGTTATTACGGGAATGTTCTCTGACACAAACAGCGTGTATCACGGCTTCGTGCGCGCTGCCGGTGGCACGATCACTCCTTTCGATGCTCCAGGCGCGAACTTGAGCCTCGATGCGGGAACCATCCCAACGAGCATAAACACGGCGGGGACGATCACGGGAATGTACCGAGACCCGAGCTTGGTGTATCACGGCTTCGTGAGAGCCGCCGACGGCACGATCAGCACTTTCGACGCTCCGGGCGCAGGCACCGGCTACGCTCAGGGTACCGAGCCCCTCAGCATTAACACGGCGGGAACCATTACGGGATACTACCGGGATGCCAATTACGTGAGCCATGGCTTCGTACGTTTCACCAATGACACGTTCACTGTTATCGACGCTCCCGGTGCTGGCACAAACCCGGGACAGGTTAAGGGACTTGAATTTCAAGGAACGATGGCCGTCAGCATCAACGCGGGCGGAGTGATCACCGGCAGCTGGGCGGACTCGAAGTTTGCCAATCACGGCTTCGTGCGCACCCCCGACAGTACGATCGGCGAGTTCGACGTTCCGGGGGCAGGAGGCGCGGGCGCGGGCACGTTCGGAACTGTCCCCGGAAGCATCAACACGGGGGGAGTGATCGCGGGAGTCTACCAGGATGCCAACGGGGTGTTTCACGGGTTCCAGCGCGCCACTGACGCCACGATCACGAGCTTTGACGCTCCGCGGGCGGGAGGCTCGGGCATGTTTCAGGGAACTGCCGGCGCGAGCATCAACGACTCCTCGGCCATCACGGGAGTCTACGCGGACGCCAACAACGTGTTTCATGGCTACTTGCTTACGCCTGCGGCGGTGGCCTCGACAAGCTTATCGCCAACTTCTCTGTCCTTCGGAAATCAGGCTGTCGACACAACGAGCGCGGCGAAAAAAGTTACGCTGACGAGCTCGGGCACGGCGAATCTGACCATCCAGAACATCGCGATCACCGGCACCAATGCGGGCGACTTTGCGCAGACCAACAACTGCCCTGCGAGTCTGGTGTCCGGAAAGAAATGCACCATCAGCGTTACTTTTTCGCCGAGTCAGATTGGCGCCCGAAGCGCGAGCCTCACCCTCACCGACAATGCCGCGGACGGCCCGCAAAACGTCCCGCTGACCGGCAAGGGCCTGGTGCAGGCGGGGGTGTCTCCAACCTCGCTGACATTCGTATTGCAAACGGTGGGGACGACAAGCGCGGCCAAGAACGTGACGCTTCACAATAATCTCGCGACCCAGCTCACCGTAAACAGTATTGCGTTCACAGGCGCCAACCCTGGAGATTTCACCGAAACAGACTCTTGCGACGGAAGTGTGCCGGCCAACGGCAAATGCACCATCTCAGTCACGTTTACACCGGCAGCGACGGGCACGCGCACCGCGACCCTGACGGTGTCCGACGGCGCCAACAACAGCCCGCAAGCGGTGTCGGTGAAGGGAACGGGAAAATGAAGGTGGCCGATCACAACGAGGGTTTCTTGAGAAAACTCCGGACCCGCGGGCTGCTTCATCTGGCACGAGCGCGAATCATTGTCACTCTGCTCTGTGCTGCGATGGCGATTCCTGCCGCTGCGCAATTCACCAGTATTGTGAGTTTCGATCGGACGAATGGAATGGGTCCATATTACGGGCCACTCGTTCAGGGGCGCGATGGAAACTATTACGGGACCACCTTCGGGGGCGGACTCAACAGCGCCGGCACAGTCTTCAATGTTACCTCGGAGGGCACGCTGACCCCGATTTACAACTTCTGCTCCAAGACCAACTGCACAGACGGTAGCTCCCCGACATACGGCCTTGTGTTGGGCACCGACGGGAATTTCTACGGGACAACTATCGCGGGCGGAGATCAGAGCTGCGCTTATCCTTCCGGATGCGGAACAATATTCAAAATCACCCCAGCCGGCGTACTGACCACGATTTACACCTTTACCGCCAGCGGGGGCGCAGGCGCCGGCCCCACGGCGGGACTTGTTCACGGCAGCAACGGCAGCTTCTACGGGATGACCGGTTCCGAAGGCGGAGACGGCACTATTTTCAAAGTCACCCCGTCGGGGACGCTAACCACGGTGCACTTTTTCGGAGGCACCGACGGCCTTTATCCCTATGGCGGGCTCGCGCTCGGAACCGACGGGAACTTCTATGGCACTACCCTCTCGGGTGGCAACTCCTTCACGAACTGCAATTCGGGCTGTGGCACTGTTTTCAAAATGACTCCCGCCGGTAAGCTGACCACTCTGCACAGCTTCACCCTCACGGACGGCGCCAACCCTGTGGGAGGCCTGGTTCAAGCTGAAAATGGGAACTTCTACGGGACAACTGCAACCGGCGGGGCCAACCAGCCCAGTGACTGCGGCGTTGGCTCTGTTCCTGGCTGCGGGACTGCGTTCGAAATTACCCCCAGCGGCACGCTGACCACGCTCTACAACTTTTCTTGTTCCCCGACGAACTGCACGGATGGCATCGCCCCTTACGGCACGCTCGTGGCGGCCACGGACGGAAACTTATACGGGACGACATACCTTGGCGGGATCTGCTGTGGCGCGCTCTTCAGCATGACTCCCAGCGGCGCGGTGACGACGCTCTACGACCTTTGCGATCAGCACGGGGGCTGCCCTGCCACCGAGTTTGACGGCTTGTCCCCCTCGCCGGACTGCTTCAAGCCACCAGCGGGACCTTCTTCGGGACGACCTCCTATGGCGGGACCAGCAGCAATTGCCCATATGGCTGCGGGACGATCTTCAGGCTTTCGAACGGTCTTGGTCCGTTTGTGGAAGCGGTGACTTACTCGGGCAAGCTAGGCGCTACGATCGAGTTCCTGGGGCAAGGCTTTACAAAGTCAACCACGGTTTCCTTCAACGGAACTCTCGCCACACGGAGTGTGAAATCCGGCACTTATCTGACGGCTAGAGTTCCCAGCGGAGCGACCACTGGCTTTGTCACCATCACAACCTCGAGCGGCAGCTTGCAGAGCAACAAGGTATTCCGCGTGATCCCGCAGATCAAGAGCTTCACTCCAACCAGCGGTCCGGTGGGCACCAGCGTGGTGATTACGGGCGAGAGCTTCACGGGAGGTGCAACCGTTACCTTCGGGGGTATCTAGGCAACAAGCTTCACGGTTAACTCTTACACCCAGATCACCACCACGGTGCCCACTGGAGCGAAGAGAGGCAAGATTGCCATCACGACTGCAGGTGGAACCGCTACAAGCTCGGGGACGTTCACGGTCACGCCGTAACGCTTGGTCGGAAAGCACAAAGCCGTCTTTCAAGGGCAGCTTTTCTGTTGCCAGGGGCCGTCATGTATTCGCGACAGAGATGCGCCACTCGCCTGAAACGAACCTGTCAGATGCCGGCGTACCAGGCATAGCCTCCTTCTGGAGCCGCCGAGCCCAGACCCTTGCCAAAACCTTTCAGACTGTCGGTGACCGTCAGGTGCGTGATGAACTTCACGTTCTTGTAGCCGACCTGGCGGGGGAGCCGCAGGCGAAGCGGCCCGCCGTGGCCCACGGGAAGCTCGCCGCCATTCATCCCATAGGTCAGAAGAGTCTGCGGGTGCAATGCGTCGGCCATATCGATGCTTTCCCACGTGTCGGGTTCTATCGAGAAATAGACGACGTATCTGGCCTGCGGGAGGACTCCCACAACATCCAGAACGTGGGACAAAGGCACTCCGATCCACTCGGCGACATACGACCATCCCTCCTCACACTGCAGCATGGTGATCTGGGTGTGAGACGGGTAGCTCTTAAGCTGATCGATCGACAACGAGGCGGGCCGGACGACCATGCCGTTGACCGAGAGCCGCCAGCCAGCGAACCCTCCAGCCTGAAGGCGCTTGAACTCGTCCGTCAGAGGCTCGATTTCGTTGGCGAACGGAGGCTTCGAAATCTGGCTCCGGGGGAACTCACGCGCTAACGAGCGCCTGGTCAGCAGCCGCTGGGAAGCGTAAGTCAGCGTTTCGCCGAGGCCGTAGATTCCGCCGTGATCGGGTGGGATCAGTCCGTACTTTTGCGCAAGCCGCGCGGCCACGCCCAGGCCCGCTACGCCAGCTGTAGCCGCGAGTCCGGTGGTGATCAGTTTGCGGCGCGAGAGATCGGTCATGTTCGCTCCATGTACGTAGCGGCACGAGGTGTAGCGACGTGGCCTGTGATCATCGCTCGCATGCGGTTCCAGAATCCGGCAAACCAAACCATCCCAACATGGACCAGCAGGAAAAGCACGAGCGCAAGGGAAACGAAGAAGTGAAGCGTGCGCGCCGACTGCTGGCCGCCAAGCAAATTGACGGTCGCCGGGAAAGCGGAAACAAACGCGGGAGACATCGCCAGGCCCGTCCAGATGACAAACGGGAAAAGAATGAAGATCACGAACAGGTAGCTGAGCCGCTGGAGCACGTTATACGACCAGGCTTCCGCCTCACTCGGCCGCTCGAAGCGCAAATGGCCGGCGATCGACCTCGAGAACGCCCGCCGGGAAAGATCGGCCCCGCCCGGGAGCAAATTCTTCCGAAAATGCCCAGTAAGAAGGCCGAAGATTGCGTACAGTAATCCGGTCAATATCACTACCCAGGCAGCTTGAAAGTGGAGAGACCGGCTCCAGCCGTTCTGGTCCGGCAGCACGTACCCGTAGCCGGTCGGCACCAAATTCCTCGAAGCAGGAATGTGCAGTTTAAACAACGTTGGAGTCAAATCGTTGCCGGTCTCGCCCCAATAGAAGCGTGGGTGAGAGATCACGATTTCAGCGCCGCTGAGCAGCAGGGCTAGAAAGCACAGGGTGGTGATCCAGTGAGTGACACGGACGAGGGCGGAGTGCCGCGAAGGAACCGTCGCGATTGGGACGGCCGAAGCGGCACTTGGGATGCAAGTGGAGTCGCCCACGCGGGAATGGTACCACGTGGCGCGCACATCCGAGATGCAGTAATCCGCCTGACTGTGGGTACTAGAGAAGGATGATTGTGGCAGCCGGACCGTAAGCCGAATTCGCCGGGTCACGTTGCAACCACGTAGCTTATTGAATCGGAACCCGCGCGAACTGTCAATGAAGTCAACTTCGTCAGTGAGGGGCGGGTTTTGCGTCACACCGGCGTCAAAAGCGTTGATTCCCGTAACGCGAACACAGATCCCCGTCTTTCCCTGAGCTACAGAGGTGCAATTCACATCGTGAGGTTCTAGGAGCCGCATTCTCCTCAGCTCGCTGTGTGAGAGCCCGAGCGCTTCTGCCTGAAGGCCGCTGAGCGTTTGCGAGGCCGGACGTACCTCAGCATCGGCCTGCTGAGGATGGAATGGCGCTGCTCGTCGATCGCTTGGATCTCCGTCCCGATGGAACATACCGTGGCTTAAGGGGATTCTTGCGTCCTGAACGCAAGAAGAACCGATGAAAGTATCGCGGCGGCGACCTACTGGACTGCCGTCATGTTGATTTCGAGTGGTTTGGCGAGGCAGGCCCTGGGGGGATTGGCGATCACTCTCCGTTGATATCCGCATCAGCGAGTTTCTTGAGACGGTGATGGCCGTTTCTACGGATTGACCCTGAACTCGCCGATGTTACCGTTCTGCCTCCTCTCTTGCGGGCTTCAACCGCGGGCGCACACAGCATCGGACGACTTCGTTTGACTCTTTCATTCGGCCGCCATAGCGAGGACTTCGACGTGGTGTATAAGAGCCCTTGTGGGTTGTCGTTCGCCACCCCCGGCCCAAGTTTACTGTGGGCTCCCGAGCCTTGTTATGCATCGTCCAGATTTTATGTCGCAGCGCGAAATCATTGATGCTCTCGAAGAAGAGCTCAGAGTAAGCGGCAAGCCGCTAAAGTTCGCTGTTTCCGAGGTGAAACCGGACGGCCCGACGCTGTTTAAGATATTCATAAATTCGGCAGATTCTTCTCACGGACTGGACGAGAGCCTTGAGGGTGCAGCGGCGTGGTGGCCGGGGCCGCCGAAGGGAACAGCTGACGTCCTCTCCGTCTCCGCCGAACACGACCAAATCAACATCCGGTATCTGAGTGGCCCACCACCCCGTAAAGGCGGCCAGATCGTGCTTCACCCGCCGCGATATCTGGAGGCGCTGAGGGACATTTGGAAATCATCGCTCTTTGCAGAGGCAAGTCTTGGCTGGCTTGAAAAAGTCACCGCTCTGAATTACTCCCCACTCCTCGATGTGCGTTCGGTTCCAGGCTTCCCCAAGTTGAGGGATAGGCAAAGACAAGCATTTGGACTGCTGGATCGAGAGTTTGGGTTCCTTTGGGGACCGCCGGGCACCGGAAAGACCTATACGGTGGGCGCAATATTGGCCTCGTACCTGCGCCAAAGGCCGCAAGCTAGAATCTTGCTGCTTTCGACGACGAACTGGGCGGTCGACATTGCATTGCTGTCGGTCGACCGCAGCCTTGAAGAACTCGAGCGGACTGATCCCGCGGCTCACGGATTGCGCCGGCGATGCAAACGAATCGGAACGCACTTCATCGCCGGCAACTACAAAGGCCGTGAACACTTATTACCAGTTGTTGATAGTGATCTTGTTAGACGGATTGCTGAGCTTGAAACGCAGATGCCGGACCGAAGCAATGCGGCAGCATATGCCACTTGGAAAGACCAGATTAGCGCTCTTCGAGCACAGGTACCGAAGCCAATCGATCAGGCGCAAGTAGCGGCGATGACCACAACCGGAGCAGCCTTTTCGTACAGAGCTCTCCGGGCTCGCAAACCGTTCGACCTCATCTTGTTCGACGAGTCCAGCCAGGTCAGCCTGCCCCATGCTTTGGCGTTGGCGCCGCTTGGCCAGCGAGTCCTCTTCGCGGGCGACCACAAGCAGCTTGCACCGATCGTGCGGTCAGCGCATCCCGATGCAAAGAAGTGGCTTGGCGTATCAATGTTTAAGTACATGAACCCGCAGAACCGCTGCTTCTTGAATGAACAGTCCCGTATGGCCGAAGACATTTGTGACATCGTCAGCTACGTGTTCTATGACGGGGAGTTGATCGTCGCCGAGAAGTGCGCAACCGACGTGCAATGGTGTGCGGAGCGACGTGCGCAGTTCGTCCCTGGGATCGGCACCGACCGCGTACACCTCGAAAAGTGCTCTGCGGAAGGCGACTTCAAACAGACGAAATATGGCATTGGCACACGCTACAAGTCCGCCGAGTATATCGGACAGATAGTTCCTTCTCTCACCCGCCAGGTCGGTGAGGAGAACGTGCTCGTCTTGACTCCTTATCGAGCACAGCGGGGGCTGATCAAAACTTTTCTCCGAAATGCTGGACAGACCAAGGTCCCGGTCAGCACCGTGCATAGGGCGCAAGGGAGCGAGTATCACACTGTTATTTTCGATCCAGTGATCGCGACTGGCGAGAGATTGCTGGGGCATCCTGTCGAAGGGCCTCGCTTGATCAACGTCGCGCTGAGTCGAGCGAAAGCACGCCTGGTTGTGATTCTGTCCGTCGGTGACTATGCCAATGAGTACCTGCGACGAATTGCTCACGTGATCTCCGGTGAGGGATAATTGATAGAGATCCAGTCGACGAACATGAACTCGCATTACAGCCAGAAACTAGAGAGCAGAGCCTCGCTCGACCTTTTCATAAAAGGGAATTTTACCCGGGGAAATCAATAGCGTATGCCGAAGAAAATCATAACAAATCAGCAAATGCAAGAATGGATCGATGCGCGAAGGCGCCGCCATTTGTCTCACAGCCATGTACAGATGGCCCGCGAACTTGGGTTGAACCCGGCAAAACTGGGCAAGATCGATAACCACAAGCAGGAGCCCTGGAAACTGCCGCTGCCCCGGTTCATCGAACAACTCTATTTCGAGCGTTTCGGCAAGACGACTCCCGACAACGTCGCGTCTATCGAGGAGCGATGTCGGGCGGAAGGGGCGCAACGAAAGGCGCGACGTGCCGCCAGGCAGCAGCGTGCAGGGGACAGCATCTGAAGCGCGGTGAGCGACGGCGGCGATATGCGGTGCTGCGGTCCAAGGTGCGACAGTGCAACGACAAGGGGTGGTGACGTGGGGCGAAGTTGTCGTATTGAGGTCCGGTCGGTCGAACAGGAACTGCCGTCCCGAACCAATGGCGCCTGAGTCAGAGTAGGCTCTCGCCAGGCTCCAAGCCTCTATCCAATAGCAAGGTGGGTCGCAACCCTTCAGGCAGGTTTCAATTTCTCCTCGACATAGAGTGAGAGCTCAATCATGCGTTCCATCAATTGTTCGGCTGGCAGTCCCCTAAAGTTCTTGAGCACCAACTCCTTGACGTAGAGCCGCACAAGATACCGCAACTGGAGGGCGCGGCTGCGCGTGGCGAAGACAAAATCCCGATGCCCGTTATTCACGACGATCAGGTTCCGCTCGGCATTGAATCGCGAGCGCCACAGTTCCCCAGCGGCTCGTTCAAACGTGTAGCCCGGTAAGCCGCGCGCATTGAAGAGAGAAGGGCCCACAGCCGCATCAAGGCTATCAGTGACCGTGATCAGTGCCTCCGCACTGCAGCACACATCGCGCTGTGAGACGGTGACGGACAAACGCACGAGACCGGGCGACGACGGCGCTTGAAAGCTAACTTCTTGATCGGAGGCGGAAGAGAGCATGCCACTTCCTTCGCCGATCTCCCAGCTAAATAGCAAATCCTGCTCGACTCGCCGGTGCGAGCGATCCCGGGGCAGTGCGCGAAAGCGCCGACTTTGGTTCACGGTCAATGTGCTCGCCGCTGGCGAAATCACGACAGTGCGCAAAGGCCCAGCATAGTCGAAGAATTGACGCTGGGCGGATTCGCTTCCGCTCGGTTCCGGAACACCCGGCACGGGCCCCTCCTTCTCCGCAGATGCCTCCACGCGTCGCTCCAGCAGCTCGCCGCCACCGACCGCTTGCGGCGAGCGTGACTGGATGTCAAACCAATCGTATTCCTCGGGCGGCAAGACCAGCATGGCCTCGCGAAACGCACGCTGGATGGCACGCAAGGACTCCCGGTTCGCCTGTTCTTCCTCGGCGCGCCGCTGCGCGTCGATGAGGCCATTGAGGTGTGCTTCGAGTGGTGCGAGAGCTTCCGCAAATGCCCCATAGCGTTCATCGTGGATGACCCCGGAACGGGTGCTGGGTGTCAGATTCAGGTAAGGCACGTCGATCAGACCCTGCAAGTAACGAGAAGTCCAGGGCCCGCGCTCCAGACCGGGCAGCGTACCGATATCCTCGATCACCCGCGTGCCACCTCGGGTAAGGGAGACCCGGCCGTTCTCGGCGGGTTCCGTGAGATACAGTTCGGCATACGCCTCGCCGAATGGGGAGCGAACTGCCGGCAGTTGGTGGAGCAAGCGCCCTTCGAACTGCCGCGGCTCGACCTGGTACTGCTTGCGTGCAAGCTTGTCGACCACCGTTATACGAACCTGGGTAGCACGGATCCGGTCGCGCAGCTCCGAGGCCAGATACCACTGGATCTTCTCGCCGCTCAAGCTACGGATGCCGTTGAGCAGGGGGCTGATCTTGAGCTCGGTGCCGGGGTCGGCAAAGAGCACGCGTCGTGGGTTCACGGTGTAGCGCGGATCCCCTTTGTTCATCGCCATCTGATAGAGGCGTTGATCGGCACCGCCAGAAGTCATCGTGAGCCTCTCGCCCACGGTCCAAAAGCTCAACAGTCCGATGCCAAATTCCCCTTGCAAGCCGCCTCCAGAGCCGTCTGCCTTCATGCGTCGCTTGATCGAGTCGCAGATATGAGTCGCGACGTACTTGAAGTCGGGCAGCCCGTGCGGATCGCGGGGGACGCCGTCGCCATCGTCTTTCACCATCAGATAGTGCTCTCCGTGCTCGCGGCCACGTGTGATGGCAATGGTCTTGGCATGCGCATCGATGCAGTTCTCGACGAACTCCGCGATGGCCTTGAGCGGATTGCTTTGCGAAAGAGCGATGATACGGATCGCATTCCAATCATCGCCGATCCGCAATTTGCCGCTTTCTGATTCCTTCGACTTAGTTGTGCTTATCTTCGCCATGGTGACAAGGAATTCGACGCGTTGAGTGCGACAGACGGACGACCGGTCTCAGCCTCCACCAGGCACTCACTATACCGACGGCCTTAATGCCGGGCAAGGCGCAGCCCTCACCCTCCGGTACACGCAGGATGCTTGCGAAGAGCACAAGAGGTGAGCTTGGCAAAAACTCGTTTGCCGACCCCAGCGTTCATCGGAGTAGTGGAGACAGTAAGTCTTTGCCTCCTCTCCTACCGCACCGCCGCGCATCTGTCCCGCAGCAGTCCTAGCGTGATTCCTGAGAACGCCTGAAAACAAGAAATAAAATTGCAGCGCGCGTTGTCCCAACGAGAGCTCCAGCAGCTTGCTCGGATTGGCTTTCAGGTCTCCCCATTCGTAGTGGTTCGTGAAGCTCGTTGTGGTGATTGCGGCCCGCGTCGAGATGGAACGTAGCGAACCCATCTCTTTTTTCGTCAGCGGACGGTCGATTGCGCGGAAATCGTAATACTGGTATTCGCTCACCAGGACCCTCGGCGCCAGTGGCGATGGCGACAATCCATTCCACGCCCGCCGGTGCCGGCGTTGGCAAAGGCAGGTCCAGGATTGGGATTTCTGGCGCGTTTTGCCTCGACGGCAAATGGCAACAATTTGGCCATCTAGCGTCATGTCGACTCTCTCTACCTCAGCATCGACGCCGAGGACCTTCACAGCCAACGGCAATGCTAGGTGTTCCTCAATCATGGTGAAAAAACCGCCTGCTTGTTTTTCTTCGCCGTAAGCATCCACGATCGCTTGTTCGATCAGTTCCTTAAGCCTCGCCTTGCTGAGTGAAGGGAGATTTATCCCAGACTCGCCTTTCAGCTTCCGCAGATGCAGAACCGCC
>Ga0074045_10005399_pt1 | contig 11181 bp, 8 predicted proteins | sample BogForMeECP23OM2_FD_94442 | JGI IMG/M metagenome (GOLD analysis project Ga0074045, IMG submission 94442) | Bog forest soil microbial communities from Calvert Island, British Columbia, Canada - Bog Forest MetaG ECP23OM2 | ecosystem: Environmental > Terrestrial > Soil > Wetlands ...
CACGCGTGGAGGAGTGTCGAGTGCGCTCAACGAAATCGCGGCGCAGTCGCGAGTGGGAATCGCCCTGAACGAAACTGCCATAAAAGTGCGCGAGGAAGTGCAAGGAGCGTGCGAGATGCTGGGACTCGATCCGCTCTACGTCGCCAACGAAGGCAAGCTAATCGCCATCGTGGAACCGGCGGCCGCGGAGCCGATGCTGGAAGCCATGCGCGCACATCCGCTCGGCCATGACGCTCAGATCATCGGTACCGTGACTGAGAAGCATCCTGGGCTGGTCACGATTCGATCGACTTTGGGCACAACACGCATTGTGGATATGCTCGCCGGCGATCAATTGCCGCGCATCTGCTGAAAGCGCTCCATCGATATATCGAAATAAGGTATTCTTGCCGACGCGAGCATTCATGCTGGTGCGGAAGGCCATCGAAGTCTCCGGAATCGTGCAGGGTGTCGGCTTCCGGCCATATATCTATCGCCTTGCCGGAGAGCGGCAACTGGCGGGCAGCATCTGTAACACCGCGGCGGGAGTTAGCATCGAGGTGCAGGGTCCGCCGGTGGCAGTGGATGACTTCCTTGCGCACTTGCCGGCGGAAGCGCCGCCACTCGCACGCATTACGGATATAACAGTCCGCGAAATTCCCTGCAACGGCGACAGTGAGTTCCGCATTGTCACGACTCATCGTGGCGAACCGGTAAGCACGCTTATCTCTCCCGATGTCGCCGTCTGCGCCGACTGCTTGCGCGAGATGTTCGATCCCGCCGACCGCCGTTATCGCTATCCTTTCATCAACTGCACCAACTGCGGCCCACGCTTCACCATCGTGCGCAATATTCCTTACGACCGTCCGTTCACCTCGATGGCCGCGTTTACGATGTGCCCAACCTGCCGCGCGGAGTATGAAGATCCGCTCAACCGGCGCTTCCACGCGCAGCCTAACGCCTGTTGGAAATGCGGGCCGCAGGTTGAGCTGTGGGATTCGGAAGGGAAGCGGATCGAGGCTGCCGATCCGATCGCCGAGACGGTTGTGCGCCTGCAGCTTGGCGATGTAGTTGCCATCAAGGGCTTGGGCGGATTTCATCTTGCGTGCGACGCCACCAACGCTGAAGCGGTGCGAACTCTGCGCGAGCGCAAGCGGCGCATCGAGAAGCCGTTTGCCATAATGGTTCCCGATCTCGGCGCGGCGGAGCAGTTCTGCGAGGTGGACGATGCCGCGCGCCAGTTGCTGCTCAGCCCGCAACGACCGATCGTCTTGTTGCGACGACGCGAGCAAACCCTGATTGCCGATGACGTTGCGCCATTCAATCGCTATCTCGGCGTGTTTCTGCCGTACACGCCGTTGCATCATCTGCTATGCGCGGACGGCCGCTTTACGGCGCTTGTTATGACCAGCGCCAACCTCAGCGAAGAGCCGATCTGCATCACCAACGACGAAGCGGTGCGCAGATTGCGCGGGCTGGCCGACTGCTTTCTCGTCCACAACCGCGAGATCCTGCTGCGCTGTGATGATTCTGTGACGCGCGTCTCTGGCGGCCGTCCGCGGCAATTGCGCCGCTCGCGGGGATTTGTTCCAGTGCCGGTTTTCCTGCGCGAAGATGGGCCATCGGTACTGGCCGTCGGAGGCGAACTGAAGAACACCATCTGCCTGACCAAAGGCCGTCACGCTTTCCTCTCGCAGCACATCGGCGACCTCGAGAACGCCGAGAGCTACAGTTTTTTCGAAGAGGCCATCGAACACCTGCAGCGCATTCTGGAAATTACGCCGCTCGCCATTGCATACGATCTGCATCCGAATTACTTTTCGACGCGCTGGGCACTGGCGCACACCGAGTTGCCGCATATCGGGGTGCAGCACCACCACGCGCACATCGCAAGCTGCATGGCTGAGAACCACTTGGAGGGCCGGGTCATCGGCTTCGCGTTTGACGGCACTGGCTATGGCACCGATGGACGTATCTGGGGAGGAGAAGTGCTGTTGGCGGACTTCAGCAGCTTCGAGAGAGCAGCGCACCTTGCCTATGTTCCTCTGCCGGGCGGGGAGGCGGCAATCCGCGAGCCGTGGCGCATGGCTTTGTCGTATCTGGTGCGCCACTTCGGTAGCGATTTCGTACGTGGGCTTCCGTTCGTCGCCGACGTTCCTCGGCAGAAACTCAATGTCCTGTTTCGCATGATGGAGCAGGGCATCAACTCACCGCTGACCTCCAGTTGCGGCCGGCTGTTCGATGCTGTCGCGGCGCTGGCAGGAATTCGCCGCGATGTGAACTACGAAGCCCAGGCGGCTATTGAGCTGGAGATGGCGATCGGCGACTCGTGCGACGAGAGCGCTTATCCATTCGAGCTGATCACCGACGGTGAAAGCTGGACGATGGACACGCGAGGGCTTTTTGAAGCTCTAGTACGCGATGTCAGTCAAGATATTCCTGTCTCGAACATCAGCCGCCGATTTCACAACGGGCTGGTGGAAGTGCTCTGCGATGTGGCCAGCCGCTTGCGCCAGGCGTCGGGTCTGGAGCGCGTTTGCCTGAGCGGGGGAACATTCCAGAACGTGTACCTGTTCGAGCGCCTCTGCCATCGCCTGAGGAAGGCTGGCTTTCAGGTGTTTACCCACAGCGAAGTCCCCGCAGGCGATGGAGGATTAAGCCTGGGACAAGCGTTGGTCGCTGCGCGAGCACTCAAGCAAGGGTGTGGGGCCGAATCAACAAGCTAATCCCGCTTGTGCTGCTGTTCATCTCCGTCCAGATACAATAAGACTGACATATGATTGGGCAAATCGTCTCTCATTATCGGATACTGGAGAAACTCGGCAAGGGCGGGATGGGCGTCGTGTACAAGGCTGAGGACACGACACTTGGGCGCACCGTAGCGATCAAGTTTCTGCCGGAAGGCGTGGCGGACGATGCCGTTGCCCTAGAACGGTTCCATCGTGAAGCCCGCGCGGCTTCCGCACTGAATCATCCCAACATCGTCACGGTACACGAGATCGGGGAAACCGAGTCCGGTTCGTTCCTGGTCATGGAGTGGATCCAGGGCGAAACGTTGCGCAGCCGAATGAAGCGGAGCCTTGACTTGGCTACCGTGGTTGACTTTGGGGTCCAAGTGGCGCGCGCCCTGAAGGTCGCTCATCAAGCCGGCATCATCCATCGAGATATCAAGCCTGAAAACATCATGGTTCGATCGGACGGCTACCTGAAGCTAGTGGATTTCGGGCTGGCCCGTGTGGGCATCACCCCCGACGAGAAGACGGTTTCGATCGGCATCACCAAGGAAGGCAGTTGGATGGGAACCATCGACTACTTTTCTCCGGAACAGGCGCGTGCCGAGCCCCTGGAATGGGGCAGTGACATTTTCTCGCTGGGTATCGTGCTGTACGAAGCGGCCACCGGCGTGCACCCGTTCTACTCTGGCGGTTCGCCCTTCAGCACGGCGAACGGAATTCTCTCGCAGGACCCGATTCCCCCAACGCGAGTCAACCCCGGAATCCCGGCACCGTTCGAGCGTCTCCTGCTGTCCATGTTGCAAAAGGACACGCGACTCCGTCCTTCGGCGGCCGACGTGGAGCAGATGTTGAGCAGCCTTGGCACGCCGGCATCGGCTCTGGACAATGTCTTTTTGAAAACTCCGGACCGTCACACGGTCGGCCGCGGACAACAATTACAGGAATTGCACGCGGCGTTAAACCTGGTCTCGTCAGGCCGGGGCTCTTTAGTGTGCATATCGGGCGAAGCCGGCATTGGCAAAAGCACGCTGGTCGAAGAGTTCCTCGCCTCACTGGTCCTCAACGGACAGTCCTGCAGTGTCGGCCGCGGCCGATGCTCTGAGCGTCTCGCCGACGGAGAAGCGTATTTACCAATTCTGGAAGCACTAGACAGCTTGCTGCATTCAGGCAACGCCGATTCCGTAAGCCGGATCATGAAGACACTGGCGCCAAGCTGGTTTCTAGAGCTGGCTCCGGTTCAGCAGCAGGACTCGTCCATGATTCGGCTTGCCGACTCCAAAGCGACTTCGCAGGAACGATTGAAGCGGGAATTCTTCGGCTTCCTGCAAGAACTCTGCAGGCATCGTCCGCTGCTTCTCTTTCTGGAGGATGTCCACTGGATCGACACGTCAACCATTGACCTGCTGGCGTATATCACCACGCGCTTTGAGTCTCTGCCGCTGCTGGTTGTAGTCACCTATCGAGCAGGCGAGATGGTCGAACACATGCATCCATTCCTGCAGCTCAAGTTGGACCTGAAAGCGCGTGGAAGTTGTCGCGAATTAAGTCTACAGTACTTGGATAAAGCGGATGTAGAGAGTTATCTGGCTCTTGAATTTCCCGAACACCGTTTACCCCCATCATTTACAGAGTTCCTGTGGCAACGCACAGAAGGAAATCCCTTGTTTATGGTGGACCTGGTGCGGGACCTGCGCGACCGGAAGATCATTGTTCAAGACCAGGGCCGCTGGATTCTTTCGCAGCCCATCGAAGAGATCGGCAACGATCTGCCGGCATCTGTCCGCAGCATGATTCAGCGCAAGATCGACAGCCTCAGTGAGCAGGACCGCCGGCTATTGCAAGCCGCCAGCGTGGAAGGCGCTGAATTCCATTCTGTGGTTTTGGCCGCAGCAATCTCCGCTGATCCCGCCGAGGTGGAAGAACGCCTGGAAGATATCGAGCGTATTCATTTCTTCGTTCAGAGAATTGGGGAGAAGGAGTTTCCCGACGGCACTCTCACCTTGCATCTCCGCTTCGTCCACAGCCTCTATCAGAATGCGCTCTATGCGACGCTCAGTCCAACTCGCCGGACCGGCTTGAGTACTGCAACGGCCAACGCGCTGCTGCGGCTTCACCCCGACTCACGGGTCAACGTTGCTCACCAACTCGCGCTCTTGTTTGAGTCAGCCCGCGATTTTTCCCGTGCCGCGGAATTCTTTCAGGTTGCTGCCGAGCGTGCGGCCGGGGTCTTCGCCAACCAGGAAGCTGCGATACTGGCGCGCAAAGGCCTGGAGATGCTTGCCAGGCTGCCACCGTCCCCTGAGAAAACGCAGAAGGAGTTGGCCCTCCAGATCACTCTTGGGCCGGTTTTGGTCTCGACCAAGGGCTTCGCCAACCCGGAAGTTGAGAAGGCTTACACACGAGCGAAGAAGTTATGCGCCGAGCTGGGCCAGAGCCCGCATTTGTTTCCCGTCTTGTGGGGCCTCTGGAACTTCTATGAGGTCAAGGGGCAACTCGATACAGCTTTGCAGCTTGCGCAACAAATGCTTCAACTCGCAGAGGAATCCAAAGACACCGCGCTGTTGCTGGAGGCGAACTACGCTCTCGGCGACACTCTGTTTTGGGCCGGAGACTTTGAGCGGTCGCTCCAACATGTCGAGCAAGCGCTGAAGCTCTATGATCGGCCGAAGCACCATTCGTTGGCGTTCGTATATGGCGGCTATGATCCGGCGGTCGCCTGTCTGGCTTACTCAGCGTGGGATCTCTGGATGCTTGGCTACCCCGACCAAGCGGTCGTCAGGAGCAACAAAAGCCTGGCATTGGCCGATGCCTTGCACCACCCCTTCAGCCAGGCCATTGCACTGTCATTTGCGGCTTTGCTGCACCATGCAAGGCATGACCCGGCCGCCACCCGGCAATTCGCGGAGCAGACCGTGGCTCTTTGTACGGAGCATGGAATCGCCATCTTCCTCGAGATGGGGAAAATCATGCTGGGATGGGCAAACAATCAGGAAAAGGAAGGCGGCGAGGGAATCGAGTTGATTCGGGAGGCGATCGCGGATTGGCGAGCTTCGGGGGCCGAGTTGGTGATCCCCCAATTTCAGCAGGTTTTGGCTGGCGCTCTCGCACAGTGTGGGTCTTACGAGGAAGCGCTGTTGGCGATTGAAGAGGCGCTGTCGGTGATTTCGAACACGGGAGATCGTTCCTTCGAGGCCGACTGCTGGCGCTGGAAAGGCGAACTGCTGTGGCGTAGTCTGGATGGGAGCGATTCTAGCCACCTCGAGGCGGAAGCCTGCCTGCATAAGGCGATTGCGGTTGCACGCCAACAGAAGGCAGTCTCTCTGGAACTGAGAGCGCACGTCCGGCTCAGTCCATTGCTCGCTCAGAGAGGTGAAGTTGAAGTTGCGCATCGGTCGCTGGCGGAAGTCCATGGCAAGTTCAAAGAGGGCTTCGATACCCACGACCTAAAACATGCCAAGCGAGTTCTGGAGGAACTCCGGGAGCACGCACAAACTGCTGGAAAAAATACACGATGAGCCGAATGCGGGTCCTGGTCTGCGGCAGCAACTACGGCCGGGCTTACATTACGGCACTCGCGCTCGACCCGCGCGGATATCAACTAGCTGGGATTCTCGGGCAAGGCAGCGCTCGTTCTCAGCAAGTGGCCTCGGCGAACGGTGTTCCCCTGTATAGCTCGACCGAAGAACTCCCTGACAACATCGATCTAGCGTGCGCAGCCATGAGTTCGACGGCATGGCCAGTCGTCCTGCAACTCATTAGGCGCGGGATTCACGTTCTTTGCGAACACCCGCATCCGGCAGGTGCGCTGAAAAATGCGCTTGCGTTGGCGCGAAAACACAGCGTGCAATTCCAGGTGAACGGCCATTTCGCGAATCTGCCGGCTCCCAGAGCTTTCATTCAACATTGCCAGCGGGCCGGCAAAGTTGCCAGTCCAGAGGTTATTGAAGTGGTGGCTACCGAGCGATCGCTCTACGGGGCGCTGGATATTCTTATGTCCGCGGTCGGCGGCGTGGAGCCGCTTCGGGTCGACGCCTTGAGTCACCGCTCAAAGTTCGTACTACTCGAGGGAACGCTGGGGAAGGTACCGCTACGCGTTTCCGTACAGGTGTCGGACAAAAAAGACAGCGGCCGATTGGCGGATGGAAGTCCCGGTTATCTGCTGGACCAGCGTCTCACCGTAATGTTTCCCGCTGGATTGCTGACGCTGCTCTCGATGGCAGGGCCCGTGGTTTGGAACAGCACGCCTTCGAATGTATTTGTAAACGACACTCCGCTGTGGACCGTGCTATGCGATCAGGCGCACACCCCTGCTGATTTGCGGGAGCAAAGAATCAGCGCGAACATCGAAGCGCTGAATTTCATTCGCCGGTCCATCCTGGGACATAGAACAACCGAAACACAGCAGCCCCAGCACATACTTCAGGTCAGCGAGGCTTGGGAGTCGATCGGGCGGCAGCTTTATTCCGCTTGACCGGTTTTGGCCGCAGCGCCTCCAGCAAGGCACCTCCTCGTGGCGTCCCCAAGCCCACTTTCGGCGTCCAGGCGGCGCCGGAACGACCAACCGGTTCGACTCCTTTGCGGAACTGCTCTTGATAAAGCAAGGGGGTCAGGTGTCCGACGGTGGTTTTCAGTTTCTCGTTGAGCAGGGCGGCCAGGCTTGCCCATAGCGGGGCGGCCGCGCTGGTACCGCAACCCGGAACATGTGTGCCGCCGATGATCATCTCATAACCTGTTTGCACGTCGGCCTTACCGGCCACGTCGGGAACGACCCTTCCACCCCTCTTTCCGGCGTAAGCGGCCTCTGACTGCCAGCTTGGTGCATGGAACACAGAGCTCTCGCCATATCCACTCTCTTCTTTATGACCGGCCACTACTTCGCGCCACACAGTTTCGGTCGGCTTCTTGCCGGCCGTGTGCCGGAGGGCAGTGCCGCCACAAGCTAATACGTAAGGACTGGAAGCAGGGAAGTAGGCTTGCGGTTCACCAGCGCTATTGGAACCATCTCCGTCATCGCCGGAAGAGCAGACGATCGTGACGCCCATCAAGGCCGCTGCCTGAAACATCAGGTCCATCTCCTCTTCTAGCACGTGTGAGATCAGCCTCTCCGGTGCGCCCCAACTGCACGAGATCACGGTCGGTTTGTGTTTCGTATCGTGAAGCGCAGCGTTGAATGCCTCATACTTTCCACGCGCATTATTATGGGTGAAGTAAACGACAATGTGCGCATTGTTGGCCCAGGTGCCGATTAACTCAATATCCATCGTGGTTTCGACCGTCCACTCAATGTTCTTTTCTGAGTTTTGTCTGACCTGCCGGTCAGGATGGGACTGGCCTTTGGCGTGATGAAGGCCGGCTGCGCCGCTCCTGGCTAGGGCATCGCGAATCGCCTTGGGATCTGCGGGGTTATTTCCTTGCCCCTCCACTTCAACAACTGTGATCTTCGGCTTGGGGAGTCCCACATGCTGGAAGTAAGCGTCGAGGTCAGCGTCATGAAAGCCTCCGCCTAGAACGATGATGCCGATGGTCTGACCCCGTCCGGTGCACCCGTGCGGGAACTGGTACGTCTTGGCGATTGTGCGCGGATCGACCAAATGCTCGTGAACACGCGACCGGGAGGCTGAAGGGTGACCATAGTGGGAGCGTGCGCTGAAGCCCATCACGGCCTGAATCACAGGCTTAAGCTTTGCCGGCACATGGACCGGAGCCACATGCGAGCGGTACACCCCATGAGCTGGATCGTGTAGATGAACGAACTTCACGTTGAAGGCGCGAGACAAGTCGGCCAACTTCCCTTTCAAAACCAGGCGACGCCTGGGATGACTAATTTCGGCAACCTCGAGATTGTGCTCGCCGGCGAATGCCGCAACCACGGTGAGGTCCTGCTCCGTGGCTCCGTATTGACGGGCAAACTTGTTACGGGTGAAGTACTGTCGCTGATACGGCAATTGCAAGGCCATGCGGTCCAGATGTCCACGCATGGTGTGATGAGGAGTTCGCGGCCGCAGTACGAGGGTTACTCGAGCCTGTTGGTCGAGGTCCACCGGCACATCCACCACTTCGCCGCTTACGAAATGATCGATTTCGCGGACCGGAATGTATTGTCTCGAAATCATGGGGACACCTACGGCTTTCTCAATCTCCAGAGCCTATAAGAATAGTCGCCTGTCGCCAAACCCGCACGAAGCGCTGACACGCCTCTGTTTATGCGGGCGATCAACGACTGGTTCTCTGCGGCAACAAGCGCATTGAGCTGTTCAGAAATACTTCCTGCCAGGCCCATGGCCTGAAATACCTGTTCGCTGATGTTCTCGTTTGCAATGATTTCTAGGGCAGAGTTTTTGAGCGCCTGCTCTCGGGCCAGCCAATCCAGTTCCAGGACATCCACGTTCCACAAATCAGCCAAGCAGAGAAAGCCCGATCTCTTCAGCACTCTTGCTACTTCAGCCAGGAAATTGCCAAACTCGCCATAACAATGAGAGGACTCGAGGTTCAGAATGACGTCGAAGCACGAGTCGGCAAACGGCAACTGCTGCGCATCGCCGGCAAGAAATTCGACCCGCTCCAAATCAGGGTTCTTACGAGCCAGGGCCATGTTGGGAGCGCAGAGGTCCACCCCAACAACTCGTGCCGCCTCGGAATACCGGGAGAGGTAACAGCAATTTCCTCCTCGCCCGCAACCGATTTCCAGAACGGCTTTGCCGCGAAGGTCAACGCCGGCCAGCAAATGCTTTACCAGGTTGAGATGGTGACGGTATCGAATGTGGGCGGGAAGGATCCATGAGTCGTCAAGACCTGGCTGCCAGAAGCCATAATTGAAGAACAGAAGATCAGGTTGCGGGATGCTCTCCGCAACCGATTCATAGATTCCACTCATTGATGTGTAGAGCGAAGCCAACGACTAGACGAACTCAAAAACCGGGCGCTTCCGAAAATGCACCACTGGCAGGATCGTCCTCGTCTGGTTTCTGTTTCGCCCAACGTTCCTTGAGTACGCTTCTGAGGTCTTCACGGGTAACTTCGTACCCGTGGTCCTTCGCCACCTTAATGATATGTTCCGATGCTTCGTTTACCTTCTTGCGGAGGACCTCATCTTTCTGAAGATGTTCTACAAAATTCTTGGCGTGTTCTTTCGACATGGATCTCCTCTCGTTCGACGGCAGTGGTACAACGGGTTCGCCAGTAAGCCTATACGGCTGGTACTTGGAAAACAAGTCAAAGAAATCGAGCCAGCCGCGCTACGGGTTCCTGGTTCGGTTTCGGGTGCAGCCCTGACCGTAGCTTAGAAACCTGGTGCTTCTGAAAAGATAACCCCGCAATTTGGTGTTGGTACAGAAGGAACGGTTGGGCCAGGTGGGTCAGTTGGATTAAGGTTGTCTCGCCAATGTGCCCTAAGGGCGTCGCTGATTTCTTGGAGGCTATTAATAGTGTATCCGTGGTTGCGAGCCACCGTTACGATCGCTGCGGCGGCGTTCTGTACCTCGGTGGCAAGTGCCGTGTTCGTGTGAAGGTCTCTTATGAAATCCGTGGCGTTCGGCATGGTTCTTCTCTCTTTCGATCTGGCATTGATAGAGCCGACCGCCAGTAAGCCTAAACGGCGGACGCCCGGAAAACAAGTCAAAATATGAGGTGGGCGGAGTTTAGCTCGGGTTCCGTCTTGGGGCCGCTGAGCCACCCCATCTGTACCGGTAGGGTATAAAGCCTGCCATTCGCGAAGCGCGCCCACCAACTGCGCATCCCCGGCACCACTACCTTCACAACGGGCATGCCGACGTCCTGACGCGTGTGGTCCACAACCAGCATCTCCAAGCCCCAGGATTGCACCAGTTCGATACAGAAAGACACATCGTGCTCCCGTTCTTCTGCGGCCCGCCTGGCGTAGTCCGTGTAAGTGGTCGCCGGCAGCTTTTCATCCGCCGTCAGGAAAGACATATCGGCTTGACCGTTTTCGGCGTTGAGAAAATAACCCGGATCGCGACCCGAAAGAACGCCTGGCAGAAACTGATTCATTTCCGTGAGCGATTTGTCGAGCGCGACTTGCGGATCGAAGTGAGCGCCAAAACCAAGGACGTAATCGTCTTGGGGTGGTTCCTCTGAGCGGGACAGTGCAACGAAAGTTGGAATGTCCCGGTGGACGGTGATATCCAGGACTTCTACTGAGCGTCCGATCGCCAGGTAGGAATTACGAACCGCGGCCGCACACGGAGACTCGAAGCTTTCGACATGCACGCGGGGTCGCCGCACCCGGTTGTACCACCAGACAGAGACGCACTCTCGCTCGACCAGTTCGAGAAAGCCGTGGAGGATCGCCTCGTCCCGGTCATTCCCGGCGGCGTTTCCATTGGAATCGGGGCGGCAGAAGTCGTGTGCCGGGTCGAACGGATGCCCGAATTAGCAATAAGCCGCGGGCAGATAAATTACCCGCTGGTGCGTGAGCGACCACGCTGGCGACCATTCGACGCTGCGCTCG
>Ga0074045_10005400_pt1 | contig 11181 bp, 12 predicted proteins | sample BogForMeECP23OM2_FD_94442 | JGI IMG/M metagenome (GOLD analysis project Ga0074045, IMG submission 94442) | Bog forest soil microbial communities from Calvert Island, British Columbia, Canada - Bog Forest MetaG ECP23OM2 | ecosystem: Environmental > Terrestrial > Soil > Wetlands ...
ATTCGTCGCCTTCTCTAACATGAGAACCGACGAAAAATCTGATAATAACAAATTGATCAGAATTGTGATGAGAGCCGAATATGCCTTCAGGAAGCACATGGATAACGATTTCGATACTTTCAGCGCTCTAACGGTAATATTGAAACTGAGTGAAGACTTATCACAATTCGCAAAAAATGAGAAGATAAGTTCAAAATCGAAACGAAAAGCTGAGAATGTCTTCAGAATGATGGTCAATGTTTTTGGGATTATGACCTAGTATAACCAAGCTTGAATCGGTGTTTTCGCTTGCTTCAACGCGAAACTGTACGCCTGCGGTGCAGTATCGAAATAATACCATTCATCGTTTTCGCCTGCGATATACTTCCGTAATTTCTTATTCCAAATTCTATCACAAATATTTACGCAGTAACTTCCCCTATAATATCCAATGAATACGAAACCTCCTCCTGTATGATTCTTCAACTTGCCACAAATTCTGATGCCCTCATCCTCATCCAAAGCGTCTATGAAATCATACAAATCTTTACGATTCAAGATTGGTCGTTCTGAATATTGATATGAAACCTTAGAGCGATGCTTGGATCTTTTACTCATATGTTGCGTCGTCTCAATTTTTGAATTCATAACTGCATTACTGCCCTAAAGAGGTTTGAGATAGCCCACGCGATTAGAATCAATGAATACCTAGAAGAGATTGATCTTAAGCTAATCCGATCTGTTCATCGGCTCAATTCGTCTTACTTCTTTTGGAGGGAATTCCTGTGTTTCAATCATCTCTACCAATATATTCAGTTCATCTTTGGCCCGTCTCGCCATTTTCTCAGTTAGATACCGTTTCTCTAACGCGTCCGCAAGTTCATTCTCGTCAAGAATTAGAAACTCGTTCTCTGCAGAAATCCAAAGATCCAGATAAAGATCTGTAAGTTTGACCGTTCGTGAGTGATCCGCTAGCAACTTGGGAACTGGTTGGATGATATCACAGTAATAACCCAGCCACTTTCCGGACTGATCATAAAATTTTCCGATATCGTACCAGCGATTCTTGAAAATGAACCAGATAGCCAAATATCCGTTGTCCGCGATGATCTTTCCAAAAGCGATGGTGGGTTTCGATGTCGTAAGTCGACTTTCGATTGTAAGCATACTACGCGTTTCGCCGCGCAACAGTCCTGGGTATTCACGTATCGTATCTGGTAGTCTATGATAGACTATCACAATTCTTCTAGGTAAATCATTATTTCTAGGAGTTCGCACCAAACGAATCGAGCCCTGGAAATTATGTCAAATACGGATAAACTAGGAATTGAGTGGCAACTTTTGAATAGTCCGGTCAGAACTAGCCAGCGTTAGGTCTTTCGAGGGAAATGATCCAAGGTTATATTTGCCGATCTTGATGTGTTGGACGGAATGATAAGCGATCGGGCGACGATTCATGGCCACAAAAGAGAAAGATGTTTTTTATCTAAAATTACAGTGGATCTCATCCAAGGACGAATCGGAACGGTCAAAATTAGCAGCTAAAATAAAACAGGCGCTCACAGAGCAGAAGTAGGGATCAGCTAAGATTCTGTTCTAGCTAGATAGGTCCGACCCATATTGTCTGTAAACCAGCGCCCCAGTGGCGTAACGGCGCTCGCGATTCTTGAAATTTCTCTAGGAGTACTACTCTTCACTGGATTCATGTTCGCATTCTTTCCAACACTCACAGCTACTCACTCCCATTTCAGACCCGTTGCTGGAACCGTGCTTTTAGTATTGGCAGCAGTAGATTTCATCTTGGCCTATTGCTTGTGGAATGGCAAGAGTTGGGCTTGGACTACAGCAATGATCTTCGCGCTCGTCGGAATCGTCTTCTCCGGGTTTATGCTATTCATCAGACCTGCTCTAGGAGGGATGGCGTCGCTAATAATAGAAATCCTGATTCTGTATTACCTGCTGCAACCAAAAGTACAAAGACACTTCGGAAGAAGCAAACTACAGAAGCAAGAAGTATAGGACGGTAGTTCACAAATGTCAGAAGATCAAGTATCACTCCGCTCGATAAAAGACGCAAGAGAAAGAATCGCCAGCGTCATTTACAGAACACCACTATATCTTTCCCCTCGTCTCACAAACCGAACCCATACCAATGTGTTTCTTAAGCTAGAATCGTACCAACCAACTCGAGTGTTTAAAATCCGTGGGGCGGCTAACAAAATTCTCAAACTTGCCCCCGCCGAACGAGAACACGGACTTGTAGCCGCCTCATCTGGAAATCATGGATTATCAGTGTCATATGTAGCGAAGCTAGTTGGTGTTCCTGCCACTATCGTGGTGCCAACAAATGCGGTTGAGGAGAAGGTTGGCATAATCGAGGAATATGGGGCGCGTGTAGTCAAACACGGATTATATCATGACGAACGAATGAGCAAAGCGCTTGAGATTCAGAAGGCTACTGGAGCAACGCTCGTTCATCCGTTTGATGACCCGGACGTGATCGCGGGACAGGGCACGATAGGTCTCGAGATCTGCGATGATCTCCCAAACGTTGACACCGTTGTAGTGCCGATCGGTGGAGGAGGACTAATCTCGGGAGTTTCAACAGCCATCAAAAGCCTCAGTCCTTCCGTTAGAATTATCGGAGTAGAACCTGAAAAAGCATCATCAATGTATCAATCAATGAAAGAAGAGAAGATTGTCCGATTAACCGATACGACCTCAATCGCAGACGGTTTGGCTGCTAGAGAACCGGGCTCACTTACATTCGCAATATCTAAACGGAATGTTGATGAAATAGTTCTGGTAACGGAGGAGGAAATCGAAAAAGCCGTCTTCGATGTGATCAAAGAATGTCACATCGTCGTCGAACCTTCAGCGGCGGCTGCCATTGCAGCATTAGCTAAAATAAAACCGCGAAAGGTCAACGAGAACGTGGCAGTCGTTATAAGTGGAGGAAATATTTCAAGAAAAATCTTAGCCAACGTACTCTCTAAGAATGCTTAATCGCGACCTCATCTCGCTATGCGGCTGCTACGTGAACGAAGACTTTCGCATCATCGATCAAATTTTGGATTTTGCAATATTCGTTTGGTTGATGAGCCATTTCTTCCAATGTGGACCAAACTGCCGTCGGAATACCTTTTCGTCTGAAGTATAGGGCGACAGTTCCGCCACCAATTCCAACAGGTTTCGCATTAATACCGCGCAGTTTCTTCAACGAAATTCTTAGCCTATTTACGACTTCGCTATCAGGGGATGTCGGTACAGTGTTTTCTTCCTGCTGAATTGGCTTGATTTCGATTTCCACACCATTCGCTTTTTCGATTCGATGCCTAATCAAATCGATATCCGCTAAAACGTCCCTAATTGGGTAACGAGGCAGAATTCGGCAGTCGAAGTACTGAACGTCTACACCTGGGATTGTGTTCACGTTGTCGACATTCAATTCATGTTTAGTTGGTTCAAAGGTTGAAGTTGGGGGTTCGAATAAACTATCGATTGCTGAATATTTTGAATGCAGATAATCATCAAGTTCCAAGGCCAGTCGTAGCCCGACCCTATGCGCATTCAATGCTTTTTCCGGCGTGCTACCATGGCCCTGTCTGCCTTTTGTCGTAATTTTCAACCAGAGAATGCTCTTTTCAGCAACTTCAATTTCCGCTCCATCCGGCGTACCGGAATCAGGGACTATTGCGATATCATTTGCTCTAAAGATGTTCATGTTCTCAAGTAAGGGGATTATTCCATACTTACTGCCTGACTCTTCGTCAGAAACATAAGCAGCACCAATGTTGATCGGAGGTTTTACGTTCGATGATAGCAAAGCCTTGAGTGTGAAGAGACTAGCTATTATTGCCTGGGCGTTATCTTCAGCCCCTCGTCCATAGATCTTACCCTCTCTAACTACAGGTTCGAACGGATCTGTATTCCATAACTCTCGTGCGCCTTCAGGAACGGTATCCATGTGAGCCACAAACCACAGTGTTCTGCTACTATCTTCGCCATCAATAACCGAAGTCAGGCTAACTCGAACGCCCTCTTGTACACGTGGATCAGGGACATCATGTCTAGAAACTTTAATTCCAAAAGTCTCAAGCTTTTTCTTCAAGAAGAGAGCGCGTTCATATTCTCCCTTGCCGCCCCCGTCAGGGTTTACGGCCTTAATTTTCAACAGTTCCACCATGAACGTAATCATTTCGTCACGAAAACTATCTACCGAGTTGATCAGGTTGTCTAATGTAGACACGAAACTCACGTTAACTCAGAACCGACGTTGGCATAAAGATAAAACTTGGCCAACGCAACTACCTGCACCTAAATTTACAGCACAAGCTCTTCGTCAAGTGAATTAATGTGTCCTTAGTCTTCGACCTCAACTCACTAAAACTGCGTCTCACACAGCAGTTGCCTCCTTCTGACTCATCGGATGCTGCAATCGCAATAATCATTCACGCTGAGCCAACCGCCTCAGTACTGTTGATCAAGAGGGTTGAACGTGAAGGTGATCCCTGGTCAGGTCAGATTGCCTTTCCAGGAGGTCACAAATCGCAGGTCGATCCCACACTCCTTGAGACTGCTATGAGAGAGACGAGCGAAGAGGTTGGAATCAAACTCGAACCGCATCATTTACTAGGAATTCTCCCAAGCCTACCAACCCATACTCGACGAGTACAAGTCACGCCTTTCGTATTCCATCTCACAAGTGAAGCTCGATTGAGCCCAAATTATGAAGTTGCTGAAACATTCTGGGCGCCTCTGGCGAACTTAATGCAAATCGAACCAAGCAAGTCTGAAGTGGAGACTAATGGAAAGCAACTCAGCGCAGAATCATATGTTTATCGTGGTCACATAATTTGGGGACTCACGTTCAGAATCCTAAACCTTCTCCTTAACAAAGGGAAGGATAGATAGGACTCAACGGCTCAGGCGAAACCACTTATGTTAGCTGTCCTCAAAGGTCAAGTAACTACTTAGTGTGCATTGTGAAGAGAAAATGCCGTCAGAAATCAGTAACGTGACCTTTGTAAACCGCATATTCCAAAACCTTGAGCAAGCGAATCGAAATGAGATCGAGTCAATCTATCATGACATCATGAGTTCAGGCATAATCCTGCCTTCCGGCGAAGGAAGATCGAAAGGTGCTCTTAGTATAGCGTGCAGCGAAATGGCAAAGATGCGTGGTGGGAAACTCGTTCTCGATAGAGGAGATATAGGCTTTCCAGGACGCACCCTCTATCAGGCCGCACCAATTCTGAAACATAGGTTCGGCCAGGTCTGCCTGCTAATTAATTCCGGAAGTGGGAAGTCACTAATGCCATTGTTAGACGCACAACAATTGGCCATGTATATTGCGAACCAAGGGAATCCTAGGGACTTCCGAATTGACGTAGTAACTTCGGAACGGGATTCACCTATGGGAAAACTTGGAACAAGATATGGGAATGTACTGATCCTTAAAGGACGAGAACCTGAGGAGAGTCCTTCAGAGTCCAAGGAATTCAGAACAACAGGAATTCTCGAAGATTTATTCATACTTGGAACTGGAGTTCTCTTTCATTCTATGGCTGAAGCCATGAACGAAGAAGCTTCCGCTGACCGAGTAATTGCACGTTCAAAGGAATTGTTCACTGAAGTAGGTTCAGTAGTAGATGAAATGGTGAGCTCAGAGTTCTTCAAAACTCTAGTTGATGCGCTCGAACAGAGACACTCATGTTTCTTGGTCGGATTAGGAAGCGCTAGAGAAGTAGCACGCATGACCGCTGTGAGAATCGGGCACGTCAAGCGTGCTATGGGTGACCAAATTTATGTCGCGGGAGAGTCTAACACGCCAGGACCACGGGCAGGGGATGTTCTCATCGTGATATCGCACAGCGGTGAGACGGAAATCGTAGCCGGATGGTGCAAGAATTTCAAACGAATGGGTGCATTAGTAGCTTCGGTGGTCGGAAACCCAGATAGTACGATAGCCGCGGCCTCAGATATTTCGTTCACAATAAAAGGCGAACGAGTAGAGGGCAAACCAGACAGCTTCTATGTTAAAGCGGCGTTCGCTTTAAGCCCACTCCCAATATACCTTGTAGAGAGAGTTGGTGAACGTGGACTTAGGTTACCTGAATACATTCTCAGATGGCATCATTCAGTAACATCGTGATACGTGAGAGTCCTTCTACTCGACGGAACTAGTACGCACAGGACGGAACAGACTCTCGTAATATTCACGCATCCAAGGCAGAATGTCCCGTCCAAGTAGATTCAGGAACCTCTCCTCGATAGGACTGGCACTGTGAATGTATACTCTATCAAATCCCATCTTGAGAAATTCTCCGAGACGCTTGATTATGTCATCTGAATCAGTAGTGATAAGCCATGATTCTTTGATCTTCTTCTCCTCTTCCGGTCCTACCAACGCTTCCAATTCACGTGGATCCCAAATATGCTCTCTCTTCTCGCGAGGAATTGCAGTCGTGGCCCAAAACATGGCTGACTTCAGCGCTCGGTTGTAGTCAATATCATAGGCCACTTTGAATTCCATGCTTTTGCTTAGTTTTGCGGGATCTCGTCCCACTTTGAGAGCAGCTTTCTCCATGGCGTTTACAATTTTTCTGAATCGCTCCAATCCTCTCGGATTCGTGAGAATTCCATCACAAAGCTGTCCCGCTATTCTTGCTATTCGTTCGTTCGATGTGGCCAAGTATACGGGGATTTTCATTTTCGGTTTAGTGTACAGTTTTGCTTTATTGAGTTGGTAGTACTTTCCGTCATATGTTACGAAGTCACCATTCCAAAGTTTGTATATTATGTCAAGAGCTTCTTCGAGTCTCTCGATTTTCTCTACAAATCCAGGCCATTTGAATCCTAAAGGCATCTCGTTCATTGCATGCCCTGTTCCCAATGTGACGAAAATTCTGCCAGGATATAGGTTGTCAAGTGTCGCGAACGCCTGAGCAACGAGAGCAGGATGATAACGAAACATTGGAGTAGTCACAGCAGTGCCCACCTCAACTTTCCTTGTCTTCTCTGCCGCAGAGGCAAGCCAAATCCACGGGAATCCTGCTTGTCCACCCGTGTCGCTCCAAGGATGAAAGTGATCGCTGGTTACGATCATGTCGAAGCCTACAACTTCGGCATGTATAGCATATTGAAGCAGTCTTTGAGGATCGTATTGTTCCTGTGCTGCCCAATAGCCTAGCCGAAGAGTGGCCAATCCCGTGTCCCTTTTGACGAAGCCTAAGATGCCTACTTCTGGCTTAAAACCTCAGAGGCCTCGATCACATAGCTGAAATTGTCCCTTTCACACGTGCTTGGGACTCTATCTTGTTGAACGCTACGAATCCTATCAGAAACATTGAAAACGCGAGAATCGTCGCCATAAAATATTCGGTTGATGCAGGTAGAATTGTAGATGTCGATAAGGCTGCATTTCGCATTAAATCAATGAAGTAGGTGAATGGGATGGCCATCGAAATGTAACGAAACGGGATCGGGATAACGTCGATCGGAAAGAGGGCGCCTGTTAGAATCATGTAACCGAAAAATACCAAGTTGGATAATGTATTGTACGATTTGATTCGCATCGTTAAGCCTGCGAAAAATAATCCGAAACCTATCAGACCTATTTCGTACAGACCCAAGGAGAAGAGAAACAAACTGGGGTTGTGCATCACAGGTTGTTCGTTCCCAAGAGTATACACGATTACAGTTGTGTAGCCAATGATCAAAACGTCTGTAAGAAAAACGCGAGCCCATCTTCCCACGATCAACGTCGCGCGGTTCACGGGAGCCAAAAAGAATTGTTCCAACGTTCCGGCTTGCTGTTCATTCCGTATACTCTGACCGATGCCCCATACCGCAGTGCTGAAGAGGATTATGAAGATGAACCCAAAATAGAAGAAATCAAAACTGTTAACTGAAGAATTGGTAAAGTTCGTTGGACTAAATAGAGTAACCCCTAATGCAAAGAAGAAAAACCACAAGGGGGTACTGATGAATTCTCCTAGAAGCCACGCGGGATATCGAACGTATGAACGAAGGTCCTTCAAAAACGCGGCTTTGAATTCGCCGCAGATTTTGCTCAATGAACTAGTATTTTGAGAATTCACCTGTCACACTCGCCTTTCTTTCGATGCGTTTGAAGATCGCATACCCAATCGTAGGATAAACTAACGCCAACGCAAACAACACGAAAACGTTTCCGTACAAACTTACTAGGTTCTGGTTCGCCAGAATAATTTGTCGCATGTCTTCGATCACGTAGGTTTGAGGCAGAAGTCCTGAAAGAAATCTGATCCAGAAAGGAAGAAGAGCGACTGGGTAGTAAGTGCCTGTTAGAACTGCGAATAGAACGTTCACAATCTGAACGAATATGTATGGCTCCTTGAATCTTATGATAATGCCTGCGAAAAGGAAACATATGCCAAATAACGGAACCAGACCGATAAGCAGCATCAGGTAAGCCTGGAACAGTCCTAGGATATCGGCGGGCATCGTTAACGCCACTGTCGCTCCAACAGCAATCAAGAAGATTGCGGTTGTAATGACGATGTCCGCTAAACTCATACCGACTAGCAAGGTAGCTCGATCAATCGGTGCGAGGAAGTTTTGTTCGAGAGTTCCGGTCACCTGTTCATTACGCAGGCTTACTCCCACATCTTCAACTACTACCCAGCTCGTCATCCAAACCGCGCTCCCAAGCATTTCGTATACCAAAATGTTAGTAGTCCCCGTGCGAGCAGCAAAATATGCGGATGCGTTCCCGCCACCTACGAACCTCCCCATTCCGAAAATTAGCAAGGTGAACAGGAAAGGAAGAGCAAGATAAATTGCGAAACTTCCTGGTATCCGCGTATAGTGCTTAATGCTCTTCCAAAAAATAGCGGCCAAGGCTTGGAATTTAGCTCGAATACCTGTGACTGTCTTCAATTAATCGCGAAGGCTCCGTCCGGTTTCTGCAATGAAAACGTCCTCTAGGGTAGGTTCTATGAAGCTAACCCTGGTTACAGAGACTTGCTTGCGAACCAAGAATTCGAGTATCCTCGGCAAGACATCTTTTCCCTTCTCTGCATGAATTCGTATACTTACTTCGTCACCTGTATCGCTCGTAGACACGGCGACCTTTGAAACTTCACTAAATGATTGAAGACCCACCAAAATCTGTTCGGAGAATTTCCGAGCTTGAATCTCGATGACTTCGTTGCTCTTCACCTTTTCCTTCAAGTCAGCGGGTGTGCTCAACTTCACAATTTTACCGTGATCAATTATTGCCACTCGATCGCTCAACGCATCCGCTTCTTCCATGTTATGAGTGGTCAAAATGATAGCATGTTTTTCACGTTTCAAATCGCGAATATATTCACGAATAAGCCGTGCAGATTGCGGATCGAGGCTTGCCGTAGGCTCATCAAATAATAATACTGGCGCATCATTCAAAAGCGCTTTCGCGAACGACAACCGTATCCGCATGCCAGTAGAATAATTTTCGACTAGCGTTCCCACTCGCTCTGCAAGTCCGACTTTCACAAGTAATTCGTCTATTCGCTTCTTCGAGTAAGAGGATTCCAAATGATACAATGCTGCGAAATACTCGAGATTTTCGCGGCCAGTTAATTTCCAGTAAAGGGTTCTCTCACCGGTAAGCATTACCCCTAAATTCTCGCGAACTCGTTGCTGGTCACGGACTATGCTATAGCCATTAACGAATGCATCACCTGATGTCGGAGTGATCAGTGTGCATAGCATCTTAACAGCCGTCGTCTTTCCCGCCCCGTTAGGGCCGAGAAGCCCGAAGACTTCTCCCTCGGACACATCAAAACTTATGCCGTCTACCGCAACAACTGTCTTTGAAACCTTACGAAATAGCGCGCCTTCTCTCGTTTGAAAGATTTTGGATAATGATTTCACTTCAACAGGATTCATGGCATATCGACGGATTTTGAAAACACGGAGAAGCTGTTCTTAATTAGGTTCGCTCAGGCAGACTTCCATGTATTCTTAACCACCCAAACAGGTTCGTCAGGATTGAAATATTCTTGGCCTTCAGCTATGTGTTCTTCTAGCACTTTTTCATTAATATCGACGCCAAGTCCAGGTTTAGCTGGGACCGATGCGTGACCATTCTCGATCCTCCATTGATCTTTGACTAGGTTTTTCTTCCATGCAGGAAAGCACTCGTAAAATGATTCTTGGATGAGAAAGTTTGGTATCGCAGTATCAATCTGTAAGGTCGCGGCATTTTGGATCGGTCCGAATGCATTATGAAAAGCGACTTCCACCCCGAACGCTTCAGCTATAGCGACAACTTTCCTACCCTCAGTAATGCCTCCAATGTTTGTTATGTCGGGTTGAAGGAAGTCTGTTAAGTTATTCGCGAGTATGTGCGTCGCTTGCTCCTTCGTAAGTATTCGTTCGCCAAGTGCTACTCGCACATCAGTTGCAGCTCGATATTTCTTTAAGCCGTCAAGGTTCTCTGGATGTATTGGTTCCTCCATGAACAATGGGTTGAATTCTCGAAGTTTTCTTGCTATCATTATTGCGGAATTCGGATTGAATCTTCCGTGATGTTCTATCAGAAGTTCAATTTTATCCTCACTGCACTCTGAAACGGCTTTCACTCGATCATATGCCAGCTGCAATCCCTTCTCGTCAATGTAATCGTAATAGTTTCCGAATGGGTCAAACTTGAGTGCGGTATACCCAATCTTAGTGAATTCCTTCGCGCGCTCTCCAAACTGTTCCGGAGTCACGCAACCATCGTACCAACCGTTTGAGTAAACACGTATCTTCGTTCGCATGATTCCTCCAAGCAATTCATGAAGCGATGCACCGAAGTGTTTCCCAATAATATCCCAGCACGCCATGTCGAAAGCGCTAACCGCAGTTGTAGACTCGAAGGAGAACGGTAAGTAGAAATCATGTTTATGCCACTCATGCCAATTCCGTTCAACATTAAGCGGATCGCTACCCTTGTAGACTCGTGCAACCTCATAGAGCGATTCAATTACAGGTCGAACTCTAAGAGTGGGAACAGCCTCACCCCAACCAATCAGCCCGTCAGATGTTGTCAGTTTGATTAAGATCAAATTTGCAGCCCACGCTGCACTGTCACTATCGGCTTTTTCACCAAGTTGGTAGATTTCTACGTCAGTAATCCTCAGCATGCTCACGCTTCAGTATTCAATTCCCATACAGCAAACGTTTCATCAC
>Ga0074045_10005402_pt1 | contig 11178 bp, 8 predicted proteins | sample BogForMeECP23OM2_FD_94442 | JGI IMG/M metagenome (GOLD analysis project Ga0074045, IMG submission 94442) | Bog forest soil microbial communities from Calvert Island, British Columbia, Canada - Bog Forest MetaG ECP23OM2 | ecosystem: Environmental > Terrestrial > Soil > Wetlands ...
CAGGCGAATCAGCTCGATGACCGGCTCGACGATTCGCGCAGCCGGGCGCTGCGCGATCGACGCGACCATCTTGCCGCTGGTCAGCGATTGCAGCAGTCCCGGCAGCTCGGGAAGCTCGATGATTCCGACCGGCTGATCGGGAGCGAGGCGCGCCAATCCTTTCGCGGCCGCCATCGCGTCATCGAATCCGCCAAGCGAATCGACCAGCTTGATCTTGAGCGCCTGCGCTCCCGTCCAGACCCGTCCCTGCGCGACCGCGTCGGCCTGCTCGACCGTGATATGGCGGCCGGCCGCGACCAGTTTCAGGAAGTACTGGTAGTCGCGCACAATCTCATCCTGGAACTGCCTGGATTGCGCGGGCGTGAAGTCGGTCCACATGTCGAACATTCCGACGTTTGCTCCGCGGCTCACCGCGTCGGTGTTCGCATAAATCTTTTGCACGGCGGGCGAGACGTTGAACTTGCCGCCGAGCACGCCGATCGAGCCGGTGATCGTGCCGGGTTCGGCGATGATCTTCGCGGCTGGAATCGATATCAGGTATCCGCCCGAAGCGGCGTATCCCGACATGCTGACGACCACGGGTTTTTTCTTCGCCGTGAGCTCGACCTCGCGGCCGATGAGTTCCGACGCGAGCATCGAGCCTCCGGGAGAATCGACCCTCAAGATCACGGCGCGAACGTCGTCATCCTCGCGCGCGGACTTGAACGCTTTGACCATGTCGTCGGAAGTCATCGCTTCGGTGTCGGGACCTGAAAATGGATTGAAGCCTTCGCCGCCGCGCTGGATCTCCCCATCCCCGTAAATCACCGCGATTTGATCTCCGCCGGCAAAGTTGGAGAACAGGCTCGCACGTGCGTAGTTGGTGTAGTCAATCACCTTGTGCAGCGAGCCGCCGTGGTGCTCCACGCGATCGCTGAATTCGTCCTCGTACTCGAGTCGATCCACCAGGCGCGCCTTCAGGCCCGTGTCCGCATTCAACGGCGCTTGATCGATCAAGGTCTTGATCGCGTCGGGACTGAGCTTACGCTCGGCCCCGATTGCCGCGACGATCTGATCGAACAGGCTTCCGGCCAGCGCTTCGTCCTCTTCCTTTTGCGCCGGCGTGAAGTCCTTGTTGGTGAACATGTTGGCCGCGCTCTTGTACTGCCCCGCCGAGGCGAAATTCGGCGTGATCCCCAGCCAGTCGAGCGTGCCGCGCATGAACAGCTCGCGCAGCTGCACGCCCATCAGGTTGAGGTCTCCGCGCGGCATCAGCGAGACTTCATCGGCGGCACTGGCAACGATGTAGGGCAGATTGCCCGAGCCCGATTCGCCGGCGGTCTCGATATACGCGGTCGTCCATTTGCCGTGGCTCTTGAACGACTGGATCAGTGCAACGATCTCCTGCGCCTGCGCCAGTTCCATCTCGGGGTTGATAACCTTGATTTCCAGGCCGACGATCTTCGGATCCTTCGCAGCCTGGTCGATCGCAGTGCGCAGCTCGTTGAGCGCCGTCTGATGGGTGCTCAGAAGGCCCAGCAGGCCGCTGCCGCCGCGCTCGACAACCGATCCGTGAAGTTCAACTGCCAGAACAGAGTTGGGCTGCACCCGATGCGAGATGTAATCCGAGATGGCGACGATCGCGAACAGCACCGCGAAGGTGACCACCGTTCGAACAATCCATCGAAAAAACCTTCTGAACATTTACTCCTCCGAACTGCCAAAGCGCGCCGCTGCGCCTGCGCGGAGTCAAAATGACGCGCCGCCGGGCGCGTTCCCTTGACAGTCGCAACCGGCAAGAATAGCCAACCATACCCGACTCCATGGAGCCAGTCGCCGATATACCGCCGCCCGAGCCCGGCGTCCCGGGCAATCCGCGCGAACTGCTGATGAACCAGCGCGCGGCCGGCGCGATTCATCTGAGGATCGTCGCGCTCGCCTTCGCCGCGTGGATTTTTGACTTTTACGACCTGATTCTCTACTCGTTCCTGCTGGTCCCCGTTGCGCGCGAACTCCATCTGACGCCGGAGCAGTCGTCGCTTGCGCTGGGTGCATCGCTGCTGATGACGGCGATCGGCGGAGTCATTTTCGGCTTCGTCGGCGATCGCTTCGGGCGAAAACCAACGATCGCAGCTACGGTTGCGATCTACGGCGTCGGCACCGCGCTGTGCGGATTGAGCCATACTCTCCCCCAACTGATCGTGTTTCGATCGATAACCGGGCTCGGGATGGGCGGCGGATGGGCCCCCGGACAAAGCCTGGTGGCAGAAAGCGTGCCGGCCGAGCGCCGCGCCCGATACGCAGCATACGTGCAGACGGGAGCGCCGCTCGGGGTTTTGTTGGCGGCAGCGGCGGGCGGTTATCTTGCACCCGCGATCGGATGGCGTCTGACGTTCATGGTTTCCGCCATCCCGGCCGTATTTGTGGTCGCCGCCGTGCTGAAATGGATGCCGGAGAGCGACGTCTGGCAGCGCACGCGCACGAGTCTTAACCGCGGCGTGGACTTGCGCGCGATTCTCGTTCACCGGCGGATCTTCGTGCTGCTGTTCGTGGTCGTTCTGCTGAACTCCGAGGCGTATTGGTTCACGTACACCTGGATGCCCGGATACCTGGAACTCAAGCGCGGGCTCACCGCCGCGGGCGCAGGCCGCCTGATGATCACAATGCAGGTCGGCGGCGTCCTCGGCTACCTAACGTTTGGCCGTGTCGCGGACCGATTCGGCCGCCGGCCCGCGTTTTGCGCATACGGGATGCTGATGGCGGCCGGCACCATCCCGCCGACGATACTATGGAGTTCAGCGCGGGCGGTGCCCGGGCTCATCTCGGCTGCGATGTTCACGGCGGGATTCGGCACCGGGATCTGGGCAGGCGTAGCGCCGATGATCGCCGAGCTGTTGCCGACGCGGATTCGCAATACGTCGCTCGGACTGCTGCTCAACGTCACGCGCGGATTTCAGTTTTTCACGCCGATCCTGATTGCGGCGCTGGGCGCGCGGTTTGGTTTCGGCGCGACGCTTTCGCTCGGCGCAGTGTTCTCGACGCTGGGCGCTTTGATGGTCTGGATATTGCCCGAGACGCGCGGCCGCTCGATCACCGCGCTCGATTGATCGTCATTACAGATGGACTGAAAATCCTTGTGTCGAGTGTTCGATTCACTCCCTGCCCACCAACCAACCCGCGATTTGACAAGAGATATTGGAACGGCATCGGGCAATGCCGGGCGCGGCTTGGGCCGAATGAGATCAAATGAGATCGAACGGCGGGTAGTATCCCAATTCGTGCCCGTGTAGACAGTGGTGCCATCATGCCAAACAGAAACCTCAACTCCGATGAGCTAAGGCGCGCCAATCAATTGTTGTCGAATATTCGGAAACGGATAGCCAGTTTAGCGGCTGGCGACCCTCTCTTGCTGTTCGCCTATCGGCGAAAAGTGGTCAAAGAACTTGGGTACGATGAGCGCGGTAAGCCGGGTGCTCGCGCCAAACTCAAAGCCCTAAAGTGGGGGCAGCAAGACGGCAAATGCGCTGAATGCCACCGCAAGCTGCCTCTGAAATATTCGGAGCTTGACCGCAAGAAGGCTGCCGACGGGTACACCGCAGAAAACACAGAATTGTTACACGCAAAGTGCCATCAGAAACGGCAAGCAAAAAAACGCTATAGCTGACGCCCCCTGTCCGCCATTTGTCGGTCGCCCGTCAGTTTGCTAACTCAATGTCGATGAAGTCTCGCCACGCCGCCGCGCTCGCGCTTGTAGGCTGGTATCTGATGCTGCCCCTCGTGAATCCCGACGCCTCGCCAGCTACGGCGTTGCCGCTGTCCCAATGGACTCAGGCGAGCAGCTTCGATCATGCCGAAGATTGCAAACGGGACCTCATTGAGCGAATGAGAATCGCTCACGAACGCATCGAAAAAGTCAAAGCGCGCATAACGGCGTTGCCCGATTCTGGTAATCGCCCGCTTAGCCAAGTCGCACCGGACGTATACCGAGAAGACCTTTTGGCAACCGCTTTCGCGCTGAATGCCTATTCTGGACTCTGCGTGGCCAGCGACGATCCTCGCCTCAAGGGAAAGTAGAATGAACCCCCGCCATGCCGAACACAAATGACTAACGAAGTGTTGGAAAAGATTCGCAGAATCATAAGTGCGGCCTCACTGACTGAGTCCGAAGTTCAGCACCTTTTCATTCTTTCGAGGAAGCTCATCGAGCGGCTACCTGAGGCGAAAGCAAAGCAGTTCGCTCTCTTAAAGTTCTATTGCGATTGGACCGCTCATTCCAAAATAGACCGCTCTGCTGAGGGGGCGTTGGTGGTCGAAAGACTGCATTCCATAGTAAATGCTCATCTGAAGCGTCGAGATAATTCGACGATGGTCGCCGACCTTACCGCCGCTCTATCTCTCGATAAAATTCACGATCAATTGAACGACCTTCTTCACTTGTCCGACGGAGAAATCGGATTCTCTATTGACGACATCCACTGGCGCGGAATTGTCGCTCAGCTACTCGAAGTCATAACTCACAGCCCGCTCAAGATAGCTGCCACGAAGAAAGCACTTATGCGCGTCCGCGAAAGGATTAAAGCGGATCCGATCAAAGGTCGGGCAATCGTCGACCAAGTGGCTATTGCTAAAATTCCACGAAGCACGTTCCATCCGCAGACACTGCGAAACGACGCGGTTCTTTGCATTGAACTTACTTTGAGCAACACCACGAAGATCGTTGCTCCATTGGTTCGCTGACGCTCGACAATCGAATGGCTACAAGTTTCTAACCCCCGCCGCCTTCTCGCGCGACATCTCGCCGTGATCGCGCCACAATCGCGTAGGACAAAGGATTTTCCCTGCTATGCTCCCGGATTAGCCACGCAAAGGGACTGACGCCACTATCACGGCGAGCTGCCCAGCGGCTTGTGCTCGACCGATGAGCTGTCGAGATACTGATAGAGAGGTGTCACAGACACGCGGCAGGAAGGAACCGGGATTCTTCGCTTCGCTCTAGAATGACACAAAAACGGAACTACACAAAAAAGTGATCGCGCCAGCAGCGAGCATGCGTCGGCTGCACCCTCACCTACCGACCGCGATGCGGTCGGCCGCCTCTCCCGTAAAAATAACGGGCGAGGTAACGTCCCCTTAACCTGTTCTAACAGGGCGAAGCCCGGCCGTTGGCACGGCTGGCCAGTATTAGGAGGCCGCGCGCGACAACGGAGCGCGGCCTTGACACTGGGTGCAGGGCTTGTCCTGAGCGAAGCCGAAGGAGGTCACCCCCTGCCGCGTAGTCGCGAAAAGATGCGCTGCGCAGATTTTCGCGTCTTCTCACTGCGGGTGCAGGGGCCGCAGCCCCTGCCGCACACCGCGCAGGTGATTCTTCCTCCATGCCGCTGTCCTGAGCCCGCCGAAGGGGGTCACCCGCTGCTCTATGGCGAGCTGCCCAGCGGCTTGTGCACGACCGTCGAGCCGTCGAGATACGGCTCGTCGCCGATCCAGCTCACTTGAATCGTCGTCACGGCCTCGACGCCTTGCAGCATCAGGTCAGTCGTCATCGTTTGCGTATGCGATCCTCCGGCGCCGTGGCGGCCATCGGTCAGCGCCTCGGCCATCGCGCGTCCCGCGGGCGCCACACCGCCGGGGCCGATATTCGGCAGCACACCCAGGATCTGCGTGATCGTCGGCGCAACGTCGGTGTTCGCGGTGGGATTGAAATCGACGAACCCGCGCCGGAAGTCCGGGCCAATCGCGGCGCAAAAATTATGAATCTCGCGCTCGCCTGCCGCGCCATGCATCCCCATCCCGGTCGTAAACGTTTGGCTGGTCCCGTTATCCGCGTACACGAGTCCCTTTACCGGATGCATCAGTTCGGCGGACTTGTTGCGGGTCGAGACCTGTCCGATTTCGCCGATCAGGAACGCGGGATTGCCCGGCCCGGTAAGGCCCTTGTTGTCGGCGTTGGGTTCCTCGCGAAATGAAATCACCAGGTCCGGTGAGCGCGCGGGATTGTACAGACCCACGACGCGCTGGCTGAAGGTGCCGTCGATCCATCCGAGGTACGGTTTCGGCGCGCGCCGGCTGCGGCCGCGGCCACGACGGCTGCGCTCATCGGGAGGGGTGGCGGAATCGCGCGAGAAGATCGGCCCACACCATTCCTGCGCCTCGGCGAAGTTGACGATCTTCTGCAGCACCGCGCGGCGCGAATCCGGCGTGGGGAACTCGGACGGCGACAGGTAAACCAGGTCCGCGCCGCCGTTGGGGGCGACGATGACGTCGGTGCTGTCGTGGGATTTCTTGATTCCCGCCGCCACCAGCATTTCCGACAGAACGATTCGGAACTTAATCGTCGCGAAGCCGTGGTCCGAGACCACTATCAGGTCGGTTTTGCCCGCGATGCCCAACGCGTCGATCGCCGCGCGCAGACGCATCAGGTTGTTGTCGCATAGGGTCAACGCCTCCATCGCGGGGATCGTGCCCAAGCCGGCAATGTGCTGCGTGAGATCGGGATTATGCTGCCATAAGACGACCAGCGCAGGCCGGCCCGCATCCGCCGCGCGCTTGGCGGCAGGCAGAGCGTCTTCCACGGCCAGCCGCGCGAAGTACAAGTCGCGCTGCTCATCGGCAATCGCGGTTTTCGAATCGGGCGGCATCGCCGAGCTTATTTTCTGACTCGCCGGCATGGGCTCGACCAGATCGTCCGAGGCGAACAGGTAATCATTGTGCGGCTCGCCGAGCATATCCTTGCCGTCGACGACCGTTCCAACGCGATTGTCAAACACCGAGGTCGGTCCCTGCTTGCCGATCACGGCGACGTAGCCGCCCTCGCGCGCGACCTCCTGTGTGATTGTGTCTAACCCGATCAAACGGCCCTTGAATCCATCCGCCCCGTTTAAGTTGACGATCGCCCTGGCGCCCTCCGCCCAGACCATTTGACCCTGCGCGTCTTTCGCAATCGTGGGCGCCCCCGGCTTGGCCTCAAAGGGAACAGTGTTGCTGACGGCCGGCGCCGCATCCGCCGGCACATAGAACACGTTGCCCTCGAGTCCGTTGACGCCGGGCGGCGCTCCGGTGGCGAGCGCGGTGGCGTTTACCATCGTAAGGGTCGGAAAGATCGCGTGATGGCGGTCGAAGCGCACGCCCTCGCGGGCCATCCGGAAAAGATTCGGCGTGTCGCGTTGCGTGACGAAGTCGGGCCGCAGCCCATCCCATACCATCAGCACCACGATACGGCCGCGGCCGCGATGCGCGGCGGTTGAGTCTTGCGCGCGAGTCGGCGCTGCTACGAATACGAGAAGGATCGCCAGAATTTCGAACCGCCGTCGAGTGAAGAACATTAGATCGGTCATCAAAGCGGCCCGCAACCGACTGTGTCAATCGTTTCATGGTGCAACTCCAATTTCCATTTGGTAGCGTAAGCGGAGAACTACGGAGGAACACAAGGTTGCGTATCGCACTGCTCGGCCAGGCTGCATTCGCGGAAAAGGCGCTCGAGGCGCTCGTCAATCACGGCGACGAAATCGTTCACGTCTTCGCGCCGCCCGATCCGCCCGCCGGCAAGCCGGACCCGCTGGCCGCCAAGGCGCGCGAGATGGGCCTGCCGCTCAGCCAGCCCAAGTCGTTCAAGAACGACGCCGTCTTCGAGCATTTCAAAGCGCTGGACGCCGACCTCGCCATCCTCGCGTTCGTCACCCTGATAATTCCCGAGCGAATTCTCTACGCGCCGCGCTACAAGTCGATCTGCTTTCACCCTTCCCTCCTCCCGCGCCATCGCGGCGCCAGCGGGATCAACTGGGCAATTATCCAGGGCGACGCGGAGACAGGAATCACCTGGTACTGGCCGGATAAGGGTATCGACACCGGACCGATCCTCGTTCGCAAGCGCGTGCCGATTGCACAGAACGACACCGTCGGCTCCATTTACTTCAACACGCTCTTCCCGATGGGAATCGACGCGATGGTCGAAGCGGTCGATTTGATCAAATCCGGCAACGCGCCCGCGCTCGTGCAGGACGAGAGCAAGGCGAGCTACGAGCCGCCGTGCCGCGACGAGCACGCGAAGATCGATTTTGCAAAACCGGCGCGCGAGGTCTTCAACCTGATTCGCGGATGCGACCCGCAGCCGGGCGCGTTCGCCAGCGCCGGCGACAAGCGCCTGCGCCTCTACGACGCCAGCTTCTCAGCAGGCCGCTCAGACGGCGATCCAGGAACGATAGCCGCTATCGATGCGGATGGAATGAAGGTCGCACTTGCGGGCGGGACGATTACCGTCAAGCGAGCGCGAATCGATCCAAATCCAAAGAAGGTAGCACCCGCCGACCTCGCAGCTTCAGGCGATCTCCGCATCGGCACCAAGCTGACGTAAGATCTGCGCGGCGCCCTTATTTTGCTTTTGGTTTGAGGCGGGGATCGTCGGCCGAGACGCATTCGGATTCCTTCATTCGTCTCGCCATTTCCGACTTACTAAGGGGATGCATTTTGGCCTTCAGCGTGGCGTCCGCGGCTGCTTGATATTCGGATGGTGTCATTGGGTTTTCGATTGCGTCTTTTAGAGACGCCTCGCATTCCTTCGCGGAGTCAAAGCTCACGCTTTTTCTCCACGTCGACAAGGGCGCACCTGCGTCAACTCGGTTGTCGGCATTGATCGGCGGAATCATCAGATACCAGGCAACGATCGCGAGCGATGCGCCGTGGCGAGACTTCATGCGCGTCTCTTTATCAAGCCGCGCCAGAAAGCAAAAGATCGCGAGCCGCTCGCGCCGCCCGCTGTTGCGTCCGAGTCCTTTGCGCTACGATCCGGTCGCGGCTCAAGAGGTGTTACCGGGATGCGCCTGTGCATCGGGACGGCCAAGGGCATTGTAATTTTGGATCCCTCGCGCGGCGGGGCGCCGCTGATGGTGCTTGCCGATCCGGCAGCCATCTGGTGCATGGCGCAGGACGCCGTCGATCCCACGCTCATCTACGCCGGCTCGACCGAGCACATCCGCGGCAAGGGCGCGCTCGCGCGCTCGACCGACGGCGGCAGAACCTGGACCGACATCACTCCCCCGCTCGCGCGCGAAGAAGAGGTCTGGTCGATCGCCGCCTCTCCCGCCGTGAAGGATCGCGTGTTCATCGGGACGTCGCATGCCCGCTTGTTCCGTAGCGACGATCGCGGGCGCATCTTCAAGGAATCCGACGGCTTCCTGAAAATCCCGGGGCGCGACCGCTGGACGTTTCCGCCAGCGCCGCATATCCCGCACGTGCGTTCCATCGCCTTCGATCCGCATGAGCCTTCCACGATGTACGCCGGCGTCGAGGAGGGCGGGGTCTTCCGCTCGCGCGACGACGGCGCGTCCTTCGAGCCGCTCAACGACGGTCTCCATTGGGATGTGCATACCGTCGCGGTGGACTCGCGCGATTCGCGCCGCCTCTACGCCACCACCGGCAATGGGTTCTACTTGTCCGGCAACGCCGGCAAATCATGGCAACACGTGACGCGCGGGCTCAGCCGCAGCTACACCGTCCCGCTGCTGGTAAGCGCACCGGACAGCGAAAACGTTTTCACCGTGGCCGCGATGGGCCCGCCGCCCACCTGGCGGGTCGGACCGACCGGCGCCGACGCGATGCTGTTCCGCAGCGCCGATAGCGGCGAAAGTTTTACGCCGATTTCCCCCGAACAGAGTTTTGGGCGCGGCATGGTGATGCGGCTGAAGGCCGATCCGGACAGCGGCGGCTTCTTCGCGGTCTGCAATGACGGCGCCGTCGTTCGCGCAACCGCTGACGGGTCGTCGCTCGCGACGATCGCGGAGAAACTGCCGCCCGCCTACGACCTCGCGACTATTCCATGAGGGAGTTGCCGGCGACTGGAGCGAGTTGACTATCTCCTCTGCCGCAGGTCTATCGTAGCTCTTGCGGGGTCGACCCTTCGGTCACCTTCTTCGCGATTATCACCGCCGTCGATCTCGGCACCAGCCGCGTCGCGTTGGCGCGCACCCAGTTGAACCATCCCGAGATAACGCTCGGCTGTTTGCCGAGCGCGTCGAGCGCGACCCGCACTACGTTTGCCGCCGGCTCGCCGTGGTCAGGCCCCACGCTCTCTCCCGCCACCGCCTGGAACTCGGTCTTCGTGGCGCCTGGTTCTATCACGAGCGCATCGATGCCCGTCCCGCGCAGCTCGCCCCACAACCCCTCGCCGAACAGCAGATCGAATCCCTTGGTTGCGCTGTAAACCGCATGCAGCGGCAGCGGCTGGCGTCCCGCCACCGATCCCACAATGATCACCGCGCCGCGTCCGCGCTTGACCATCCCGGGCATGATGCGGCTGGTCAGCACCACCGGCACGACGCAGTTTACGACCACCATCGCGCGCAGCCGGTCGATTGCCAGCTTGTCGAAACGGCCCGCGTAGCCGAAGCCGGCGTTGTTGACCAGAAATGCGATCGGCAAATCCGCGACTGCGTCGGCCAGACGATCCGCGCCGTCCGCCAATGCGAGATCGACCGCGACCACCCGCGTATCGACGTGAAAATTCTGGCGGAGTTCGGCGGCGAGCGCATTCAGCCGTTCCTCGCGCCTGGCCGTCAGCACTATCGACAGGCCCTCGCGCGCAAGCGCGCGCGCAAACTCCAACCCGATTCCCGCCGACGCGCCCGTCACGAGAGCCCAATCGCCATACTTCTCACGATATTTGCGCCCATTGTCTGCCATCGCGATTTCCTCCCGCTGCGACGCGGTACCCCGCGCCATGCGCTCCGACTAGAACCTAGCAGCTTTGCCGCACCAGATACTCCTGCATCGCCCCGGATGACGCCGCGATCTCGCCCAGCGGAAAAGCGCCTGGACGGCGCGGCTTGACGAATAGCGAAGAAAAAGCGAAGATAGCCATTCCGTCAGATGAATGCCGTCGCCACATTGCCGCTCTATTCGCCGCCGCCCGAAGACCTCGACGCCACTCGCGGCGTCGAGTTTATCGAGATGCCGGTGCGGCAGATTCTCAATCGATGCGACAGCCCGCGCGTGCCGTTTCGATGGACCATCAACCCGTATCGCGGCTGCGAGTTCGGATGCGTGTACTGCTACGCGCGCTACACGCACGATTTTCTCGAGCTGCACGACCCGATGGACTTCGAGCGCAAGATTTTCGTCAAGCGGATGGCGGCCGAGGTCCTGGCGCGCACGCTCTCGCGCACGCCAATCGGCACCGACGCGATCTCAATCGGCACGGCGACCGACCCA
>Ga0074045_10005405_pt1 | contig 11175 bp, 17 predicted proteins | sample BogForMeECP23OM2_FD_94442 | JGI IMG/M metagenome (GOLD analysis project Ga0074045, IMG submission 94442) | Bog forest soil microbial communities from Calvert Island, British Columbia, Canada - Bog Forest MetaG ECP23OM2 | ecosystem: Environmental > Terrestrial > Soil > Wetlands ...
ACCTAAAGCCGTCGCAATCGACCGGTAGAAAGGGATCTGCGGCCGCATGATCTTCCCGATGGGATCGGACCGAAGTAATCGCGAGATTGGGCCAGTTTGCCAGTCCACGTGAGGTGGCGCCTGGGTGGCGTGGTGACGTTGCTGGTGACACCCTGTAGCAGCCTATGCGGCCCATGAAACGCGTTCTCGTGTAAGCTCGCGTCATTCTTGGGGATCTTTGTCCTCTTCAGGATGCCTTCTAAGCGACGGGTCGCAGGTTCGAATCCTGCCCGGGGCGCCACGCAATCCAGCGTCGGTGCAGCAGTTCTAGGCCGCCGCGAATTCTCGCCGAGAGCGAAAGTGCGGCGAGGGGCCGTCTGGGGGCCGTGGTCAGCGAGTCCGCGAACCCGTGCTGCTCGCTCGGGAGGAAGTGTCCGTACCAGTCGAGGAGCAGCTTCGCGCTTGCCCAACCGCCTTCTGCCTGGATCCACTTGATGGGTGTCCCGCTCGAGAGATGCAGGGTCGCGAAGGTGTGCCGCAGTCCATGCGGCGTGAACCGTCTGTGAGCCCCAAGGACGCGGCGAACCAGGGGTCCAAAGACACGAGCTCCGAAGTTGTGAGGGTCGAGCTCCCCTCGCTCGTCGCGAAGACGAGGGTCTCGTCTCCGAAGACCTCGGGCCGGCGCGCCGCGAGCTCGGCGCGCCTCGAGAGCTCCACGACTCTCTCGCGTCCGCTCTTGGTCTCCGCGAGGTATTTCCCGTTCGAGAAACTCCGCCGGATGCCCCGTGCCTCGGTCGAGGTCTATGTCTATCCAGCCCCTCCTCTCCGCGAAGCACCGGAGTGTCCCACGACGGCCGCCAGCGCGACAACCACCAAGCGGGGTGGGCCGACCGACGCACCCGAAGCTGCGGGCTGTCAGGCTCAGCCTCTGGTCAGGGGGCCAGGCGACGTGGAACCCAAGCGCCGGGGTGGGCTCGCAGGAGCTCCCGAAGCTGATCGGGCGAAGGCCAGGTGAGGAACTGAGGAAGGCCGTCGGCGAGGACGAGCCAGGGAACCTTGGACTCGGTGTTGACGTGGGCCCAAGGGGTCGGTTGGGCGTCGTCGAGGCTCTGCGTGACGACGGCGACGAGTTCGAGCGCTTCGGAGACATTAAAGATCGGCGTGGCACAGCGCCCGCAGAAATGACGCACGGCGCCCAAGGGCGTGCGGTACCGGGAGACGGCCTCGAGAGGGCTGAGCCAAGCGACGCTCTCCGGAGCAACGAACGTGACTGTGGTGAAGGCGGCGCCGTGAACCCGGCGACAAAACACACAGTGGCAGTTGGCGACCGGGCCAAACGGCCCCGTCACTCTGTACCGCAACTTCCCGCAGCGACACCCGCCAGTGGATTCCAATCTTCGCTCCCGCCGCCGAACGGATTGGCGACGTCGCTGTTCGGTACGTTCTCGCCATTATCCTTCCGTCGGGCGGAGGCGGTCAATCTCCAAGATCTCTGCCAGGCCCTGTAGCCGCGACGCGCCCCGACTTCAGTCGGAGGATTGTCGCATTTGGACTGCCGCACGTTGGGCTTGGCCATTAGACGCCGCCGTGCGCGAGGCGCCTCGTTCGGGGAGCGCGCCTCGCCGTAGCGCCCCGAACCCAACCGCCACGCGCGCGTTTGGCGACGCTTAGTGAGAGGGTTTGCGGAGCGGGCCAAGCAGCTCGCACCTCTCGCTTGAGCCCATGGCTGGGCGGGCCGATAAGCTCGCCATGCAACGAGCGTTTGCATTGTGCCTCACGTCGCCTCTCGTTTCCGGAGAGGAGCACCGCCCGGTGGCCGCGACCCCAGTAATGCGCCGTCCCGCAGGCCTCCATCATCACCGTGGCAGGAGCTTGCTCGGCGAGGAGACCCGGCCTCCTCTTCGCTCTCATGTTCTACGCGCTGTCTTCTGTCTCTTCGTGGGGATTGTGCGGGTGCGGATGGCGCGCCCCCTCGATACCACCGACGCGCGTGACCCGATATTGGCGGCCAGGACAGAGCGCCTCTTCCTAGAAATCGCAGGTCGGGCAGCTCGTCGCCTACGGTGACACGCAATGCCCAGGCGCGGCGTTCAAGGTGTGCGGGCCGGCCCACGGCACTCCAGCGGGCGCGTCCTCGCTGCGCGGCGAGAGCCACGGTTCGAGCCGGATAGAGCCGGGAGCCGTCACCGTTGCAGCCCTGTGCCGCTCCTCGCATACCCTCGCAACGCAGCAGACGCAACCTCGCGTCATTTCTTGGGGCGGTTTCGTATTGCGGAGCTGAAGGTCGCAAGTTCGAGTCTTGCTGGGCGCGTCGCGTTTATGCACCACTTTCAGCGGTGGCCTCTTTTGTGATCTCGTCGGGAGCATACGAGAGGAGATTGCACGGTGGTCCGTTCGGGGACCCGAGATTCAGGTGGCGCCAAAGGATCATCGGCGCGGAGTCGTCGTCGCTTCAGCCGCAGCTAGTGGGTGCGACGGCCGGTGACGGCCGCCGCACCCCAGGCGGTCATCGCTTCGGCGGATTCGATGGCTGGCCGGGAGAGCCCGGCTTCGGGCTCGGCGACCACGGGCGGTCCTTCGGCGGCGCTCCTTGGCCGGGCGGCTTCGCGGGCTGTCCGGGCTTGGGACTCCCCTGCTTGGGGTCTGACATGCACACCTCCGTGGGATCGCCGGAGAGCACGATCCCGGTGCGGCTGGGAACGAAAGCCAGGATCTGTTCCATGGCGCCCGTTCCCGGCGTTCCGATCGGCGCACCCAAAAGCATCGGCGAGCTGAGCTTCCCCTTGAGCTAACCGAGATGCGCCGCGGCACACTCTGAGGGGGGTGTCCAGCGGGCAGGTCAGTGGTGGATCGCCCATCCCGGAGTCCGGAACAAGGCTGCTCGTGATAGGTGTTGTAAGTCTTGCGCGCTGCCGCAGGCGCTAGGTGGGCGTGCACCGGGCAGGACCTCTGCTCCGGCGCACCCCTCCAAGGCCGGAACTCACATGCGGCAAAGGAATCGTCGGGGCGTCGCTGTCGCTGCGTGACGCCGGTCACCACAGACTCTTCGATGCTCAGCAGTCTGATGGCCAGAGACAAGTAAGGATCTTCAAGGTTCGAGACACTCGCTGATCCGCGTGCTCCGAAGTGCAAACTCCCTTGGTTGGCTCTCCGGTCTCCCGGCAGTACGATTGGCCGCAAATGCTCCAGACCCTGACCTGGCGATCTGCGTTCCTCATCGCCCTTTTTTCAATCACTTGCCTCGCATTCGGGCCATGCGGAAGAGTCCCTGGAACGCGACTTTCCGGTGAGGAGATTACGCAACCGGTGACCGACTGGGCCTTCGCCGACCAGCTTCCTGGGTGTCAGATTGAAGTTCGGCCCTCGGAACCCTACTCGATCAATGCGGCTTGTTTTACCTACGCTGGCAGGCTCTTCGTAGGTTGCATGCGCTGTTCCGGGAAGCGATGGCCCACCTACGTCGCCGCAGACCCAAACGTTCGGGTGAAGCTCGGCGATCGTCTCTATCCCCTTCGGGCAAACCGCGTCACCGACACGACAACGCTCCAAGCCGCGTGGGACGAGAGGTCCCGAAAGCACACGACCGGAGCAGCCGCAGCTGTCCCCGCGGACTACTGGCTCTTTGCTCTCGACCCGCGATGAACATCGCGCCTACGTTGGCTGCGGCGCTCCGGGCATTTCGTGGCAGCCGCTCGTTGTACCCTGCGTGACCACCTTCGCCGACGATCGTGCTCTTGGGCACCCCGTATTTCTTGCTGTGTTGCAATGGGCGATCGTCACCGCCGCCTTCGGGCTTCTCTGCGGTCGTCTGCGGGCTTGGCAGCAGCTGCTCGCCGCCATCGCCACGATGGCTCTCGTTGGCGTGCTTTCTCACGTCGCCATCTGTCTCCTCGGGTTCCACTTTTTCTTCGACGCTCCCTAACGGCATCGGCAGGAGCCACCTCGACGAGCATGCGCTCGCGTCTGCTGGGAATGTCAGGGTCGAGTGCGGCAGTCGCAATTCACCCACGGCTAGTACGTGCCTCGGCGTGGTAGGATTTGCGGTGATGAAGCCCCGCCCTTTGACGAGGGAACCTGCATGAACACCCAGCGAGACGTAACCGGGCGATGCGCATCCAACTCTTGAGGATTTCATATGCGATCTGACATTGTTCCCGGGGCGATCTTTCCCGACTATGAGCTTTCCGACCACACCGCGAAACGCCGGAAGCTCTCCGAACTGCAAGGACAACATCCAATGGTTCTCGTGCTCAGCCGCGGAGGTTTCTGCCCCAAGGACCGCCGGCAGGCTGAAGGCCTTGCTCAACTCCATCGTGAGCTTGAGGTTGCCTATTGCCGGCTTGTCACGATTAGCACCGACAATATCACTCAGACGAATGAATATCGCAGCGGAGTCGGTGCCCACTGGCTGTTCCTTTCTGACGCGGGGCGTAGGGTCCAAAAGGATCTCGATATCGCCGAATACACTGATCCTGTCAACAATCCCATGATCCCCCACGTGATTGTCCTCGAGCCCGGTCTTGTCATCTATAAGATCTACAACGGCTACTGGTTCTTCGGTCGGCCCACTCTGGAAGATCTCCGCCAGGACCTCCGTGCCGTTACCAAGAAATGCCGGCCGGACTGGGACATCACAACGCCCGAACTCAAGGCGGCGTGGCAGCAGGGCCGCAAGCAACTCTTCTATCCGTACGGCAAAACGTACGTCCAAACTCTCGGTGAACAGGATTAGGAGCCTCGAGGTGGAAGTCTCGGACTCACCACAGATATAAACAATTTCGACAAAGTGACCGACCGCAGTCGGGTAAGAGAAAGAGAGCCTTTTGAGGAATGGGTTTACTTTCTAATAAGTTTCCTGAGATTGTCGCCGGAAACCAGAAGATAGCCAGGCTCTAGCGGAAAGTCGCCGCTAGGCCCCGCGATATAAAGTCGCACGGCCGCGGCGTTTCCGACACGATCTTTAACTAACTTAAATTTGTGTGGATAGGCGCCTCCATTGCAGTAGTCGTCGTATAGTTGGATATAAATGACCTCGCCTTTGGCAGTGCAAATGGCCAATTCGGAAAAGTTTTGCTCGCAGTAACTTCGATCAACAGGCTCAGAGGGCTTGGAGGGATCTTGAGAAATTGCGATCTGGTAGTTTTCGTCGTTAACTTTGGTGACTCCGAGACTGTTGAGCATCCATCCCAGGACGTCCCCTTTTACTTTGTAAACCTTAGCTGAAGCATCCCAGGATATTGATTCGACGGGCGAGTCGGGCGCACATTTCTCTCCCAGCTTGGTCGAACAGGCCGTGACGCTCAAATCTGGGCAAAAGTCGGTTACAAAAGGCGTCTCTCCCGAAGCCGCGTTCGGGAAGGAAAACAGGAAGATAAAAGCGGTCAACAAAATCCATTGATCCACATTGAAAGCCTATGCAATTTCCCTGACACATGCGCGGACACGCGTTCCTGCCAGGCGCGCTACTAGCAACTGCATCGGTCAATTCCCGATCTCCTTCGCGATCGCTGTGGGGTTCCAAGACGAGGGCACACTTGACCGGTTCCAGCGCTGGATATCCTCGAAGGCTGGCGAGAGGCGAGCGAAATCGATAGTCAAAGGCTTCAGCGCGGCTCGCGCTGAGTTTCCCCACGCACCTGAGTCGGCCGTCCTAATCCAAACCATATCAGGACAACGCTCATGGTCCGTCGAAGTGGGGGGAGCCTTAGTCTACAAGAACCAGCAAACGGCCATGTAGTGGCCGAGAAAATGACTCAACCGCGCGGGCACTACGTCATGACGGAGACTACGTCCTGACCACTTAGCTGTGGACCGCCTGCTCCATCGCAGCTATGCCGCGCTGTTACGCGCCGCATACCGGCTTCTGCCTCGAGCGCACTGCGACACGCGGACGCGGAGCGAACGGATTGGGACCATTCGGCCCCATTGAGGACCTCGGGGTTGACCGCAGGAGAACTCATTAACGACGAGGGGAACGCGAAAGCATCGACGCAAAACGCATTGGACTGCAAAGGTTGCCGGCTTCACAATACGGCGGGTCCGGCCACGGAGGTTCACATGAACGCAGCTGGTGCAGCCGCGTTTTTCGCTCTCCTGCTTCTCCCGCTATCCGTTCGAGCGGGGTCTCCTACCGACATAACCGCATGCGATTCGCTCGGATGTATCTCGGAAGCTAAGTTTTCTGCCAACATTTCGCACACGTTAGGAAGCAATGTTGTCGGCTACGCTTCCATCGTCGGAGGGTTGCCTCCAGTCTTTGGCGGGCAGGCGCGCACGGCCTCTGACCCACCCAGCGCGGCGATGTCGCCTGATCTCCTGACGAATATCGCGAGCGTTAGCAAGGTGCTGACTACGATCGGCATCTTTCAGTCCCTAAGAAAGAAGAACCTAACGATCGATGCGCCGATCTACACCTACATTTATTCTGACTGGGTCCAAGGGCCGAACATCAACACGATCACCTTCAGAGACCTTCTTACCCACAGGGCAGGTATCCGGACCAACTGCAACGGTAGCAATACCACCTATGCCGTGTTGAAAGCATTGATCGAGCAAGGGGTGAACCTGGCAGACAAATCGGTTGCCACCTATAACAATTGTAACTTTGCGATATTCCGCGAGCTGCTGCCGGTTATGGAGGGGCACACACTTACGAACTTGACCGACATCCCGCGGGCTAGCAAAAGTGCGAGCCTATACATCAGCTATATGAACGAGAACGTCTTCCGACCGCTCGGTATCCGGAACGCTCAGTGCATGCCTCCAGCCTCGGGAACAGTTGATATTCTTTCGTATCCGATTCCAGCTGGAGTGGCTCACGGTACCGACTGGGGCGATTGGACGCTCGCCTGCGGCGGTGGTGGTTGGGTATTGAGTGCAGACGAAATCTTCAAGGTGATCGACGACCTTGCCAATGGCAACGTGCTCCTCACGAGTGTCGAGAAGACAGCGATGTTCACCAACTGCCTCGGTTGGGACTGCTCAGTAAGGGCGGACTGCCCGAACCCTTATGTCTGCAAGAATGGAGCCCTCAATAACGGCAATCTCAACTCGATAAGTGTTTGGACATACACTGGGATCTTTAAGTGTAGCGTACCGGTAGTCGTGCTCGTGAACTCGCTCCTACCGGCGCCCTACCGGAGCGCCGGCGACATAATTGGCTTGGTCGAACATGCGTACAAAGAGGCCGCAGTTGTAGGAACACCGAAACCGTGCCGCCAATAATCCGGTCCGTTGCCCGCCTTCTATCGCAATCGGAGACTTGCCATTGCTAGCTAGCTATGGGAGCTATCGGGGCTAACACCGTGAAGCGTCCCGCGCGGGCTACGTGGCGCAGTGAAGATCACCAATCAGGCACGACGATGCCCCACAGGCCGATAGCCCGGCTTCCTTTCGTTCTTAACGAGGCGCCCAGGCAGGCCGCTTGCTTACTCCACGCTTACATGGAGGCCGTGCCTGTGGGAGAAGCTCGGGACGGTACCTTGGCCCTCGCTCTGCGTGCTGTCACCGATTTTCCGTGTCCCGCAAACCGAGTTCGCGAAGCACCTTGAACAGATACACGCGCATCTGACGAGCACTGGGCTCACCCGGGCGAATCAACAAATTGTACATAGTCGCCCCGCCGATCAGGTCGAGGAGAATCTCTGGGTCGGAATCTTCGCGGAGCAAGCCCTGGGCACGCGCTTTCTCTAGGAACCCGCGCACCATTCTACGGCGCGGGACTAGGTAGTTTTCCCAATAGGCCGACATCAGGTCTGGACAGCTTGGGACGGAACCAGCCAATCTAGCAATCAGCTTGCGGTAGTCGGGGGCGGTCAGAGTCGCTGCGAGTGCGTCCACCAGCCGCCGAGCCAGGCTGCCCAACGCACCCCGGTTCGCTGTCACCTTCTGTTCAGGAGTGCCCCTTGCGCCTGCGATTGCCTGCGCGAGAAGCGCCTCCTTCGAGGGCCAACGCCGATATACCGTGGTCCTCGCGACTCCAGCACTCTCGGCGATCTGCTCGATACTCGCGCCATCGATGCCGTGCTCGATGAATAGCTTCAATGCAGCGTGCAAAATGGCCTGATCTGCGGCCGGACTCCTCGGTCGGCCTGCACCGCTCGCTCTCGGACCAGGCAAATGTTTAGCGCCGCGCACTCTTTGCACCAGATTACGATCGTTCGGTGAGGCACTTCCCGACGCGCCTACCAGATAAATGGCATTAAACGGTATCGCACTCTTTCCGAGTATGCGTCGTATCCCTGTAGCTCGTGACGGAGAAACTGTTCTTCAAAGAGGATTCGCAAAGCGATCGTTCCGATCGGAACGATGGTCAGCAGGGCCGCCGCGTACGATCCCAGCCATAGCGACACGCCGATCCAGCCAAGTGAACCGCCCGCATACATCGGATGTCGGACGAGACCGTAGACTCCGCTCGCGACCACCTCCTGCTGTCGTTCTTTCTGATGCCTCACCACCGGGGCGGCGAAAGCATTCTCCTTATAGGAGAGATAGATGATCCCCCAACCCACAACGACCAGCATCAATCCCAGGAACGAGGCCAGGAATCCGGGAGTGCGGAGCAGATGGAACCGGAATACGTCGAGTGGAATGAAGCAAATCAAGCCGCCCCAGGTGACCAGACATAGGAGCACGATGATTTTGTCCACCAGAGGCTGTCCCTTCTGGAGAGGAGACCTGAGGCGCTCGTTGAGCAGTCCCTCGCTCTGAGCTAGGACGTCAACGGCGATGGCAAATACGGCGAAGAAAACCACGCCTATAAACACCCACGCGCGCCACCACCCTATAGTGCCCGCCGGCACGAATAGCATCATCCCGAAGATGCCCACGTTGAGTAGGATCCAGGCGAGAAGCTTGAGGAGGCGCACATAAATACGATACAGTACTGTATCGATATAGCAATAGCTGGCATGTACCAGGATTGGTCGGGTGTTGGGCGGAGTCGTCGAGGGCAGCGATTTGTCCGCCCATGTTGCGGCGGGAGCCGGTATGCGGCTCGACCCGTTTTGGCCGAGAGCGGCTGACAGCACGACGGGTTCGCTGGACGCGTGATCGTGGCGCGGCGAGCAGGGCTCTAACGCCTAGGGTCGAGGGAAGCTGGCGCAGAATCCGAACGACAAGCACGCCGCCCGCTCGGCCGCGCCTTCGAGTCCAGCCCAGAATCGTTCAGTCATCTTCTCTCGCAGTGACCCTGGCCCGGCGTTCCGCCTCCTTACGGCTGGTGGCCGGGCACGCAGACCATGTGAACGAAGCTGTCACAACGCCTCCGTGCGCGCAGCCGGGCCTGGGAAGAGAGGTTGAGGCTGAGTCGGGACGGAGCCACCCTGGGGTTGTGGGTAGCTTGCTCGGCGGGGGGGCCGTGTCTGAACCAGCCTCGCCCTCCTCCCAGTACGCGCCACCCTACGCCCGCGCCCAACGGCTGTCGGTCCAATATTGAACAGTTCTGAAATAAGAATCTGCGGTGAGCCGAGGACCAGGGTATGCGATGAGCCAAGCGGATTCGATAACCAATCACTATTTCAGTTGAGGAGTCATTCCTATGAAAGCATCCGCCGCGGCGTGGCTCACCCTTTCCCTGGGATGTCTTGGAAATAGGCCACGGCCTAGATCGAGCTCTACCGGCCGCACCGAAACCATCGTTTCCTACAAATGCGACGATATTTTAGAAAATGCCCTCGGGCTCACAGGGTCCTCGTTTCTCGACAGCGACTCGGCGCATCCGATACGACACTCGTGTGGGTCCTTCGTGTGATCCGCCCATCCGACGCCACAGCGGTCGCAACGCAGGCCGGGTCCGAAGCGATGGCCCCAGGCAGCGGGCCGCTTGGATCCGGAAACTCGGGGAATCCAACGTTCGGGTGTCCGGGGAGTGGTCATTCTGTCACTACTCGGAATTCGCTTCGAAAACTCATCCTGTGGAAAGGCTCTCGCCCGGCCGGCGTCGAGTCGCGATATCAATCTGAGATTTTACGATTTCCCAGATCCATGCGTAGAAACTGTCGGCGTGCTTCGCCGTCGTGGGCTTCGTGCACTCTGCGCCACGGCGTCCCCAGAGGAGAAAGTAGGGCTTGACCAGTTCCTGGACGATTCGAAGCTCAGCACTCATCTCATCCGCTGTGTCGGTGTGCTCGCCGCACAGCACAACCACTTCGTCCACATTGGCGAGCGTGGTGCGAAGGCCAGTCTCCCAGTCCGCGCTCTCGGCGTGGTGAGCAGACCAGGCGGTGACTTCGAAAGGTGAGTCCGAGTTCTGGGATTCTCGCGCGAGACGAGCCAGCAGATCGCCGTCGTGACGGACGTCGAAGCAGCCGTAGACACGAACGCCCGTCAATTCCCACCTCACCTATGGGGCCGGGGCCTGGGCCCCGGCCTCATTCAGTTCCTGCGGGATCTAGCGTCTGGCTCCACCGAAGGTGCCACGGCCCCCCGGGCGGTCGTTGGCTTCGTTTACGCGCAGCGCGCGTCCGCCGAGCTCGCGCCCATCCAGGGTCTGGATGGCCGCGCTAGCGCCGCTGTCGTCGTTCATTTCAACGAAAGCGAAACCCCGAGGGCGACCAGTCTCGCGGTCCATCACCACGCTCACAGAGGCGACACCACCGTGCGGCTCAAAAAGTCGACGCAGGTCGGCTTCCGTGGCGGTGAAGGGGAGGTTTCCGACATAAAGCTTCTTAGGCAATTGCATTTCCTCGTCGTGTTCCGCGCTTTCTTGTGATAGGCGCCGGCAACACACTTGCGCTCACACCTCCACCGGAATCTCCAGTGGCACGGTACCGAGCACACAAAGTCGCTTTGAACTGGAGCGCCCATGTGACGAACCGGTTCGAGCGGCACCGGCAGACTCGATTGGAATCACGAACAGGCGCGGATGGATCCGTGAGCTGCGCGTCGTCCAGAGGAGCGAGCGGTTCCGAATGGTTAGCGCAGTTCCCTGATTGCGCAAGCGGTGGCAGGCGCTCAGGTCTCTGAGCGCAATTCTGGGAAACGCAGTCAGGTGTGTAGCGCACGAGAGAAGCTTCGGAGCCCAAGAGGAGAGTCCGTGCGCGAGAGGGAGGAGAGAATAGACCATCGGATTTTGCGCGAAGCGCACATGCATCATGGATCCGAGTGAATCGCTCGGTACGCAAGGGCCACCGCCGACTTTAGATCGGAGAGCGCTATGCTCGGCGGGTGAAACTTGGAGCTATTCTTATTCGAGGA
>Ga0074045_10005406_pt1 | contig 11172 bp, 7 predicted proteins | sample BogForMeECP23OM2_FD_94442 | JGI IMG/M metagenome (GOLD analysis project Ga0074045, IMG submission 94442) | Bog forest soil microbial communities from Calvert Island, British Columbia, Canada - Bog Forest MetaG ECP23OM2 | ecosystem: Environmental > Terrestrial > Soil > Wetlands ...
AGGTCAGGATGCCCCTCTATTTCCATCTCGGACGACGAGCGGCAGTGCACACACCTAAGGTTACATCGCCTTGTTATTTCCCAAGCTATCCATTTTGGTTCATAATCCATAATCACCTCGACTCTTTTTACATCAAATTTCACTCAATCACTCAAATTTTACCTGATTTCTCGAATTCCTCTCAAGACTCCGGAAGCATCTCTGCCTCCTGTTTTGTGAAGCGTCCTGCCAAGTTATTGCATTCCCAGAGACGATGTTCTATAGTTTTCAACAATTGATAAAATGTATCCTGGTTTAGTGCCGACACCGCAACACCATCGTATCTTGATAAGACGCCTTCAGTTTCACTTTTCGATACCTTATCGATCTTATTAAAGACAATGAGCCTCTGCTTGTCTATCAAACCTAGTTCTTTCAGTATATTTTCAACAGACCCTATCTGTTGTTCAAATCGCGAATTCGCAACGTCGACAAGATGGAGCAACAGGTCGGCATCCTCAAGTTCCTCAAGGGTCGTCTTAAAAGCAGCCATCAAATCCTTAGGGAGATCTCTGATAAAGCCAACGGTATCGGTTATTATAATCTCTCGCTCTTTGGGGAAGCGCAGCCGTCTGCTCGCAGTATCGAGGGTGGCGAACATCTTGTCCTCCACAAGGGTGGTACTGTTGGTCAAGGCGTTCAAGAGGGTTGATTTTCCTGCGTTCGTATAGCCGATAATCGAGACAATGGGGATGCCCCGTTCAACTCTTTTGTGCTTTCTCTGTCTGCGAGCCTCACTCAGTATCGTAAGTTCCTTTTCAAGATGGGCAATCTTGTCACGGATGCGCCGCCTATCAATCTCTAGCTTCATCTCACCGGGCCCTCGGCCGCCTATACCCCCCATGAGCCTGGACATTGCGGTTCCTTTGCCAGTCAGTCTGGGGAGGGTATACTTCAATTGTGCCAGCTCAACTTGCACTCTCCCGTCGCGACTATGAGCCCTCCTGGCAAATATGTCAAGTATGAGTTGCGACCGGTCGATCACTTTCAACTCCGTAGTCTCGGCAATTGCACGGATCTGGGAAGGACTCAAGTCCTGGTCGAATATCAGCATGGTAGCGCCCTTATCCATCGCGTTAATAATGATTTCCTTTAGCTTCCCTTCCCCGAGGAGATAGCGTGGATTCAGTTCTCTTAGCCTCTGTATAACTGTATCCAGCACGACAACATCACTGGACAGGGCCAACTCTTTCAGTTCCTCGACAGAATCCTCCAAAGCATACCTCGGCTTCGTCGAAACACTGACGAGAATCGCGCTCTCATTGCCATTCTTCCGGTCAAGAGTCCTTGACCTATCCATCTCGTCTTCCAGGGACGTGATGAACTGGGTAAAATCAAGGTCAAACCGGTAGAAGTCGGAGGATATCAATTTGTATTTCTCGTCTGATCCCAGAGGCATCAGATGTGCAGCATAGAGATTAGCCGGCAAGCCATCCCTAATGCTTATCGCTGCGATCATGTCAAACCTTAGGAGCGCAAGGTCAGTGACGTCCTCATTGTTAAGCGGTTCATCCTTGAGGTGTGTATGAAGAAATCTCAAGCCCCTCAATGCACTCCTTCCGAGAGGATAGTCATCAAGCCCGGGTATAAAGACACTCCTTGCATCACCCAGAATGACATGGGTTATGGAGCCGCTCCGGGCAACGAGGATCCCGATCTGCTTGCGAAGCTGGGAAGAGAGTTCGGTAAGGTATCGCGCTAGCTCATGCGTGATGACCCTGTCCGGAGAGATCCTCCTCCGATAGACTTTCTCAAGAGCGGCAAGATCGCTTTTTTTCAGTCCCGATGTATGTCCGTAGACGGTGCCTATATGCTTATACCTCCTAAGTAATTCTAACAGAGAGAAATTTGTCTTGACAATAAAAATCCATTTGGTAAAGAATTCAAGTCAGTTTTGAGATGTTATCCTAAAACAAATTTTTCTTAGAGAGGAGGTAGCCATGGGTTATTCGCAGGTCGCTCTTGAGGATAAGATACTGGAGATGTATCCTGACATTGCCACAAACGGCATATCAATCGGTCTCAGTTTCAATGAGGAAAAGAATGCGTGGATGGTAAAGCTCAGAAAGGGTGCGCATGAGCTCACGACCCATCTTGAGAAAAAAGATGCCGACGATTGTATGAACAACCTCAAGTGTGTCTATCTTGGCGTCCAGGTCGGCCAGTTCGTTAAGAACTTTGAGCAGGGAAAATAGAAAGGGTAATTTTTTTATCAACCCCTGGCTGTCCGTAAGAGCCGAAGTTATCACCTTTGGGTCCCCTCATTGCAGTGCGAGGCCATTCTTCAACAGAAAGTGGTTCCGGCCGTACGCAGAATCATTTTTCTGCGGCACAGGGAAGGTGAGGGGGCATAGCACGATATGACCAGTGAGGTTACGCGAAGACCTTTCCTATACCCTACACCGAACGTTCACCCCGTACATGGTACCTGAAAGACAGAAAGTCTTTGATTTCCCTATCCGCCTGTCGGCAAAGTCTGGCTGGAATCTTGTGTCGTCTTCATCCAGTAATGATTGGAGAAGAGAACTTAAAGAGCCATTGGTCCTCTCATAGTTGGACCTCGAATTCCATCTCTTTGTCTCCAAAGAGGAATCGTTTTCTCAACACCTTGACCTTTATTGAATCACCCTTTTTCTTGTAAAAGAGCTGTACCCTCACGTCATCAATGTTTTTTACCTGGACATCGTCGAGTGATAAAATCGTGTCTGCAACTTTCAACCCCGCCGTTTCTGAAACACTTTGTGGAGGAAATCCCGCTATCTTCAATTTATCACCTTCTTCATTGAGCACGACCATGAGCTTGGGGGACTGTGTCCCGCCGATAGGCTTTGGGAAGATAATGTAATCTCCGATTCCCTTCTCAACATCCAGGTCATTCAGGACTATCTTATAGTCGAAGCCATTTCTCCTGAAAGTTCTCTTTGGAATGCCCGAACCAAAGGTCAGATGCCCACTGCCGGCTAGAACAATCATCTGGTAGTCAGGATTCTTTTGCAAAAAATCATTCACGGACTCCGCCATCGTCTCATCCCACATGATCTGTGCTTGGAAGAAGTAATCAAATTTTTTTTCTTCGAATTCCTTATGGGTCTTAAAGACCTCCTTTAACCTCTCACGGTAAGCCTCGTCAGACAGATCTATCTCGGCAGGAATCTGTTTTCGTTCTTTCGGAGATAGCGAGTCAATACCGGTTCTCGCAACTTTTTCAGAAAGCTCAGTGGTGATGTTCAACGCAACAACCGGTATCTTCGCTTCCCTTGCAAAATCCAATATAGGTTTATAGAGGTTATAATCAAAGCCCCACTTCTTAAAGTACGCTGATTTTATTAGAAATTCCCTTTCATCTATCCTGCCTTCAATATAATCATTGATGGCATCCTGGGAAGACCGCTGAAACATCTCCATCCCAATGGCGATCCTCCCATTTTTTTTATGCATGGCCTTTATCACCTGAAGCTGTACCTCATGATTCGCAGGCCTATCGTGAAATTCGCCAACATAGATTATTTTCTGTCCCTTTACGGCATCTATCACCTCTAACAGCGTTTCAACTGTTGAAACATTAACGGCTGGCGCAAGGTCGCTCTGATCCACGTTTTGAGATGAAATTTCCTCCGTATGTCCGACAAGGGGCGATAATGTGAAGAGGCATAGCATTAGAAAGTGATATCGGAGATTCACGCCGGAACTCACTAGGGTCCTGAAATTCATGACTGATCCATTTGACCCGCCTTCAAGCTTCTTAACTCTCTTTGAATGGGCCACTCGGTGAGCGCAAACCAAACAAAGGCCCCTATATTGACAACCGGTATAAACAGCAAGACAATCTGCAGCCCAGAATAACCGGCTTTCCGAAAAATCAATACCATGAGGGCTACCCAGACCATGAACCCTAGAAATGTAAAAAACCACATATTCCTCCCCCTTAAGCTTCTATTTTACCCTCAAAATCCGCACCACAAATGCCTTGTGCGAAGGTCATTCTCACATATGAGAGCTGACCTTTCCTAAATCCACTTAACAATAGCCGTTCTCTTTGACGGAGGTTCAGGATAGATCTTTGGATATCCGAGAATTATGGGTCCAAAGATCTTCTCATCATCCTTCAACTCTAAGGCTTCTACGACTTCGCTGTCCTCCGTAACCATCGAACCGAGGCCTATCCAGCAGCTTCCTAGACCCAGAGAAAATGCCGCAAGCATGATATTCTGACAGGCGAGGGGACATGAGTGGTCAGCATATCTGCCGGAGCCAATCACAAAAAGTATCACCGGAGCAGAATAATAAATGGGGTCTTCCAACTCCTCAAAACGCTTCCTTATCTGTTCGTATCGTGCAGGGTCGCTTTCCTTTACGAATTCGAAGATCTTTTTTGCATTTGGTGTGGCTGCCCGAAGAAGCTTTTTCTTAAGAATCGCATCCTCAACGACAACAAACCGCCAAGGCTGGCTATTCATTGCTGAAGGGGCCTGATTGCCAGCCTCTATGATAGTGTTGATGATATCCGTAGGAATATTCTTAGGCTCATATGATCTGACTGAACGCCTTTCTTTTATCGCATTAAGTATTTGGTTCATTGCTATCCCCCTATGTGGTTCTTTAATAGAACTTTATCACAATCCCTATGCCTTATTATAATTTTTCTGTCTGCGCTGCGTAAATACTGATCATTCGGTGATCCATTAAATAGCAAGCAAAACCATCTTATGACGTTTGCTATGCGGCAAGCATCTGACAGACGCCTAGCTGCCATTTGACTGCAATTCGTCCTTTCTATCGGTCAACGGATACAAGGAGACAATTTGCTGAAAATTGTTTTAAGATGTACTTAATGACTGATCTTAAAAATAGATTGAATCCAGCTCAGTTTCAGGCCGTGACCTCAATCAACGGGCCAATCTTGGTCATTGCGGGGGCTGGGAGCGGCAAGACCCGGGTTATCGAATACCGGGTGTTGCACCTTGTGCAGAACAATATTAGTCCAGACTCTATTTTACTGTTGACTTTTACGAGAAAGGCAGCCCGTGAGATGATCTCAAGGGCATCGACACATGATCCCCAATGCAAGAATGTCGAGGGCGGCACCTTTCACTCCTTCGCGTTTAGGGTACTCAAGAGGTTCGCCGCGGCGATAGACCTTCCCGAGTCTTTTTTTGTCCTCGATGAGGGCGATGCAGAGGAAGCAATTCACCGATGCTGTACTAGAATGGGGTTCTATGACAGAGAAAAGAGGTTCCCCAAGAAAGATACCTTGAGATCCATCATCAGCATGTCCACGAATAAGGGCATACCAATAGGGGAAATCATAAAGAAAGAATACCCCCACTTCATTGAGTATATTCCGGATATCCAGAATCTTACAGAGGCATATGTGACGTATAAGGTTAACAAGAGCTACCTAGACTATGATGATTTGCTGGTCTATTTGAGGATTCTGGTTGAAAATCAGGACATAAGGGCCCGGCTTTCTCATAAGTACAAATTTATAATGGTCGATGAATATCAGGACACGAACAAACTGCAGGGAGATATCGCATATTTTTTGGCGAAAGATCATAAAAACATAATGGTGGTTGGCGACGATGCGCAAAGCATCTATGGATTCAGGGGAGCTTATCATGAAAATATCATGGATTTTCCCAAAAGTTTTCCTGAATGCACCATCATCAAGTTAGAGGAAAATTACCGGAGTACCCAGTCCATTCTCAATATTGCAAACGCGGTATTAGAGAATATGAAGAACAAGTACTCAAAGTGTCTCGTATCTTCAAAAAAGCAACTTGGAGAGCGACCGAGGCTTCTGTATTTTAAAGACTCTTACGAAGAGGCTGAATGGATAGCAGAGGAGATAAAGAGACAGAGAGATGAGGGCATCCCGTTAAGCCATCAATGTGTATTGTTTCGGTCGTTGTATCTCTCAATTCCTATTCAGTCGGAACTCAGCAAGAGAAATATTCCCTATGAAACCTATGGCGGGCTTAAATTTTATGAGACCGCCCATGTAAAAGATGCTATGTCTCATCTCAAGATTTTAGCTAACCCTAAAGACGAACTTGCATGGAACAGGGTTCTAACCCTCATTGAGCGCATCGGTCCAAAAACTGCAGACAGGATTGTCGGTGACATCCTTCAAAGCCCTTCTTTTAGGGGTATCATAGAAGGTGTTTTTGCCAATTATGCCAAGGATCACAGATATTCAGAAGGAATAGTAAATCTTCGGGAAATGCTGAGGAAAATTCAAGATGAAACACGGCCTGCTGGAGACAAATTTGAAGTTGTGCTTGAATATTATACCCCTATACTGAAGAATAAATTTGATGACTGGCATTTGAGGCTCAATGATTTGGAAGCGTTGCGGCAAATATCTGCTCGGTACAAATCAGTAAATGATCTTTTAGAGGATTTCGCGATAGAACCGCCAGAAAGAGGTGTATGGCGCGTTCAACCGGAAACAAAAGAAGAGGAGAGGCCTCTTATCCTTTCGACAATCCACTCGGCTAAGGGACTGGAATGGGAATCGGTATTTATCGTCGGTCTTGTTGATGGGGTTTTACCCGTTTCTTTCGCATTAGACAGTGAGGATGACATTGAGGAGGAGCAACGTTTATTTTATGTCGCCGTTACCAGGGCCAAGAACCGGCTTTTTTTCACATTGCATCATGAAGGCAATAGGGGTGGCATCACTCAGTTTAACAAGATATCCAGGTTTGTCGATGTCCCAAATGTGATGTCGAAGTTGGAGATGAATGACGAAACCACTTACAGAATAAGGGAGATTCCTCAGGGAGATGTTGAGAAAATGACTCTTATCTATGATAAAAAGTCCCTGCTGCAAAGGCTACTTGGCTTTTACTCCCGTTAGGATGTAGTGAGACCATAGGTCAAAAATTCTCAATTATCCCCAGGGCTAAGAAGTTTTTTTCTGCGAGAATGTCTGTTAAAGGCAGTTTTTGGCCCCAGTTTATTGATATAATCAAGTGTCTTTACGCAGCGATGTGAGTTAAGCCACCGTTCTCTTGAGGCGGACCTTGTGCACGATGAGGATAGCAGGCCAAATATAGAAAAGAGATAGTAAAATAAGCAGCATCTTCAGATCAATATAGATAGGATGTGATGAGAAAGTATTGCATTGTCACTTTTGGCTGTCAAATGAATGTCCACGACTCTGAAAAGATTTCGGGCATTCTAAAAGCGGAAGGGTGCGCACAAACCGATGACCCTCGAAATGCCGATATAGTGATTTTTAATACTTGCAGCATCAGACAAAAGGCAGAACAAAAATTTTACAGTGAGCTCGGAAGAATGAAAGCGCTCAAGAAAAAGAGACCTGACTTACAAATAACAGTTGCTGGCTGCATCGCCCAACAGGAAGGTCGCAATTTATTAAAAAGGGCTTCCTTTGTCGACAATATCATTGGACCGCAAAACATCCATATGTTAAGAAACACATTAATAAACATGTCGGCTGTTATTGCGATAGATGATAACCCTGATATCACTGATGCGCAGATTCCCGTGTCAAGAAGCGACGGGCTAAGGGCATGGATAAATATTATGTACGGCTGTAATAATTTTTGCAGCTACTGCGTAGTGCCCTACACCAGAGGGCGTGAAAAGAGTAGGGCGAGTGAAAGTATCATCACTGAAGTAAGGACATTGTCAAGACAGGGCTATAGAGAGATAACCCTTCTTGGGCAGAACGTGAATTCATATAGGAGTGATTTGGATTTTAACGGTCTCCTGCGAGAGCTCAATGAAGTCCACGGTCTTCGAAGAATCCGCTTTGTTACCTCTCATCCAAAAGATCTGTCGGATGAATTGATAGATGAAATCAAGAGTCTCGATAAAGTCTGTGAGCATATCCACCTTCCACTACAATCAGGGTCAACAAGAATCCTATCGTTAATGAACAGGAAATACACATTTGAAGAATACCTCGATAAGATTCATAAACTAAAGATGAAAATACCAACTATAGCAATAACATCAGATATTATTGCAGGCTTCCCTCAAGAATCGGATGAGGATCACGAGTCCACCCTTCATGCGCTTGAGCAAATACAATTTGACGGTATATTCGCCTTTAAATACTCTGCAAGGCCAAACACTTTGGCCGCCATGATGGATGGCCAGGTAGATGAAACCGTCAAGGCCAAAAGATTGCACCAAATATTCTCCGTTCAAGATTCGATAACGGAAAGAAAGAATAAAGAATTAGAGGGAACTCTTCAAGAGGTTCTCATTGAAGGAGAAAGTCAAGATAAGCCGGGCTACCATGTTGGGAAAACAAGAACAAATAAAATCGTCATCATTCCATCGACTTATGCGATGAAGCAGGGAGATGTCATCACCATTAGGATAGCGAGGGCGGCCCGACATTCACTTGAAGGAGCGCCTCCAAAATGAAAGTGTCAGTTTTAACACTTGGTTGCAGAACAAACCAAGCCGAAAGCCTTCACATGGAGAATTCCTTATGCAATGCTGGTCACCAAATTGTCGATTTATCCGACAACCCGGATATCTGTATAATCAATTCGTGTACGGTGACCGCCAAGGCAGACAATCAATCACGTCAATTGATAAGAAGAGCTCTAAGAAAAGATGCCAAGATTTTTATAACGGGCTGCTACGCACAGCTAAACAAGGACAAAATAAGAGATCTTGCCCCCGACATCACGGTTGTGGCCAATGCAGATAAATACCTTATTATCAAGGCTATTAATAGTCTTTCTACAACTAGTACTGTATCTTCCAAGCCAGTTAAACATCACAGACCAATCATAAAGGTGCAAGATGGATGCAATTATTCCTGCAGCTATTGTATCATACCCGAGGCAAGAGGCAGGTCAAGGAGCACATCCATCGATGAAGTAGTGCGAACTGTCTGCTACTATCAATGGCAGGGCTATCACGAAGTTGTTTTGAGCGGCATACATCTGGGAACCTACGGGCTAGATCTAAATCCCAAGAAAAAACTCTCCGATCTTCTAAAGGAAATTCTCCAGAGGACCTCAGTCCCCAGAATACGCATAAGCTCCATAGAAATCAAAGAGATAGAGGATGCCTTGCTCGATCTAATGTCTGACAACCGAATATGCCACCATCTTCACATTCCTTTACAGAGTGGTGACGATGACATCCTGAAACTGATGAACAGGACCTATACGGTTAAGGACTATAGAACACGAATCGAAACGATTCTAAACAGAATATCCAATCTCGGTCTCGGAACGGATGTCATAGTGGGCTTTCCCGGAGAGTCTGAAAAGAGCTTCAAAAAAACAGAGGCACTCTTGGAGAATTATCCTTTCACCTACATTCATGCATTCCCTTTTTCACATAGGCCCGGCACACGAGCTATGCTCCTTGCCAACGTCGTCCCCGATCAACTCAAAAGAGATAGGGTCACAGCCCTAAAAAGGCTAAATATACACAAGAAAGATGTATTTATAGAGAAAAATCTCGGCAACACATTTGATGTTATTGCAGAGACCCAAGCAAGACATGGCCTCACCGGTACCTGCCGCAATTACATCAAGGTCAGCATTGAAAGCGAGGAACCCGTCGTTACGGGAATGCTTGTCGATATTCGAATAAGCGCCCATAGAAACGGGGTAGCCATCGGAGTTCCAACAAATAAATGCAAACCCTCTCACCTATAATCCTTTTTTAGATGCCTATAAGTTGTACATATCCGACAAAATCTAAAAAGGACACCACAGTCCATTAGGTCTCAACCAGATTTGTAACAAGTTCTTAACAATTCATGTTTAATTAAAGTGTCCGATAAGATATATTATGTAAAGTTTTATAGAAATGCAAGCAATAGACATTTCTCATTTGTCATTTATGGTTTGTAAATGATATAGTTATGCATTCATATTGCCCTAGTGCATTGTTCCCTGAAGGAGGACTCTTATGAAATTTTCTAAAATGTTCATCCCGACGATGAGAGAAGTTCCATCGGATGTCGATGCTATTTGTCATCGGCTAATGATTAGAGCTGGTTACGTGAGACAATTGGCCTCAGGTTTATTCGTATTCTTGCCCCTTGGGTGGAGAGTTTTAAATAGAATCAACAAGATACTTGAGGAAGAGATGGAATCCATTGGTGCTCAGGAAATTACCATGCCTATATTGCACCCGGCGGAAATATGGCAGCAGACGGGTCGTTGGTACGAGATAAAGGAGGAAATGTTTCGACTGAAGGATCGAACAGGCAGGGATATGTGTCTTGGCATGACCCATGAGGAAATTATGACGTGGCTCGCCAAGGAGATTCGTTCATATCGACAACTTCCACAGATATGGTACCAGATACAGACTAAGTTAAGGGATGAGGCGCGACCAAGAAGCGGCGTCTTGAGGACAAGAGAATTTATTATGAAGGATAGTTATAGTTTTGACGTTGACGAGGATGGACTCGAGAAGAGCTATGTTCTTCATGCAGATGCGTATCATAGAATTTTCGAGAGATGCGGTCTGAGATTCTATCAGGTTGAGTCTGACCCGGGAATGATGGGGGGTGGAACTGCGCATGAATTTATGGCTCCGAGTCCCGCGGGCGAAGATAGAGTGATGTTGTGTCAGAAATGCCATTATATTGCAAATATTGAAATCGCTATATCCGTTTCAATACCCGTTGAGGATCGAGGTGAAGAAATGGAGGAAATATATACTCCCGAGAAAAGAACGGTGAGCGAGGTCGCTGATTTCTTGAATCTCAGCCCAGCCCATTTTATTAAGAGTTTATTGATGATTTCACCTGACGGCCCTACCCTTGTTCTAGTCCGTGGGGATCAGGAATTGCACGAAAAGAAACTGTCGAAAATTCTCGGACCTCATCGGATAGCTCAGAAGGAGGAGGTTTCATCAATTCTTGGCGTTGAAGCCGGCTTTATAGGCCCTCAGGATAGAACTATGCGAATCCTCTCTGATTTGTCACTCATGAAGGGTTCCTATATATCTGGCGCTAATAAGATAAACTATCACATGAGGGGAATAAAACCGGGAATCCATTTTTCTGCAGAATGGTATGATCTGCATGTGGCAAAAGAAGGAGATCTATGTCATAAATGCAAGAGCAGCATAATCATAGAAAAAGCAATCGAGATTGGAAACATATTCAAATTG
>Ga0074045_10005407_pt1 | contig 11169 bp, 11 predicted proteins | sample BogForMeECP23OM2_FD_94442 | JGI IMG/M metagenome (GOLD analysis project Ga0074045, IMG submission 94442) | Bog forest soil microbial communities from Calvert Island, British Columbia, Canada - Bog Forest MetaG ECP23OM2 | ecosystem: Environmental > Terrestrial > Soil > Wetlands ...
ATCGAGCATTAGCATCCATTCGCGAATGTGCAGCAAGGCGAAAACAATGCCGCCAATCGCGGTGACCATTGTCCAGCGGAAGGCCCCGGCCTTGTCGCCCATCTTGGCAGCTCTCAGCCCGATCAGCATTGTCAGACAGCTCGTCAGCATAATAAATGTCATGGCTGCGACGCTGGCGACGCCGTGGAAAGGCCTCGGCCAGTCGGGAGTAGCGTTGCGAGTAAATGTATAAGCTGCTAAGCAGGCAGCAAACGTCATAACGTCTGCCATGATGAACAGCCACATCGCCAGCTTTTTCGAAGGGATCGCAAATGGGGACTCCTCCATCATACCCGGCACATGTGTGCCCATTACCGCGTGGCTCAAGGTGTCCTCCTCCCTATTCATCAAAAAGGTTACAGTTTCATCCAAAGCAACAAAAGCAGATACACCCAAAGAATGCCCATGAAGTGCCAGTAGTAAGAAAAACTGTCCAGCGTACTACGTCGCAGGACGACTCGGTTGAGTTTGCGCATGACATAGGTCAAACCGATCAGGCCTCCTAGTACGTGTAGCGCGTGGATCACGGTCAACACATAAAAAAAGGAACTGCTCGGATTCGTGGCCAGGAATAGCCCTTCCGAGCGCAATTGCAGCCAGGCCGCATACTGGCCGGCTACAAAAATCAATCCTAGGAACAGAGTGAAGTACAGCCAACGGCTTGGATTTTCATCCAGTGTTTTGACATCGTGGTTTTTAGAACCAGACATGAAAACCGCGATCCGCCGACGCGCAATTTCCAAAGTCACGCCGCTGGCGAGAAGTGCTAGCGTGTTGAAATAAAGAATTCGCGGCAGAGTCAAATGGCGCCAATCCATGGATGCGCCTTGCCTGACGATCAAAGCACTGGTAAATCCAGCAAAGGTCATGGCAATAGAAGCTATGATTACCCAGATGCCCGTTCTGGATGGCGCTGGGGCGTAGTCTTCCACCGCCCGCAACGTTCCATCCTTCGGGTCCAGATTGCGGAAGCCTCCATCGCCGGAGCCCGTCGTACGCGACCGAGGCTGCCCTTCTTCGATTTTCGGCGGTTCATGAACCGTAGTTGCCATAAAGCCTGGAAAACTCCTTTAACCCATTGTGACCTGCAATTTACGGCTCGTCGTGCGCAGTTTCAACCTGTTCGGGCGAGTCTTGCATCACGTAGTCTCCGGTCGAACTCTCGACTCCGTATTGATACGGGTCGTGGTAAACCACCACATGTCTGCCCGCGAAGTTGTCAAACGGAGGTGGCGAAGGGATAGACCATTCGAGGGAAGTGGCCTGCCACGGGTTAGCGGGGGCCGGCTCTCCCCAAAACCGGCTGTAGAAAAAGTTGAAAAGGAATATCAGCTGGACTGCGCCGGTGAAGAGGGCGGCTATGGTGATGAACTGGTGAACACCGACTAGTGGCTGCATGTAATCCGCCACAAAGGATTGATAGCGGCGCACATTTCCCGCCAATCCCAGATAGTGAAAGGGCATGAAAATGCAATATACCCCAATGAAACTAAGCCAGAAGTGAAGCTTTCCCAGAGTCTCATTCATCATGCGCCCCCACATCTTCGGAAACCAGAAGTAAGTTCCAGAGAAAATGCCGAAGATCGCGGCGATAGCCATCGTGAAATGGAAGTGGCCCACGACGAAGTAAGTGGCGTGGAGGAGGATCTGGATCGAGGGTTGTGCGAGGAAGAAGCCACTCACGCCTCCCGTGATAAACAGCGAAATAAAGCCCAGGGCGAACAGTGAAGCTGCGTTAATGCGCAATCGTGAGCCGTATAGGCTGCCGATCCATATCAGCACAATGATGGTAGAGGGAATCGTGATGATCAGGGTCGGGAAGGAAAATGCGATCGAGGAGACCGGATTCATCCCGCTGACAAACATGTGATGTCCGTAGACCATGTAGCTGAGCACCGCCAGCGCCCCCATGGAGTAAACCAACACACGATGGCTCAGCATCGGCTTACGCATGTTGGCGACAAGAACATACGTGACAATACCCATCCCCGGTACAATCGCTATATACACTTCCGGGTGTCCGAAGAACCAGAACAAGTGCTGCCATAGAAGAGTGGACCCGCCGGAATGAGGTTGCAGTTGATCGTTAATCACCAGATTGGACGGAACGAAGAAGCTGGTTCCGGCCACATGGTCCAGAATTAGGAGGATGCAGGCTGGCATCAGTACCGAGAACGCCGTCAAGCCCATGCAGGACGTGATGAACCATGCCCAGGTCGGCATGGGCATTCGCCACAGACTCATCCCTTTGCAGCGCAGGTTGAGCACGTTCGGAATAAAATTCAAAGCGCCGAACAACTGACCGAGGCAGAAAATGGCAAGGGAGACTGCCCAGAGGACCTGACCCGTGCCTTGACCAGGACCGGCGACTGCGCCCACGGCGCTCAGCGGGGCGTAAGAGGTCCAACCGGCTAGCGGCGGGCCGTCGTTTACGAAAAACGCCGAAACCATAACGCAGAATGCCACGAACGTGGTCCAGAACGACATCATGTTGAAGTGTGGGAACGGCATATCCTCGGCACCAACGTGTATGGGCAAGAAGAAATTGCCGAACGCCGCGAAAGGGGCAACCGTGAGTACGAAAAATACCATGAAGGTTGCATGCATGGTCATCAACTGCAAGTAGAATTCGGGCGTCATTATATTTCCTGGCGCGCCGTTGCTGGAAAGGAAGTGCAGCCCAGGGATCGCCAGATTTGTCCACCCCAGATGGAGGCGCATCAGCCAAGAAAGCACCATACCGATGACCGCAGCGGCCAAGCCCAAATCGTAGTACTGCTTGCCGATGACCTTGTGGTCGAGGCTGAAAATGTATTTCCGAATGAAAGTTGTCGGAGGCCCGTGCTGTTCTGCTGCGTGGGCGTGCGCTGACGCGTCGTGCATATATTCACCTCCAAAAGAGATGGTCCCGTCCCACCTGCAAGGCGCAGACGACTTTCCGCTATTGAAACGCCGCTTGCTTCTTTAACCAGTTATCAAAATCCTCCTGGGACATGACGTAAAGATATGCCTTCATGTTGTAGTGTCCCAGGCCACAGAGTTGGCTGCATACAATTTCATACTTGCCGATCGTGGTTGCCGTGAAATGAAGTTGCAGGTCCAAGCCCGGCACAAAGTCCTGATGGATCCGCAATGCGGGCACATAGAAAGAATGGCTGACATCTTTCGCGTGCATTAACAGGCGAATTTCACGATTAACTGGAACAGCCATTTCGGCGGCGACGATGTCATCCTTCGAGTCTGGATCGTGTTCTGTATCCAGTCCATAGAAATTCTGATTGGCCTCATTGATCAGATCGGGGTGAATGGGACCGAGCGTTCCATCCGGACCGGGGTAGCGGAAATAGAAGGCGAATTGTCCGGCCTGCACTTGAACTGGCATGGCGTTCGGACCGGGCTCAGTGAAGTAAATGTTGCCCCAGGCTTTTACGCCGATAACTCCCAAGGCCAACACCTCCACTCCGACAAGAACGCACGAAGCTATCACCAGCCCGGCGGCGCCGCCAGGAAAATTCTTAGGCCTCTCGCCCTTCCTATTGCCGGAGAACCGCCAGATGAACCATCCCAAGATAATCTGTGAGGCGAGAAAAGAAATCCCGGCCTCCCACATCGTTTCTGACAACTGGTCGTCAATGGCTTGACCGTGGGTCGAAATGTCCGGCACCGGATGCCAGGTATTCCGGATGATGGGAATCGCGGAAAGTATCGCAATCACGATGATAGTAACTGCAACGAGTTTCGCCATGTCGTCCTCGAATTGAGCCGTTCGTCCAGCCTCTAGCTGGTGTATCGAAAATGCCGTGGCAGTGCGGCGGCTTTCCGACTGTGCCTTTCTATTTCGCCTTGAAAGTGAAATCCGCTTTCGCCGGAGCTCCAGCAGCGACAGTCACTTTCTGAGTCTGAGTTCCGTATTCCTCTTGCCAGGCAGTAACTGTGTACGATCCCTGAGGCACATTCTTGATTGTGTAGGAGCCGTTCCCGTCCGTAACCGCGTATGGCCCTTTGACCACCACCTGCCAGCTGTGCATCCATGGGTGAATGTTGCACTTTACGCTTATCATTTCCGGCGCCTTCCAGCTCGCCTCGATGGGTGGAGCACCCGCGGGCTGAGACTTGTTCCACGGGATATTGCCCGTCATCGGGTTGGGCAACGGGTGAATGTTGTGCGTCGTCTGGTCGCTGGTAGTTACTTTGAATTTCTGATTGACGTCGACCGCCAACACGTGGGGAACGTACATGCAGTTGTGCTGGTCGACTGCCGGCTCGTCCGAGGGAACGGCGCTGGCTTCGTTGCCCGTCAGGCCCTCTGAAATATAGAGAACCACATTCTGCAAACCCCCATTTGAACCAACCATCACGTTCTCCATTTTCGCGGGGTTGTTTTCGTGCTGCTTCACACAGTAGGGATCCTTCGACATGTCGATTCCCTTCATGTGGGGAGCGGTGCCGTCAAGCTTCACGGTTCCGGCAATGTTGCCGTTCCCTGCCGCACTCACCTTAGGCCCGGGGGTCAGGGCCGCAATCGCAACCAGCAACAACGCGGCCAGCATTCCCGCAACTTTCAACTGAGTTTTCATGGACAACCTTTCCCTCGCTTGCCAATCGTTACTTGGTTCCGGAGTTGTTAGTCGGTTTCTCGCCGAGCGGATTTTCTGCCGGGGCAGGAGGACCCGGGAGCTGACCATTCGGCTCGAGTGGCTTCAACCCGATTTGCTGCGCAATTCGCTTCTCGATCGTGTCGGCGGGCTGCAGAGTTCGCAGATAAAAAACCAGGTCCCATGCCTCGTCCGGCTTCAAATTATCGGCAAAGGAGGGCATGGGCGATCCATCCAGTCCGGTCATGAAATCCTTGTACATGGCCGCGTTGGTTGTCCCGCACTTGAAGCGGTTCTCATCGTGGAAATTGAACGGCTTGATCGGCCGGTTTTGATCGTCGGTAAGAGTGTCGGCCGAAGGTCCGTTGCCGCGGCCGGTTACGCCATGACACTTCCAGCATTCCATCTTCTGAAAGAGAACGCGGCCTTGCTTGATTCTCTCGGCTGTTACCGGTGGTTCAGGTGGTATGACGATGGGAGTGCCGGGCTTCTCCGTCAGCCATCGCGGCGAGAAATGCTTCACGTAAGCGACCAGGTTCACGCGGTCCTCGTCCGTGAGCGGCCCCCAGGGTGGCATATTGGAGTTGAGCATGCCACGTCCGACGGTGTCGTACAGATCGGTGTCGGTCGGGAGCGTTCCGGTAGGGGTGGAGCGACAGCGAAAGATAGCGATCGTGAAGTTGCGCGGCTTGGGATCGATCCATTGCGCGTTCTCGCCTTCCCCGTCGCCAAGAACTCCGTGGCATCCAATACAGAACCGCTTGTAGATTGGCGCGCCAACGGTAGCATTTCCCGTCATGTTGCCGACGTGGCTCTCCATGCCGAGTCGCTGATTTTCGCTGTACTCCGTCTGTTGTGCCCAACAAGCGATCGCGAGCGGCAGAACTGCAAAGACACTCAAGGTCAACCGATATTTGCGAATTCGTATGCGCATCAGGTGTCCCTCAGAAGTCAAAGTCAAAGCCCAGGAAGACGCTGCTGTTGGCTAACTGGGTGAACGTCAGAGGCGCCGCGCCCTTTTGTTGCGTCAGGGAATACTCCGCGTGATAAGCGAAACCTGCCCGGCTGAACATGAACGGGTAATAGCGGAATCCAAAGGTGTACGCATTGAGATTTCCGAAATTGCCGGGAGTGGTGGGGAGCGCCTGCTGCGACATGCGCACGAACTCATCACGTTGGATGAAGATCATTTGCGGATTGACCACATAGTGGGCTTCTACGAATCCGCCATTCCACGAAGGAGCGCTGGCTCCGGGGGGAAGGGGAGCGTTAGATGGCGTGCTGGTCCCGAAGTAGGCACTGTCCCAGCCATGCTGATAGAAAAGCTGGAAGTCGAGTTTCTTTATGTACACCAGCCCAAAAAATCCTTCACGATTGAACGGTTTGTTTCCAATTGCCGTGACTGGTACTCCACCGGAATTAAGGGTGTACGTCGGGGCATTTCCGATGAACAGATACGCGCCTACACGATCGACTCCTCCCTGATAGCCGGCGTCGAAGGCTTGGCTCACCGTGACGAAGGTGCTGTAAGCGTTTTTCGTAGGCAGCTGAACCTGCCCGTTATTGGAACTGAGGAGAGCCACGGAGTAGCGAGTTCGATCATTGAGCGAGTGCCCCATGAGTTCGGCACCCAATTGGTTGTCGCCCATCTGGCCAAATACGTTGTCGTCACCGAGCGGGATGAAGTGATAGAGGTGGTAAAAACCACCTTGGTTGGAGAGCGTGAGAATTCGCTTCTCGGAGATGATGTTGTCCAGTTCGAACTTGCCCAACTTGAAGTTGAACCATGGGCTGTTCCCAATGTTATCGATCCTGGCCATCACGGTTTCGAAATGGAAGGCTCCGGTCGGATCCGACGACGGCAAAAGGTAAAACGAATAGTTCTTGTACAAAGTTCCGCCGGTATGAAAATCAAGGCCGGTCAGATCAAAACCATTCTGCGTGACCTCCTCGGGAACCTGACCACCACCGGGTGTGTCAATTGCAACCTGGCTCGCGCTCTCGCGATGCCAGTTGGGTGTCATGCGAAAGGTGGCTGGCCAGTACGATGGATTCTGCCAGATTGGCGAATCGCGATCGTTCATCAGTTGATAGCCGTTGTCTTTGAATGTCTGCCCGAAAACGTTCAGCATCGGCCATGCTTCGTGGCACGCCGAGCAAGGCAGCCCGTATTTTCGGGCAAAAGCGGGAATCGCACGCCCGGGTGTGGTACTGCCTAGGAAAACGAGAAAGAATATGGAGAACGCGAACGTGCTCGCTAGTAAAGATTTCAGGAGCTGTCGCCCGCTGCTCGAAACCGTCGTGAAGCCAGTCTGCATAACCTCTCCTTTGTAGGAAGAATGCGGCTATCCCTGACTGATTTCCTGAAAAACCCCATCGATGTGGCGTTTACAACGAGTCACCCCAAAAACTGGCCGCGATATTACCTCTCGCCATGATGAGATTGCAACGTTTTTTTTCAAAAATTTCACAATTTCTTGACAAGTTCTCCACCTCGCCGTGGTATTGGCAGCCTTTTCCAAAGCGAAGGCTGACCCTGCGGCCCAGCGGTCGGGTCAGCTGCCCCCGACTCAGCCCTGCCATCCTTCCGAGGCAGCGCCTAGTCGTCCCTGCCACCAGGAGTCGTGTTGCCGCAACCACCGTTCCCCTAACCGTGAACCGCTTCCCGCTTGCTGACTTCGAACCGGCACCCTCTCACTGGCCAGACGAATTTCTTGATCTTGCTGCTACGGAAAAACCAATGCCAACATTGCATATTCAACGACCTACGCGCCATTCGGTCTGATCTTTCGTAGTTGACGGCAGAACGGTTATTTTCATCCCAAGTGGTGCGCCAGAGGCGCATGAGTGTCTGATCGGAACTTGACTTCTCGTCTTCGCCGACGCTGACTCCGCCATGCTCGGCATGCCTACCAAGCTTCAGGCTCATCTTGATGTGGAAACGACTCCCGCTTGACATTGACGCCGGTCCGCTGTATCAATGCTCCCACGCGTGGGCGCTCCAAGCCACCATTGCAAAATGCTCACAAGAATCACTGCGATTGAGAGTGATGGCCAAAAAAGGCTCTTAGCTTCTTTCCTGCTGTGGTGCTGCTTTCTGTTTGTCACGATGCCAGCGGCTTCGTCGCCTGTCCCGAAGTCGAACGATGACGGCCCGCCCGGCTTGTTAGTGCAGTTCGACGTTCCTGAGGCTGACGTTGTGAAGGCGGTCCAGGAGGTGACTCAAGATCAGATTATCCACGGGACCTACTCCTACGAGAAAGAGAGAATTCTCTACGGAGCTCACAGCGAGGGCTCGACTCGTGTTTTTGGGGTGTGGCCAGGACCTGGAAAGGCCTTCTACAAAGTCGCCAACAAGGTCTTGTCTCCGCGATTTTTCAAGGACAGTGAGGACATCGGAACCATCACTGTCCGATACGTGGTTCGGGATGTCGGTCCTACCGCTGCAACTGTCCAGATCGACGCTGTGTTCGTTGACGCTCGCAACGTCAGACATCCGTCTACAGGTAACGTCGAGTCGAGTGAATATGCCGCCATTCAGGCACGTCTGAAGAACATTCAAGCCAGCCGGAAAGAGACCGAAGAGGCTACTGCGGAGACTGCTGCCAAACGCGCGCAATCGGCGGCCCAACAACCGGCAGGATCGCCGCACGCAGAGCCCGCCAGCGACTCCTCTACTGCGGTCTTGAGCGTGCAAGAACTGCAGAAGCGAGTTCAAGCCTTACGCCATCAGGTGGAATTGCGTGTCAAGGATCCAGGGGCGGCGCTAAAATCAGCGCCGTTCCGGAGTTCACCAACCATCGTGTCGTTACCGGCACAGACGGAAGTTCTGGTCGTTGTTCTCACGCCCTACTGGTATGGGGTAGAAACCGAAGATGGGCATCACGGCTGGATCCACCACAGCCAATTGGAGCCTTTGCCGTGACCGCCGCCACGAAACAGCCCGCCCATGCCTCCCTTCACCTCGTCTCGAGTGTCTGCTGCTGGCTGCTTCTAGCAGCCTGCCTCAGTCCTGCGCAGGGCCCACCGGCGGAACGCACATTCCATGGGTCCAGAGTCGACGTGCAGAAGGCGCTACACGAAATACAGTCTTATTCTAGCGGAAGGCTCCCAGTTCTTGAAGGCTTTGCCGACGGCGGAGGTCGTTCTCTCGATAGCTATCAGCGCGGCTACTACCAGTACGAGGTACAAATGAGGTCAACCAGCCCCACCGAAACCTTGGTGCGCGTGAAGGTGAAGATTACTGCCTGGTGCGCGGGCTCTTCTCCCGCAAACTCTGGTTACCGAGTACTGAAATCGAGTGGGCGCCTGGAGTCCGATTTGCTTGACGCTTTGGATGACCAACTGAATCCGAAATCGACGGGCAAAACGTCAGGCGTTGCACCCATCTTCCACCCAGCCCCACCCACGCTTCCCGACAGCCCATCCGCTACATCAATGGGTACGTCTTTCTTCAACACGCCGCGCTTGACCACCGCGCCGTCCCCTGCAAAACCCGTGTCCGGCAAAGTCGCAGATCCAGTTTCGACTAAGCGGGTACGGGCACTTACACAAGAGGCGGAAAACCTGGAGCAGATACTCCATAACCAGGCTCGTCCGGCGAATCTTGCGGTTGTAAAGCGCACGAACACTCCGGTGGTCGCACGGCCGGTGGAAGGGGCGGAGGTGCTGTTCCACGCTGACGCCGAAGATGAGTTCGAAGTTCTCGAAGCAACCGAAGGCTGGGTCCATGTTCAGATCTCCGGCATTTCACGTGGGTGGATACGGCGGGATCACGTGGACTTACCCGGCGCAGCCACAGTTAGCCTCTCGGCTATGCGAGGCGATCAGGGTGACAAAGACGTAGTTCGGCAGACAAAAGAAGAGGTCGGGCCATTTCCTGGCAAATGGGAGGCGTTAGACGGAAAGAAGGTGAAGATCATCTGGGTGCAGCCCTTGGACAAAGATCAGTTCGGTTCCGAACCCAAGTGGAACCTTGCCAAATCTGTGTTTCGTATGGCTGATGCTGGTAACTCAAAAGACAGTGCCGAAATAGCTGGAGTCGTTGTGATTTTTGACTCCGAAGACGGCGGCATGGCCGCTACTACGTTACCCACTCTACAGCAGTGGCGAGCAGGGCACTTGCCGGACGAAGTATTTTGGAGGCGCTGCTGGCGGGATCCAGCGGAAGCCTTCAAGGGCCAGAACTAGGCGCTCTGACCGCGTAGTTTCTGCAGCTCTTACCGGAACTTTCTTCTCGCCTTCCGGCGATCGAGCATCTAGTTGATTTTCACCCGGCTATGATTCACCCAGCCGTTCCAGGCCCGACAAGGCCCATGCAACGGAAGCCCCGCCGAAGCGATCACAGCTAGCTTTCCGGAAACCTTGTTTTAACGACATAACGTTTCGCGGGTTGCTTTCTCGATATTCGGTGGAGGTGATCCGCAGGAGCCCGGGTTGCCCTTTTGGGGCCAATAGTTCCCCCGGTGCTTCTTTGGAGGGTAGCGTTGGCTGCGGCGTTTCGAGTTTTGTCGCCCTAAGCTTGGCCCGCCGGTACCAGTTGCAGCCCAAGACTATGCGCTTTGCGCTGCAGGCTGGCCAAGTCCCGTTGCTGCCTACGGCGCTCGAATTCCTCCGCCCCTCGGTCGACCCACAGCTGTCCTTTTGTAACCAGCCGATAGAACAAACACGCTAGCACCCGGGCCATTGCTTTGGCTGCTTTAAGCCCGCCCAACTTGGCACGCAGGTATCGGTATCTGGCACCCAGATAGCTCTCACTGCGCACCAGGGACTGAGCGGCCATGCGAAAGGCATTGCCTACTCGATTGGTGTGGTGTTCCCGCGTATGGCGAATGACTCTGCCCCCACTGATGTCCCGCTTGGGAGCTAAGTTCAGCCAAGAGCTCCATTGGGCTTCGGTCTTCCATGCACTCAGGTCGGGCCCCACTTCGGCCAGCACCGTCTGTATGGTCATCACATCGATGCCGTTGACCAGAAAGCCTATTACTCAGACACGCTCCTAGAAATCCGTCCGGGAACCTGGGTCTTTCAACCGAAAGTTCGCGTGGCGTGGTGGTGTGCGCACTCCACCCCGCTACGCCCAAGCTGGCTCGGGGCGAGTGAAGACTCGAGTCCAGACGACTAAAAGGGCGCCCAGAAGGCCAGTTTTGGGGGCAGCAGCGGCCTCTGCGGAGAAAGCTCCCGCTGGCTCCGCCTGCCGCTTACAGTATCCCAGCACCAAGCTCAGGTTCGCCACTACGGCTGCCATCACCATTTGCAGGCACGTCTTGCTTCTCCCAAAGTATCGACTTTTGCGAATGCCCAACTGCACCAGCCGCGCGATGCGATGCTCTACCACCACCCGTTCCCGCAAGCTCTGGCGCCCCGCCTCGGTTTGGTTGTGGGCGCGGGCCTGTTGCTGCAAGCCTTCTTCGGCTTGGATAGTAATGGTGCGCGGCCCTTTCCCCCGCACGCATTGGGAGCGCAAGGGGCAGGCCTGACAGGGGGCGGCGGCAAACACGAAGCGTCCACCATGACCTTCTCCCGCCGACCGATA
>Ga0074045_10005408_pt1 | contig 11167 bp, 13 predicted proteins | sample BogForMeECP23OM2_FD_94442 | JGI IMG/M metagenome (GOLD analysis project Ga0074045, IMG submission 94442) | Bog forest soil microbial communities from Calvert Island, British Columbia, Canada - Bog Forest MetaG ECP23OM2 | ecosystem: Environmental > Terrestrial > Soil > Wetlands ...
AGGATTCGCCGGATCGAGAAGCGTTTTTTGTTCGGCTGGCTGGCGCGCTGGTTCTGGATGTTGCGTCGACCGCGGGTTCTCTCGCCGGACTGCGGGTATTCCAGCACCGCGTCCTCGAGATAGATGCGGTGCTCCGTTTCAAAATCGTTGGCATCGGACGCCGCCCAATGCTGATCGAGCGCCGCGCGGATCTCCTGATCTCGCACTCCAGAAACCTGCTCGTTGTTTCGCTGATCGTTCATCTCGGGCCTTTCCATTACATTAGAAGCGAAATCACGTCGCGCTGTTTTTTCGGTCAAGGCTAGTTCGCGGATCATCTTTCGCGCTGAGGTACTCCAGTCCAAGCGGCCCCATTGCGGTTACTTGCGTGACGTACTCGCCGGATTTCGCCGAGTGGAAATGGGGCGTGTTGCCAGGGAAAAGATCCCGGAAATAACGGTATAGACTCGATCCTCCGGGTGCTTGTGAGGCATCAGTTTCTCGCCGTGAGGCACTTTGACCCTGATCGTGTAAGGGCCGGGCTCGGAGGGCTGACCGACGACGACGGCGAGCCGGACGGCAGGTGGGAACGCCGGGAACGGTTTCCAATCAATATCCTCCGACAAGATGGCGTTGAACACTTCCTGCCCGGGTTGGTGAGCACGGATTCCGCTTTGCTGAGCAGGCTTTGCGCCGCCGGCTTTCTGAGACATACAAGCCTCCTTGGTGCAGGAAATGTAAAACATCACCCCCGACTTTTTGAAACAGGTCCGCCAAGATTCGCTGCGAGCGGCTGCCATCCTCCAAGTTCTGGAGTTGAGAATCGCGCCGGACACGGACCTAGCGCGCGATTTGGCTCAGGTAGTAGCCGAGCCGATTTTCGACATCGCCTGGCTACTGACATAAACCCTCCTTCAACGGAACTGGGTTCAACGGGTATGGCCGTCAACTCAAGCAGAAGCGTGAGCGGTCTTCTCTCCGAGAAACTTCAACAGCGCTTGAGCCGTGGACGTGGAGGACGCGGGGTTCTGCCCGGTGATGAGGCGGCCATCAATAACGAAGAAAGGCTGCCAGTTCGCGCGTTTCTCAAAGGTGGCGCCCAGGCGCAGCAACTCGTCCTCAACCAGAAACGGCACTACATTTGTTAAATGCATCGCCGCTTCCTCTCCATTGGTAAAGCCGGTGACGGCCTTTCCCTTTACGAGAGGCGCGCCATTGTAAGTGACGTGACGCAGTACTCCCGGCGAATGGCACACCAAAGCGATCGGCTTGCCGGAACTGTAGAAGGACTCGAGCAAAGCGATGGAATCGGCACTTTCCGCCAGGTCCCACATGGGCCCGTGCCCGCCCGGGTAGAACACGGTGTCAAAGTCTTTCGCTTTCATATCGGCAAGCTTGGACGTCTGGGAGAGCGCCTTTAGTGCGGCCTGGTCCTGCTTGAACCGCATCATGGCAGGCGTTTGGTTTTCCGGCAAATCGCTCTTCGGATCGAGCGGTGGTTGCCCACCTTTCGGTGAGGCGAGGGTCAACTCTATGCCCGCGTCCCTGAATACGAAGTAGGGAGCTGCGAATTCTTCAAGCCAAAAGCCGGTTTTAAGGCCAGTGTTGCCAAGTGTGTCGTGGGAGGTGAGCACCATCAGTATTTTCATGATCCTTCTCCTTTGTTCCAGTTGGGCTGCGTTCCGAATGAATCGGGCTCCTGAAAACCCATCACACCAGAAGTCTGCGGGACAAACAATTGGACGATGGTATTGGCGATACCTTGGTATCGGTTGATGGTATTAGGTGCCGTACAAAAGCAGAGAGCCTCGACATTGCTCTCGGAGCGGTGGCGTTGGTGGTCTCCGGCCTGTTGAATGACTAGGTTAGGGGGACTAGGTACCGGCGAAATCAGCGTAAAGGCGTATCGCGCGGCAGGTAGCAGAAAAGGTGAAAGCCGGCTCCCTCGCCGACTTGGTGAAAATGGCTTCAAGGCCGGGCGTGTTCAAGCCCTTCAGCGAACTGCTGCGCCCAGGCACTCAATGCCGCTCTTCGCGTGAACTGGAGGATCGGCACTCTGATACGCGCCTGGGCGACTTTGTCCGTCCGAGTCGCGTTTAGTTTGATCCGCGTTTTTTAGTCACAACGTTAATTCAACGCCTCATGCTCGCTGATACCAATGTATCGCCAATACCTTCGTCCAATTGATTCACCGGCGCGCCCCGGGTGTAATCGCTCTATCGCGGCCGATTCGAACGGACGAGCGACATCGCAAAAGACCTGCCTGGAGGGAGGCGCAATGACGAAAACGACTAGCTTTCAAAAGGACATTCGCCCGCTCTTTACGGAACGGGATATTCGAGGCATGAGCAAGGCGTTCAACCTGGGAAGTCACGATGACGTCAAAAAGCACGCTGCTGCCATCTACGATCGCATCCGGGGAGTCGGCGGAGCGGTAATGCCGCCCCCACCCCCGATGGGAGAAGGGCCTTGGCCGCGATCTCGCATTGAACTATTCGCTAAATGGATGGCGGACGGATTCCCACCTTAGCGGGTTCACGACATCATCAGCTGACGGGCCCTCTACCCGAATTTGTAAAGAAAGGATGGCAAAGACATGCCGAAAGCGACCTGGAAACCTCACGAGAAACACGGACGGCTGACGAAGCAGAGCGACTTACCCGACAGCGTCTTCGCGTTTCCGAAGCAGCGTAAAGAACCACTGACCGACGCACAACATGTGCGCAACGCGGTCGCGCGCTTCGATCAAGTCATCGGCGTCTCCGATGCCGACCGTGCTTTGGCGTTCGCAAACATCGAGAAGGCCGCAAACTACTACGACGTCAACCTCGCGGAAACGTCATGGCGCGACCTGGGCATTCATCCTCAAAAGAATAGAAGAGAAGCTGCCGCCAAAGGCGCTGTGACGCGCCAACGCCGAGTCCGGAGCTAAAAATCCATGGGCAGAGAGTCGGCCGACAGACGAAGCATGGCGAAAGTGAGGTGAAACCTCAGCCAACCGAGGCCAAATTTAAAGAGGAGCGAAGGCCATCAACCTGGTGACAAATTCGGGCTTGGTTCATCCAAATTGTTTTAGTGACTGTTTACCCACCGTATGAGGGTGATGAAATATGAAAGCAGTTGTTGTCCACCAATATGGCGGTCCTGAAGTATTGAAGTTTGAGGAGTACCCTGATCCGGAAGCGGGCGCCGGCGAGGTACTGGTGCGGGTCACGGCCACGAGCGTGAATCCGATCGACTACAAGCGACGTGCCGGGTTGACGAAAGACTTCTATCCCATCACTTTTCCGGGACTGATAGGAGTCGACCTTGCGGGGACCGTAGTGAATGTTGGGCCCGGAGCGGAAGGCTTTTCCCAAGGTGACCAGGTGTTTGCAATGGCGGCGGACACATACGCCGAGCTTTGCGTTGTGAAAGCCGCAATTCTGGCGAAAGTTCCCAAGGGACTCGATTTGATCCAGGCGGCGGCGCTGCCGCTGGTGACGACGACTGGCAACCAGCTCGTGTCCGGTACCGGGATCAAAGCGGGCCAGACGGTTCTCGTCATAGGTGCTGCTGGAAATGTCGGGCGTTCGGCGGTATTCACTGCGAAGCAACGGGGAGCAGTCGTGATTGCAGGGGTGCTGAAGAGCCAGATGGATGAGGCGAAGACTATCGGCGCAGATCAGTTGGTTGCGACTGATGACGACAATGCGATTGCGAATCTGCCGATGCTCGATGTCGTAGCTGATACGGTCAACGGCAAGACTGCTGAAAAATTGATCGCTAAGGTCAAGCCGGGAGGAGTGTTTGCATCGGTTCTCGGGGCACCACGTAATGCGGAGAACTACCCAACCGTAAAAGCGGTACCGGTGTACGCGACACCTGATGCGAAAACACTTCAGTTCATGGCCGAGGCCGTCCGCGATGGCAAACTGGTGATCCCGATCAGCCGCAAGCTGCCGCTCAGCCAGGCGGCCGAGGCGCAAGCCGCTGCGGTTGCCGGCGGTATCGGGAAGGTCTTGCTGGTGGCGTGACATTATTTTGAGTACGGATGACACGAAAGGAAAATTGGAAGTGAAAAAAGGTCTGCGCGGAATCAACCCCGACTCAAAGCCGAGCGGTGTCGGGTGTGTGGAGTGCTTGGCGTCACCGAAAGGTTGGTGGTTTCATCTCCGTCGGTGTGCGGAGTGTGGGCACATTGGATGCTGCGACAGTTCTCCGGGTCAGCATGCATCCAAGCATGCCGCAGCGACAGGGCATCCGATTATTACCAGCTTCGAGCCGGGTGAAGATTGGTTCTACAATTACGAGAAGCGGGGGATGATCAAGGATGTGGAGTTGCTTCCGCCGCATTCGCATCCGGAGGATCAATCATCACCTGGACCTGCAGGGAGAGTTCCAGCCAATTGGGAATCGCTGCTGCACTAGCTGGCGTCGATCGATTTTTCATGAATGGGAGCGGGACTCGGGACACCGTATTTGTAATGAGCACCATATCGAAAGGAGCCATCAATGAACGCGGTACAAGTCGAACAGAAGAGCTATGAGATGCCCCCGCGCGAAGGGTTCACCGTCGCGTATTTTCTCACCGTCGCTGACGTCGAACGATCGGCTCGCTACTACGAAAAGGTCTTCGGCGCTCGCATTCTGACCATGGGTGACGGCAACGCCCCTCCGTACCTTCAGCTTGCGAATATCTGGATGATTCTGAACGTGGGGGGCGGGCCGACCCCGGATAAGCCGACGGTAACGCTCAGCGCTCCGGACCCGAATCACATCAACAGCTTTATGAATTTCCGAGTTGCGGATATTCAAGCGTGCTATGAATTGTGGAAAAGTCGGGGAGCCGAGTTTCTCACGGAACCGATCCCCAAGTACGGCGAGATTCGCTGCTACATCCGCGATCCTGACGGTTATATTATCGAGATCGGACAAAGCACCACCCTCAAGTACGGTTAGCCCTTGGAGCAGATGGGATGCAGGCTCTGCGCCTCGTCGTCGCGCTTCTGTCAATCTCTGCCTCGAACAGTCACTCGCTCTGATATCAAAAGGAGTCCCAGATGGATGGTACAAAGCGGCCGAAAGAGACCACGCTTGGTGTGAACGTTTTTACCGCTCCGGGAAAGGCTATGGTCGGCGAGCGGCCCAGGCCCTTCGGCGAAGCGCTCGGCTTTGACCCGATCACGTCGACTTTGATTTTCGGCGAGCACGACGCGGTGTTGGTAGACGCGATGGGGTAGCGAATCAGTCGTGGTTGATGTTCGGATTCCCGCAGCCACAACTTACATCAACCGCTGATGCGAATGTTTCCTCGCGCATGGTGGAGGGTTGCCCCTAGTTGCAAAGGCGCCGGAAATCGATGCCGAAGTATCGCGCGATACCTTGGTCCAATTGTTTTTCTCCCTTGGCTCTGGCTTAATCGCAATCGTTCCAAAGTTACATTCATCGGGTTTAGAAAGCCGCTTTTGTGAAGGAGAACCCACCATGTCTGAACGTATGACGGAATCTGCAGCGCAAGCGCAACAAGAACAGAAGATCGAGACACGCACCGCCGGGGAACGATTCACCGGCTTTACCTTCATTGCCGTGGCCGTGTGCGCCGTTCTCGTCGCCGCGGCCATTTACGCGCAGGACCACGCACAGGACAAGTACTCGCTGAAATCGCCGAGCGGAATCGCCTTCTCCGATTTCATGGGATACGAGGACTGGTCGGTCGTCTCGTCCGCCCGCACCGACGAAGTGCTCAAGGTGATCGTCGCCAACCCGGCCATGATCGCGGCGTACAAGGCCGGCACTCCAGGCAACGGCCAGCCTTTCCCGGAGGGCTCCAGGATCGTGAAGCTGCAGTGGAAGCCGAAAAGGAGCACGGAGGCCCCTTTCGTCGTGGATGTGCCAGACGTCTTTAAGCAGGCTTTTGTCATGGAAAAGGACAGCAAGAGATTCCCGAAAACCGGCGGATGGGGATACGCGGTGTTCAACTACGATGCTGCGTCGGACAAGTTCACGCCCGATGAGAAAAGCCTCGCAGACTGCGGACACTCGTGCCATGTGGCTGTGAAGGCGAAGGACTACATCTTTCACCCGTACCAGAAGCGCTAGACCGCGCCTGCCTCGACATTGAGCACCGCGCACATGCAGACCGCGTCTCCTCTCGCCCATGAAGTCCAGCGGCTATCGCGAGCCAGCTTGCCAAGTGATACGGCGGAGCTGGCACGATACCTCATCGGGAAAACCATTGTGCGCGAGATTAGGCGAAACAGGTTGAGCGGCCGTATTGTCGAGACTGAAGCTTACCCGCCGGGCGATCGCAGTGGGCATGCTTACCGCGGACGAACTCCCAGAACCCAGACGTTATTTCTGGAGCGGGGCTTTGCGTATGTGTACTTCATCTACGGGACGTCGTACATGCTGAATGTGTCGTCCGAAGAACACGGGGTTGGCGCGGGAGTGCTGCTGCGCGCCATCGAGCCGCTTGAAGGAATCAACCTAATGAAGCGATTCCGCAAAACCGACAAACTCAGAGATCTGGCCCGGGGACCAGGGCGTCTCGCGGCGGCATTGCAAATTGACAAGCGCTTGGACGGGGTTGACCTGTGCGCCGACGGTCCGCTTTGGCTTGGAACTGCGGTCCGAGAGACCGCGCGCATCGGGACAACGGTGCGAGTCGGCATCACGAGTGAGGTGCACAGGCCACTGCGTTTTTTTGAGGCGGGTAGTCGATTCGTTAGCGCCATCTCAGCGAAGGCGCTACGCGTTCGCCCGTCGGCGCGCCCGTCGCGCTCGACCTGATTTTCGAAGTGGCTCGATCAAGCCACATCTCAGGCCGCACAAAGAAGGACATTCAGGTCGCGAAAACCCGGTCAGGCTTTTGACCAGGCTAGCCCGAGCCTGCCAGCCATTTTCACAAGATCGGGGAGAGAATCGGCCTTCATCTTCCGCATGACTTTGCCACGATGAGCCTTCACCGTGATCTGGCTGATGCCGAGTTCCCCGCCGACCTGCTTGTTCAACAAGCCGGATACCACCAGCGCCATAACCTGCCGTTCGCGGGGCGAGAGCGACGCGTAGCAATCCCGGAGCACGCCCATCTCCGCCTCGTGCCCCAAGGCAACGTGACTGCGTTCGAGGGCTTCTCGGATAGCGTTCAACATCAAGTCGTCCTGGAACGGCTTCGTCAAGAATTCAAACGCTCCTGCCTTCATGGCCTGCACCGTGGCGCGCACATCGCCGTTGCCGGTAATAAATATGATTGGCGTTTCAGGGCGTTCGATAGAGACACGTCTCTGCACGCTGAGACCATCGAGGCCTGCAAAAGAAAAGTCAAGGATCAGGCAGTTCGGAACGACCGCTGGCGGCCGCGCGAAGAATTCTTCTACGGACGCGAATGCTCGCGGTTGCCAGCCTTCGCAGCGGATCATCCGTTGCAGCGATTCGCGCACCGAGACGTCGTCATCCACAACAAACACGATTGGTGTGACATCCGCCATAACGGATGCCCCCAAAGCGGGGCTAAACAACTGCGTTGAACTCATCCCAGGTCCCTGCGAAATGATGGCCGAATTCATATCTCACTCCTTATTCCGCACTCTGTAGTGCGTGTCGCTATACCGACCCGGCTAACATTCCGTCGATTAAGCTGACAATACAAAGGCGCCCTTCTACCTGCAATAGAAGGAGCGTGGAACTCCCGTGGAATTTCCGTGGAATTGTCCTGATCGGATGGGGGCCTATAAAACCAGAAGGAGATGCGGCAGGGACGCGTGATTCATTGAGCGATACGGAGTTCTTGGGCACACACATTGAATCAGCTGCGATCAATGACACGGCGTATAAATCTTGACGATCCAGCGACTAGGCGCTGGCAGCCGCAGACGTTTCTTCGTTCAGCAAGATGACGGGATCTTCGACATGCACCGATCCTGGTTTGGAAACTGTCGCGTAGGCACCGAAGCACCCCTTATGGTGGTTGGCGATTGTGCGAAGAATGCTTAAATCGCGAGGCAGGTCTTCCTGCGCCAACGTTGAGGTGACGCACCAGATCGTTGGCTGAAACTCCTGGATTCTTACGGTTCCGCCGATTTCCAATGAGCCACCGATCCAGGAGTCTTCCACGAATCCACTCCATGCCGGCCCAGACTCGATGTAAATATTCGGACGGAACCGGCGCCGATCGATCTTCGACGCTCCGCGCTGCAGCTTGCGCAAATGATTCACGGACCCGCTTGCGACCACAAAGATCGCGCCTATTTCAAAAAACGAGTCCTTCATCAATTTGAAGTGATCGGGCATGGTCTCGGGCGTCCAGTCCGGCTTGAACTTGTTGACCGGCACGTCACCGAATACAGTCTCGCGAATGATTTCCGTTATTTCTTGACTGCCCGGTTCAGTCTCCAATCGAACCGGGTGCCCAAGCTCATCGGAAATAATCGTTGATGCTTGCGGATCGTCGGCGCAGACGGTCCGACCCGCTGGTGTTGTGATCTCGATTCGCCCCGGAGTGTCGTATGTCGGCTCAACCTCGTACCGCGCGCGGAAGTCGAGGAGCCGTGGGAATTTCTTCGCGCTCGCGATTCTCCCGGTGTTGAGGTCGCGCAATGCCTTGGCACGATCGCCAAGGCTACCTCGGGCGCTGATGGCCAACTGGCTTCGCTGCTCTCCGAGCATGGACTTGACTGGATACCGCCAAAGTTCTGCAATTGTCCCCGCGGTCCGTTGGTGCATGCCGATTACCTCGAAAAACGCTCTGATTCTACGCTCGCGGCAAACAGGACACAATTAGGAATGCCGCCGCGATCACAGCGACACCGTTTCCGCTGTTTGCTTCGCATGTTCCGTTACTATAAACAAAAAAATCATTGAAAGCGCAAACGACAGACACATTTGGCTGTAAGCAGATAGGTGCTTCCAACTCCTTATGTTCTGACCTTGCGACCAACGGCTTCCTTCTGCAACGGAGAAAGTTGTTGATTCAGGACCCTTCGAAAGAAGGCCGTCAGTTCTCGAGTGCTTTCAAAGCTCGCGAATTGCCCAGACATCATGTGCTCCACTCGTCCGCTGAACCAACCGGGCTCCGACTCCGTGGACTGGCGAAACTGAACGACGAACGCATGCTCCGGAGACATCCGTGCAGCTTCCGGCGACGAATGTGCCTCCTTTCGCCCCTTTTTGGCCTTCTGCGGCTTTTTATACCCCGTCATGGCCTGACGGTACGGCCATAGAGCGTCTTGGACCATAGAAGGAGCGTGGAAGTTTCGTGGAACTTCCGTAGAATAAGGGCCGGCCTTGAATGTCGATTAGGTGCTAAGTGACCTCAAACGCCACACTTGTATTCCCGCCGTTTCGGCTCGATGTCGCCAACGAGCAGCTGTGGCGAGGATCCACCTTGCTCCCCCTGAGGCCAAAGACCTTCGAGGTTTTGCTCTACCTTGCTCGAAACGCTCAACGCCTCGTAACCAAGCGAGAGCTACTCGAGAATATCTGGACGGATACGACCGTCAGTGATGAGTTGCTCCGATGCTATATCCGGGAACTGCGCGAAACGTTGGGGGATGATGCAAAAACGCCGCGGTACATAGAGACCGTTCCGGCACGCGGCTATCGCTTTTTGCATCGCGTTGAACCGGTGACGCCTTCCTCGCCAGCCAGTGCTCGTACCGACGCCCCACCGACGGAAACGAAGCCCAAGAAAACCCACAACAAGTTGCGCGTAGGGATTCTCCATTCCCTGACCGGAACCATGGCCTGGACCGAAGGCCCAGTCGTGGACGCCACCTTGCTCGCAATCGAAGAGATCAATGGGCGAGGGGGAGTTTTAGGACGAGAGGTTCTGCCCGTGGTCGTGGATGGGCAGTCGGAAGAAACAGTTTTCGCCCGCCATGCCGAAAAGTTGATCGCTATGGAAGAGGTCTGCACGATATTCGGGTGCTGGACGTCCGCGAGCCGGAAGTCGGTGCTCCCAATCGTGGAAAAGAAAGACCACCTATTGGTTTATCCGACTCAGTATGAAGGGATGGAGCAGTGTCCCAATATTTTTTACACGGGCGCGGCGCCCAATCAACAAATTGTCCCCGCGGTTCAATGGGCATATGGATTCCTGCGAAAGAAGCGGTTCTTTCTGGTAGGGTGGAATTCCGTATACTCGCGGGCCGTAAACGCGATTATTCGGGACGAGGTCGGAGCGTTGGGCGGAGAGATTGTTGATGAAGAGTACGTGCTCCCTGACAGCAAGGAGGTAACCCGGGTTGTCCGCACCATCGCGAAGAGTAAGGCAGACGTGATCTTCAATTCCCTGGTCGGCGACACCAACCTGTTTTACACACGCCTTCTCCGCGCGGCCGGAGTTACACCTGCGAAAGTTCCCACGGTCTACTTCAGCATTGGCGAGATTGAACTGCTGAGCCTGTCAACGAAAGAAACGCTCGGCGATTATGCCGCCTGGAACTACTTTCAGAGCATCGACCGCCCGGAGAACCGAATTTTTGTCGAGAAATTTCGCCTCCGGTATGGGCGCCAGCGCGTGACGGCCGATCCGATGGAAGCTGCGTATTTGGGCGTCCATCTATGGGCCCAGGCTGTCGAGGAAGCGGGGACGACGAACACGCCGGCCATCCGGCAAGCGCTAAGGAAGCAGAAATTCGATGCTCCCGGCGGACCTGTCCGAATAGATTCAGAGACTCAACATACTTGGAAGACGGTGCGACTCGGAAAGATTGTCGAAGGTGGACAATTCGAGATCGTCTGGAGTTCAGAAAAACCGATTCGCCCCGAACTTTACCCTAGTTCCCGCTCCGCGGCCACGTGGAACGCATTTCTTACGAGTCTCCATAAAGAGTGGGACGGGCGCTGGACCAAATCGCAGGGCTAAAGTCGCTGGCCACACGGCTTCACGCGCGGCACTCGCGTGGCTGCATCTCGATCCGAGACTCCGTGGAATTCCATAGCGCGCTATGGCGGAAGCAACTGGCGTCAAAGTTGGCTCCCAGTTTCCTATTCGTGCCTTCGTTGGCGGTGTGGGTGTGCATGGAGATGTACTGGACGGACCAGTGGCCAGTCCAGTAGGTGCCGTAGATGCCCCAGCTGGCGTCGTAACCTACACCAGATTCGCTCTGCGTCTCGATCCAATAGCGTACAACTAGATCCGGGTGGCTTTCCGATTGCACTTCGCGAAGACCTTTTGCCGTAAGTTCACGAACGACGGAGCGGTGAA
>Ga0074045_10005409_pt1 | contig 11167 bp, 17 predicted proteins | sample BogForMeECP23OM2_FD_94442 | JGI IMG/M metagenome (GOLD analysis project Ga0074045, IMG submission 94442) | Bog forest soil microbial communities from Calvert Island, British Columbia, Canada - Bog Forest MetaG ECP23OM2 | ecosystem: Environmental > Terrestrial > Soil > Wetlands ...
GAGTGATGTCTTGTTTTTGGGTGTCTCCCCAATATCGCTTGCGTTCGGCTAGATCGTGCGTAAGGCCGATTCTCCAAATGCCGTATTGGGTAGAACCGACTTTGGACTGAATTGCTGCTATGATGCTCGCTTTGCTTGCCATGTCTTTACGCTGTCAGCCCCCAGCGATTCGCATCTCATGATTGGTGACGTTTTCGTTGCGAGCATTTTCAACCCGAGACACTACCCGAAATCCTCGGTCGTTTGGCCGGGTTTGTGTGTTTTGAGCAGATGGTCCGCAAATGCCACGCTCATGGACGGTTTCACGTTCAACGAGAACGGATACCCGCAAACCGAGCAGCGTTTCAGGGTGCCATTGTCGATCAAATGCGGCGGGGGGACGGGTCGGTGCATGTCCTCAGGGATCGCTTTCTTTTCTACGTTTTTCTTGCCAAGCTCGGCGATCTTCTTTTCCCTGATCTCGCGGGCATGGTCAATGGCGTCCTGAGCCTTTTTATGTGGGTCTTGGAATGGGTTTTCGGACTTGACTTCCACGGGATGATTTTACGCCGTTTGTCTGGCAGCGCAAGATGGGAAGGAGACTGCACGTGCAGGGGGCTCAGGTTCGGCGTCGAAGCGCATGAGATGCTCGACGAACCCGACTAACACGCAGAAAACAGTCCAATCGATCATGCGGCCGGATGGGGAATCCAGCCCTGCTATACTTTCCTCGCTTTTCTTCCTTGCGTCAGCTAGTGCGGTTCGAAGTTCGTCGTGCAAGTACACTTCGGCGTCGGGATTGTTAACGTCGAAAACCGGCTCCTTTTGCAGGACCTCGCCCTCGAAAATACGAAGTTCGTACTTCTCTTTCTCGACGACCACGATCTGCTTGTAGCGGTTCCCTGGCTTCGGCTCGGTCTTGTAAAACACCCTATTGCCGTGAACTTGGCTGTACATTTGGCACCTCGGATAGCAAGCAAGGGAATGTTATCAGGTCAAGAGCATGATCGACAGTCACAGGGACGGTGTCTGCGTGTTGTTCGAAGCGCCAGACATTATTGAACTTCAACATAGATGTCGATCCATACAGCAATCGTTAAAGGGTGGCAAAACATCTTACTGCTAACAGGGATTGAGGTCCATAAAAGAGGTTATGCGCCTTGCCGAAGCGCCCGACGGATAGTCGAACATAAAGGACGTCCTAGAACGGTATGTCGTCATCCAACGTGCTATTTGGTTGACGGGACGCCTTGGGCGTAACCCTCAACTCCAATTGTTCTTGATTTTCCAAGAACCAGTTCTCGCCCTCTTCCAGCATTCGGTAACAAACAAAATCATTTCCGTTGTAATCGGAATCCTCTGTAGCCTCCACGAAAGGGAAATGCTTCCCGCAGTTGCTGCCCCGTCCACTCTGCGGTCGGGTGGGCGGTCACATTGCGAGAGATTCCTCGGATTGAAAGTCCTCAACCTCACCCAGCGTGTAGCTGTGAATGGTGCCGCATGAACTGAGGCTCAAAGAGTAGAATCCGAGTCAGGGGGTGAACATCGTGGAAGATAAGGAGTACACAAACCCATTCGTAGACGTACACAGATGATTAAATTGATGTATAGTCGGGCTGCGTGTGTTTGAAACGGCGCGTTCGCAGCCGTCCTCCCGCAGTTCGGGCGATTCCTGCCTGGGACAGACCGATCCCGCAGCGCAATATGAACATCAAGGATATTGGAAAAACAAATGGAACAAGGAACAGTAAAGTGGTTTAACGCTGACAAGGGTTATGGCTTCATTTCGCGGGAGAACGGTGAAGACGTTTTCGTTCACTTCTCGGCCATTCAGACGTCTGGTTACCGTTCGCTGACGGAAGGTCAGCCCGTTCAGTTCGACGTCGTTAAGGGAGCGAAGGGCTGGCAGGCTGAGAACGTGCAGGTTCTCTAACTTGGAAACCAACGCCTGTAGCAGCACGTTAGCGACTGATCCTCAGGCGGTGAATGCACACTCCAAGTCGTTACACACACCGGAGGCCTAAACCGGAGGAGTTGATGGTGTGTGGCGGGCCGCGGGCGCATCATCCAGCAATCCAACGGTGAAGTCTGACGAGATGGGCAGCGTACAGATTTGCCCTGCTGAGATTTGCTCCCTGGCAGCCAGCCTCCCTTCCCTCCTGTGGAGGTGGTCGCGTGGTGGGCCAAGCGTCGGAGATAACATTGTGTACCGTGCGAGGGCTTGTGCGCTCCTCTACTCCATACTCTTTCGCTGGTCGATTGGATCGACGACCTGATCAGCCATTCGGATCAAGCGCCTTCGTTCTAGGAGCTGACAGATATGTCGAGTTTCGAGATTGGCAAGATCGGCTACACTGCATGCGCGTCCGACAACCAGAAAGCAGCGGGTGCAGATTGAATCAATTGTTCCGGCATTGTGGTACTGACGAGCAAAGGTGCTTTCTCTGAGAGACTTGGGCGACATATTCCATCTCGCAGTCGTGCAGTGCCGTGCGGTTTATTTGTCTCCAAACAGAGTTTTGGATCAAGTCACTCCGCAGAGCTGAAGGGAAGCTAAGCACGAAAAAAGTGCTTCGTCCATAGCACCGAGATGATGGCCATGTCGCCACACCTTAATGGATTGCAACTAACTAGCTGTCGTGGCCAGCGCTGACGGTGGTGAAAATGCTCTCGCCAGATGAGGCTGGCAAAGGTTGTGGCACGCATTGGGCGTTGCCAACATCTGGGTGATCGACCCGTTGCTCCATGGTGCCTGCGAATGCAGGCGCGACGGCTGGCAGCCGGTGCAGGATGCCCACGCTGAGATCCATGCCGTCGGCGTTGCCGGTGACGCGATCATAGCCACCGCGCTGGCCTCAACCCTTCCGCGTCACGCTGGGCATGGTGGATGCCCGGGTTTGCTGCCAAAAGTGCGTACTATTGCACAGACAGCGCAGCGGACAGCGTCCTACGATCTAACTTCTGGTTTGGGGGGCTACCGTACGGCTGCCTAGGAATGGCCCTTGGCAACCATCCGATCGGAGCAACCATGAAGACGCACTCTTTCTTTAGGCGACTCTACCACTCCCTACTCCCCGGTCTCGTCGCCGTCACGCTGGCCGTGCTGAGTTGGAGCAGCCCCGCCCTCTGCGGCGAGATTCATGACGCGGCCCGGAGTGGCGACTTGACGAAGGTCAGGGCGCTGCTCAAAAAGAATCCTGATTTGGTTTTCAGCAAGGACAACGACGGCATGACGCCTTTGCACTGGGCGGCGCAAGAGGGACACAAGGCCGTGGTGGAATTGCTGCTGGCCAACAAAGCCGAGGTGAATGCCAAGAACAACGACGGCTGGACGCCTTTACACAAAGCGGCGATAGCGGGCTACAGTGACGTGGTGCAATTGCTGCTGGCCAACAAGGCCGAGGTGAACGCCAAGAACAACTACGACGTAACGCCTTTGGGCGTGGCGGCGTATTTTGGACGAGCTGCCGTGGTGGCATTGCTGCTCGCCAACAAAGCCGAGGTTAATGCCAAAGACAAAAACGGCAACACGCCTTTGAACGCGGCGGCGCAAGAGGGACACAAGGCCGTGGTGGAATTGCTGCTGGCCAACAAAGCCGAGGTCAATGCCAAGGACGGTAACGGTGATACGTCTTTGCACTTGGCGGCGGAAAATGGCCGCAATGACGTGGTGGAATTGCTGCTGGCCAACAAAGCCGAGGTCAACGCCAAAGACAACGGCAGCAAGACGCCTTTGCACGCGGCGGCGACTAAGGGACACAGGGACGTGGTGGAGTTGCTGCTGGCCAATAAAGCCGAGGTCAACGCCAAGGACAACAAGGGCGATACGCCTTTGCACTGGGCGGCGTATCAGGGACACAGGGACGTGGTGCAATTGCTGCTGGCCAACAAAGCCGACGTTAACGCCAAGGACATCGACGGCGACACGCCTTTGCACTGGGCGGCGGCTACGGGACACGCGGACGTGGTGGAGCTGCTGCTGGCCAACAAAGCCGAGGTCGATGCCAAAGACAACGAGGGCTATACGCCTCTGGATCGGGCGGCGAATGGGGGACAGCATTATGTGTTGGAATTGCTGCGACAGCACCGTGGCCACAAAATCGCTATTCTCGGACTAGTGGGAGTCGTGCTCGCGATCGCCCTTTTGGTCGCCCTGTTTAAGCGGAAAACGCGTGATGCCCAGAACCGAAACTAAGTCCGCCAGAACCTTGTCCAGCAGTCGCCAAATCTTGCGAACAGGTGCGGCTACTCCAGCAACGCTCCTGTCTCGGCTCGTCGTCACGGTCCAAAAGAAGTGAATTGGCCTCAGCCTGTTGGTGGAAAAAGGGCCCAATGCGCCCCTCCTGTGGAGGCCACCGATATTTCATACGGCGGACAGGAGTTTTGTCTGTGACATCTGAACACCCGGACCTGGAGACCGGAGATGCCTAAGCGAGTGCGCACGTTCACCGTGACGTGTGGCGAGCTGGTGCGGTTGCACGTGGGCGCGTTGCATTGTAGCGTGAATTCAATGTTTACTCTGACTTCGTTTGGAGGAATCCGTTCCTGGAGTAGCCACGATCAGGCCGCCTTGGTGAAATACGAACAATCGCAAGGTCTGGCTCAACTTGCGTGATGCATTTCCGCATCCGTACACAGAGGCCAGCGCTGCGGCTTTTTTGGAAATGGTCGGTCGTCAAAATCCAACAACGTTTTTTGCGATTGCAACTCAGGAAGAAGCCATTGGAGGCATAGGAATCTCTCTCAATCAGGACGTTCATCGTTTGACGGCTGAAATGGGCTACTGGTTGGGTGAGCCGTATTGGGGTAAAGGACTGATGACGGAGGCGGTCGCGAAGTTTACCGAATACGCCTTTGAATGCTTTCATCTGGTACGAATCTATGCCGAGCCGTATGCCAGCAATCCCAATTCGTGCAGGGTGTTGGAGAAGGCCGGGTACGTGCTGGAGGGCCGGTTGCGCAGCAGTGTGATCAAGGACGGACAGATACTGGATCAGTTTTTGTACGCACGGATCAAGGCATAAGCTCGTCCCACAAAGGGTAAGTTTCGCCTCATTGTCCGCTTCGCGCCGGAGATCCTCCCGAGGATTACCCGGCGCTTCGCTCATTTCGACGAACCACCACGCGCCGCTGCGCGAGACCGACAAGAAGCCATTGGCCTGTCGTATTATCATTCATGCCTTGGGCGTCCGCGCCCGCCTATTCCGAGATTCGCGCAGGAGGCATCATGCCAACCAGTCGGGCTCAGCCCAAGAGCATCGACGAGTATATTGCATCGTTTTCGCCTGAAGTTCAGGCAATCCTCGAAAGGATACGGTTGACGATCAGGAAAGCTGCGCCGGACGCGCAGGAGACAATCAGCTACAACATTCCAACGTTCAGGCTGAACGGTGCTTTGGTGCACTTTGCTGCCTCCAAGAAGCATATCGGGTTCTATCCACCCGTGAGGGGCGATACAAGGCTAGAGAAGGCGATCTCAACTTATGTAGCAGAGAAAGGCAACCTGGCGTTGGCACACCTGAATTCCAAACCCCGGATGCTAATGGACAGCGCCGAAGGCAGGATTCTTAGGCCGCGATGCTGAAGGCTCCGAGCATGGAAGCCGTCGGGGCCGATGGTGAACCTTGGAACGGCCTTATCGTCAGGGACAGGATTTGCTTCTCTCAGGTGTTTTACCCGCTCGCTCTCTGGCCAGTTGCTCTCTGTTCGCCTTGGGATGTGGCAAGCCCTTATAGCAGAATTCGCACATCCCCATCTTGTAGACAGGCTCATTTGGCCGTCCCCGCTCGGCACACGTCTCGCAAACGCCAGTCCCGATGGGTTTTTGCAGTGCGACTTCCACATAGCGGGAACATCGTGGGGATTTATACCGATGCTTCAGGCAACGGACACGGTTTTCTGTTCAATGGCGCTTACACGCCGTTCGACTACCCCGGAGCCAGCTTCACTGAGGCAACAGGGATAAACCCTGGTGGTGTCATCGTTGGTCTCTATGTGGACTCCGCGAACGCTGTGCACGGATTTATCCGGACGCCGTAAGCGATGAGAATTGGCCACACCAGTTGACGTTTCTTAATGGCCTAACGTCCATGCATTTTTCGGCATTGGCGTGAGGGCCATTCCGTAGCGACGATCTGCGATTTAGCACGGGATGCCTGCCATGCCAAGGAATTTCAGAAGGCGGCGATCGATGGCCACCTCCTGAAGCCCGACCAGAATCTTGAAGTCCGAACTCGCCGCTGGGCGAGTTGATTCGAGTCGCGTGGCCGCTTACCCTTTCCAATTGTCGTGGCCTCTAGCAACCGCTGGCCACGGTCACTAGAGGCCAACTTGTGCCTCTTCTGCTGTCGTGCATCCTACTGACTACAAAGTGCGCTGTCCAGACCACTAACGATTAGCCCACAGCTCGCCACTTTTGGGCTAGGGGTTAGAAATCTTTACGATTTGTCTTGTCTTCTTCGCGTCCCGATAGGGCGGCCTCAGTCTCGGCCATAGAAGAAATCGGGTCGCGCGGGATTATCGTCGGTTTCGCTCCAGCACGCTAGTGCCTCTGGATTATCCGGACAAGCCTGGGGGCGAGTTGCCGGAAAAACTGACTCAAGCGCACGACGGTCTGGCGTGTTCAGCAAACATTCGCGACCACGGACACAGCCCTAAGCCGGCGTCGTCTTGGAGATCACGCAGTAACTGAAATGCTGCGGATCAATAGCGGCCCGGCATCCTAGATTGGAGTAAGGGCTCCTTTTGCCCGCAGGGATTCTCGAAGGGATGGATAGGGCAAGCGTGCAACCGATCGCTGGGCGCTCCCCTTGCTCACGTTGGGGGCTCGGCATACCTCGGACCATGAAAATCCGTCCCGGCGTAGCTCAGCCACCCGGGCAGCGTCAACCTGGGCGCGGGGGGAAGACGAGAAACAGAAGACATGAACATCGAATCGTGGTGGCATCAACTGTTCTGCCAAAGGCAGATCTCGTTACCGTCTGGATCCCTGAAATACGAGAGCAGTCCTCCCGGTTCCGCCTTGATCGGGGTGGCAAACACGCCCCTAGCTTGCAACGTTCCAACGGCTTGTTGGATGTCGGTGACCCCGAGGCTCAAGCGGGCGTTGCCGGTTCCGGGGAGCACATTCCCTGGGGTATTAGGCACTAGCTCGAAGAGAACCCCATCGATATCAAAGCGAGCGACATAGCCCCGCGACGTCAGGCGAAGTCCGAGGGTGTCGCGATAAAAGGCAATGGCCCTTTCCATGTCGGTGACGTGGTAGTACACGGCATCAAGCGTAAGCTTGAGTTCAGAACTTGGCATCGCAGAAACCTCCCATGTGCTCGTGTGCCAGAGCGGCGCGCCCGGACTGGCTCAAGTGAGGGCACGAGAGCGGACGGACAGCGGCGACACAAAAAAGCACAGCCCGTGGGGTCACGGGCCGAAACTCGTCAGGTGAGTCTAGTGTTAGGACAGTAGGAGAGAGGCGCACCTGACTGATTGTCAGCAAGTAGGGTACAGGCTCGCTGCAATCGCCCTCAGTGACCTGCATCACTGGAGTGTGTTTGAAACTTCCTCACACCATGGGCTCGTTCCATTTGATCCCCGCAGCCATTCCACGTCACTGAGCCCCCGCCCCGCAGAGGGGGCGTCCACCCGTCCCGTCCACACATCCCGTTGAAATTGATTTTTGTTTTTCCTATACGTCAAGGGAGGCCGTTACACAAGTAATCCTGCGGAGCGACGCCCCGGAGCCGGATCAGTTGTGTAACGGGGATGTTACAACAGTTACGGCAAGACCTTCAGTGCCAAAGAGTTCTTAGCTACGGCGTGATCTCCCAGACGGTACCGACGTCCTGTGAGCCGCCGCTGACGGTGGTGCCGTAGAGATTACCGCTGGTATCGAATGCCACGCTGCAAAACGGAATTTCCCCGTCACTGCCGCCGGTAAAGTCGTGCAGCGAAGTGTACGTCCAACTGTTGCCCGACGGTGTGAGCTTGAAAACATTGCCAATGTTATTCGCGCCGTCGCAATAGGTTGTGCCGTAAAGATTGCCCGCCTCGTCCATGACGAGGCTGTTCTGCGGCCCACAATCAGCGGCTCCGGTAAAGCTGTAAACCAGGGAATACGTCCAAGTACCATTGTTCGAGGGCGTCAGTTTGAAGACTGTACCGCCGCCGCCCGAGCCGCCGGTGCTGGTGGCGCCGTAGAGGTTGCCGGACGAGTCAAAGATCAGGCCGGCGTAGGGATTGCCTCCGTCGCTTGCGGTCTGAAAACTGTATAGAACAGTATCTGTCCAGCCAGATCCTGCCGAGTATGTCAATTCGAAAACTGTGCCGGCGCCCTGTGCGCCGCCTCCCCACGTCGTACCGTAGAGATTGCCGGCATTGTCGAAGATCACGCGGCTATAAGGATAGGCTCCGTCAGTGTAGGCAAATGCGTGAAGAACGCTCTCTGTCCAGGCCCCACCTGAGGGCTTCAGTTCGTAGACAATGCCATAGCTATTACCCCCGGCATAGGTAGTGCCGTAGATGTTCCCCGCTTGGTCGAAAGTGAGATCACCTAATCCGGGACCATATCCGTCGTCAGGAGGTCCCGCGAAAACATAAAGCAGGGTTTCCGTCCAGGGGCAGAGTGAGGTCTTGCAAACGGTCGGCGAGGGGCTCAGATTGAAGACTGTGCCATTGCCTCCGTGAACGCCGGTCTTGGAGGTCGTGCCGTAAAGAGTGCCGTTCGGGCCAAAGATTACTCCGGCATATGGAGCGCTCCCGCCTCCGGCAAAAGTGGAGAGGGAGTTGAGGGTCCAACCGGAGCTCTGATGCGTTAGCTTGTAGACCGTGCCGGCACCGCTGCCGCCGCCATAGGTTGTTCCGTAGAGATTTCCTCCTCGATCCAACGTCACGCCGGCATAGGGGTGTTCCCCGTCTAGTCCATTAAAGCTGTGGAGTACGTTGAACGTTTGCGCCTGCGCGAATTGGGCCGCGACAAACACCAGCGTAAACGCGACCGTTGCCGCCAGCCGGTTTGTCCCTGGAATCGGACACGGATGTTGCCCTGGGTTCGTCATGAGAATTATCCTTTCACGCTGCAATAAGTGCTTAATTGGCGACAGGCCAAGCCCCAATGCCGCACCATACCACGCAATGCAACCAAGACTTGCTACGGCCGTGTAATCGATTTGTCAAAGATTTGTCTCCGGCAATTAACCCTTCGCTTAGCGTGCTGAACCGACTCCTCGACGCCCTCGGCGCGGGAATTGTCCGTCTAGGCACGGCGCGTTGGCGTCGGCGCCTTTCTCGCCCACCGCGAGCGCTGCCGGATTCTTGATTGACCGTCGTAACGATAGTCTTGACGCGGCCCGGCATCGATCAGCCCTTCGCGGGTCAGCCCCATGCTCACCTGCAAAGGCTGGCTCGTCCAGGGCGGGGATTAACTTACGATATGGGGATTATTAGAACTTCATCTCTTCGGCCAAAACAGGCGAGTTGACCTCTGCTCTAGGTGCATGAGAAATCTTGCATTTTGCACGATCTTTTGACCACGCCGTGACAATTTCGTGACAAGTCCCTGTGCACAAGAAGTTAAGCTTGAGGCCGCCCTCGACTGTCGCTTCTGAAGCGATCGAGCCGAACAAGGAGGCATTATGTACGGCACGAAATTGAACCGCGCTTCGTTATTGATTTTCTCGATTCTGCTCGCCGCTTCCCAGCAGGCGTTCGCACAGGCCGGCCAACTTGATCCTACATTTGGCAATGGAGGCATCGTAACTACGGACTTCGGGATTCAAACCGGCTCCTCCAACGTGGCTTCTGCGAACGCTGTCGTCATCCAGCCGAATGGCCAAATTGTCGTCGTCGGTGGAATTCCGGGCAACCGCGACTTTCCGGTTCCTGCGGTGGCCCGCTACAACACCAACGGCAGCCTGGACACAACCTTTGGAACTTCCGGCATTGGGTCCATTCCGAGCATGGAAGACGCTCCGCTTAGCGCGGTCGCCCTGCAGAGTGACGGCAAGATTGTTGTCGTCGGTGAAACTTTCGTGGCGCGGTTCCTCTCGACTGGTGCTCTTGACTCCGCGTTTGGAACCGGCGGAATTATGTCACTAGGTACTGACTTCATTGGCACGTCGCCGCAGGGTGTGGTTGTCCAACCGAACGGCAGCATTCTGGTAGCCGACCGTTTCCTGATACGTCTTCTGCCCGACGGGCAATTTGACACCAGCTTTGGAACTGGAGGAACGGCCAGGACCGCTGGTTTTCAGGCCACTGGGCTGGCGCTGCTTCCTAGTGGAAAGATCCTGGTTGTGTCTTCCTTTTCAGGATCAAGCGGCTTCATCTCTCAATATGACTCGAATGGCAGTCTCGACACCACCTTCGGAATTGGCGGTCAACTGGCCAGTCCCGGAACCGCAGTCGGTATAGCTCTGCCCGGAACAGGCGAGTTCGTTGCAGGCGGGACTCTGACCAACAACTCCGTCTTACCGAGCGACGCTGGCTTTGCCGTATCTCGTTACCTGGGCACCGGAGTTACGGACGCGAGTTTCGGCACTAATGGCGGTACGTTCACGGTTATTCCCCTTTACCCAAGCATGGCAACGTCGGGGTTAGCACTTGATCCGAGCAGTAACATTGTGATGCTGGGCACAGCTACCCACTATCCGCAGATGGCGTTTGCGCTGGCTCGATACACGCCGACCGGTCAACTGGACACAACATTCGGAAGCAACGGTACGGTTATTACCGTATTCGGGAACGGGATTCAGGCTCCGTCCGTCAGTGCTAACGGGCTGACCATCCAGTCGGACAGCAAGATTGTCGCTGTCGGGGGTTACTCGGTGTTCGTGCCCCGCCGTGGTTTCGACACCGCGTTCAAGGTAATCCGGTACCTGGGTCACTAGACGGCACGCTGGCAGCAGCAGGCTCCGTCCGTCAGTGCTAACGGGCTGACCATCCAGGGGATGAAGCCGTGAATCAAGTCCACAGTCATCAGGCCGTTGAGCTGGGAATGGCCACTTATGTTGAGCTGGTCGTATTGTCCGGCCGCCGCACCAGCAATGTCGAAGGTCAAACTCCCGTTCGCTCCCTGGGTGTAATTGCCCAGAAAGGAAAGCTGGCCGACGGTCATCAGGCTATCGCCAATGTTAATCGAGGCGTTCGAGATGACCGTTCCCTGGATCGTGCCGCCGTTGCCGTATACCGAACCCCC
>Ga0074045_10005410_pt1 | contig 11165 bp, 11 predicted proteins | sample BogForMeECP23OM2_FD_94442 | JGI IMG/M metagenome (GOLD analysis project Ga0074045, IMG submission 94442) | Bog forest soil microbial communities from Calvert Island, British Columbia, Canada - Bog Forest MetaG ECP23OM2 | ecosystem: Environmental > Terrestrial > Soil > Wetlands ...
AACAAGCGTTCCGGCACAAATTCGCCACAATGCGGCTGCTCTCCAATCCTAACTTTGGCGTCGATCATGATCGTTTCGGCTCCTTCGCGGGCCGCTGCCGCGGCTGCCGTGGAGCCTGCAGGCCCTGCCCCGACTACTAGTATGTCACACGGGAGAATGTCGGGCATGAAGCTGCCTGAGGGTTTTGGAAATCAGTTTCATATTGAGTGAGGTCTTGTTGTCAAAAAGACCTTGATAGGCTCGGCTTCCTTTACCCAGATCATAGCACGTCGTGGAGTCGAGATTTACCAAAATGCCGCGCGCGTTAATTTCTTCCATCTCCCGCTGGTGCTTAGCATAAAATGCTTCGCAGCAGGAGCCGACATAGATGCCATCGCTGTCCGCGCACTTGTAACGCAAAGTCTCCATAAGATGCTCGAAGCTCTGAATAGTAATCGGTTCGATATTGAGCGAACGTGCCAAGCCAAAGCATTCTCCGATATCGCACCGCCCGCATTCTTCGCAGCCCGGAATCTGACGGAAATCGCAATCAAGGTCTTTCGAGCAATAGGGGAGCAGAAGCCATCTGGGCCTGCGCCTGTAGATTTCTTGGGGAGAAAGGTTGAGCAGAAACAGTTCGTTCACTTCGGAGCCGGAGAGGTTCTCGTCGACCAGTAACCGGCGCTCTCCGGCCGAGGCGACGGCATCCGCGACCTTGTCCGCACCGATACCCTGTATTTCGCCGTCACATTGCTGAAAGAATGAGATCACGCATTCTCTTAACGCCTTCGGGTCGACCGATGTTCCCACAAGCGCCGCTTCCAGGTCGTGGACGACTCTGCCCGGAACAGCAAAAAAGTCCCCCGAAATAAGGGCCTGCCGTACTCTCTTGCCCCCCGGGGCCAACCATAGGTGTACCCTAAAGGTTCCATCCTCTGTCTGGTAAATGGAACGGATCGGCTCCACCTCATGGGGAGGGCGCGAACGAGACGTGATCCATTCCGGGCTCTCAAAGTAGGGTATCTCCTCTCTGAGGCGCCGGCTTTCCCGAGCTGTCAACGCTCTGGGAATCAGCTGGATCCCCAGCTTCTCTGAGAATTCAGCGGCCATGGTCTGCTTAATCTCCGCCATAGGCGGAGTGGGTCGTACCAGATCCGACAGGAAGCAAATCCGTTCCATCAGAGACTCAATCTCGCGTTTTTTCAGTTTCTCGACCGGGACCCGCAAGGCCTTCAGGAACATCTCGACTTCGTTTTTCACCAGGAGCGTCCCCTGGAACATAAAGCCTCCGGAAATCGTCATGCCACCGGTTCCGGAGATTTTTCTTCCATCAACCTCGATATCGTTGCGCGGCCTAAATCGGGCAGGGATGCCAAAGCGAGAAATGGCCGCCGCTGCTATGAGGCAAATTCTTTCGAGAACAACCGTATAGCTGCCGTGGAAGGGTTCCTCACCCGGTACGCCGTACAGCTCCCAGCCGAGGGCCGAATCCTGGAATAATATGCTGCCTCCCCCCGTGTGCCTTCGATTGATGTCCATGCCGTGGCCGCGGCAATAGTCTTGCCTGACTTCAAAATCTACATCCTGGTGATAGCCCACAAGAGCCGCCGCGGGTTTAAACTGAAGGAAACGAAGAGTCGGGGGACTCTCCAGCCCGGCAACCTCTTCGACAATGATCTTGTCGAGAGCCATATTAGCCGCGGCGGAAAGCTCACCGGTATCCAGAAGTCGGAAAGTTTTCAATTGATCACCTGCAACAGGCCGCTATGGTAATCGTTGCCGCGCCCTTCAGTTGCCAAAGGATCGCGTCCTGGGCTCGGAATGTATAGGCCCGTCAGCAAAGCCCAGCGCTGCCTCTCTCAAGCCTTCGGACAGTGTGGGATGAGGAAAAATCGTCTCAATGATATCAGCCGCCGACAGGCCCTTTCTAATTGCCAAGGTGACCCCGCCGATAAGTTCCGATACCTGAGGCCCCAAGAAGTGGGCCCCCACGAGCCGGCCCCTTTCCGAGTCCTCGACCAGCTTCAGCCAGCCTCTTGCCTCACCCATAGCTTGAGCCTTTCCGCTGGACGCAAGAGAAAAAATGCTGGTCCGGAATGGTCGGCCCGATTCCTTGGCATGCTCTTCCGTCAAACCGACCCAGGCAATTTGTGGGGTGGTGAAGACACAACCAGGTACCAGATCGTCCTCAACGTCCCTCTCGCGACCCGCGATATTTTCGGCTACAATTTCCCCATGGTAGGACGCCACATGAGCCAACATCTTGCGGCCGGTTACGTCCCCGATGGCATAGATGCCTTCCACGGACGTGCGTAAGCGTTGGTCGACGTATATAGCGCGGTTTTTGACTTTCACATCCGACCCCGATAGGCCCAACCCTTCCAGGTAGGGACGGCGACCCGCTGCCATCAGGACCGCATCAGCTTCGCAGATCTTCTCTTTGTCTCTTTTCTCGTAAACCACCCGGAGAAGATCCCCTGCCTTTTCGATAGCCTTGACCCTGGCTGAGAGTTCGGTCCTGACCCCGTATCCGGGGAGGAGACTGGCATACTTACGTGCAATTTCGGCATCAACCTCACTGAGAATCCGGTCCAACACCTCCACAACAGTGACCCTACTGCCGATAATGGAGAATATCACGGCGAATTCTTGTCCTATCACCCCGCCGCCGATGATTACCAGCTTTTCCGGGATCCGTTTCAGCTCCAGAATCTGCCGTGTCGTCAACACGCCGGGTAGATCGGCCCCTGAAATTGGTGGGGTCCACGAACTGGAGCCGGTGGCGAGAACTATATTCTTACACCTGATAAGTTCACCGGTTTCGTTCATTATGGTCCCAGGTTCGACCACCTTAGCAGCGCTGCACATCAGTGTGACGCCTTTGGCCGCAAGGAGCTCTTCGAGGTTTGCCACCATCTTCCCTACCACGCGGCTCTTGCGTTCCATCATGCTGGAGAAATCGATTCTGGGCGGTTGGTCGATTATCCCCTCTTTGGCCGCACGGCGAGCCCATTGAAAACCCTCTACGTCTGCCAAGAGCGCTTTGGTGGGGATGCAGCCTCTGTTGAGGCAGACTCCGCCCACTTTCTCTTTCTCGATCAGGATAACACCGAGGCCCAACTGCCGTGCCCGGAGAGCCGCGACGTAACCACCCGGCCCCCCGCCGACGACGGCCATGTCATAAATCTTGACCATGAAAAATACCCATGAATTGAAGAAACTTGAGTGGTCCGTCTTGAATTGTGACGTTCAGAACCACTGGTTATGAGCTGAAACTCAAGGGGAATCCATAGTTCTCGACTCTCTATCTATGCGTTTTATTGTGTACCTGTCTCGAGGGGCGGCATCGAGTCTATGGCCTTGGTGACCTTGTCTGTGAGATCGACTATCCCGTCCGAGTAAAGAAGCATTTCACTCAAAAATACCGCTGAAACACCCTCTTCCTTGGCGATCTTTTCAATTGCCTGATTGATTTGGCCTTTGACCGCATTTTGAATGGACTTTTGCAGGAAGGTGGTTTTTATCTTGGCTGCCTGTTGTTCGGCCTGCAACTCCTGTTTCTTGTCTTGTAACTCTATCTCAAGCTTTTCCCGATCTTCCTTTTTCAGCGACTCTTTCTGTGATTTAAGTCTTTCCTGAAGTTTTTCGGTCTCCTGTTTGAGGCTATTGATCTTGGCCAATGCTTCGGTCTGCGTCTTTTGAAGGTTTTCAAGGGATGCTTTGACTTTGGCTGAATTCTTACGAACGTCCGCGAGACTCATCTTGCCAAACTTAACTTCCGCGGCAAAAGACGATCCGGCAATGCCGATTAGTAGGAGAAGGCAGGTCGAGAATATGCCGAATGCTTTCATGAAGCCATGAGTCATGAATCAGCTCCTTTCCACGAGAAAATTACAGGGAAGATAGTGGAAACTCGGGCCTGTGTCTACGGAGAAAATGGAATGGCAATGGCAACTGTTGATGGAGTTCTTACGCTAAGATTAGGAGACTGTTGCGTAATTCAGCGTTCCGCGGGACTTTCCAGAATTCGCGGGCCGGTGGTGCTTATCGGGTCGGCATATCTCAGAGGCTACAAGGAATAAACTTAGCTGGTCAGGAGCCTGAAGGAGCGACCGGAGCGGTGGACGTATTCTCCGCGTAGCACGCTGACACTAATGAGTGTGGGTTCGCGACAGCGCTCCTAGCGAGAATCAAGCTTCTTTTCAATTTCCGACAGCCGAATATCAATGGATGTGACTTTGGACAGGATCACGTTTATGAGACTCTTAATGTCTTCCGGCTCCGGAACGATGCTTTCTTCGTGACTTACGGCCGCGCTGTCGAAATCTGGAAGGGTATCCCCACCACTCTCTGATTGGGCCGCTGCCTTTGAAAGGGACTTGACTATTTCTGATGGAGGTTCGTATTCGATCTGCGGCGCGGAGCCGTCGTCGGGCGCGTCGGGTGGCCGAGTCTCTTCCTCGCGGTTGATGGGAATCCCTTTGAAAAAATTGTTGAACTCCTCTTTGGTGAACTCCCCTCTGCGATACACCGGCAGTAACATCATCGCGAGTTCTTGTTCGGAAGCCCTGTATTTCTTCACGAGTTCGTCTTTGGCCGCTCCGTCTCTGATGGCGGCCACAAGCTCGGAAGGCGTCATCAGCTCTTCCAGTTTGGCCATGGCAATTTCTCCGGCTGATGAAATCAGTTATGACGACATCATATCGGCAAGTTTTTCTAACATCAAGAACAAACCTATTCCCAATGCCGGAAAACTTGTCACTCTTTGCGAAGACCCAGGTTTTCTCACGCATTCTGTTTCATGAACGTCGGAAAAAGGTTGCATTTGGTAGCATTTTATACGCAAATCTGGCCCAGCCGTCGAACTGGGGCCTATGGAGGCCAGCAGCGCCACGGAATCGTCGACCGCGTAGGAAACATTGCCGTTTCGGTTGAAAGGACTCGCTGTGTTACAGGGAGCCAACGCCGTGACAAGATGGCGTATTTAGCTGGCGATGACCGGTAAAAGGGGAGCGAGCATGAGTGAAAATCTACCCCAATTTCAAGCTATGGTTTCAACGGATTGGAGTGAGTGTCTTTCACCGAACGGCCCGTTCGATCCGATAACATTCAATTACCCTGAATTGGAGCCTGATCTTGGACGTGTCTTCAGAGAATACACGTCCAACGTGATTTCACTTACGCAGGCCACGACCCTTATAGAAAAGCTTCTGCCGGAGCCCCTGACACAGGAGCAGATGGATGCTTACCTGGATGCCTCATTCAAGACTTATATGGGTGTACCGAATCTCATTGAGTGGTGCGCGCTCCGCGGCATTCTCTTCATGATCAATACCACAGGGTCTCAGGGGTATTTTCAGCGCGCCATTGCAAAGTCGCTCTTGGCCCAGGTTCCGACGATTTCCGCCAATCCGATGATCCGCTTTCCGCATGCGAGCGACGGGCTGCGGTATGTTCATGAGGTCCGGGAAATCGCGGACAAGCCGCGGAGTACGGAAGCCGTCATGGGGGCATTGAACTTGCCATCAAGTAAAGTCTTGCTGATGGGAGACAGTGGTGGCGACGGCCCTCATTTCGAGTGGGGGGCCTCCCTGGGAATGTTTCTTGTGGGGAGTATGACGAAGCACTCGCTCGCCACTTATTGCCGATCGAGGGATATCGCGATAGGCCGCCACTTCGGCTTGGTGTATGGCCCCGAGGAGAAGAGGGATCCGGAGAGAGAAATGAAGGTGGATTTTATGGAGCTAGCCCGCCTTATCGAGGACGCGCTGGATCTGTAGGTTCTACGCAAGGTTTTGGGCTCGTAGGACAGGAATTGGATCAAGTTGCCAGAAAGATAACTCGGAGAAAATGGAAAACCATGAAATCGATAGTAGTCTCTTTTTTGGTTTTGGGCCTGGCCGTGGCTCTGGCCCAGGCGATGGACTTTGGTTTGGCTGAGAACTCGCTTAGCGTGTTTAGGGCCATAAAGTACGAGAATACGTACACCAAGGTTCCTACTACTGGGAAGCTGGTGTCGATCAAGATGACAGATTCAGGGAAGACATACTACATATGCCGTGAAAAGAGCGGATATGTGATTTACAGCTTGGAAATCAGGCCAATTGCAAGCCTCAAGGAAAAGTTGGAGCAGGAATTGAAAGACACAGGCAAGAAATGGGATGGAAGGCATCCCGATGACCTACTTCTTACTAAAGAAAAGATCGACTACGAACAGAAGAGAATATTATACAAATACAGCGAGGCTGTGTGGATGCGCAATGAGATCGTCATAGAGGAACCGCGCAAGCCCGGAGCTCAAGGCGAATAGCTCTGCTCCCTCGGCGGAAATAAAGTATGGCGATTCTTGAGAATCATCACGTATTGTGAAGAATGATTCGTGTGAATCGGTAGCACCGGCCTCCGTCCCGGTGACAAAGTCGCCACAACATCAGGATTTTTGAGCCACCATATGAGACCTGTTATTACAGGTACCATGATGGGGAATGGTCAATTTCCCAAGGGGACGTATGCTTCGCTGCTTTCTTGCCTTCCATTATACGGTAACTGCATATCCTGCGGCCTTAAGTTCGCGAATGATGGAATATGCCTGACTATCTATTGATTGGTCAACTTGCTTGTAGACTAACCCTGAGATATCACTTGGAATTACGGTGTCTCCCTTATGCAGGCAACAAACTCGGTTTCTCCCTAGGCGTCCCACAAAGTAACCAAACTCGAAAATGACATTTTGTCGAGCACGAAACTCTTTATTTCTCGTGGCATCGTCAATATCTTGCTGATCAACCGTGTAAGCAATCTCGTCGGGGGTAAGAAGTATGAAAGCATAGCCAACATCACTGTGCTTTTCGAACTTCTCAATTAAGGTGTTCCCTTCATCCGGTTGACGATGGAGCACTATTGGTTCGAGGCCAATCTCCCTCAGAAATCTTTCGATATCAGTTTTCAACCCCGAGTCATGCCCATGCACGACAAATACCCGATTAGAAATTGACGGCGAATTTGCATTGCTAATTGCACGGAGTTCCCCATAGGTGTCATTTTCGATGGAAGATAGCACAAATTCAAGAGCCTGCATCAGGTTGGTCTTTGCTCGCTCAAAATTTTCAGTACCCACGCCTGCGGTTTTAATCTCTAGCCCCTCTTCGGCTAAACGATGAGCGATTGAATCATCCGCGGCCAACTTGCGGACCAAATTATATGTGCGGGTTTTCCAGGCCAGCCATTCCACTGTATCTCTTCCGGGCAAACCGTATGATCCATCTTGTTGATGGAAGTTGCTAGAGGTAAACCTACGACCCTCCTGCAGTAGCTGCTGCACTATATCAACTTGACTATCCATGAACTCCACTCTCCTTTAATGGATCCGGAGATTAAATGTAGCGGAGTGCTCCACCGCCTGCTAATCGTTCACAGTTATAGTTGCGAGCGTTGTGACAATCTGGACGATACCTCAATTTTTGGGTCATTGCATTAACTAAGGACATAACGCCAGAAAGTTATGGCCGGCAGAGACGCCGGCACTACTAAGTCCTCTCTATTCCGGTTCTTGGATTACTTCAAAACTTTCGAGGACCGCTCTAACCCCTCACGGCGGATCAGTTCGGCTGGCATAACAAGTTAGAAAAGTCGGTTGGGCAGGAAATCCCTAAGTTTTTACCACGATACTGCTGCTCCCGCTGTCCACGGCTTCCGTCAGAGCGGCTTGAGCCCGATTTATCAGTGTGTGCACTGAAGTCGCTTCTCTCGAAAACGCGGTTATTCCAAAGTGCACCACGACTTCTTGATCAAACTCCTCTACCACGCCTCTGGTCAGTCGCTCGGCGACCACGCTAGCTCCGTTGACGTCTGTTTCAGGCAATATTATCCATAGGCGGGCCGAATCGTCCTCGGCCACCAAGTCCGAGGATCGGAGTTGTGCTCGTATATGTTCGGCAACCTCCTCGAATGATCGGTCTGTAGGAGAAGAGGTCCAGGAAAGCGCCATAAGGGAGAAAACGTTACGGCTGCGCCAAGACCGGTGGAACTCTTTCGCGAGATATTCCCGGAAAAAAGATTCGCAGTATATGCCTTCAACACACCCCATGAGAGATTTGCGGGCTCGGCTTTCGTGGTCCCAGGCGTTTTGGATTCCCAGTGCGATTTTGTCGGCCAGAGACGCTATGAGATCCGTATTCATTCCCCCACAATAGCGATTGGGGTCGTCGCTCCCCAGGCACAGCAATCCCAGTTCGTTTCCATCCACGCAGAGATTGGCGGCTACAGCAGAGGAGAGGAGGGGCGTAGCTTCGCCGAAGAGGCTACGGGAAAGGTCGCCGCTTGGGTCGTCCAACACAAAGGGGTCACTGGGGAACAGGGTTTCGCGTTCAATAAATCCGGGAGGTGCGATACCGGTCCCTCTCGGCGCCACCCACTTAAAAATTTCGGCGACTGGGTGGTCTTGCCTAAAGAGTATGCGTGCCGCGGTGGGGTCGAACTCACTTTCCAGAGCAGTTATCAGTCTTTGCACCAAGCCTTCTAATGTGCGTGATTTCAAGAGCAGATGATCGATATGGTCCAGGTGCGAGCGGATCTCCTCGGAGCGTTGATGAAGTTGAAAAATCATGTCGAAGGATCTGATCAGACGGCAGTCTTCCTCACTATCAGCCAATGCGGGAGGATCATCTTCATATAGGTCGCAAACGGCACTGTCTACGGCAGTGTGTAGACGTGCGGACGGCGTATCCCCCGGCCCGGAATCCGCAGGGCATCCTGGCATTCGGAGACTGCCGCCGACATCATCGCCTATTTGGGTGTGGGCAGAGGGGCTGCCGGGCGACAAACCTGTTGTCGAGAAGCCGTCCATGGCGCCTCCTCCCTCGAACCCGCGCGGGCTAGAGGTTTGACTTTATGTACGGCGTATATCATATTGGATTAAACAGGCAAGCTGAATCGTCAATTCAAATATATTGCCTGATCTTTGAGGAAAATGATATAAAATAGGGTTTTGTATCAAAGACAGAGGCGAAAAATGGGAATTCTCGATCTTATCGGAAACACACCTATGGTGAGAATTGATTACCCCAACGGCTCCAACGGCGTGCGCATACTGGGTAAGCTTGAAGGTAATAACCCCGGTGGATCGGTCAAAGACCGCATTGCATATTACATGATCAAGAAGGCCGAGGAAGAGGGTGTGCTCACCAAGGATAAAATCATACTTGAGCCCACGTCCGGAAACACCGGTATCGGACTGTCGATGGTGGCCGCGAGCAGAGGATATCGGTGCCTGCTGACGCTTCCCGAATGCGTGAGCCTTGAGAGGCGAAATACACTGAAGGCCTACGGGGCGGAGCTGGAAGTGACTCCCCCGAATGAGGCCACTGACGGCGCAATCAGGCGCGCCCACCAGATCTATAACTCCGATCCCGACAAGTATTTCATGCCGAACCAGTTCGAGAACCCGTACAACATCGAAGCCCACTATATGACGACCGGCGTGGAAATACTCGAACAGACAAAAGGCGAGATAGATATTTTTGTAGCGGGCATGGGAACCACCGGCACCCTAATGGGAGTTTCCCGCCGCTTAAAAGAACACAATTCTGCGATTGAGGTTGTCGGGGTGGAGCCTGTCGAGGGTCACACGATCCAGGGATTGAAGAATATGAAGGAAGCCATTGTGCCTCGTATCTACGACCCTGGAAAGATAGACAGGATCATACTCGTCAACAATGAACAGGCATACGATACCGCCCGCTGGCTGGCCCTCACGCAGGGGATCTTCGTGGGCATGAGTTCCGGGGCTGCTGTTTACGGCGCGATACAGGCTTCGAAAGACCTCAAGAGCGGGACGGTTGCGTGCATACTACCTGACCGTGGGGACAGGTATCTCAGCACGACACTCTTTAAATCGATATGCGCCAAGTGTCCTCCCTGATCGGCCGCACGCTAAATTGTGGCCTAGGGCATCCGCCCTGTCAGAAGAACTCGTAGCACTCCCCTGGGGCAGGTCTAGTTTCGTCGTATAAGAAGATTTTGGAAGCATTCTGGTCGGGCAGGGAGAATTTTACTGTATTTTTCGCCCCGGACTTTAGATACGCGGCGGCGTTGTAGAGTTCAAACGCCATAAGTCGGCCGCGTTCGTAAATGGGCTGCGAGTCTACGACCGTTCCATTAATGGTCCAAACCGGGCGAGGTATGAAAAACGAATACACGGGGTAGGTACCGATCGCATCGATATTAGAACTGAGACTCCCCCCGGGATTGCGACAGAGCTTTATACTGGTTATCTTCCATTGAGTGGGGACGGCAGTTTCTGCCCCTTGCGACAACGAAGAACCAACCAGGAGAGCAGTCGAAATGAACGCGACGAACAGGAGACGGACGCTTCGAATCATATCCACATCCTTGTCAGCCGACCATTGCCTCGGGAATCAGTTTCTCTCTGGTCTAACGTGTGGCCACGACTCAGCGCGAAGGCGTACTGCCCCTGAATCTCAGGGGCTCTAAAGATGACTTAACATATAGCCGAGAAGCTGCTGAAACACAAGGGAAGAATATTATTCCGGATTGACGGAGTGGGGAAAATAAACTAATATCCGTTCGTTTTGTTAGCAAAGAAATCGGAGGCATATTATGGCCGTTAGAATAGCTATCAATGGATTCGGCCGCATCGGGCGGGTCACGATGAGAAACGCCCTTTCCAATCCGAAAGTCGAGGTTGTGGCCATCAATGACAGGATGGACGCGAAGCTGATGGCCTTCCTCTTTACACATGACTCGGTTCACGGGGTCTACCCGGGCGAAGTTTCTTTCACGCAGGATACTTTAACAGTTGATGGCAAACAGATTCATGCTTTGAGGATCACTGATGACCTTCTCAATCTGCCGTGGGCTGATCTGAAGATAGACGTGGTATTGGAGTGCACCGGCCTCTTCCGGGATCGCGAAAAAGCCGGAAAACACGTTCAGGCGGGCGCCAAGAAAGTAATTATTTCGGCTCCCGGCAAGAATATAGACGGAACATTTGCTCTGGGTATCAATGAAGAAAGCTACGATCCCTTGAAGCATCACGTGATCTCCAACGCCTCGTGCACAACAAACTGCTTGGCCCCCCTTACGAAGGTCCTGTTCGACGAGTTCGGGATTGAAAAGGGTCTTATGACGACTATCCACTCGTACACTATGGACCAGAGTCTGTTGGA
>Ga0074045_10005411_pt1 | contig 11163 bp, 10 predicted proteins | sample BogForMeECP23OM2_FD_94442 | JGI IMG/M metagenome (GOLD analysis project Ga0074045, IMG submission 94442) | Bog forest soil microbial communities from Calvert Island, British Columbia, Canada - Bog Forest MetaG ECP23OM2 | ecosystem: Environmental > Terrestrial > Soil > Wetlands ...
ATCAGGTTGGCGGTTTGCAAAAGAAGTCGTTTAAAAAGTACGCGTTCGAAAAGATAGCTAACTACTTATAAGGCTGTTAAAATCGATATCATGAGTACATTCAAATTTGCTTACTTCGAACTTTATATTTTTGCAATTATCCGTAATTGGATCAAAATAAAATCAATTTCACATCAAAATGATATAATATCCAAAAATAGAAAAATAATGTGATGTTGACAATGTGTGGTATAATTCGATTGTTAGATTTGTAAAAACTACAAAGCATGCTTGACAAATGGTCTTCGAATGGTATAATAAAAGTAAGATTATGTAAATAAGGAGGTGATGTTGGTGGTTCACACCCGCAAGGGAGAATCCGCGTAATACGCAGACGTTTAAGGATAGCAATAATACATAGCAGGTAATAAGTGTCTTCGCGCAGAAGCTTTTCGGCGCGTGGACTTAGGTAATTTAAGGAGGATTTCAAAAAGTCGATGAAAGGCAAATTTTCAATAAAGATACTGGGGATTTTAGTCGCATTAGCGATGCTAGCGTCCCTTATCGTGGGTGTTACGGCATCTCCAGCAAGTGCTGCAGCCGGTACACTCGCTTGGGGCACCTACAGCACTCCCAGCAACGCGAACTATCTCCTTGGCGGTTATAATGAAATAACAGCCGCGGCAATTGGTAATCCTACAATTAGTTTGGTGGCAGCTAGTCCCACTGGTTCAGCAACTTTCGCCTGGGACAATATTACCCAAACAATGTACAAGTCCACGGATGGCAAAGGCGCAATTTGGGCGGCAGCATCTAAAATTGCTGTGACCGGTAATCCTTTAGCCCTCGTTGTCTCACCCAACTTCGCGACGGACAACGCAGTGGCATTGGCAACCACTACACAAGTATGGATTTCCACAAACGGTGGCGGTAGCTTCACCAACATTACTCCCGCTTTTACTGGTGCAGCTCCGACCTTCACCTCTCTGGATCTTGGTTACTGGTTCACCACCGGTAATGTTCTCACCGCACTTCTAGGTTTGGCAAATACTGCCGGTGCAGCGGGTATTAACGCGCCTTACACCAGTAATGTCTTAGATTACACCTATGGCGCCTTTGGTTGGAGTTCTGTTGGTGCAGAAACCAACTCTGTCTACGGTGTAAAATTCTCCACCCACGCAATTACGGATGGAGAAGCGATGTGTGTTTATTACACAGCTGCCAAAGCGCTGTGGATATCTTCTGACTTCGGCTCTCTCGGGTGGGCCAATGCCGCATATCCGGATAATGCGATTGTCGGCGCGCCTGCTAACGGCAGTGCTGTCACAACCGCCCTCGACATGGCCCCTACGTCAGTAGAAATTGCGATGGCAACGGACTATACGGCCAATACTGGGGCGTCAGTCTTTGTTGCAGTAAACGGCACGAACGCCCAAGGTCTGTATCGGGTCTCTGGCCGCGCAAATAGCGCTGGATCCACCGTGTCGGAGAGCAACTCTGCAGCGATTACCAGTCTGGCCGTCAGTGGACCGATAGCAACGGCTACAGTGTTCGCTGGCACTACCACTGGTATTTCCTGGAGCAATACTTCCACCGCCAGTCCCCCCTCCTGGGCGGGTTCTGCCGGGCTTGGTACTATCACTAATGCTGACGTGGCAGTTGCGGGCTCAATGGTAGTCGCAGGGACTACAGGCATGGATGGCGGTGTCTCAATGAGCGCTAATCTGGGTTCAAGTTTCCAGGGTGTTGGGCTGTTGAACACCGGTGCCGCTGCAGTCTTGGATGTAAGACTTGTAAACTTTCGAGCAGCCAGTGCCACAACCTGGTTCGTCACAATGGCAAATACGTCAGGCACGAACGAAGATTACGTTTTCGTAACGACCAACGGCGGCACATCCTGGCAGAGAATCTATGCCGAAGTGGTTGCTGCACCATTAATGGTTTCGGTCTCAACTGCTTATGCGACTGATTCTACTGTTGCCATCTCTGATGGAACCAGCCTTCTCCATATATCAAACAACGGTGGCATGACCTTCTCCAATGTTGGATCGGCAGCCACGGTTGTTAACTCAATCTTCGTGATCAATGCCAGCAATATCTTCGTTGGTACGGCTGGCGGTACTTACAAGGTTGGCTCCTTCGCTCAGGGTGCAACCAATAGTTCCAATGCAACTTCATTCGCCTTAAGCCCGAAGGATCAGACCCTTGCTACCTTCTTGGTTGGCCAATCAGACGGTACTGTCTGGCAAACAACCAATAATGGTGGTACTTTCACCGAACTGGGCGGAGCACCTGGCACCGGAGCCGCGATGGTCGCTTATGGACCTGACGGTACCGTTTACGCCGCGGAAGGCACCGGCGTATTCAGTTGGTCAGCTACAGCCTCCGCTTGGTCTAACCTCGGTCAGACTCTTACCTCTGCCACCGCTCTTGCGGTCGGGGGCAATAATGTCCTTTACGTCATGGATTCGACTGCGGCGAACTTAGTATATCGCTCGGTGAATCCTAATCAAGAGAATACCACTGCGGGCGGCGCACCTACCTTCAATTCGATGAACTTCGGCACTGTCTCCGGTACAGCCCCTGCTGATACATTAACTTCGATGGCTGTTCTTACAGCCATAGCTGGTGATACCGTATTGGTGATGGATACCACCGGCCCCACCACAAGTGGTGTCGCTGGTTGCCTCGAAGGCTTCCTGGATACTATGGCTGTCGCTCCTGTCAAACTTGTACCGGCCAATAATGCCGTTGTGACTTTCCCTGGCAATACACCGAGTGTTACTCTTAGCTGGGCGGCAGTCACCGGTGCTACCGGCTATCAGGTGGTTCTAAATGGAACCGTAGAAACTGCCGTTACCACCAATTCTTACACGTTCAATGCTAATTACGGTTCTGCTTATACTTGGAGTGTGTATGTTTATGGAGTTGGAACTACAGCCCCTGCATCCACATTCCTTGGACTGTCTTCCCCGACTCTGAATTTCACTACAGCTTTATCTGCTATTCCTGTTGCCCCAGCGGTTCTTAATCCTCCTCAGGGAGCAACAAATGTACCCCTTAGCGGTTTCAACTTCGTCTGGCCCGCAGATTCGACCGACCTTGGCGCTGGCCTGACAGTAACCTATCAATTTGCCATAGCCCAGGCTAGTGCAAACACTTCTGCTAACGAATTCGCTATTCTGGACTATAGCGATAACACCGCGACCAATTCTGAAACCCTTCAAGAGACCTTACAGCCCAATGCTGTGTATTGGTGGGAAGTTAGATCAGTCGCGATGAATGGAACGGGTGGCGTTGCCACTTACGGTGCTTGGTCGGTGAACACGTTCACTACCGGACCCGCAATGACATCCACTACCGTCGCTCCACCAGTGACCGTTACACAGACTAATGTAACTATCACCCAGACCCAGCCTCCTATGACGACAGTACAGTCGACCGTTACCAGCTTGGTCGTTACGCAGGCTGCCTCTACTCAGGCAATCCCGGCTTACCTGCTCTGGATTGTAATCGTCATTGGTGCTATACTGGTCATCGCCGTCATCGTCCTGATCGTCAGAACCCGCAGAATCCCGTAATGTTCTGAAATAAAGGAAAAACGGTAACTTGAAACAAAGGGAGCCCTTCAAACGAAGGGCTCCCTTCTTTTTGTGCATATAGTGGAAGTACCCAAATAATATTGTTGCTTGCTACTGCCAATGAAACCTTTACGAAGTGTTGAATTGGAAAGGCAACCAAATTGTAATTTTAATCGTAATGCATCCCACTCTATTAAATAGCTGAGAGTTGTTCTTGGTGAGTCCGTCTATGGTTTGCTGGTTTCACATTGCTTATCTAAAGGATTATAATAAATTCGATTTGGTATATTATACATAAAAGATGATTCAGGCAGGATAAAAATCAATAAACTTAAAATGAAAGGAGGTATTAAATGAAAACACAAGACCCGGGAGATTCTGAAATTAAGGCCCAAAACACAATTTCATTAAGCCACAAAAATAGTATTTTTATGTTCTGTTCATCTGTTTACCATATAATAAATATTAGATATGGTGGATCCTTGGATAGGAGGCGGCAATGCGTGTGCTGGTTGTGGAAGATGAAAGGCGGCTGGCCGGTATCATCAAGCGGGGCCTAATTGAAGAAGGATATGCAGTTGACATCGCTTTTGATGGTGAAGATGCACAGTTTATGGCTGAAACTACTTCCTATGATGTAATTACCCTCGATATCATGTTACCCAAGAAAGATGGCATCTCTGTCTGTAAGGACTTGCGCGCCAAGAAAATTAATACCCCCATCCTGATGCTGACTGCGCGTGACAGCGTCGAGGATCGTGTCAAAGGACTGGATTCCGGCGCCGACGATTATCTGATTAAACCCTTTGCTTTCAATGAATTGCTGGCGCGGGTTCGCGCTCTATTGCGGCGGGAATCGCTTTCCAAAAATCCCAAGATACAAGTTGGAGATCTGTTGCTGGATACTCTGTCCAGGGAAGTCTGGCGAGGTGACAGGAAAATAGATTTGACTACCAAGGAATACTCGATTTTGGAGTATTTTATGTCCCATCCCAATATGGTCATTACTCGGACCATGCTGGAAGAGAATGGCTGGGACTATGAGTATGACAACATATCGAATATTATCGACGTCTATATCCGCCGCCTCCGCCGTAAAATTGATGGAGATACGGACGACAGCCTGATTCAAACCGTCAGGGGCGCAGGCTATCGTCTTAAAACAGCATGAAGTTTTTTAAAAGCATTCGCACGCGTCTCACCCTCTGGTATTTGACCGTGATGGTCATTTTGCTGCTTATGTTTAGCTCTGTGGCTTATATAATGTTGGATCATAACCTCTATCAGAACCTTGATAATGCGCTCCGCGCCAAATCGACGCAACTAAATGCTCCATCGGTTATCATACCCCAGTCAGATGAAATCCTACTATCCTTCAATTATAATGGCACATTGAATCAGGAAATCGGAACAATTACCGTTGATACCTCTAAGTTGAGCGGGTTGGTAAAGCAGGCATTATCCGGTCAAAATTCCTACCTGACCACTGTCACTACGGCCAATCAGGGGATTCGATTATATGCAACTTCTTTTTTAAATCTTTTCAACGACCAAACGGTTGTTGTGGTCGTAGGGCGGTTAACCACCGAAATCACCGATGTGTTGCATACTTTTATGTATATCATCATCTTTGCAATGATAGGGGTAATTTTTCTGGCAGGTTTAGGTGGATTGTTTCTAGCAGATCGTGTTTTGAGGCCGGTGGAACGGATAACCAAAACTGCACAAAAGATTGAGGGGAGCGATCTGAGTCAACGCATAGACGTTAAAACCGATGATGAATTGGGCAGGTTAGCAGTGACTTTGAACGAAATGATTGGCAGACTTGAAGAATCATTTAGCCGCCAAAGGCAATTTACAGCTGACGCGTCCCACGAATTACGCACCCCGCTGGCGATTATGCAGGCGGAGGCAACTTTAGCGTTGAGCAAAGAAAGGGCCCCGGACGATTACCGCAAAGCACTGGAAACCATTTCTCAGGAATCGGACTATATGTCCTCGGTCATCGGCAAATTGCTCTTCCTGGCACGCAGCGATGCCGGAAAAGAACAATTGAATTTTGAAGATGTCGATTTGAAAGAACTGATTATCGGCTTGGCCGCGAATATCGAAGCGTTTGCACAGGATAAAGGGATAAAATTCACGGTTGATACCAAAGACGATGTCAATGTGAGCGGCGACAAAGTAAAACTGCGGCAGCTTTTCACCAACATTTTAGAAAATGCAGTCCGCTATACTCCCGCTGATGGAAAGATCTCCATTTCATTGCTGGAAAAAGAATCAAATGCCGTGGTGTCAATCAGCGACACGGGTATCGGCATCCCGCCAGAGCATTTACCGCATATTTTCGAGCGTTTCTACCGCGTGGACAAAGCCCGCGCCCGGGCTGATGGCGGGGTTGGACTGGGGCTGGCAATTGCCAAAATTATTGCCGAATCGCACAAAGGCAAAATTCAGGTGGAGAGTGAAGTTGGGAAAGGCACCACATTTATTGTCTCAATACCAGTGAAAGTACTCACGCAACAACACGTTGGAATACCTGCTGAGTAACATATTTGGTTATTCACAAAATCATGAGAATCTGATTATGACTCATTTAAATCTTTTTTAATCTGATCAAGCTGATCTTTGGTGATTTCGCCCTTTGCGTATCGCTCCTTTGCAATATCAATCGGAGTTTGCTTTGTTGCGGAAGAATTGGCCTTGCCAAACCTAAAGATAAACCATATTACTAAAGCGATAAGAAGGCACCAAAATAACACGTTTAAGCCCAATATTAGCGGCCCCCAGAATCCCAGATGAGGATTAATAACGTAATCGTAGCGCCACATATCCGCCACCCTCACATAGCAATTATGTTGTTTTGGTCATTTGAGATGCCTTTATGAAGCGGGGCGGATTGCAGGAGTAACCGTAATATCCATTTGTTTTCCGCCGCGTATTACTGTCAAAGTAACAGGTGTGCCCACGACGCCCTCATTAGCCAGGTCAGTTACCACATCATCGGAACTATTTACTGTTTGCCCGTTGTAAGCGATAATAACATCTCCCCCAATCGTGATTTGTGTACCATCATCGCTTAAATTAGTGGTGCCGGCTTTAAGACCAGCTTTATCCGCCGGACTGCCGGCTGTGACGGCCTCTAACAAAGCACCACGTTGCCCGGAAGGTAAATTCATGGCAGTCGCAATATTTGGGTCAAGTGATGTGACAGTGACACCCAGATACGGATGATCGTAAACGCCGTTAGTTATCAATGCTGGAATGACCTGTGCGACAATGGACTCCGGAATTGCAAAACCCACACCTGAATTGGAACCTGATTCTGTCTCGATAGACTGGGTTATGCCCATTACCGCACCGGCATCATCCAATAGTACTCCGCCGGAATTGCCTGGATTTATCGCGGCATCGGTCTGAATAATATCGGGAATATTGAAAGTTGGTCCAACTGCGTTCTCGACACTAGGAATGAGCCGCCCAATGGCACTAACGAAGCCCACGGTCAGCGTGTTTTGCTCTCCGTACGGATTGCCAATTGCGATTGCCAGTTGCCCGACTTGTACCGGATTTGCATCCATAGTGACCGGTTGCAGATTCACGCCGTTTGGGTTCACTTTGATGACCGCTAAATCACTATCTGGATCGGCCGCTACTAAAGACGCATTAACCTCGGTTCCATCGGAAAATGTCACGGTAATGTTGGTGGCACCGTCGATTACGTGGTTGTTGGTAACGATGTCGCCTTTAGTATCCCACACAAAACCCGAACCCAGTGCTGCACCGGCTTCACTGGTAGCAGTTGCGGGCATATCATCGTTGATCAGAACGACCGATGGACTAACCTGAGAATATATTGTTTCAAGTGTCGTCTCAAGACCGCTGACTGAGGCGAGTACGGACTGCGAAGATTGAATTGCAGTCGCGCTTGTTGTAGTCGTTTTCGACGTCGTAGCCGTGGTAGTTGATGCAGTGGTTGACTGGAGCAATGAGCAACCCGTTAACGTGCTCACTATCATCAACAACGTTGCAACAATCATTAATTTCTTTTTCATCTTGGTAACTCCTCATAAAATTTCGTTGGATTTCAATTCACGCCCTTTGGCCTGATTTTAATTGACGGTATTCTCTCAACGCTTATTTCTTTTAGTTTGTTCATATTATAACTGTTTAGCTTGACGCTCCAGCGGTTATACCTTTGATTAAGTTAGGCAATGCTTTCTGGATAGTGTCAGACGGCACCGCAAAAGCAATCCCTCCGTCGGATGAAGTCTGTATTTCGGTATTAATACCGATGACATTTCCATTGGCATCCAGCAGCGGTCCTCCGGAATTGCCGGGATTAATTGCCGCATCGGTCTGCAGCATTCCGGTCAAATTGATATAGGTACCGCTATAAGTATCGGTTTCGGTGACTTGACGGTTTAAACCACCAATGATACCGGCAGTAACCGAATTGAGAAAACCATAGGGACTGCCGATTGCTACCACCGTCTGACCCGGTTGCACAGAGCCGGAATCATCGAATTGCAGCGGTGTTATCCCGGCAACAGTTGATGGATCCACCTTTAGTACTGCCAGGTCATCGGCAGCATCCGTACCTGAGACGCGGGCATTGTTAATAGTGGTACCACTCGCGAGTACTACCTGAATACTGCTTGCGCCTTCAACAACATGGTTATTGGTAACAATATCGCCGTTAGTGTCAACCAGGAAACCGGAACCTTGGTCTGTAGCAGTAGTTTCCCCGAAGAATCCCATTTCCTGTACCGTGACATTAATCTCGACGACGGCCGGACTGGCCTGACTATAGATTGTAGAGATTGACTCGCCACCTGCAGATGTCGGAGTAACTGTATCACGACTAACAGTTGTAGTGGCAGAACTCTGAAAATTTTGAGCTTGGTTGGTGGACACGGTCTTAGAGCTTTTATCCAAACGTGACTCGGCGAAAAATGCTGCCGCGACAACGGCAACCACTACCAATACGATTGCAATTTTAGAGGGTAAACTTTTCATCTTTTACTCCAATCTTCAACTGCATGAGGTTTAACGCCGACGGGTATAAGCCGTTTCTTGTATTCGATCAATTCCCTGCGATGACTGCATTGCAAACATTGTACGAACCAGCCGTCCGTATCGCGTTCAATAAACAGGTCGCCGCCGCAGCGCGAGCAACTTTTTAATTTCCAAGATAACATAATTATTACTCCCTTTTGACCAACTACGCCGTTCAGATTAATCGTAAAAGCTGCTTTTTTATATTTATTTTCCCTTTTAAACATAATCTGGTAAGGAGATTTCTTTTTGTAATTTACTCTCAATTTTAATTTATGCAGCCGTTCTTCGGCTTTCCGATTTTATTTTATCACCGTAAGATGAATGAACTATTAATACATAATGAACACAGAATGAACAAAAAATACTTATATTGGCCCAATAATATGGAATATCCATCCAGATCATTAGATCTTAGACCTAATGATGACTCAGGTTACTGAAAATTCACTGCTTATCCTTTGATCTCTGTTCTGTATGCAAAAACAACCGGTAGCTTCTATTCAGACCGGAGTGCTTTGATGGGATCAAGGCGAGATGCATTCCATGCCGGATAAAAGCCAAAGAAAAGTCCGATTCCTATAGATGCTGAAACTGCCAGGATAACCACGCTGGGCGTGACAATCGTTGTAAAAATCTTGAGACGATTGAACATGTAAGCACCGCCTAGTCCGATGCCCACGCCGATGATCCCGCCGCTGAATGTCAAAAAGGCTGACTCGATAAGGAATTGAAGCCAGATGTCGCTTTCTTGAGCACCGAGCGCTTTCCGAATACCAATCTCTCTGGTCCTCTCCAACACCGAAACCAGCATGATGTTCATTACACCGATACCACCTACGAGTAATGAGATGGCAGCAATTGCCCCAAGGAGCAGCGTTAGTTCTCCACTAACTGATGATACGCTCGAAATAAGCGCCTCGACCGATGTGATGGTGAAATCCGCACTGGCCGGGTTCGAAATATTGTGACGCTGGAGAAGCAAAGTGGTAATATCATTCGTGACCTGGGTGGTATCTTTAACGCTCGTTGCCTCGACTCCGATGGACCTTACGACATGATCTCCGTCTGCGGTTAGTTGTTGTCCACCCAATAATTGCAGAGTGCTTAACGGCGTTATAATGTCACTATCGGTTGAGCCTGCGATTGACTGTCCGCTGGTTTGCATGACTCCGGTAATAGTTAAAATATAGTTTCCGGCTCGTATCTGTTGACCAAAAGGATCGGTACCCGGGAAAAGATCCGTAGCGATGGTCGAGCCAATTACGGCTATTTGGGCATCGCTGCTGTAATCATCGGCGGAAATAAAATTCCCCTCGGACATCTGGACATCATATACCTGCTGGTAAGACGGGGTAACTCCTAATACGGTGGCACGTACATTCTCATCACCGGCAATTGCCTGCACCGTAGTGCTGGATGAAGGAGCTACCGCCTCCACATTAGAGACATCTGTGGAAATTGCTTCGGCGTCCTCCAACGTGAGAGTACTGGCACTACCAAATGCAGCCCTCACTCCCCCCGTTGATTGTGTGAATCCTGGACTGATAAAAAGAGTGTTTGCTCCCAGATTTGAAAGGCTGGAAACCACCGACTCTGTAGTGCCTTTGCCTACACCCATCAGGATAATAACGGCTCCGACACCAATGACAATGCCCAACATCGTCAAAAAGCTGCGCAGTTTATGAGTGATGACCCCGCCCCAGACTCCCTCCAATATTCCTCGTAGTTTTCTCATACGTTTTCCTCCCCAGTAATCTCACCATCTTTGATGTGAATTATGCGCTTACAACGGTGGGCGATACTGGCATCATGGGTTACCATAACCAGAGTAGTTCCCTGCTCGGCATTCAAAGAAAGTAGTATCGATATCACTTCCTCTCCAGACTTGCTGTCTAACTGGCCGGTGGGCTCATCTGCTAAAAAAAGTATTGGGTCTTTCACGATAGCTCGGGCGATAGCTACTCTTTGCTGCTCTCCTCCCGAAAGTTCCAATGGAAGATGGTGTGTACGTTTGCCAAGTCCAACTTTGCCAAGAGCTTCAATGGCTCTTTGACGGTCGACACCCCCGGCATACGTCATGCCGAGTTCAACATTACCCAAAGCGGTGATACGCGACAAAAGATTAAAAGTCTGGAAGATGAAACCAATCTTCTGCCCTCTCATACGGGCTAAGTCGCTGCTTTTAAGGTGACTTACCTCTTTGTCCTCAAAATAATAATTACCCGCTGTCGGCCTATCCAAACAGCCAACGATATTAAGTAGTGTCGTCTTGCCAGAACCGGAAGCCCCCATAATTGCCACCAGTTCCCCCTTTTTTACTTGAAGATTCAGCCCTTTAAGAACTACCAGGGTTTCCTTCCCCATTTTGTAGGATTTTTTTAGTCCTTCAAGAGTTATCATATTATCCTGACTTATCATCTTATGCCGCCCCCACCGATGACACTGCCACCCCCACCACTAAACCCTCCACTAATACCTAATCCAACAGATCCCGAAGACGTTGTAGTGGTAGCAGAAGAAGTCTTTGTCGTGGCAATAACCA
>Ga0074045_10005413_pt1 | contig 11159 bp, 7 predicted proteins | sample BogForMeECP23OM2_FD_94442 | JGI IMG/M metagenome (GOLD analysis project Ga0074045, IMG submission 94442) | Bog forest soil microbial communities from Calvert Island, British Columbia, Canada - Bog Forest MetaG ECP23OM2 | ecosystem: Environmental > Terrestrial > Soil > Wetlands ...
CCGATCAAGACCGTGTCGCTGGTGCGGTCCGTGGAAAGAAAGTAGTACGCGGCAGAGATGCTGAGCAGAACGAGTAGGAACACGATGAACTTGTTGGGCTTCACTTCATTTTCCTCGCGTACTTCTATCAACAGGCGGGGCCGCAGGATCCAATTTGTGAACGGTGTTCCTCTCGTGCGCAATCTCGGCCGCCAGTTTCACCCCCGCTTCCCGGTCGGTAAACAGCGCGGCGGCGACAAAGTCCAGGACGGCGGCGCGCCGCTGGCGAATTGCCTCCGGCGCATACGGGTCACGATCGAAAAGCAGGCGGGCCAAGGGCGCGATGACGAAGTAGTGCACGTTGATGGCAGCGATGGAGGGGGCAAACTGAAAGGGATCGATTTTGCGAAACTCACCGCTTGCGGTTCCCTGCTGAAGTAGCTCAGAAACGCGCATGGCAATCGGGCCGATGTATAACTCGGCAATGCGAGTCAGTTGCGGCGAACCGCCGGGGCCGGCGCTCATCACCTCGCCTTGAAACAGCCTCGCATAATGTGGTGATTCGGCGACGCAATCAAAGTGGGCGCAGGTATAACGGAGCAGCCGCTCTCCGAGCGGAGCGGAACCGTCAAGTTCACCCATCACACGCTCCGTCAAGCGAATGAAGAAGCGATCAAGCACCGCGCCGTAAAGCGATTCCTTGTCATGGAAGTAGTAATACAGCAGCGCCTTGTTTACGCCAGCGGAGGCGGCGATGGCATCCACGCGGGCGCCCGCCAGGCCTTGCTGGGCAAACTCGGCCAGGGCCGCCTTCAGGATGGAGTCGCGGCTGGCTTCAGGCTGATGGCGAGTGCCACGCCTTGACGTGGAATATTGTCCCTGCTCCGGCATGTTTAATTAACCAGTTAGTTAGATTAGCAGAAACACCTATGTGGTTTCAAACTGATTTGTGGTGAGCAGTGCGCAGCCGAGGCGAAAGAAATGCGAGGAAGGAAAAGCGGCCTGCTGTCACTGGTGACGGCAGGCCGCAAGCCTGTCTGCAGATTACCCGGTTGTACCGGATCCGCTATTGCAAAGACTGCAGGGCCTTCTGCGCATCCTGCGCGTCCTGCCCCTTCAGGTTCAACTGCAGGGACTTTTGCAACTCAGCCCGGGCCTGGGTGCGTTCTCCCAATGCTTTGAGCGCCATCCCTAAGTGATAACGGTAATCCGCCCTTTCGGGACGCTTCTTGACGGCTTCCTCGCCCAATCCGACCGCGACTTTATAGTTTCCCTTCTTGTACTGGATCCAGGCCAGCGTGTCGTTGATGCCATCCAACTCGGGCGCTATTTGCTTGGCCTGGGTTGCCAGACTCAGGGCCATATCGAGGTTCTCGCCCTCCGCGGCGTAAACCCACGCCAGATTGTTGGCCGCAATCGGATCATGGGAGTTCTGGTTCAGGGCTGCCTGGAAATACTTCGCTGCCGATTTCAAGTCGCCCTTGCGAACGTAAAGATTTCCCATGTAGTTATTCACCAGAGGCGAGTTCGGTTGTAGTTGCTGGGCCTTCTGGTACTGGATTAACGCGTCGTCAGGCCGATTCGTAAGTTCATAGATCTGACCGAGATAGATGTAAGCCCCGACCATCGTTGGGTCAATCTGGAGGACCTTCTGGTACTCCAGAATAGCCTGGTCAACCTTCTTTGCATTAGCCAGAGTGTTGGCGTAGATAAAGTGCGCATTGGCCCGGTTGGGATTGGCCGCAGCGTACTGACTGGCGAGTGCCACAGCCTTGGCCGGATTGTTGGTGGCAAACATCATATTTACGTAGTCGGCCATCGCCTTGTCGTATTGCGGATACACCTTCAGCGCGGCTTGAAACTCACGCTCCGCCTCGGCATACTTCTTCTGGCCTTCATAGGCGAAGGCAAAGTTGAGGTACAACAAGGGGTCCGTGGTGACCGACTTCTGGACTTCATTCAGCTCGTTCAAGGCGGCCTGATAGTCCTGGGCCCCGATGTCGATGGTAGCGTTCAAGAAATGGGCTGACGGATTGTTCTCATTCAGCCGCTGCAATCGCGAGGCATATTCCCGGGCGGTGTCGAAGTCATGCGAATCACGGTAGGTTTCCGCCAGTGCGTGCAGCACCAGCGGGTTCTCCGGCTGCCGCTTCAAGGCTTCCTGGAGCTCGTTCTTGGCTCCAACCAGATCGCCCGTCTGGCGTAGCACCTGTCCCAGAATGAAGTGCGCCTGGGCGTTTTCGGGCGCGTCCTTGATGACTTCACGAAGCGTTTTGATTGCCTCGCTGCTATTACCTTTGATGGCCAGCAGGCGGGCGTGAGTAATTCGCGCCATCACATCGCCTGGGTTGTCCTTCAGCAAGCGGTCGGTCAACTGGGTGGCGTCGTCAATCTTGCCGGTGTTGAGCATGATCTCCAACAACCGCAACTGCAACTCCTGGTTCTTGGCGTCCAAGGCCAGGCCGCGCTGGTACTCCTTGATTGCCGCTTCGGGATTTCTCGAGGCCTGATAATAGTCGCCGATAGCGGCGGCCACCACCGCCGAATTTGGCTGTTTGTCTCTTAACTGCTGCACCACCTGCTCTCCTTCGGCTTTGTGCCCCTCATGCAGCATCAGGCCGGCCAGCCGGAGATAAGGCACGGGATCGTCGGGAGCGGCGTTCTGGATGGCCAGACGAAGCACCTCCTCCGCCTTCTTGGGATCGCCTTTGTACATGTAGAAGTTGGCAAGTGTGTAATAGGCTTGCGTCGCCTTGGGGTCGATGCTGATCGCCCGGCGCAGGTCCTCTTCTGCCGGCCCATCCTGCTTCATGGCCGTATAGGCCACGCCACGATTGAGATAGGGGCCCGGGTCATTCGGCTTTAGCGTGATTGCCTTGGTGTAGGTGTCAATGGCTTCCTGCTGGTGCTTCTGCCGCAACAGAATGTTGCCCAGCAGCATGTATGCCTCGACGTTATTTGGATCGTGCTCGATTACAAAACGGGCGTTCTCCTCCGCTTCGTTGAGTTTTCGCGCCTGCCACCACATTGTCCCCAGCGCAAGGTGCGCCTTGGTGTGGTTGGGGTCCTGATCAATTGCCGCGTTGAACTCGCGGAACGCTGCGGCCCAGTGCTGCTGGGCGAGTTCGGCGTTTCCGAGCTGGTAATGCGCCTCCGCGTAGCGGGGATCAATTTGCAATGCTTTCTTGAATTGAATCACGGCAGAGTCGTACTTCTTGTCGTCCATGTACTTTATGCCGCTCTCGACATACTTGCGCTTGGCGGCATCGGGGTTGCGAGTGCAACCGGCGAAAACGACCAACAGCACAGCGATCATGATTGAGACGATGTAGCGTTTGCGCATGAGTTCTCCTGGGTCACCGGGGAATGATCTGATCAACATCATGGGTTATTTGTTTTGCGAAGGCGATCGCCCTCGAACGCGCCTGCTCTTCATCCCCGTGAATGATCGGGGCGGTGATGCGAACTAACGCGGCGTCGGTGCGGTTCAAGCGCAACGCATCGTAAACCAGGTAGTACTTGCCCCAGTATTCGCTGGCCACTACGCGGCCGTGCGCCTGGTACCAATAAAGGACAAGCTGTTCATCCGAATCCTTGCGAACGATATACAGGTTGATGGGGACTTTGCGTCCGTTCTCGAGAGGCAGTTCGTAAATCGTTGCTTCCTCCGGTTGCCACCCCGAACCCGGCAGACAGTTCTTGGGGGAGTGAATGCTGGCGCCCGTCCGCTGGCTCCGGAAGTAACCGATGTAAAGTCCGAGTTGCCCTTCGGACGGCGAAAAATATCCGCGATTGAGATAATCCGTCACCCCAAGCGCGTCGATGAACCTTTGTTCTAGAGGAAAATCGGCAAACGATTTGAATCCCGCGATCTGGGTGGGGAAATCGGAGAGCGGCTTTGCCGGCGGCGTAGCTTCTCTTTTCGACAGGTAAGCCATCCCAGCCGTTGCCCCCAGCAGAACCGCGAGCATGGCCCAGTAACGCGCTCCGGCCTTCACTTACCCACCTTTGTAGTGGAGACGTTGTGCGCGTCTTCGGGAATCCATCCCAGCATCTTGCGGGTCTTCGTCACCAAACCGTAGAACCCCAGGAACAAAGCTGTAGCCACAACAAAGATCACCCATCCCGAGAATTCGTGCATGAATCCCTCGGCCGCCTTCGGGCCCATGTAATTCGCCATGATTGCCGTGATCATCACGCGTGTTCCATTGCTGATGATGGCTAGTGGAACCATGGCCAGGAAAAGGATCCAGCGGACCGCGGTGCTGCGTTCCACCAGATATCCAAAGCCCGCCGCCAGCGCCAGTAATGACAGTAAGGAGCGGATTCCGCTGCAAGCTTCCACGACTTCCAGCGACATGCCGGGCAAGATCAGCACGTTTCCTTCGCGCATGATGGGAAACAGGTTGATCGTCTCCAGGGTCCAGGTTGCGAACTTGGAGGCGACGAACTGCAACGGGAAAACGATTTCGTTGTAAATGAGTGCCGGTATCGGAATAGCAAAAAGCAGGAAGGCCATGGGAAAAGCCAGGGCGCGCAGCATGGCCCAACCGCAGAAATACACGATGAGTCCGCAGATGGTGCACAGCAAGGATGTCCGGGCCAGGAACAGTTCTGCGCCGAGGCTGCCGAGGAACAGGAACCCCAATGACACCAGGACAACGAACATGCCCGAGAAAGAAGGACTCCGCGGAACCAGGCGCAGCTTGTCACGCCGCTGCCAGATCAAATAGGCGGAGAGAAACGGCACCAGAAACCCATGCGAGTAGTCCGCGTCATGGTACCACTGGTCAACCAGCGTTCCCATGGTCGGCGTGTAGAGCGCGATCATAACGACAACCAGCAGCAGTCCTTGCCAGCCAAACGGCTTGACCGTCTGCCAGAGGATGGACAATCTGGAGCTGGGAGTGCTTCCCAGCAAAACTTCCTGGTCCGACGGGTGGGACACAGTCCCCGTCGGTTTGGTGCCGACCAGCGCCACTGTCACTCCATGTTTGGATTCTGTCTTAGACCCGTCAGGGCATGTGCAATTGTTTGGCCGAGAGTGTTAGATAGCATACTTCACAACTAGCTGAAAAGCCAGCAGTTTGGATTCTTGATTTTGGCGACCGCAAGACTTTGTCTGCAAGTAATGCAAGACTTTTCACATCCGTTCCAGCCCAGTTCACTCCCCGCACACAAATCTCGCTCAGGAGATCCCGAGCATCGCATCACGTGTCCCTTTGCGAGGAAAGCTGAGGCCCGCCCCGAACTTATTTCCCTAGAATTGTAACGCCGTTCAGCCCAGATTTTCTAGTCGCGTGATTTTCGGCACTTGATCGGATTCACGGAATTAGATCAGTACCTGATCTTCCGAATTGCGCGCGACTCGCCAGACGCTCGTAGTAACCTCAGTCATGTTACTTTGGTTTAGAATGCCAGCGTCTCACTCTCCTATCCCGTGGTGCTCTTGTTAAGTTCGACAAGCCACCTTATTGTAATTGTAAGACGTACCTCGTCATCATCACACACCGCTGGCTGGACTGGCATCTACAAGGGAGATCACAAGCAATGATGAGTTCGGCGCAAGCTGGATCGACGGTTTCCCAGGATCATTCCTCCCGCAGATTCATAGGTTCGTCGTTCGGCAGGGTCACTGTGATCGCGATACTGCTCGCCTATGGAGCACTGGCCTTATACCACTTGAGCGTGCCGGACCTGGACGCCGATGAGGGGCGGTACGGCACCTCGGCGCTGAACATCCTCAACGATTACCACCAGATCGCCATCGTTTCGCCCGATCCTGGTGGCGTGCCTTGGTCGACCTGGCCATATGCGTATCCCAGCCTGCTCGCTGGCTCCATTGTGCTGTTGGGCAAGACCGAGTTTGCTCTCCGCTTGGTCAACGTTGTGCTCATGCTCTTGACAGCTCTATGTATCTATAAGTTGGCAGTGTTGCTCATCAAAAATCGCACAATTGCTTTGCTCGCGTTTGGGCTGTTTCTTCTCAACCCGTCCACCATTGCTTACGCGCGATCGGCCATGGCCGAGCCCTCGGTCGTGTTCTGGGGCTGCGCAGCCATGGTCGCGGCGGCAAGTTACCGCGAGTCGGGACGGCCGGCGTATGCAGCGCTGTCTGGGGTTGCGCTCGGTTTGGGATTCTTGTCGAAGCTCTGGCTGATTTTGCCCTTCGGCGCGGCGGTCGCGCTGTTGCTGTTGTCGCGACTCCCAGACGAGAAAATGGGAAAGATTGTGCGCGATGCCGCCCTCGGCTTTGTTGTCTTCCTGCTTGTGGGCGGCTCGCACCTGCTGTTGTTGCGGCTGCTGTCGCCGGAAAGCCTGAAGATTTGGCTGGGGACCTATTTCCAGGGTGCTGCCGCGACCCGCGTCGGCGGCGCTGGTTATGATCCGAATATGTGGTACAAGCCCTGGTGGTTCTACTTTGGGGCTCTGTTCAAAGGCGTGTTCTTTGGCCTGCCTCTGCTGTTCCTCGGCATCTCCGATCTGGTACGGCGCCGGCGGTATCTCGTGCTGGGCTGTGCGGCGTGGCTCGTGGGGCCGGTCTTCGTGCTGTCGCTGTTCAAGGTCAAGGAGGCCGCGTACGGAAGCCAGGCTTATCCGGCACTGGCGCTGCTGATGGCCTGCGGTGTCCTGCCATTCCTCGAAACAGCGCGGTCCCTGGAAGTTGCGCTCAGCGCGCTGGCTTCGATTGTGCTCGCGGAATTCTTTTTTCTGGTAGGGGTGGTGACCAGAATGCAAGTCGCCGGGATGTTGGCGCTGTATGTCCTCTACCTGGCCGCCGCGCCGCCGAAACTGCTTCTGCTGCGCTGGCGCAAAGGCGCGGCGATTGTCGCCCTCGCCATGCTCTTATTGACCGATGCCGTGGTCGTGCAGCGGGCCCTGGCGCATCGGACAAACTACCGCGAAGTCGCGAGCTATTTCAGATCCCGCGTAGGCCCTTTGCACCCCGGTGTGGTCACCTTCACATCGCCGGAGTTCTCGGCTATCGGTTTCTATCTTTTCCGGCAGGGCGAGTACTGGGACACTTTCTATTTCCACAAAAGTGATGAGCAGTTTCAGTCCGAACTCGAGCACGGGGATCGTCTGTTTTACGTTGTCGATCCCTCCGGCACGCTTTACGGCGGAAAGTTCAAGCCGGAATGGCGAGCATTACTGGCTCAGAACACACGAGACATCACCGCCGAGGTCGAGCAGGCAACCGGCACTAATATCGGGCTTCGCGTGCTGGTGCCTGCGACAGAACATCAACCATGAACTTGATTGCGAAGCCCTGCGTGCAGTCCAGTCGAGCTGAGCACTCCGCGCCCGGGATAGGAAGCACGTCTGCGAGAGATTTTTGTTCTTAGGTCACCACTGAAACTAATGATTGTCCGCGACAACAAGAAACCGCAGGGGTATTCAAATGCGACGTCCCGCTTCATTCGCTGGATTTGGATGGGCCTTGTAGTCCTCGCCTTGGTCTTGGCTCTCGCGCTGCTCAACAACAACTTCTCTCTCCGTAGCCCGACGCGCGCAACCGTCAACGCGCAACTGGACCATGACCTCGACGATGCTATCAACTGGATAAAAGGCAACCCCGAAATCTCCGAGCGAAACCCTTCGATGATGTACATGATCGCCGACATGGAGAGGATGTCGCATGATCCCAGGCTGCTGGCTATTCTGGAGCACTATCAGAAGCATTATCTGGCTTATCCTGCCACCCTCCTCGATTTCGCCTGGGTTCGCCTGGTGAGCCGCAACGCTGAGGTGCCACTCATCCGCATCCCTGATCTGCACGGCGAACTCAACGAGTTCGCCTGGGGGGCATATGCTATCGCGCCTGACAAAATTTCCCTTTCGCCCGGCGACCGCGCCAACATGTTCTCTCCGACCAGGTACGTTTGGGGAGCGCGGCAGCATCAACTCCTGGCGCTGGTCATATATCGCGACTATAACGGCGGCTCGCCCGAGTTGAACGACACCATGAACTATCTGGCGGAGAAGATCGCCCGCGATGCGCACTATGACTTCCGCATTACCGACTCTTATATTCAGCGGACCGCCTTCGTCCTGGCCGCCGGCCGCCCGGACTTGATTCGGCGCCGATGGGTGGAACGCATTCTTGACCACCAGAATGCCGACGGCTCCTGGAATAGTTGCTGGTACGGATGGTGCCGTGGGGTATTCGAGTTCCGAATCGTCAACGGCGGCGACGGCCATGCGACAGTTCAGGCCGCCTGGGCGCTGACCATGGTGAAGTATCGCTATCCGCAGTGGATTGAACTGCAATACCAGAACTAGCTAAAAATCAGCAGCTTTGAAGGTGACCGCGAGACCTGCGTGGAGGACGAAGACGATCTCCGGCGAGGGTAATCGCCGTTTTACGGTTACTCTGAATAATGTCTTGCCATCCCCCAATGACTACCGTGCGACGGCCCACTCCAGTGGTACAATCGAAAAACTTGCCGCTCGAAAGCGTTGGCCGGTGTCCAGCCTGAACCGGGCAACGCGTCGGAATTTCACCAGAGGTGCCAAGGCGATGGGAACCCAGTCCTTTAGAGGCCGTAGAGCATTTTTTGTTTTTGCGTGGAGCTTTATATTGGTACTTTCCCATGCCGCCGTGGCGCAGGGTCCTTTCCCCAGCAATGCCGATTTGCTGCAACCGTATTCCTACAATTTACAAATCGTACTGCACCGGTTCGGCAAGGCGCCTTATACGTATCAATTAGTGTTGGGAAGTCTTCCACCAGGGCTGGCGATGGACCAGTCTGGTATGATCACCGGCACGGCCGCCACCCTTGGCATATATCCTTTCACGGTGAGGGTCACAGACTCTTCCACTCCGCCTAAGCAAGAAACACTCAACTACACGATCAAGGTAGTCATGGGACTCGACACGTACGGCGGTTTGACGGCAGCGCCTGTGCCGGGATGCACCCAGACCGGCTACTTCCAGACCATCAAGGTGAAGCAGAGGTGGGTTTTTGCCACCCCCAAATGCAACGCTTTTTACCAGCGCAGTGTCTATGACGCCGACAGAACTTACATCCTTCAGCAGATAATGCAGCAGCGCTACAACGGCCTCACTGCGCCGTGGGCATTCCACTCCCTGGAGCGTATGGGTGGTTGGGGCTTCAATTCGATCGACATCTATTACAACCTTTACATGCTGCCCGTTGGCACCATGAACAACATCCCGCCAGCCCAAATCCAAGTCCCCTTCACCCTCTATTATTCAGCGCTGAAAGACGTTCTGTACAACTACCAGGCACTCGGTCTGCCAGAACCCGTGCAGGACCTATGCCAGGGGTTTGACAGCAACGGTTATCACGGATACTGCCTCAACATGGTTGATGTATTCGATCCCGAATGGCAAACCGGCAACAACGCGGAGCTCATCCTTCAAGAGCAATTGTTCACCAGTGGTGGCTTTGCAACCGATCCATGGATTACGTCGGTCACCCTGGGCGACTCCGACTTCGTCTTCGCCCTCAAAGGAAACGGGGCGGGGAGCTATCCGCATGCCGGAATGATGGTCGCTACCGTAAACTCCCAGTATTATTCCAAAGTTGCCTGGGTTACTTACCTGCAAAACGAATACAACAATGACATCTCAGCCCTTAATACGGCGTGGGGCACTGGGGGTTTCTATACCGCCTTTGGCGATGCTGGCGGCTTCGGTACCGGGACTGGCGTCCTCGACGAAGATGGGCGCCACACGGCCTGGTTCGGCAGCGACTACTATAATCAGTCGGGTATGAATTCCAACCTGAAAGCCGACCTGGATGCTTTCCTTTATCAATTTACCCTTCAGGCGTACGGCGTTCAGGCCAGCACGGTAAAAAGCTACGACCAGAACCATCTGTTGCTCTGTGGGACCTTCGGAGGCGTCGGCGAGTATGGCACCAGACTACCCGTCCTGCAAGGTTTGAAGGACTCGGGCTGCAACATTATTGGCGAGCAGTGGAACTCGTACAATCCCTCGATTGCGGTTGCCGGAAACCGTCAGGAATATGATGCCACCGGGTTACCAGCCGTTATATGGTATGGGAGTTCGGCCCAGGCGGATTCGGACGAGAGCAATTATCCCAACAACGGAGCCCCATTCGCCGACTACCCAACTCAGGCACTTCGTGGCCAGACGTACGCCACCGACCAGCAGACCATTTTTGGAGTAACGGGAACGAACGGTGACTCGTTCATCCTAGGCACCGCCTTCTGGTCACTGACAGACAACACCAGCGAGGGAACCAACTGGGGCCTGATCTCTTTCAGTGACAACGCCTACGATGGCCGGTGCGCGGTGATCGAACAAGGCATGGACAAATACGGCTACCCCTGCGGCGGTGAGCTTGCCAATTATGGCGACTTCCTGGACAGTGTCACACAGATCCATTCCAGTATTAACTTCCAACTGTTTCAGGCGCTCGAGCAGTAGTCACTGACCCAGAACGGTGGGGTTACACCCTTGATTGCAAGCAGCGGCCGGCAGCAACCTCAAGAGTGAACGTGCCACGCGTTTCTTGTCAGAAGCCGCCAGCCCGTAAACGTCTGCGGTGCAATCTCGGGAACTCGCACCATTTCGGGAAGCGTGCTTCCGGGAGAGCCCGCTCCGAAAGACCGAGAGTGACACGACTGTTCACGACAATGTAAAATCGAACGTAATCCCCGCGAAAGGAACTCCTGTGGCAATTCAAGAAAATGTTGTGGTCGTAGGCGGTTGTGGCCACGTCGGGCTACCGCTGGGAATCGTGCTGGCAAGCCGTGGCTTGTCGGTCGCCCTGCTGGACATTGATGCGGCCAAAGTCGAGACCATTAACTCCGGCAAAATGCCTTTCCGCGAGGATGGCGCTGAACCCGTTCTCAAGCAAGTCCTGGGGAAAACTCTCCGGGCCACCACCGATGTAAACTGCCTTCGCTCCGCTGACATCGTCATTACCGTCGTCGGCACTCCCGTTGACCGCCATCTGAATCCCACGGTTCACGAGCTATACAGGAGTCTGGACAATGTTCTCCAGTACGTTCAGGACGGGATATTGCTGGTGCTAAGGAGCACGGTCAGCCCTGGAGTTACCAAGCTGGTGCACCAGCGAATTCGCTCGCTTGGCCGAGAAGTCGATTTGGCATTCTGTCCCGAGCGCATTGCCGAGGGCAATGCCATGGAAGAACTGGTCAAGCTGCCGCAGATCGTCTCCGGC
>Ga0074045_10005415_pt1 | contig 11155 bp, 8 predicted proteins | sample BogForMeECP23OM2_FD_94442 | JGI IMG/M metagenome (GOLD analysis project Ga0074045, IMG submission 94442) | Bog forest soil microbial communities from Calvert Island, British Columbia, Canada - Bog Forest MetaG ECP23OM2 | ecosystem: Environmental > Terrestrial > Soil > Wetlands ...
CCAGACGTATTTCGGTTACATGGGGGCGGGTTTGGCAGTCATTCCGTTGTCATATCTCTATTCCATCGGTCGATACAGATTACTCGATTTGGAACTGCGTGTACGGCGGAATATTCAATACTCGATCATCTCATGGGTATGGATATTGCTGCTGGCAGCTGCTGCGCTCGAAATCCTTCTCACGCTTCCTCAAACAAAAATGAATTTGCCAAACGTCCGGATCACCGGCACTTCTATTGAAATTCTCAGCACGCCGGTCATTCCCGGGCAACAGGAGCCCTTTGAGAAAGCAGTGCTGATGGCGATTGCCGCTGTGTTGACACTGTGTATAGGATTTGTCGGAAGAAAAGGGCAGGAGTTCATCGATACGTTGTACGACAGGGCACGGTACGATTACCGGCGTGCGGCAAATGATCTGGCAGAAGTGATGGGGACAAAACTCAGCATGGTTGAACTTGCCCGCGGAATTGTGGAGAAACTGAGCGAACTGATGAAATTGAAGCGCGCCGGCATTATTTTTTTCCGGGATGAACGAACTTGCTGCTGCACGGAAACGGAAGGGTTCGACGGAGGCGCATGGAAAAAGTTTTGCCTCCTCTCGGACAAACGGCTCGTCGAAGCGATCCAGAAGTTCAAGGGAGAATTCAGCGTCGATTATCTCCCGGCGGACATCAAAGAAAATTTTCGCCAACATGAATTTCAATACGTTATCCCTATCCGCTCGAAGGAGAAACTGATCGGCGCAATCTTTGTCGGCGAGAGATTATCCGAATCCACTTTTCGACAGGAAGACCTGCAGCTCCTCTCTTCAACAGGCAAGCAGGCGTCGGTCGCAATCGAGAACGCGTTCTTGTATGAAGAGCTTGCCGAGCAGGAGAGGATCAAGCACGAGCTTGACATCGCCCGCCGCATCCAGGAAGGTTTACTGCCGAAGAAAACGCCGGCGATGAAAGGGTTGGATATTGCCGGAGTATCGATCCCCGCGATGTCGGTCGGCGGAGATTATTTTGATTACATCCAACTCGGCCCGAAAAAAATTCTCGTTGTTGTAGCCGATGTTTCCGGCAAAGGGATGTCGGCTGCACTGTATATGTCGAAGATACAGGGAATGGTGCAGCTCGCAGCCCACATGTACAAAACGCCGAAAGAGATGCTCACCCACATCAATCGCCGCATCTTCGAAGGGATTGAACGGAAAGCGTTCATCACGATGATTCTCGCAGTGTTCGACCTGCAGAAGAAGGAAGTGCGCATTTGCCGCGCCGGACATAACAAAGCACTGATCGGCGTCAACGGCAAGTTGCAGTTTCTCGAAGCACACGGAATAGGGCTGGGGCTGGAACGGGGAAAAATTTTCGAGGAAGAACTTCAGGAAATCCGCAAGCCGCTGTCGAAAGACGGAATTTTTATTTTCTATACCGACGGGCTCACCGAGGCGATGGATGAGGGAAAGAACCAGTTCGGTGAGGAAACTGTCTACAAGGTCGTGCAATCGGGCCGGAACCTCAGCGCGGCGAATTTGCAGCACTCTATCCTCTCGTCCGTTCAGAAGTTTCGCGCGGGCGCCGAACCAAATGATGACCTGACGCTGGTGGTTGTGAAGGCATCCGCGTGAAGCAGGAGAGCGATCTAAAAAATATTTATTGATGTTCGATCCTGAGCGTAGCGAAGGATGTATGACACTGAAGTGCGGTGTATTTCCGATGCTGCTGTTGACATAGATTCTTCTCCCGCCAAAAAGCGGCGGGATCAGAATGACAATGATGGAACATAGTTCAATCAGAATGACGCGGCTGCTTTCCTTGCCATGTCACCCCGAGCAGGGCGAGGGGTCTGGATTGTGTGAGGGCATTGTGTAACGCAATCTTCGTTCTTTGACTCTCCCCCCGTTTTCCGGATTCTTCTCCCGCCAAAGAACGGCGGGATCAGAATGACATCACGGGAGATTTTTTGGATGGCACCCACATATTGTCTGTGAATGAAACCGATAAAAGTGCATATCAAGTTTTTCCTACCGACAACAGCATATCGCAAATTTCCCGTACGCATCCTCCGCCTCCTTTTTTCTTCGCGACGTAGTGAGCGATTTTTTTGTTCTGGTCGGTTGCATCCGCCGGAGCTGCCGCAAAGCCGACACGCTTCATTACTTCAAGGTCATTGACGTCGTCGCCGATAAACGCAACTTCTTCCCATGTCAGTGAATGGCGCTTCATCAACATTTCCATCGAACTCACCTTATCGCGTGCACCTTGAACAAGATCTGTGATCTTCAGCTTTGCAGCGCGCCGTTCCACAATCTTCGTGTCTTCGCTCGTGACGATCGCAAGCTTGTATCCCGCGTTTCGAAGGAGCACCAAGCCCATCCCGTCCCGCGTACTGAATTTTTTCAATTCATCCCCGAGTTCCGAATAGTACATTCCTGAGTCGGTCAGCACCCCGTCAACATCGGTCGCGAGCATCTTAATTTTTTTAAGGCGTAGGAGAAGCGATTTTTTCATAGCGAGCTCATCATTGTTTGATTCCCGTTATTCGACGATTGATTGAATGATATAGTCCTGAACATCCCCGCTCAAATACGGATGCATCGGTATACTGAAAATGGAACCCGCGATGCGCTCGCTCACCGGGAAATCTCCGCGATTGTATCCGAGATCGCGGAACGCCTCCTGCAGATGAAGCGGTTTCGGATAATATACCGCCGTCGGCACTCCGCGTGATTTTAATTTATCAAGCATCTCGTCGCGGCGTTGAACGAGCAACGAATACTGCGCCCATACGCTCACATAGTCTTTCGGTACAAAGGGAGTCGTGGCAGCGTGGCTGAGTTTTTCCGAGTAGCGGGCGGCAACGGTGTTGCGCAAAGTTATTTCTTCCTCAAAGATTTCCATTTTGGCAAGCAGCACTGCTGCCTGCATCGTATCCAGCCGTCCGTTGATGCCGATGCGAACGTTGTTGTATTTGTCGCTTCCTTGTCCGTGCACCCGGATCGAGCGGAGTTTTTGCGCCATCTCGTCATCGTTGCAGAAGACCGCACCGCCGTCTCCGTAACAGCCGAGCGGTTTAGCCGGGAAAAACGAAGTGGCGGCAACATTTCCCATACTGCCGGCCTTTCTTCCTTTGTATGTCGCGCCGAACGATTGCGCGGCATCCTGAAGGACAAAGAGGCCGTATTTTTTTGCCACTGCTTCGATCGGATCGTAATCCGCTGTCTGTCCGAAAATGTCGACCGGGATGATGCCCCTAGCCTTCTTTCCCGAATTACTTTTCAGGAACTTCTGAATTTCTTCTTCCAGTTTGATTGGATCAATATTGTACGTTCGCAGGTCAATGTCGACAAAAACGGCTGAAGCTCCAAGCAGGGCGACAACTTCCGCAGTCGCAATGAACGTGAATGGCGATGTAAACACTACATCGCCCGGCTTGATGCCGTATGCCATGAGCGGCATGAGGAGCGCATCGGTTCCGCTTCCGCAAACAACGCAATGCTTCACGCCGACATAATCCGCCAGTCGTTCTTCGAGCTCTGCGATTTCCGGTCCCATGATGTACACGCCGTGGTCCATCACTTTTTTGATTCGCTGCTCAAGCGAAGTGCGGATGCGCCCCTGCTGTGCTTTCAGGTCTATGAAATCGATTTTCTTAAATTCCGTAGCTGCCATAAAATGTTTTCCTCAAAAAAATCTTGTATTTTTGCAACCCCTTTCAAGCCTCCCTTGAAGGAGAGATGGCTTTTTTCCTCCCTTACCAGGGGAGGGTCGTCGGTACTAGTTCAATCCGGAAAGGAAATCCGCAATCGAATGTACCCGTTCGCTCCAGCTATTGAGTCTCGCCAATTCCTTCCTTTTTTTTATCATCTCCGCCGATGTCATTGTAAGAGCTTTCTCAACTCCGCTCAGGAACGTTTCATTCGTTGAAGCGTTGAGGACGATAAATTCTTCCTGATCCCTCGGTCCCACGGTCGAGACAACCGGCTTGCCTGCCGCCAAATACTCATAAAACTTTAAAGGAGCGGCATAATATGTTGAAACTTCTTCAAGCGTATAGGGTAATACGCAAACATCAAATTGATTGATGTATCGCGGCACCTCATCGGATGGTTTTGCACCGAGGAAGTACACGTTAGTCTTTTTCTTCAGCACTTCGACTTTATCATAATACCGCTTGTCGCTTTCTGTCACGGGACCGACAATGACGATCGACCAATCAGGGCGCTGTTCCGCAACATAGTCAAGCAGGTTAAGGTCGATGATATGGCGGACGACTCCCGAGTAGCCAATGACCGGTCTCGGTATTTTTTTCAGTTCTTCAGGAATCGGTCCGGAGAGGAGAACATTCTCGAACAACTGGTAGTCGACGCCGTGGTGAATTGTGGCTATTTTTTTTGCAAAGGGAGATTTTTCTTCCGTCAATTTTTCGGAGACAGTGATAACGGCATCCACTTTTTTCAACAGCCTCTGTTCCAATGCTGCTGTCTTTCGGCGGAGCGCTTCCTGCTTGTATAATTTATCAAACGCGTCGTTGCAGAAATAAACCGAAATCTTCTCATTCATGTGCCCGACGATCGAGTCTGCATTGTAGGCGAAGATGATGAGCAGGCTGTTCTGGAAACCGAGCTTCTTCATCGCCCTCTTCATGAAAACTCGCGCGACACCCCAGTTTATTCGGCTCAAAAATGAGCTGAACTCTCCGAACGGAAGAAAAGGGACAGCCGAGAGAAGAAAGAGATTTTTCGACGCTTCTCTCGGGCTGTGTAAGAATCGGAACAATTTTGAGAAATCGGGTTTCTTGACGAACTTCGAAATCGTATAAAACCCCTCGATAAAAAGGACGCGGCTTCCCTGTTTTGTTAATTCAACGGCAAGGTGGTGGCGGATGCGGCGGGGCCCGTCCCATTCCGAAAGCGTGACGATGACAATGTCCCTATTATTGAGGAAGTTTTGTGGCCCGCTCTTCATACGAGGCGCTCATAAATCATGAGTTGCTCTTGCATGCATCAATCAGTGCCCCGGAAATATATTCCACCTGGGCATCGGTAAGTTCAGGATAAAGAGGAAGGCTGAGAAGCTGCGATGCATACCGTTCGGCAACGGGAAAATCTCCCGCATGATGGCTTAAATAGCTGTACGCAGGCTGCAAATGCAGCGGTATGGGGTAATGGATGCCCGTTGCGATACCCTTTTCTTTCAGAATGTTCCGGACTTTCTCTCGAGCATCGATGCGGACGACGTAGAGGTGGTAAACGTGAGTCGAATTTTTTCGCACTGCTGGAGTTTTGATATTGCCGTGCCCTTGCAGCAGCTTGTCAAAATGCGAAGCATGGAATTGCCGCCGCTTGATCCACTCATCGAGATGGCGAAGTTTGACGTTCAGTATTGCTGCCTGCAGTGTATCGAGTCTGCTGTTGTAACCTTCAAGTTTGTGTTCGTACTTTTCGAGCCGGCCGTGATTGGCGAGCATGCGAACATGTTCAGCGAATTTCTCATCGTTCGTTGCGACAGCTCCAGCGTCGCCGTACGCTCCAAGATTCTTGCCAGGGTAAAAACTAAAGCACGTCGCCTTGCCGAAATTGCCTACTTTTACTCCGTTGTACAAAGCTCCATGCGCCTGTGCTGCATCTTCAATGATGATCAGGTTATGTTTTTCCGCAATCTGCTGAATAGCCGTCATGTCCGCCGGCTGCCCGTAGAGATGGATGGGAATTATTGCCTTCGTCTTCGGAGTAATTTTTTCTTCGATCTTTGCCGCATCGATTGTGTATGTTAGAGGATCGTTATCGACAAAGACTACCTTTGCACCGGACGCCGTAATAGCCTCCGACGTCGCGATAAAAATATTCACGGCGGTGATCACTTCATCCCCAGGTCCAATGCCGCAGGCGCGAAGCGCGAGATGAATCGCATCCGTTCCGTTGGCAACTCCGACGACGTAGCGCAGGCCGGAAAAATCTGCGAAAGCTTGCTCGAACGTTTTGATGGCGCTCCCGCCGATGAAATCAGTCTGGTTCAATACCGTCTGAATGGCGCCGTCAATTTCGTTTTTGATCGAAAGATACTGGCTCTTCAAATCAACAAGAGGAATATTCATTCTTTTTTCTTGTAAGGGAGTTTGGATATTGTATTGATAATTCTGGCGGGGTTCCCGGCGGCCACTTTGTTCGGGGGAACATCTTTTGTTACGACTGATCCCGCGCCGACTAGAGAGTTCTCGCCGATTGTAACGCCGGGAAGTAATGTTGCATTTGCACCAACCTTTGCATGCTTCTTAACGATCGCGCCGTGCAATTCTTCTTTTACGTTTGGCGAAAGGGGATAAAGTGCATTTGTAATAACGACATGAGGTCCCAGCCAGCATCCGTCTTCGAGAATAGACGTCTCCGGGACGAACGCATTGGTGTGGATTCGAACGTCCGAGCCGATAGCCACGTGGTGTTCGATGACCGACGATGTTCCGATGCTCACATTGTTCCCGATCTTGTTCTCTTCCCGGACCATGACATGATGACCGGTTTGGAAGTTGTCCCCAATACTGTTCCCTGCATAGATAACAGTATGAGATCGAATGACCGCATTGTCTCCGATTCTGGTCGGCAGTTCGCCGGATTTTTTGCCGCGGGGGGGAACGCCGATGATGACAAAGTCTTCGATCACGGCATTCCGGCCGATGGCCACATTCGGATGAATCGTGTGGTTCGCAATTTTACGTATTGCTTTGGGCACTTTGAGCGTAGATTTTTTCGATGATCTCAACGGTTTTCATTCCTTCAAATCCGCCGGTTGCGATCGGCGCGTTTTTCGAGAGGACGTCGATGACATTCGCGTACACTTTGTCATGATTGGACATCGAGCCCTGATAAAATCCATATTCATTCGCGGGGGCGGATTGTGGAACATCCTTTATCTCATAGCCGTCAATTGATTGGTGTTCCAGCACATTTAAATATTGTCCCCCAACTTTTATTGTTCCCTTCTCGCCGAAGAGGGTAATAGAGCCTTCCATGTTCTTCTTAAAGCTGTTGACAGTATAATTGATTGTTCCGATTGCCCCGTTCTGGAATCGAAGAAGCACAACGCCGGTGTCCTCGAATTGCACGGTTCCGGGATGTGCAAAGTTTTTTGTTATCGCCTGAACGCTTGCAACCTCTCCGACCATCCAATAGAGCAAATCAATAAAATGGCTGAACTGCGTATACAATGTACCGCCGTCTAATGCCTTTTTTCCCTTCCAATCGGATTCTTCGTAATAACGGTCGTTTCTGTTCCAAAAGCAGTTCAACTGCACGCTGTAGATCTTTCCGAGTTTGCCTTGATCGATTGCCTTCTTCATTTCGACAATCGGCGGATTAAAACGATTCTGTTTGACGATAAAAAGATTTTTTTTTGCTTTTTCAGCTGCGTCGATCATCCTGCGGCAATCGCTAACGGTAATTGCCATTGGTTTTTCGCACAACACATGCTTACCGGCGTTGAGCGCTTTGATGGTATGCTCCGCATGAAATGCGTTCGGGGTGCAAATTGAGACAACGTCGATGTTCTTTTCGACAGAAAGCAAATTCTCGATGCGGCCGTAGTTATGGCAGGCATATTTATCGCTCAGGCTCTTTGCTCTCTCAGGTTTTATATCACAAACGGCGCTCAACTGCGCCATCGAGCTGATGTGTTCTGCGTGCCGTTGGGCAATTCTCCCGCAGCCGATGATACCGAAAGTTATTTTCTGCATGGTAAATTCAAAATTAAAACACGATCAAGAGTGTAAGAAAACTGAAAAATTCGACTTAATTTATTCATTTTTCGGAGCAATAGCAAAGATGGAACCTGTTCATAAATTCGTTCTAATTCACGAGAAAATGAAGGGCGTCTTTAGAACACGGCGGCTTTACGACAATGTTTGCTCTCACAGACCGGAGGCAAAAATTGAGTAGTGTCTTAATTTAGAACAAAGTCCAAGGGATATTTTACGGAGAGCTGAAAATATCGCGCAAAGACGCTAAGCCGCAAGGGTAACATGTCCATTCTCTTTGCGGCTTAACGACTTTGTGTGAGCAAGCTTCGCACCTTTCCTAAATTAGGACGCTGCCCAAAATTGCTTTTAGAGGAAAATTTCTATATAGTTGCATACCAAAACCTGAAAGGGGCCTTCCGGTGAAAAGGGACTATTATTTCTTCTAAAATTATGTCTCATGGCTTCGTTTTGTGGTTGTTTTCGACGGTGCTTTGCCGGAAATGCAACGCTTGAAGCTCTATATTAACGGAGAGTCTTCGAATACTAACAACGAAAGGCACGTTTGGATATTGGGCATGTCAATTAGGCATAGCGCTCAGAGTGTAACAATCAGCTCAAGTCACTACGCGAACAGCGCTGAATCTCCAGAAAAATCTCTGTTATGAAAATGTCACACTACAATTTGCTCAGTGGGAAGCGCTACACTCTACTTAAATTTGATTCTAGCTTTTAATTAGGGAGGAATTTATGCGACGAACATTATTTATTGGATTATCTTTAGAGTTATTACTTGTTACCACAATTGCCAATTCTCAGATACCAACAAACGGGCTTGTCGCATGGTACCCTTTTAATGGTAATGCGAATGACTCAAGCGGTAACGGATACAATGGGACTGTTGTCGGAGCAACGTTAACAGCAGATCGGTTTGGCAAAGCCAATAGTGCATATAGTTTTAACTTAAACGGAACAAGTTCTGTAATCTACTTTGGAAATATTCTCGACAGTGTTTTCACGGCGCCAATTGCAACGTTTAGCGTTGCGGGATGGGCAAACACGCAATCGTATAAGACCCTTCAGCAAGATGGTGGATATATGTTAGGGAAGAATGGTGGAGGGGCAGGGCCGTATCAATGGGGCATTGGCCACTATCAGGGTCTTGTGCTTGCTTCATTTTTTTCCGACACAGCCGGTTTAACGAACTACATTGGAATTGTCAGTCCCATGACGACCAACCAATGGTTCCACTTCGTGTATGTATTCGACGGCACCCAACCAGAGCTACAGCGTCTTAAACTCTATATTAACGGCCAGTCGTCAAGCGACTCCTTGTTATGGCATGTTGGAACCATCGGCACGACTACTGTAGCCACCCAACAACAATTTACCATGGGAGCATCGTATTCAGCTGGCAATCCTTCGTTCCTCTCCAACTTCTATGATGGAACTCTTGATGACATCCGCATTTACAACCGTGCATTGAGTGCTGTCGAGGTTACTGCGCTTTATAACGAGGGTCAAAATCCTGTGCATGCAACAAACCTTCCAAATATCTTTGAACCGAATGCAGGCATCACTCCTTTAACGTCGTTGAGTTTTTCGAGTACTGGGAGTTTTTCCACTAACGGAGCAATAGATTCCGTATTCTGGTTCGTCAATAGCAGCCTTGTTAGCAAACAGCAACAGTTAGCATATGATTTTGCTCAAGGGACTAATCAAGTCGAGCTTGTCGTGCAGGATAGTGTGGGCGCGAGAGATTCGAGTTGTGCAACCGTGAACATATCGATGTTCAAAGATTTTCTCAACGGTCCGGTGTACGCAGGTCCGAGTCAATTGGGAAACGGTGTGTTATACGTAATAGGAACAGGGGATGCGGTGTACAGATTGGATTCAGCAGGAAATGTTTTGTATACGCTTCGGGTAGGCGGTAACGTCGCTTCTTCGAGTTCTATAGCATACGACACAACCGTTTATATCGGATCTTCAGACGACAACCTTTATGCATTTTCAAAGAACGGCAATGAAGTTTGGCCGACATTGGCCACGGGAGGAGCACTTAGTGCAACACCGGTGGTAGACTCAATATCGAATCAAGTATACATAGGCGTTTCAAATAAGAATTTTGTTGCTGTGAACAAATCGACTGGCGCGGTTTCATGGAATTATTTTGTCGACGCACCGATCGCGACGTCTGCTGCAATTACACCGGACAGGAAACTCGTTTTTGCGACTGTGAAAGGAACCGTCTATGGCTTCGATCTTGCCAATCCAGGGAATTCCCCGGCACCTGCGTGGGAGATACCGCTGTACGATTCCATTTATTCTTCACCCGCTGTGGACAATGAAGGCTTTACTTATTTTTGTACGATGAAGGGGAAAATCTATAAAATCTCAATGCTTCCATCGCAGCAGGCAGCCATCGTGTGGCAAGCACAGACCGGGGGAGCGATCACCGGATCACCGGTCATTGACGGCAATGGCGTACTGTACGTCGGATGCAGCGATTCAAAATTATACGCTGTTGACGCTCAAAGCGGGAACATAAAATGGACATACCAGAGTGGTTCACCCATCTTCTCAACCCCTGCTGTGTCCGATGTAGGATTAATCTATTTCGGCAACCATGGCGGGAAAGTTGTTGCGCTTGATTCCGGTTCGGTTGTGCATTGGTATTATCAGGATAGCGCGAGCGTCGATGCACCGCTTCTTTACGAACGGGGAACGTTGTACGTCGGCACAGTGGGAGGAAGGTTTCTTGCTTTCTATGATGGTGCAGATTCGAGCATCTATGCTCCCGGTTCACAAAAGGCTCATCTTGCAAAATCAACCGCTGCGATGAGCTCTCCTGTTTGGGGAACATTCCACGGGAATAACCAGAGGACGGGAGTTTCCGTTGAAAAGTTCGTAACGAAAGTCATCGGGAGTACGAATCTATTGCCGAACGAGTATAACCTCATGCAAAACTACCCGAACCCGTTCAATCCAACGACGACAATAAATTACAGTCTGCAAATGAGCAGCGTAACGACATTGAAGGTTTACGATGTCCTCGGCAGAGAAGTGAAAACACTGGTCAACGAACGCCAGACCGCAGGTCTCCACTCGGTGACTTTTAATGCTGAGAATTTTCCGAGCGGCGTCTATTTTTACAAACTCTCTGCAGGAAAATTTGTTGAAACGAGAAAATTGGTGTTGATCAAATAGGGAGGATGTCTCGAAACGCTGACGACGTTATTACGAATCGCAGCGCAAAGGATGTTGTCTCAATACGAAAGCCACGATACTTATCGTGGCTTTCGTTTATTGGAAGGGGGCCAGCACTTGATGATGTTTTTATTATTTCTCCCCCTTTATTACCATCCAGAACCCGCACCAGGGGGCAAGAAGTTTTTGATTTACCGCATTGACGAGTTTGGGAAATCTCCGGCGGTACGAG
>Ga0074045_10005416_pt1 | contig 11154 bp, 4 predicted proteins | sample BogForMeECP23OM2_FD_94442 | JGI IMG/M metagenome (GOLD analysis project Ga0074045, IMG submission 94442) | Bog forest soil microbial communities from Calvert Island, British Columbia, Canada - Bog Forest MetaG ECP23OM2 | ecosystem: Environmental > Terrestrial > Soil > Wetlands ...
CCAAGGTTGAAGCAATCCTGGCGAGGCCAGAATGCAATTGGATAACGAAGCAGCTTGAACAGAAGGCGCAGAGTCACGCAATAGGCTTTGTCGTCCCCGAACATCTTGCGGAGGTTCGCAATCGGAAGCTTGACCTGATTGCGAAGACGGAAGCTGCGGTTAAGGATAGGTTGACGAAGGAAATCAACTACTGGGATCACAGGGCGGCGGACCTGAAGGCCCAAGAGCAAGCTGGAAAAATGAACGCGCGCTTAAATTCAGACGAGGCGAGGAAGCGTGCCGACTCCTTGGAATTTCGGCTTCAGAAGCGGATGGAAGAACTAAGACTCGAACGCCAGATCTCCGCGCTTCCACCTGTCGTTCTGGGCGGATTCTTGGTCGTTCCGATAGGACTCCTTGCCGCCATGACTGGCAAGCCAATTTCTGCTCTCAGGGCCTCCGCTGATAATCAAGCAGTTGCTGCGAGAGCTCGCGCCATAGTCATGGAAATTGAACGTACCCTGGGATTTGATCCCAAGGACCGCGAGTTGGAGAAGCTGGGCTACGACATTGAGAGTCGAGTGCGCGAGGAAGGAAGACTGCGTTTCTTGGAGGTCAAGGGGCGAGCGGCAGGGGCAGATACCGTTACTGTCACAAAGAATGAGATTCTTTACTCGCTCAACAAGCCTGAAGACTTCATTCTGGCGATTGTCGAATTCCATTCTGATGGCTCTCATCGAGTCCACTACATACGCAAGCCATTTCAACGTGAGCCAGATTTTGCGGTGACGAGCATTAACTACGACATGAAGGAATTGATAGCCCGCGCGGAAGCGCCGCGATGAAACCAATATTCACCATCCACGAAGGGGAGTTCCTGGTTGGCGATCACATCAACCGTAAGTTCGGGCGTAAATACAATGTGTGGGTTCCCACCAAAGACAGTGGCGTGGACCTTCTCGTCACTCGCAAGGCTGGCGGGGGCAAACCTGTAGGATTGCAGGTAAAGTTCTCACGAAGTTTCGACACACCAGGCGAATTGACACGGCACGTTCTCGCCACCAGCTGGTACACGCTCGATCCGAAAAAGATTCGCCAAAGCCAGGCAGACTTGTGGGTTTTCGTATTCATGACTTTGAGGCATGAGAAATATTTTGTCCTGATCCCTACGTCGGAGTTACGAAAGCGAATACCCCAAGGGTGTGGATCAAAATGGAACCTATATCTCTGGGCGTACTCCGATGGCTCGTGTTACCAGGTCCGTGACCTCAACTTAGAGGCGAGGCTAAATGCCGCGCATCGCGGCGTTGAGGACCGGCATCGAGATTTTTCAAAGTGGTTCGAAAACTGGAAGCTATTGGAAAACTTCAGTCGTTGAGAAGTCGAGGTCTAAGAAGTGATTCGTGAGAGAAGATTGATCCGCGATTCCGTAAAACACCTGGTCAGAGCTGCTGAAGCATCAGTTGACGACTTAAAGAGTGGCTTGGTCGAACAGGAACCTCACTTGACGGATAGGATGTTGGGTCGGATGGCCCAGGCTATGGAGGGTTACAAGACAAAAGGTGTGACCTGGACCGCTAAGACGCTCACTGATCACGGGCCCGATACGCAGGAGAAGGTATACGGGGCAGATTTTGTCGGTGTGTTAGAAATTGATGTGCCAGGCTACAAGGTGAAGAAGGGATTTTTGGCCCAGGCCAAATTGGTCAATTCAGCTTCGGGAATCATGCGACGTAGTGAATTCAATCGGATGATCGGGCAATGCGAGCAGATGCTAAATTTATCCCCTTCTTCCTACGTGTTCTACCAGTCTCCAAATGGGATTCGCGTGATCCCGGCTGTTGCTGTCCTGGCTGCAAGCCGTCCGGAAGTCGCATTTAACACCGAGGGGTTCTATTCGCGCGCGCTCAGCGCGTTCTATGAAGAACATTTTGAGTGTTTCATCGGCGATCGTCGAATCTCCGAGCCAAGCGAGAAAACTCTGAAAGAACTTCACGCCAGGTATTTGTTATTCCTAGCCGCCAGAATGGAACTAAGAGGATGACACTAGTTCGGAAGAAGCTGATTGAAGTGGCTCTACCCCTGGAGGCGATAAACTTCGCTTCCGCCCGAGAAAAGTCAATCCGTCACGGTCACCCCAGTACCCTGCATTTATGGTGGGCTAGGCGACCGCTGGCTTCGGCGCGGGCAGTCATTTTTGCTCAAATGGTTGATGATCCTTCCAGCCACCCAGAGACGTTTCCCACCGAACAAGACCAGGAAAAGGAACGACAGCGCCTATTCGGGATAATTGAAGAGCTCGTGAAATGGGACAACACAACGAACGAGGACGTGCTTGGTAAAGCACGCGAGGAAATTTGGAAGAGCTGGCGTACATGCTGTGCTGACAACAGCGATCATCCCACTGCAGAGATTCTATTCAATGCAAAGAAACTCCCGACTTTCCACGACCCATTTGCTGGTGGAGGAACTCTTCCGCTCGAGGCTCAGCGCCTAGGGCTTGAATCATATGCCAGCGACTTAAATCCCGTGGCCGTACTGATCAACAAGGCAATGATCGAAATTCCGCCAAAATTCGCCGGATTTCCACCAGTAAACCCCAAATCAGCGGGGGAAAGAAACTTACTAAAGAAAGTATGCCGTGGCGCTCAGGGTCTAGCCGAAGATGTGCGCTTCTATGGTCAAAGGATGCGTGACGAGGCTGAAAAGCGCATCGGATACCTCTATCCAAAAATCGAGATCACTGCAGCGATGGCCTCGGAGCGTAAGGACTTGAAATCTATGGTCGGGGGCAAGTTCACGGTGATTGCCTGGCTTTGGGCACGCACTGTTAAGAGTCCCAACCCGGCGTTCTCCCACGCAGACGTGCCGCTGACTTCCACCTTCATGCTCTCGACCAAGCCTGGGAAGGAAGCATACATAGAAACAGTCGTTGAAGGCGATAAATACCAGATTGGGATAAAAGTAGGTAAGCCGAAGGATGCCGAGACGGTTGCAAGTGGAACGAAACTTGCCCGAGCGAACTTCCGCTGCCTGCTTTCAGGTGCGCCGATCCCCGGCGATTACATCAAGGCCCAAGGGCAGGCTGGACGGATGGGGGCCCGCATGATGGCTATGGTCATTGAAGGAGACAAAGGGCGGCTCTATTTACCACCAACAGCTGCAATGGAATCGACCGCAGGGGAAGCCCACGTAACCTGGAAGCCCGACGTCGAAATCTCGGGAAGCACACAGTATATCGGTGTTAAGCCATACGGCTTGACTACGTTCTCTGATCTCTTCACACAACGGCAACTTGTAGCGCTGGCGACTTTTTCAGATTTGGCGCACGAGGCACACAAACGTGTCCGTGAGGATGCGCTGTCCGCAGGAATGCCTGACGACGGCGACGGGCTCGAAGCGAAAGGCACAGGTGCTACAGCCTACGCAGACGCTATAGTGCTCTACCTTTCGTTCTGCGTTGACAAAGGAACTCTAACCAACACTACTCAGGCGACATGGCAGGGCGATCCTGATCGTTTGACTCAAGCATTTGGACGGCAGGCTTTGCCAATGACATGGGACTACGCAGAGGCGAATCCTCTATCTGATGCGGGCGGAGGTTTGGCAATAACAGCAATGGCAGTAGCAAAAGTGCTTGACCGCCTGCCCGATAGTGGAACCAGTGGTCACGCTATGCAAGTTGATGCAACAGCGAATGTATCTTTCCCCACAACGGACGCTCGGGATGCGCGTGCAAGTGTAATCTCCACAGACCCACCATACTTTGACAACGTTCCATATGCGGATCTCTCAGATTATTTTTATGTCTGGCTACGGCGCTCGTTGAAATTAGTGTTTCCTGAACTTTTTGCCACGCTCGCTGCGCCAAAGGCTACAGAGCTTGTGGCTTTCGCATATCGTCACAAGGACAAAGATGCAGCAGCAGTGTTTTTTATGGATGGTATGACGCAGGCCATGCGTCGGATCGCCGCCCAGGCACATCCCGCGTTTCCTGTCGCCATCTACTATGCATTCAGGCAATCGGAAACGGAGGTGAGCGGTACTGCTTCAACTGGTTGGGAAACCTTCCTTGATGCGGTGATCAGCGCAGGCTTTGCAATCGATGGTACCTGGCCGATGCGAACCGAGTATACGGGTAACCTCAAAACAAATCGCAGCGCACTTGCCTCGAGTATTATCCTCGTTTGTCGGCCACGGCCGGCGGCGGCCACTACGACCACCAGAAGAGATTTTATGGCAGCACTTAAGACTGAGCTGCCTGAGGCAGTACGAAACCTTCAACACAGCAACATTGCGCCAGTCGACATGGCACAGGCGGCCATCGGACCTGGAATGGCAGTGTATACCCGGTACTCGAAGGTACTCGACGCCGAGGGGAAGATCGTACCCGTGCGCGAGGCTCTTTCCCTTATCAATCAGGCACTCGATTTGGCTCTCACTGAGCAGGAGGCCGACTTCGACGCTGCCACGCGTTGGGCTCTAGCATGGTTCGAACAAACGGGTTTCGCTGAAGGAGAGTATGGAGTTGCCGAGATGCTCTCCAAAGCCAAGAACACCAGCATAGGTGGGATGGTTGAGGCTGGCATACTCGTCTCGAAGGGCAGCAAGGTTCGGCTATCCAGCCCTGACGAGCTGCCAGACCATTGGGAACCCAGTCGAAATTCTCGGATTAATGTATGGGAAACAGTGCACTACTTGATCCGTGTGCTTGGTAAGGGCGGTGAAAGAGCAGCAGCAGATTTGGTTGCGAATCTCGGCGTCAAGTCCGAGGTCATTCGTGAGCTGGCATACCGGCTCTACATGGTCTGCGAGCGCAAGAAACGCGCGCAAGAGGCACTGTCATACAACGGCCTCGTCCAGAGCTGGCCCGAAATCGTTCGCCTGTCGCGTGAAGGTGGGACACCGCGAAAAATACAGTCTGGACTCTTTCAAGAGAGCGAGGAATAAAACATGGCGATTACAAACCACGAGCGAGTTGGCAAGGCCATGGAACTACTCAAGGGTGGACTCGCGCCGTTTATAGAGCGCGAGTTCACGAATACCTTCCAAGCGCGGGCGCAAGAACAAGCGCGGGCAATCTTGGGAGATGACCGCATCAACAGTGCCAAACCAATGGCAACTTGGGATGCGGCGGCGCTCCTGAAGGTGATGTGGGATTCGTGGAACGACGTATTCCGCAAGACATTGGGCCACGCGGAGCGCAGCTTGGTAAGCGAACTTCGCGATCACCGCAATAAATGGGCTCATCAAGAGCCGTTCTCAAGCGACGACGCATACCGTGCGCTGGACTCGGCGGGACGGCTACTCTCCGCCGTCTCGGCTCCAGAAGCCGACGAAATCGAAAAAATGAAGATGGAACTTCTTCGAGTACGATTCGACGAACAGGCACGATCCGAGAAACGCAAAACAGTAGGAAGCGCTATCGAGGGTCAACCAACTGGCAACTTGAAACCGTGGCGAGAGGTCGTCAATCCACACAAGGATGTTGCAAGCGGACGCTATCAACAGGCTGAGTTTGCCGCTGACCTTTGGCAAGTCTATATCGGTGAAGGATCGGATGAATACAAGAAGCCTGCGGAGTTCTTTCGTCGCACCCACCTCACGGAAAGCCTTAAGCGATTACTGACGGGAGCCGTTCAGCGACTCGCTAACAATGGCGGAGATCCAGTCGTACAACTCCAAACAAACTTTGGTGGCGGCAAGACGCACTCCATGCTTGCCCTCTTTCATCTCTTCGGCGGTACGCCGCATGGCGATTTGGTTGGGATTGACGCGATTATGAAGGATGCTGAAGTCGCAAAACTCCCAACAGTTAGACGCGTGGTTCTGGTCGGAAACAAGATTTCGCCGGGAAATCCAGTTACAAAATCTGACGGGACCGTAGTTCGAACTCTCTGGGGCGAGCTGGCGTGGCAGCTTGGTTTCGCTGCGGGTGGAATTAAGGAAGCGAAAAAGGCATTCAAGAAGATCGCTGCGGACGATGAGAAAGCAACTAGCCCCGGCGATGTTCTGCGCGAACTTATGAATGAGTATGGCCCTTGCATGATTCTGATTGATGAGTGGGTTGCATACGCGCGCCAACTGCACGATCAGAGCGATTTGCCGGGCGGTAGTTTTGAAACTCATTTCACGTTCGCCCAGGTTTTGACGGAATCGGCCAAGCTGGCAAAGCAATGCCTGCTGGTCATAAGCCTCCCGGCATCAGATACGACAGGATCTCCTCATACTGTTGCAGAAGATGTAGAGGTTGGTGGCGAACGCGGACGCGCTGCGCTGGATCGGCTCCGCAACGCCATCGGGCGTGTCGAAACTTCTTGGAGGCCGGCAAGCGCAGAGGAAGGTTTTGAAATCGTAAGGCGGCGGCTATTTGAACCAATCATTGATCAGTCCCAATTCGTGGCTCGGGACAATGTGGCTCGGACGTTTTATGATTTCTATCGGACACAGCAGCAGGAGTTTCCGCCTGAGTGCCGGGATTCGGATTACGAGAAGCGGCTAAGAGCTGCTTATCCAATCCATCCAGAAGTCTTTGATCGGCTCTATGGTGATTGGTCCACACTGGTGAAGTTCCAACGAACCCGAGGCGTATTGCGTTTGATGGCTGCCGTAATTCACAGCCTTTGGGAAAAAGGCGACAAGAATCCAGTCATTCTTCCGGGGTTCATTCCCATTGAAGATACTCGCGTTCAATTCGAGCTCACGCGTTATCTATCGGACAACTGGGTGCCAGTGATTGAAAAGGACGTGGATGGTCCGAGTGCGTTGCCGTTCAGGCTTGATGCTGAGGTTCCAAACCTCGGAAAATTCTCTGCGTGCCGCCGTGTTGCCCGGACGATTTATCTTGGATCGGCTCCAACTGCGACCGCCGCGAATCGCGGAATCGAAGATCGCCGGATTAAGTTGGGATGTGTTATGCCCGGCGAAGCCCCTCCCGTATTTGGAGACGCTTTGCGAAGACTCGCCGCGGCTTCCACATATCTCTATCAGGACGGCGGTCGGTATTGGTATTCAACCCAGCCCACAGTTACGAAGATCGCCGATGATCGAGCTGAGCAACTGCAGCGAAACCCGGATGCGGTTACGAAAGAAGTAGATAAGCGATTGCGAGTGGATCTGCGGAGAACTGGGGACTTCCTGCGTGTCCACCCATTGCCGCAATCAGGGCAAGATGTTCCCGATGACATGGATGCCCGACTCGTTGTGCTCGACATCGATCACCCTTACAGTAAAGACCCAAACAGTCCCGCACTTGAAATGGCGAAGAGCATCTTCGAGTCTCGCGGTAATACGCCTCGGCTATTTAGAAACACTTTGGTGTTCCTGGCAGTTGATCAGGCACGCTTGCAAGACCTTGATGAAGCGGTGCGACGTTATCTCGCGTGGGAATCTATCCTGAACGAGCAACTCACACTGAACTTGTCTCCAAGCCAGGTCAAACAAGCCGAAACGCAGAAGACCGGCGCGGATAGTGCGATCACGGCTCGCTTGCCGGAAGCGTATCAATGGCTGTTAGTACCGGCGCAAGCCACTCCGCAAGCAGCGATAGAGTGGCAAGCCGTCCGGTTATCGGGACAAGACCCTCTTGCTGTTCGCGCAAGTAAGAAACTCAAGAATGACGATTCGTTGGTGCCAACTCTTGCTGGCACATCTTTGAAAACGTACCTTGACCGGATACCTCTATGGCGCGGCAATCATGTTTCCGTCAAACAATTGGGGGAGGACTTTGCGCGATATCTGTATTTGCCTCGACTGACGGAAACTAGGGCTCTCGTGGACGCCATACGAGACGGCCTCGGACTTCTTACCTGGTCCAGAGATACCTTTGCGTATGCCGATAGCTTCGATGAAGTTTCCGGCCGATTCCGTGGATTGCGTTGTGGACAGGTGATCAGCATTTCGGACGCGAGCCTTACCGGCGTCCTTGTGAAGCCGGATGTGGCCCAGACCCAGCACGATGCAGATACTCAGAAGGCAAGGACACCTACGGGCTCAACCAGCAGTGGAGCACCGGGAACGGGACAACCCCCGCTTGCCACTACGCCGGGCGAAAAGGAAACCCCTTCAACCCAACCACCGATCAAATCGCCTACGGCGAAACGATTCCATGGGAGTGTCACGCTTGACCCTGCAAGAGTTGGCCGCGATGCTTCGCGAATCGCGGACGAGGTGATAGCCCACCTGGGGGGATTGGTCGGTTCGACTGTTACGGTGACATTAGAAATCGCGGCAACCATTCCTTCGGGCACGCCAGAGAATGTCGTACGGATCGTGACAGAGAACAGCCGTACGCTGAAGTTCGACTCACACGGTTTTGAACTAGATTGAGAAATCCGCGTATGCCTAGTGACCCCCCATGTTCAACATCCGAAATAGACGAGATTGCTGCAGGTTAAACACAATCTATGATCCTCTCCTGCCCATTCGTACTCGCCACTGACGAGGTGGTGAAGGGCAACCCAATTCGACAGATCGGAGCGCCCGGGCGCCGGCTAGAAGGTGCACTGGCGACGTTCACTCGAGGTCGACTCGAGGGATTTCTCTTTCAACCCATCGATGGTAGCGAAATCCTCATCGTACCGCCCGGAACCAAGCGACTGCCAGACGGGCACTTGCAGATGCTCCGAGCAACTGTTGCAGTAGGAGAAGAAACGCAAAATCTCCCAGACGCAGTATGGCTGAGACATCCCCAGCTGAAAGTTCGAGATGGCGCTCAGCATTACGACCTGGAAATTCGCCAGATTCTCCAGTCTTGGGAAGGCGCTTTCCACTACGCCCACGAGGATCCGCAACGCGGGATCACGGGACTGAGAAACCCTCAGATCGGAGCCGTCCACGCAGTTCACGCACACTGGTCAACGGCAGATACCACGGCGACGATAGTGATGCCAACCGGTACGGGTAAAACCGAGACAATGTTATCGATCCTTGTCTCCGAAGGGTGTCCCAAGCTGCTCGTTGTCGTGCCAACGGATGCTTTGCGTGCCCAGTTGGCCGAAAAGTTCCTAACACTAGGTATCCTCAAGTCACCGAACTGCTCAATCTTGGATACCGGTGCAAGATATCCGATTGTCTCCACGCTTCAACACATTCCTCTTACTGTTGACGAAGTCGATGCACTTTTCGGGAGATCACAAGTTATCGTTACGACGAGCAGTATTGCGGGCCAGTGCAAGCGCGGTGTCCAGGACCGCATGGCCCACCACTGTCCATACCTATTTATCGATGAGGCGCACCACGCCGAGGCGCCGACATGGAGTGTGTTCAAAGAGCGCTTCAAGGAGCGCAAAGTTTTACAGTTTACTGCCACCCCCTTCCGAGAAGATGGCAAACCGCTCGATGGAGAGATTATATTCAAATATCCACTCAAGAAGGCACAGCAGGAGGGTTACTTTAAACCGATCCGCTTTGAGTCAATAGTGGCTTTCACGCGTAAGAAATCGGATCAAGCGATCGCGACCAAGGCGATCGAACGGCTGCGAGCAGACGCCGACAAGGGACACATCCTTATGGCTCGTGCCGAAAATGTTGCCAGGGCTAGCGAGGTATTTGAGCTATACCGGCCATTTCAGGAGTTTAATCCCGTACAACTCCACACCGGAATTAAATCGCTCCGACAACGCGAAGAAATTCGGCGCCGAATAGTCAATGGAGAAGTGCGAATTGTGGTGTGTGTTGACATGCTCGGCGAAGGGTTTGACCTTCCAGAATTGAAGATCGCAGCGTTTCACGACATACGCAAAACGCTTGCCGTGACGCTACAACTCGCTGGCCGATTTACAAGAGCGCGCCCCGACTTAGGAGACGCGACATTCATTGCCAACACGGGTGATGTAAATGTCCAAGATGAGTTGCGAAAGCTGTACACACGCGATCCAGATTGGAACGTCCTACTACCCCAATTAAGCGATCGAATGATAGGTGAGCAAGTTTCGCTCCAGGTGTTTCTCAGGGGATTTTCGGAGTTTACGAAAGAGATTCCCTTGAAAACTGTCCGGCCGGCCACGAGCACGGTCGTCTATAAGACCACATGCAATGACTGGAGACCTGAGAATTTTAGGGCTGGCATCCACGCGCTCGACACTTGCGAGCAGGTGCACGACACGCTCAATCAGTCGGAGCACACATTAGTGATTGTTACGGCTCGCCGGGTGCAGCTGGCTTGGACCGATGTTGAGAGTCTCTTTAGTTGGGAATGGGAACTATATGTCCTGATCTGGTCACCTGATCAGAATTTGCTTTTCATAAACAGTTCCACCAATGCCGGCGAATACAGAGCGCTCGCGCAAGCCGTCGCGGGCGCGACCGCTACGCTTATCCAGGGAAATGAAGTATTCCGCTCCTTTGCGGGAGTAAATCGCCTTCGTCTTCAGAACGTTGGATTGACGGAGCAGTTGGGACGAAATGTTAGGTATACCGGCCGAATGGGTGCTGATGTCGAGCCGGTCTTGACCGAGGCACAACGGCGCCATACGAGAAAGTCTGTTTTATCTGGGAGTGGCTTCGAAGACGGTGAGAAGGCTTCAGTGGGCGCCTCTCGCAAAGGGCGTATCTGGTCGCACCGGAGAGAACGGGTCGATCAGCTGTCCATTTGGTGCAAGAAGATTGGCACGAAACTTCTTGATACAACAATTGATCCGGATGAGGTGCTTAAGGGAACCCTCGAGGCAAAAGCGATTTTGAATCGTCCTGCGAAAATGCCGATAAGCGTTGACTGGCCAGAAGAAATGTACACAACCCAAGAAATGATCTGGTCGATTCTAATTGGCGAACATGAATACCATTTGGACGAACTCGGCTTAGAGATGGTATCTCCCAATCTCACCGGTGCGCTTACGTTTGCCATAGTCTCCGACGCTGAACGAGTTGAACTCGAGCTTGCACTTTTTGAAGAAGAAGAAATCCTGAACTATCGCTTTCTACTTCGTGGCGATACAACTGTTCAAGTACGCCGAGGCGAGCGTGCCGGGGCAGAGAACATTATCAGTTTCTTCTACAACAATCCGCCAGTTGTGTGGTTCGCGGATGGGTCCTCATTAGAAGGCAATCAACACGTAGAGTTAAAGAGTACCCACCCTCCTTATGCCGCTGAAAAGATTCAGCCATGGGACTGGACGGGCGTCGACTTCCGAAAAGAGTCACAAGGGCCCGGCAAAATACCCGATTCAATCCAAG
>Ga0074045_10005417_pt1 | contig 11153 bp, 12 predicted proteins | sample BogForMeECP23OM2_FD_94442 | JGI IMG/M metagenome (GOLD analysis project Ga0074045, IMG submission 94442) | Bog forest soil microbial communities from Calvert Island, British Columbia, Canada - Bog Forest MetaG ECP23OM2 | ecosystem: Environmental > Terrestrial > Soil > Wetlands ...
ACTTTTTCGGAATGCGTCGCCGTGTCCAAGACCAACGATCCAACCGGCGCATATTATGTGTACGGTTATTCCTTTGGCGCGAATCTGAACGACTATGACAAGCTGAGCGTTTGGCCCACCGCCAGCAACAGCGCCTACTTGGCTACCTACAATATCTTTGGTCCATCAAGTTTCCTCGGTGCCGACCTCTGCGGTCTCGACCGCACCAAGATGCTGGCTGGCAACCCGTCGGCAGCCCAGCTTTGCAAGCTGACTCCCAATTCCGAAGGCAGCTATCTGCCCTCCGATAACGATGGCCCCACTCCTCCCACCGATGGCACGCCCGGACTGTTCATCACCTGGCAGAACAACAATCCCGGCCAGTTGTACCTCCGCCAGCTCACTCTGGACTTTGCGACGGCCACGGCCACTCTTTCTTCCCCGGTGACCATCAACGTGGCGAACGACAACCTCGCCTGCGGTACCGGTGGCAATTGCGTTCCACAGCTGGGAACCACCCAAACCCTGGACACGCTCGGCGACCGATTGATGTACCGCTTTGCCATCCGGCACTTCGCCGATCATGATCGGGCGGTGGTAAACCACGCTGTCGCTAACGGCAGCCAGGTTGCGGTCCGCTGGTATGAGATTTATGACCCAGCCGGCAGCGTCACGCTCGATCAGCAGGGAACTTTTGCCCCGGATGCAACCTATCGCTGGATGGCAAGCATGGCCGAGGATCAGACTGCCAATATCGGGCTTGGATACAGCGCATCCAGCAGCACCATCCATCCCGGCATTCGCTTCACCGGCCGTGTGCCCAGCGATCCTTTAGGCACCATGGAGACCGAAGCCAGCATCGTCGTAGGCACTGGATCACAGACCCCCTCCCCGAGTGCTGGAAACCGTTGGGGCGACTACACCGCCATGGTCGTTGACCCCGCCGACGACTGCACCTTCTGGTACGTGGACCAGTACGAGAAGGCCAATGGCGTCTTCAACTGGAGCACGAACATCGGCTCTTTCGCATTCACCACTTGTTCGGGTACTCCGGACTTCAGTCTGACCGCTTCGCCGAACTCTGTAGCCATTACCCAAGGGAGTCAAGGGACGAGCACAATCACAGTCGTTCCCGTGGACGGTTTTACCGGCAGCGTGACCTTGAGCGACACCGGTCTGCCCACCGGAGTGACGGGGACGTTCACACCGAATCCGACAACCTCAAACAGCACCTTGACCTTCGCAGCTAGCGCCACTGCTGCCACCGGGACGAACACGGTGACCATCACGGGCACGTCGGGCAGCCTGACTCATCAAACCACCGTGAGCCTGACCGTGAACGCTAGCACCAGCCCGGTCGTCACCCTGACGCCGACCGCACTTACCTGGGGCGGCGTCGTACTCGGCACGACCTCTTCTGGGAAGACTGTCACTGTCAAGAACACCGGCACCGCGACGCTGAACATCAGCAACATCGCGATCAGCGGTGATTTTGCTCAGGTGACGTCACCGACCCCCTGCGGCAGCACGCTGGCCGTAGGAAAAAGTTGCAAAATCAAGGTTACCTTTACTCCCACCCAGCTCGGCGCGCGCAGCGAAAACATTACGATTACGGACGACGCTCCGAACAGTCCACAGATGGTGCCCCTGTCGGGAACAGGCGTTCCTCCGGCAACGTTGACGCCCGCCGCCGCAACCTACGCGGCGCAGAAAGTCGGGACGACCAGTGCAGCGAAGGTGTTTACTCTTGCCAACAAACAGAGCGTTGCGCTTGACAATATCGTGATCTCGCCGAGCGGGGACTTCAGTGTCTCCACGATGACGACGACCTGCACGACAAGCCTGGCCGCCAAGTCCACGTGCAAGATCAGCGTGGTGTTCACGCCGACAGCCACGGGGACGACGACGGGTTCGTTGAGCGTAAGCGATAGCGCCAGCAACAGCCCACAGACTTCAACCCTGACCGGCACCGGGAAGTGAGAAATCTGCTGCTGTGAATCCAGCCCCGCAGAGATGCGGGGCTTTTTCTTGCCGCACCGCCTTCCGATCAGGAAGACGAGCGTCCCAAGGCTCCGTTCCCGCCCGGCGGCGGCAATTCGTGTAAGATTCTAGTGGCGAGTACAGTGCATCGCTTCTGCGCGGGTCGATCCGTCCGGACACCGATTCAAGATGGTCCGGCTTTGGTTGGTTATCCAACGTCGATACCGCGCTTCTTGATACTCCCCAATTACCAGGTAGAACCGCAGCCTTCGGGTTGGCGGCACATTCCTGTCAGGAGAAAGACTGCATGGCGAAAATTGCAAAGACGGCCGACCGGAAAAAGGTCATGGATACCACGAAATCAACCAACTGCCCCAAGTGCGGCAAGGAAACCCGCATCGTCAAGCGCATGAAAGATCGCGAGCGTGGCGTGCCCGGCGGGATCTACATTTCCTGCTCTGCCTGCGAGTTTTTTGAGAAGTTGTGACGGATAGACTCCGGTTCTCGTTTCCCCTCGTAGCGGCCTTGCTTCAACCATAGCCGGACTTCATCTTCCACGGAAAACCTCTCCGGGGGTTGCCCCGAAAACTTTGACTCTAGGGAAAAGGCGTGCGCGTCCAGAGGAACGGTGACGTGAGATTTCGTGTTCGCGAAGCTGCGAACCAGCAGTTCCGTGCAATGCTCCAGGCCCAGCACTTGAAACTGAACCGCGTGGACGAGCGCATGAAACAGACGTCTCTCCGTCAGTTTCTCGCTGAAGACGACCACATCGAGAAAGGTCATCGAGGCCATATGCGCGAACTCGGGCAAGTTCTCGAAACCCATCGCTTTCGCTTCCTGCTGAAAAGGTAAATTGGGCATGCGCTTTCCGTTGAGTTCAACCACCCGCACCTGGTCGAGCAAGGATGCCGGGAAGTAGGATTGCAGGACGGTCTTGTGTGGCTCGGAAAGTGGTACGGCCGAAGTCAGGTAGTGCTCGCGCTGCTGCTGCAAGTAGGTGGAGACGCGATCGATGACTTCACGCACCTGCTTTTCGCTGGGACCAGGGGCGGGCGTGGCGCTCGCCTCTTCCTTCCGGATCTTCTCCAGGATGGAAGCGTAGTACTCGCTCAGAGCGTTGGCGGTCTGGACGGACTTCCGGAGCACGTCACGCTCGCCGTAGCGGGCGAGATCTTCGACAGAAAAACGCAGACGGAGCTGGTGGGTAGCGCAATGGGCGCTCAGCAACTCCAATTGGGCATGTTGCAATTCCGAATTCATTTGTGCAATAGCGGCACGATCTTCCGCTTTATCCCATGAATACATCTGGCAAACTCCTGAAGTTTTAGCAGTGCTGCAAGGAAGGGACCCCGACTGCAATTATCCTAAAAGCATATCGTGTTACGTTTACAGTGTCAACATAATAAAAAAACCCCACACAGCCAGGGGGGAATATGGAAATGTGGGGGGAGTGGGAGGGCTTCCGGGAATCCAACTATACCGAATTATATGTACGCTGTAAACATAATTCTGTCCCCCGTCGTGCAGGACTGGTAGTATGCCCGTGGAGGCAAGAATGCCGCGACCGCCTGACCCTGGTTTGGAAGACCGTATCCTGAACGCGGCGCACAAGCTATGGAAGAAAGATGGTTCAAGAGCGCTCACCCTGAGAGCGGTAGCGCGGGCCGCGAACACCAACACACCCGCGGTGTACCGGCGTTTTCGCAACCGGCAAGACATTGTGCGCGCTTTGATCCGCCGTACCCAGCAGGAATTCGGCAGCATCCTGCAACCCTGCCCTTCTGTCGAAGAAGCGGTTGCGGCTTACCTGCGGTACGCCTTGAGTCATCCTCATGAATACGACCTCTTTTACCAATACCTCCATGAACTTTCCGGCCCGGCCCGGACTGGACGCGCGCCTTCCTTAAAGGAATTGAGACCAAATTTCGCGCTGATGGAAAGGAAGTTGTCAGAACAACGGGGTGGAGCACCGGAGGATAACAGGCGGCTGGGGCTCGCTCTGTGGGCATTGGCACACGGAACCATCACGCTCCTGCTCTCGAAAGCGGTTCCAACCGGACAGGAGGCGGCACTGCGATCTGGTTTCACCGCAGCGGTGAGGGCATTGCTCCGCGACACCTCCCGGTCGTCGGTTCGGAAGAAATGAAGCGATGCGCGCAGGCAACGCGCGGAGTGGTCTTTCTGAGAACCGGGAACTGTTTACCCGATCTGTCCCAGAATGGCCCGCGCTTCCGCAGCCGGGTCGGAGGCTTCGGTGATCGGGCGCCCTACAACGATGTGCGAGGCGCCCGCGGCAATCGCTTCCGCCGGGGTAACGACGCGCACCTGATCGGCATGTCCGCTGCCCGCAGGGCGCACCCCGGGCGTCACAATCGCGAAGTTGCGCCCAAACTCCTGGCGCAGAGCGGCTGCTTCCTGCGCCGAAGCCACCACTCCCTTGCATCCATTCGAAAGCGCCAGCGCGGTCAGCCGCAGGACTTGATCCAGCACCCCTCCGCGCAGGCCAATCTTGCCCAGTTCGACGTCATCCAGGCTGGTCAGCACCGTGACCGCCAGCACCAGCAAATCGGGCTTAGTGGCTTGCGCGGCCTCGACCGCGGCTCGCAACATCCTGCCGCCTCCCGAGGCATGCACGGTCAGCATACTCACGCCCAGTCGAGCCGCCTCCTGGACGGCTGCTGCCACGGTGTTTGGGATGTCGTGATACTTGAGGTCGAGAAAGACGCGGTGTCCAGCACCCACCAATTCCCGGACCATCGCTGGACCTTCGGCAGTGTAGAGTTGCATGCCGACTTTATACGCGTGGGCAGAGTCACCGACGGCCGCCACGATCTTCCGGGCGGCCGCGGCCGTAGATACATCCAAGGCAACGATCAGACGCTGGCGCGGGTCCATATAAAATCTCGGACTACCGTTGCCGAGTGTATCCGGTTTAATTCGGGTTGGCTACGGGTTGCAGCAGCGCCAGGTTGGTGGGCTGGTAGAGGTCCAAGCGGACCGTCTGCAAACCTCGTGCTTTAAAGCCCAGTGCACTCGCGGCGTCGCGGGAGAGATCAATGATCCGGCCGTCCACTACGGGACCCCGGTCATTGATGCGAACCACCACCGCCTTGCCGTTCCTCAGGTTGGTGACCTTGACGAACGTGCCCAGCGGAAGGCTGGGGTGGGCGGCCGTGAAATCGCGCATGTCGAAGGGTTCTCCGCTGGCTGTCGTTTTGCCCTGGAAATACTCGCCATACCAGGACGCGGTCCCTACTTGGTAAGCCTTCGACTTCGGGCTGTTGGTCTTTCGTGTTTTGGATACGCTGGTCGCAATGACCGGCGGCTTTGTGACCATGGCGGCTTCCAGGCTGCTTGGCCTGGATGCGGCTCCGGCCCCCAGACTGGCGACTGATAAAACCACTGCCAGGCCTTCGGCTAAACGTCGTCGCATTCAGATACCTCTCGTCGTAGAAGTCGTTACTTTGGTCGTATGCTCCTTTGGTCAAACGATTGTGAAATGCTATCCAAGTGGGCATGGCCTGTCAATAAGAAAACCAGCAATTAAATTAACTAAGTAGTAATTAATCAATAACTTAGCATCATGAAAAATATGGATTTGTATCCGTATGTCATTGAAAGAAGTAAGTATGAACTGTTAACATAATAGTTAACACAGAGATTTAGGCTTCGCATCAATTCTAGCAACTTGCTATTGAATGTTAGACTTACGACGTTATCAATGTAAACGCTCTACAATCAGTTAGATACAGTGACGCTTGATGGCGGATTGGTAAACCAGGACCGGGGAGATGCCGTCAGCTATCAGCGCTTAGCGCTCAGTTTGCCCTGATCCCTGAAAGCTGATGGCTGATAGCTGCTGGCTGATGTAGAGTGACCACATGGCTGGGACCCCTCCCATAGTGTTGACGATCGCCGGGTTTGACCCCTCCTCGGGCGCTGGGATTACGGCTGACATCAAGACGATCGCGGCCCATGAATGCTACGGCGTTTCCTGCATTACGGCCTTAACTGTCCAGTCGACCCAGGGAGTACGGCGGGTCCACGTCGTCGATCCCAACATTGTGGCCGAGACCCTGCAGGAACTGGCTTCGGACCTGGCCGTGGCAGCCGTCCACATCGGCATGTTGGGAAATGGTCAGATAGTCGAGGTGCTTGCGAATTTTCTGGGCCAGGCTTCTCCGGGAAAAGCCCGGCTGCCGCATGTCGTGCTCGATCCCGTTCTGAAGTCGAGTTCCGGAGCGGACTTGCTGGATGCGGCCGGGACCCGGCTCTTGATCGAGAGGCTGTTTCCGCTGGCGGAGCTAGTCACTCCGAACCTTGACGAGGCCAGCGCCTTGACGGGGATGCCCGTCACCAATCTCGACGAGATGGGCGCAGCGGCCGCTCGTCTGCACTCGCTGGGAGCGGCCAATGTGGTCGTTACTGGAGGCCACTTGGAGAAAGAGAAGGCGATTGACCTCCTCAGCTTCACCACTCCCCGGGGCACAGAACAGGAACTTTTCAAAGCAGATCGTCAGCGCTCGAATTCCACCCACGGCACCGGATGCGCCTTCTCCACCGCGTTGGCCTGTCACCTGGCGCATGGACGCGGCATACCCGAGGCCGTTCTTCTCTCCAAAGCCTATGTCTCGGCTGCAATTGCGAACGCCCATCCTCTGGGCCAGGGAGTGGGCCCATTGCATAACCTCTACCGCATGGGCCAGCAGCGCCGGCAAACCGCCATCATCTCTGAAACCGAGCACGTCCATTCGCGAAACTGACTTCCCGATGGGGGATCTCCCGTCTCTACAAGAAAGTTCGTTTGATGAAACTGACGGCTGGAAGCCGACAGCTATTTCTTAAGCAGGCACCCGGCGGCAAAAGCGGCGATCGCTGCGGCCAGCCACTCGATCCGCCACAGTTGGATGGCCTGCCAATCCAGCGCGGTCCGGACGCTGAAGACCACACTAACAGCCAAAGCTCCCACTACGCAGAGGATGCCAACCAGAAAAGCGATGAGGGCCGGCGTCGTCAGCCCGAGCCGTTCCCCAAGCCATGCGAATTCAGCACGACCGGGGATTTCCAGCGTTCGCACAACACTAACGCCCAGATCGGGACGGCGGGTGCCGCAGGCGTGGCAGTAAAGCGAGCTGACGAGGAACTCGCTTCCGCACTTGCAGGTTGCGCTTCGGTCGTTGCTTCTTTCCCGGTTAGCGCCAGCCTCGGACGCCGGCATAGGCGCCCGCCAAAATTCGTGCTGAGCCTGATCGGCTGCTTCTGCCATAAGAAACTCTTCTTCTGACCCTTTTCGGATCGCAAGCGAATCACCAAAGCAAGTTATTGCAAACACGAATCTTAGGAGTTGGCCACGGGGGATGGTGGCCGCTCCGGCAAGCAAGAACTACGCTATCCAACCCGGATTTTCCCCATTGTGCACAACTTGACAAGGTTGCGGACGTACCCGGTTTGGTTCCGGCCAGTTTGTCAGCTCTCAGCTGCCAGCACACGAAGACCTTGCTGAGAGCTGACAGCTGAGAGCTTTCCACCGGGAACTGTTAAACTGAGCAAGCGTGCTTCTCCTCCTCCTCCGGCATCGCCCTGCTTTGACCGCAATCACGTTGCTGGCTCTTGCCCAAGTTTGTCTGGCGGCTGACCCTGCCGTTTCGACCGCTTTCCGGCCAACCGATCCTCTGAACCAGGCCGCCTTCGAGCACTACTACAACCTGGATCACGACGCCGCAATCCAGGATTTTGAGAGGATCCTGGCGCGTCATCCGAACGATCCCTTTGCCGTGAATCACCTAATCTCCGCGATTCAGATGCGCGAACTCTATCGCATGGGCGCGATGAATAGCGGGGAATACTCGAACGACAGTTTTATCGGACAAGGGCACCGTCCCGCCGATCCGGCACAAAAGGAGCGCATCAAGCAACTGGTGCAACAAGCCGAAAAGCTGGAAAACGCCGAACTAGCCCACAATCCGGATAACGTAGACATGCTCTACGCCCGGGGCGTTACCCGCGGACAGTTCGCGCTTTATACCGCGCTCATCGAGCGTGCCTGGTTTTCTGCCCTGCGCAACGCGGTGGGAGCGCGCCACGACCACGAACGGGTTCTAGAGCTGGATCCGCGCTACACCGATGCCAAGCTGGTGGTGGGTGCCCACAACTACGTGATGGGAAACTTGCCCTTGGCGGTGAAGATCGCCGTAGCGCTCGTCGGCTTGAGCGGCGATAAAGAAAAAGGACTTCAGTATCTCAGCGATGCCTACCACGCCAATGGCGAAACCAGCGTTGACGCCGGGATCGTTCTCATGGTTTTCCTGCGCCGCGAACATCGTTATGCGGAGGCTTTGCAGATCACAAGCACGATCGGTCCGCGGTTTCCGCGCAACTATCTTCTGCCGTTAGAAGAGGCGAACCTGCTGCGGGCGTCCGGCAAGCCCGACGAAGCCGAAGAGCAATATCGCCGCGTCTGGCAGAACGGACGCGACGGGAAGTACGGCAGTCTGCACTACGAAATCGCAGCGCTCGGGCTAGGCGACCTGCTGCGCGGCGAGAAGAAATATCAGGCGGCAGCCGCGGCTTACGAACTGGTCAGCGAGGTCACAGGCGCCGACCCGGAATTGCTGCAAAAAGCGAATCTGGGAGCCGGCGAAATGTATGACCAGCTCCAGAAGCGCGACTTGGCGGTGAAGAAATACGAGGCCGTGGTGGCCACAAATTCGGCCAACGCCGAAGCGGACAAAGCCAGGAAGAGAATGAAAGACGCGTACCGGGAGTAGAGGCAGCTCTTAGCTCTTAGCCTTTAGCTAAAAGCCAAGAGCCAATAGCTGCTCTTGGAACATTTCCCCCGCATTCGTCGTATCCTAACCTAGGAGGCGCACCTATGTACTGCAACGCTTGCGGCAAAGCCATCGCCGAAGATGGCCGCTTCTGTTCCTACTGCGGCAACGTGGTGGGGATTCCGCCCATGCCAAAGAAGCTGATGCGCTCGCGCTCCGACCGAAAGATCGGAGGCGTTTGTGCTGGTCTGGCTCACTATCTCGATCTCGACGTATCGCTGGTGCGCATCCTCTGGTTCTTCATCACGCTGGCCTGCGGCATCTTCCCCGGCGTCGTGGCCTACCTACTCGGATGGATCATCATCCCAGAGGAGCCGTTACTATTACCCGTGGCAAGGTCGCAACAGCCCGTAACAAGCTAGTCGCAGGTTGATGACCGTGGAAGAGCGGCCTAGGGCCGCGTAAGCTCGGTGCTAAGGATGCGGGCTTCAGCCCCTGCGGGCCACGGCGTCATCCTCGCTCCTCGCCTCGGCTCTGTGTTCTAATTTTCTCCCATGGAACGCCTGCGCAGCGACGACGCCGAGATCTTCTACGAAATTCGGGGCAACGGCCCGCCCGTCGTTCTTCTCCATCCTTTTCCGTGCGACCACGGATTCTGGAACCCGGTGGCCGCAGCGCTCGATTCGCGCTACCGCCTGATTCTTCCCGATCTCCGCGGCCACGGCGATTCGGAGATAGGAGAAGGCCCTGCCCTCATGCTAAAGCACGCCAAAGACATTGCCCGCGTGCTCGATGCCGCCGGCCTTGGCAAGGCCGCATTCATCGGCTGTTCCATCGGCGGATACATCCTTTTCGAATTCTGGCGCCGATTTCGCGAAAGGGTAACCGCGCTCGTGCTTTGTGACACGCGCCCTCAGGCCGATACCGCCGAGGCCCGCGCGAATCGGTTGAAGGCCGCGGCCGCCGTCCTCGAGCAGGGTACCGAACCCTTCATCGAGGCGAACATTCCGAAACTGATGGGCCGCACGACCGTGACCACGCGTCCGGATCTGGTCGCTGGAGCGCGTGCCATGATGAGAAAAATGTCAGCCGAGGATATCAGCCAGGTACAGCAAGGCATGGCCGAGCGTCCCGACTCGGTCGCGGATCTGAAAACCATCAACGTGCCCACGCTGATCGCCATTGGCGAAGAAGACGTCCTCTCCACCGTGGCCGACGGCGAACTCATGCGGCAGAACATCCCAGGCAGCCAATTGAAAGTGATTCCAAAGGCAGGCCACTACGCGCCCTGGGAGCAACCAGAGTTAGTCGGCAAAATCCTGCGTCAGTTCTTGGACGAGTCGTACGCTCGATGACCCCTTTACCTGTCCGTTGACACCCGTCCAATTCCAGTTGCAAGATAGCCAATCATGAGAAGCGGATTCTGGCTTATCTTGGTGTTGGCCTTAGGCCGTTTAGCGTGGGCTGCGGATGACCAGGTTCCCGCGCCCACCGGGAAAAGCTCGCTGGTCGGGTACGTGGATTGCTCGCGTCGAGATAAAGACCAGCTTACCCCTACCTATCTAGATGCCTGTGAAAAGTTGCGAAACGTTAGGCTCGCATGCGGCCAAAGCCTAACCGTATTAGAAAGACAAGGCCCATGGTTAAAGGTTGGCCTGCCCGTGGGAGGCCCTCGGTACATACTTGCGACACTGGTTTCGCAGAGGGCCGATGTGTTTGTCCCTTTCGACGCTGGCTCGGGGATCAAGGATCTTGGGCCGCCAAGTTGCCCTGTCTTAACAGAACCTAAGGTGCCGGGCCCTCGTGCGATCTATGCTCCCGACCCCGAGTACTCCGAAACGGCCCGCAAGAAGAAAATCGCGGGAACGGTTGTGTTGTCGCTCACCGTGGGGAGCGATGGGCTGCCTCACGATATTCAAGTGGAGAAGAAACTGGGCTACGGTTTGGACGAGAAGGCGGTAGAAGCGATGCGGAAATGGAAGTTTCAGCCAGAGCTCAGGGACGGACAACCCATCGAGACACCCATCAAGGTCGAGATGACTTTTCGTTTGTACTAAATCACGAAGATAATTCCACGGAATTCTGTATCACGACGTTAGGCGCGTCGATCTCACAGCATTGCCTTGGGCCTTCTGCTAGAATTTCCGCGTCATGATGGAAGCCTTCCTAGTTCCCGAAAATACGGTTGTCAACGCCAAAGGAGACGGGCCCGCCCTCGATGTAAGCCGGGCACAGGGCCGGATTTTCCTGCTGACGCTCGCCATCACCAACATCGTCGAGCAGGAATCGCTCGAGGTCAGCATCTTTGGATCAGCCGATGGCGCGACCTGGGATCCGAAGCCAGTCGCGGCTTTTCCGCAGAAGTTCTATCGCGAGGAAGCTCCTCTGCTGCTGAATCTGACGGCGCAGCCCGAGGTTAAATTTGTC
>Ga0074045_10005418_pt1 | contig 11151 bp, 10 predicted proteins | sample BogForMeECP23OM2_FD_94442 | JGI IMG/M metagenome (GOLD analysis project Ga0074045, IMG submission 94442) | Bog forest soil microbial communities from Calvert Island, British Columbia, Canada - Bog Forest MetaG ECP23OM2 | ecosystem: Environmental > Terrestrial > Soil > Wetlands ...
CTTTTGAGCGCAGCAGCACCGGGCGGTTTGAAGCCCGCTCCTGCAAGCCGACTTCGGGAGGCCAACTCCCATCTTCGGTACAGCATCACGAGCTCATGCTCGTGTTCGTGACACACCTCCAACCATCACCTCGTGGCCTTCGCGAACGATCGCGTCTCCTTCCGCTGGCGAGACTATGCCCATGGCGGCAAGAACAGGGTCATGACCGTTTCAGCCGACGAGTTCCTGCGCCGCTTTCTGCTTCACGTTTTGCCCAAAGGCCTGGTCCGCATCCGCCACTTCGGCCTGTTCGCAAACCGAAGACGGGAAACCGCCCTTGTACGCTGCCGCCAGTTGCGCGGCGCAGTTGCCTGTGCAGATCGCCCCGAACCAACGAACCAGCTGCGTTGCCCCGCCTGCTCAGGCACTATGCTGGTCATCGAACGGATGACGAGTGCTCAACTTTACTCCCGGTTAGACCTGAGCCTCCCTGCCCTACAGAGGTGCTACGTTGACAGCTCATAGCATATCCGGGGTCCACGACGTCTCTACCCTTGTCGCTCGAGGGCATGCTCGCACATGCAAGGGCGTCGTCCGCCCAAAAGCTGTTCAAGTCCTATCCATACGGCGCCTGCTTACGCATGGCAGAAGGCAATTCTGCTCATCTAAGCCACTCCCACTGCTCTGTCGGTCGAGCTTTGCGCCCAAAACACTCTCCATCAGCCAGTCGACGCCATTGAAAATCCATAGGTAGCTCACCGCATCCGCCGCAAACGCCGGCGGCTCGGTTCAAACGACTCTATCGAAACTGCCCCGGTCGAAAGAACCCGGCTCAATCCTGCCTCGTCTGCCGGGGCAGTCTCGATAGAGACCTAACGTTTATTGGGACCAATCTGGAGTCCTTACTTCAAGGTTGCCCATGGCTCCACCGGAATCGCTACCTTCAATTTGGAGAAATTTGCATGCGCGCGAAATTACGTGAACAACTTCGTTGGAAGTTATGAAGTTTGCGCACGGAAACAAGAACGAGATTGGACAAAAAAAAGATGTAAGATATAGAGAGCGCCACTATGAAACTCCTTGGGGTTGCCGTATTCGCAATCGTGTTGACGGCTGCCTCGGCCGCGCAACAGGCTCAACAGAGTGCCCCGCAGACGCAAAGCCTTCAGCCGACAAAGACGTCGGGTCGACTAAGGTCCAAGGCAACGTGGAAGTCCTCACTTTCTGAGTCACCGTGTTGGACTCTGGTTCTGCGCGGCTGCGTTGGTTAGGCAGGAGGTCGAATGTCCAAGAAGTGGTACAACTACATCGTTTCCGTCGACGACGCAGCTGGCACCGAGCCAAACCCGCCGAACACCAGAAACGCTCCGGCCACTACCAGGAGCGCGGCGCAGAGCGTGGCTGACATCGCGTCCACCATAGCCGCGGAGCCGAAATTTACCACTCCGATCTCCGATCCGACTTCGTTCGAGGAGATCTACAAGGCGGCGGAAATCCCGCCCGCCCCGCAAGGCTATTCGATCCTCAAGATCTCCCACATGCTGGAGAGCGAGCACCTTCGCAATTTGCCTTCGGACGTAAAGAAGTCTTCGGTTTTGGTGGCGCTCGACGCCGCGGGCGTGGATATTAAGGAGGTCATCCAGGATGCGATACGGCGCGATCGCGCGCTGGACGGGTACGAGCGGGTGCAGCAGCGCGCTGCCGAAGAACTGGAAGCACGCAAGAATAAAGAGAACAGTGAGATTCAGGCGCAGATTGATAAGTATGTGACCGACCAGAGAGCGAAGATCCAGAGCAATAATGAAGAGGTATCACGGGAAAAAGAACGCTTTACCGGTTGGCGGTTGAAGAAACAGCAGGAAGAAAAGAAGATCGCCGAGGCGGTCGGCTATTTTGTCGCCGAAAATCCTATTACGACGGGCGATGTGAACGCGCTGCCGCCCCCATCGAAGACAGCGCAACGTTCCTGAACAGGAGGAGTTTATGTGGCAACGGTTGACGAGGGTGGTGCGGTCTTTCATTGGTTTCTTCATCTCGGCGTCGGAAGACCCTGAGCTGATTCTCCAGCAGAATATCCGCGACATGAACGACCAGGTCCCGCGGATGAATGAGAGCATCGCCATGGTGAAGGCCAACGTGACGCTGCTCGAAAGAGAAGAGGCGAAGTACAAGGACGACGTGGCCAGCCTAACAGCGAGGGTGAAAACCGCGATCCAGGCCAATCGCGACGACATCGCCGGCACCTACGCCGCCCAGCTGGAGCAGACGAAGAGCGCTCTGGCTAGAAATCAGGGCCAACTTACCACCGCTCGAGCCGCCTTCGACAAGGCAATGGCCGTGAAGCAAGCCTTTATGCGCGAGAAAGACCGGAAGACGCAGGAGGCGTTGGGCGCAATCGCTGACTACCGCCGCTCGCAGTGGCAGAAAAAGGTCGCCGACGCGATGGAGCAATTCGAGGTCGCCGGGATCAGCCAGACGCACGATGAGATGGTGCGCAAGATTGAGGAGACGACTGCCGTCAACGAAGCCCGCATGGATATGGCGATGAGCAATGTCGACCAGCAGAAGATCAAGATCGACGACGAAGCAGAGAAACTCCAGGCCAGCGAACTGGTAAAACAATTCAAGATTGAGATGGGCTTGGCGGCACCACAAGCAACCACGCCAGCGGGTGCGGAAAAAACAATTGCTGCGAAGGACCCACAAAGAGCTTTGTAGGGGCGATCGAAGTAGGTTCGATCAATGTGGCTCGGATCCGAAGACAGATACACCCGGTTGCGAGAAAGCGGGGAGGAAAATAGTATGGCGGTAAAAATTGAGCGAGGTGGATGGGTTCTTATTTTTCTGATTGGCGTAGCCCTGGTCGGCTACAGCCTGAATCGATACGGAGTCATCGATCTCAGCAAGTGGACGGGCGGCGAGAAAAAGACCGCCTCCGGTATCGGGGAGACGGTGGACGCTTCCAAGCCGCTGTTGCTGCCGGCATCTTCGACAAGTAGCGATGCCGAAGTCCGTGTGCGCGTCAATGTGTGGGTCGGCTGCGTCGGGGGCCTGGTGGCGAACGGCGGGCTCGACACCCAGCCCGATTCCATCTATGGGAAGAAAGGACTCAAGGTTTCATTCAAGATCATCGACGACTGGACGGAGGGCTCTGCCGCTTTGGCTACCAACAATGTCGACGTGATGCTGACCACGGCCGACGTCTACGCCAAAGATTATGCGCAGTTCAAGGAAAAGGGATTCGGGTCGCATGCGTTCCTGATGGTCGACTGGTCACGCGGCGCCGATGGCGTCATTGGAAAGCAGGGGATTAACAGCATCGAGGACCTGGCTGGTAAGAAGGTGGCTTTTGCCCCTTACACTCCGTCGCACTTCTTGCTGTGGAATGGACTCAAGACCTCCGGGCTGAGCACTGCGCAGCGCAATGAAATCTTCAATCAGGCGATCCACACCAAGGATGGCATCGAGCCGGCGACCCTTTTCGCCCAGGAAAAAGTTGACGCGGCCGTGGCCTGGGACCCCGACATGAGCGACGCGGTCGCCAAGCGGCCCGGATCGAAGAAGATCTACGACACAAAGATCGCAAACCGTCTCATCGCCGACATTCTCGTGGTGAGTGACAGCTTTTCCGCGAAGCATCCGCAAACCTTGCTGAAGTTTGCCCAGGGCTGGCTCGAAGGCGTTGAATTCATCAAGACACAACCGGAGCGTGCGTACAACCTGATCGGAACGGTCAAGGATTTCAATATCCCATCCGACCTCGCGAAAACCATGCTCGGTGGCGTAAAGCTTGCGGATTACGCCGACAACCGTTCGTTCATGGGTACCGCCGGCTCGAATTCCGATTATGCCAATATCCTAGGCATGGCCCAGGACATGTATCGAGAATCGATGATCATTAAACACACTTTCAATCCGGAAGAGAGCCTGGATCGCCGCTACGTCGACAAATTGGCCGACAGCTTCTCCATGGCGTCCAGCGAAGCACCCATCGAATATAAGGAGCCACCCAGGGGCGCAACTCCGATCGCGACACAACATCGGTCCATCTACTTCGATCCCAATTCTTCCGCCATGAGCCTCGATTCGCGCGCCATCGTCGATGAACTAGCCGGCACGATGCGTGCCTATGAGAACACGATTGTCGATATCGATGGCAACACTGACTCTACTGGTGCTCGTGCTTACAACATTCAGCTCTCCCACGCGCGGGCGGACGAGGTCAAGAACTACCTGATGCAAAAGTATGGCTTTCCTGCGGCGCGACTTCGGACGGCGGGCAATGGCCCGGACAAACCGATTGACAGCAATGCGACGCCTGAAGGACGCGAGAAAAATCGGCGCACCGACATCAAGGTCTATGCCAACCCCTCGAGCTAGCTTTTCGAGCTAACGATAGGACACAATGAGCGATTGGTTCACCATGCGGAAAGATGTACCGCCGTGGGTCCGATGGGCCGCCCCGTTTATCACTTGGGGCGCCATCGTATTGTTCTGGATCTTATTGCCCTACTGGGAAGGCCCGCATTTTTCCTTGCTGCCCACGCCCCTCGGAGTAATCCGATCCTTTAAATTGCTGTGGACGGAATACGATCTGCTCGGAAACGTATTCATGAGCTGGTGGCGCATCGCCCAGGCATTCTTCTGGTGCGCGGTTGTCGCCATCCCGCTTGGCATTCTGATGTCCAGCTACCGCTGGCTGTTCGAGCTCATCAACCCTGTAGCTGCCCCCATGCGCGCCATGCCGCTCACCGCGTTTCTTCCCGCGTTCATCGCTCTGTTTGGGATCGACGAAACCGAGAAAATTGCGTTCCTATGGTTCGGAATGTTTTTCTATTTGTTGGCGGTGGTCGTCGAAGAGGTCAACCGGGTAGACAACGCTTTGTTGGAAACGGCGTACACGCTCGGAGCCAAGCAGCGGCAAGCTTTGTGGCTCGTGTTTCGCGCGTCATTGCCGGCAATTTTCTCGTCATTCCGAATCCTGTATGACATCGGCTGGACTTACGTGATACTGGCAGAGATGTTGAATGCTCGTAAGGGCGTAGGCTACATGGTGGAGGCTGCTCGCAAAGTGCTGGACTTCGATCGCGTGTATGCGGGAATCATCGCGATCGGCATCGCCGCGTTTCTGTTTCGTTTTCTGCTGACGTTTCTGGAAGGCCGTCTCTTTCCCTGGCGCAAAGCGAGTTCCACGCTGGCCGGAGGCGGGGCGGCTGTTCCCAGCGCCACCGCACACCTGAAGGCGGCCAAGCACCGAGCTTAGGAATATGGAGCCTAAGAAATCTAAAATCACTGTTAGCAAAGTCAGCCGGTCGTTTGTCTCGGCCGACGGTTCGAGAACTGACGCCCTCGAGAACATCAATTTCGAGATTGAAGATGCGTACTCCCGAGAAGGGCGCGATATCGGTGAATTCCGCGTTCTGCTGGGTCCTTCCGGATGTGGCAAGTCGACTCTGCTACGCTTGATCGCTGGATTGGATCAGGCCGATACCGGCGAGATCCTGGTGAATGAACAGCCGGTACACGGTCCAGGAAAGGACCGCGGCATGGTATTTCAGAAGTACACTTCGTTTCCCTGGCTAACGGTCGCTGGTAACATAGCATACGGTTTGAAGATCAATGGCGTCCCGCAAAAGCAGCGCAAGGAGACGGTGGCGCAATTAGTGCAAGATATTGGACTCAGCGGCTTTGAAAACGCCTATCCGGAGACGCTCTCCGGAGGCATGCAGCAGCGCGTTGCGATTGCGCGCACCCTAGCGCTTCGCCCCGCGGTCATCCTGATGGACGAGCCGTTCGGGGCGCTCGACGCGCAAACCCGCAGCGAAATGCAGCAACTGCTGCTGAAAGTTTGGGACGAAACCGCCAGCACGATCTTGTTTGTCACTCACGACGTGGAGGAGGCGGCTTACCTAGCGGACAGGATCTTTGTTATGAGTGCGCATCCGGGGACGATTATCGAGGACGTTCAAGTACCCTTCGACCGCCCCCGCGATCTGGGCCTGAAAGAGCGAAATGAGTTTCACGAGTTGGCGAACTACGTTCTCGGCCGTTTGCGCAAAGCTCCCGGCAACGGACAGGTGCGGGTGAGTGTCTAAATGGCTCCCGCTGACCTCCAGGGCGTGTCAGAAGACGATCAGATCGGTACTGCCGCGCCGCAAGACAAAATCAGCTTTGTAAAAGAGGCGTTCCATCTGCAGTACAACTGGATCGCCATGGTGAGTGCGGGTGCATTTGCACTGGTGAGTGGCAGCTTTCTGCCGATTATCCTGGCGGGCGGGCTGGAACTGATGTATCTCGCCATCGTTCCACAAAACTGGCGCTTTCAGCGGCTGGTGAAATCCTGGAAATTCGCCGAGGAACAGCAGAAGAACCAACAGAAGCTGAGCGAGATGCTCGCGAGCTTGCCTGCTGAGATGCAGAGCCGGTATGTCCATGCCGCTCAAGTGTGCGGCGCCATCCGAAGCAACTTCGCGCAGTTTTCGTCGACCTCGCAAATCTTTTTGCAGCAAATCGACGCGCAGCTGCAGGGCTTGCTGAGTGGCTATGCCCGGCTCTTGTTGGCTGCAGCCCAGCAACAGCAATACGTGAAGAGCACCGAGCAGGATGGCATCAAGCGCGAGATCACCTCCCTGCAAAAGGCTCTGAGCAGCGATCCGCCGAAAGTCCAGGAAATCAACAAGAAACGCATTGAGATTCTCACCAAGCGTCTGGAGAAGTTCGATAAGATTTCCGAGAACCGCAAAGTCGTCGATGCGCAATGCTCTGCGGTAGAGGATGTGCTGATGCTGGTGCGCGATCAATCGGTGACTATGCGCGATCCGCAGCAGGTGAGCGAGCGGTTGGACAGTCTGGTGCACGATGTCGAACAGACCGAGCAGACTGTGCAGCAGGTAGAAGCGATCTTCAGCGACATGTCGCCGGACTTGGACGGATTGATGTCGATCGACGATTCGTCCACGTCCTCGCGCCCCAACCGTGTACGGATGTCGAATTAAAGATGCCCTCGAATATAGCGACGACCACAACAACGTTAGGGAAATATCTCGATGGACTTCCAGCGTGGGCACGCGAACTCTCCGAAAAGTACTACTCGCGTTCGTTCGCTCTTTTTGTGCTGTACGGAAATGTGCGCGACCTGGTACCGCTTCGCAGTCAGGAAACCACCAACTTCGTTCCGCTGGATGAGTTTCTCTCCGGTGCGCTCTTTGGTCAGCGCGACGTGGTTCTGCATTACGACCGTGGCGGGCTGAACTTCGGATCGGCGGACAGCCAAGCCGACTTCCGCCGCGCGCTTGAAGGCTACGACAGCTTTCACGGCACCAGCTATTCGCAAGGAGGGCTACCGCGCAATCCAGATGGGGTATTGAACCTGCTCGACAACTATCTCCGGCTGCGCATTGCCGACGGCAAGAAAATCGGGCTGGTGATTGATTTCGCCGAGACCATCGCTCCCGCGGGCGATGTTTCCAGCATGTCTGCGGATGATCGCAATGCCTTGGTCATTCTCAAGCGCTGGGCGCGCAATTCGGCTTTTCTGAATGCGGATGTCACCATTTGTCTCATCTCGGAGAATCAGATCGAGCTGAACCCGAGCATCGTTCAGCACCCGGGCGTTTCTTCGATCGGGATTCCGTTGCCGGACTATGGCGATCGCCTGGAGTTTATCCGCTCGCAATTGAAAAATCAGGAATTGCCCGTTGGTTCCGAAGTGAACGATGAGTCGCTGGCCAAGCTGGGCGCTGGTTTGAAACGAGTTCAGTTGCAGAGTCTGATCTCCCATGCGGTGCAGAATCGGCAACCGCTCACGCTGAAGTTTCTCTCGGACCGCAAGAAGGACTTGATCGAAGCCGAGTCCGGCGGTCTGCTCGAGTTTGTGCAGAGTCGATTTGATCTCTCGTTTGTCGCCGGCAATGACCAGGCTAAGCGGAAGCTGCAGGATGCCGCCAAAGCCATCCACGCCGGCAACACCGATGTCCTGCCCATGGGCTACGTAATCTGCGGGCCAGTGGGGACGGGCAAGACTTTCATCACCACCTGCTTTGCCGGCGAAGTTGGAATTCCGGCGGTGACCCTGAAGAATTTTCGCAGCATGTGGCAAGGCGTCACGGAAGGCAATTTGGAAAGAGTCTTGACCCTACTGAAAGCGATGAGCCCGATCGCGGTCATCGTGGACGAAGCTGATGCTCAGCTCGGAGACCGATCCAGTTCCGGCGATAGCGGTGTGGGCAATCGAGTGTTCGCCCAGATCGCGCAGTTTATGGGGAATACAGAACTGCGAGGCAAGGTGATCTGGTTTCTCCTAACTTGTCGTCCCGATCTGTTACCGGTGGACCTGAAGCGCCAGGGTCGCGCCGAAGAGCACATTGCTCTGTTTTATCCCGACACGCAAGAAGAGCGCCTCGCGCTTTTGCGCGCCATGCAGCGAAAGGTCGGCATGAAGCCTTTCCCGGAGGATGTGGAGACGTTCTTCCTGGCGCGGGCAGGCAGCCTGTCGGGAGCCGATATCGAGGCGGTCCTAGTGCGCAGCCACATGAGGAGCAGCCTCCAGAACAAGTCCGCCGTTGATACGGAAGACTTGAAGGCAGCCCTCGAAGATTTCATCCCACCCTACTACCCGACCGAAATCGATCTGCAGAATTTGGTAGCAGTGTTGGAGTGCACGAGCAAGAGCCTGCTACCAAAAAAATACCGAGATATGGACCGCGGTGATTTGATCCGTCAGAGCAATGAACTGATGGCGTTGTCAAGAAAGACGTCGGACTAGCCGCCCGTCGCTCCACTGAATACGTTTAAATCACAATTCCATCCATGCGGAAAACCCGGCGTGTCGGTGTAAAGTGTGGAATCGGCAGCGGTTTTATCAGCGGAGCATTACTGGCCCAGAAGCTGCGAAAATCACGCTTTTGGCCGGTGCGATAGAAATGCAGTAAGTATGTCTGGTCACAGGCGGTGTAGTCACAAAACCACTGATCAGTGTCGGTTATGCCGATTTCATGGAGCATGGCCAGCCCGTAACACGCCGCTTCTCGTTCGTACGCGATCACGGCGGGAATCAAATCCTCATTCACGGGAGGTTGATACCGCCGGCCAATTTCAAACAATGCGGGGTTCACATTCCACTGCACAGTGTGCCCGAAAAGGTGCGCCAACAGAAACAGCCGCTGTTCCGTATTGACCGCGTAATCGATATCTATTTCCGCACCGTCAAGATCACCGGTCAACGGATCGGGAATACCCCGAGTCACGATGCGGATTCCGTAGACGTCCTCCAGATGTTTCTGGACGCGTGCGGAATATTCGTCGAACGGAATTTCTATCGAATCTATTGTATGCAACGTTTGTGCGCCAAGAGTGTGTTGCGAAGACGGTCCGTCTCAATCGAAGTGGTCACTCGATGTTCTGCCCACGATACGACCGGAGTGCTCGCGCCATGAATCCAAGCCCACCCACAAACAGAATCAGCATCACGATTGTATTAAATAGGCTCGTGGGCCGAAAATAGATGTGCATATTGGCAATGACGCCACCGAGAATAAAGAGTGCGCCAGCGATGGTTAGAAGCCATCCGACAAGGCTTCGTCCGTTCCAGAAGAGTACACCCACTCCGATCAGCATCGGCAAAAGCGTGATGCCGAACGTGTTTCCTCCGTAGAAGCTCCAGTAGGAACCGACCACACTGACTTGATTGCTGAGAAGGTAGCCTCCAACACAAGTCATGGCGAAGCCGATCAAGAAGTGGCCGAGCCCGCCCGGCGTCCCACCCACATCGCTGAGGGAGCGGTTTTCCATGCGAGGGAGGATATCAGAATCCTAGCCACTGCGTCCTCGAGGTCGCGATTGCGGCCTGCTCAATCCGATCGACCAGACGACAAAACCCGATCAGATTAGCTTGGCGCTGCTGGAGTTCACCTCCGTTCGCAGCCCCGGTTTGTCACTAAGTCGGTAAGAAACCTGCCTAGATTTACTTGGTCGCAAAAAAGTTCACAAAATGGTCAAGTTTTGGAATGACCATACACTTCACCCTCCCGCTCCGTGTCCCGGGAGCGCTGCCCATCAGTCGCTGGAAGCAATCACCTCTCGACGTTGATCATGTTGGGCGTTCCGTACGACATGGCGATTTCGCAACAGCTATCCAAGATGTGGGTTCGTGAATCCTGCTGGGGGCTGAGGTAGATGGACTTTGGTGCCGCAACAGCATATGCCACTGCCTCGGGAAGCGTAAGGGAAAACATCGGACAGATGCCGTTGACAAACCCAATGGTTTACCCTGACACCGTAGCAGACTGCGAGGTTGGTTCTGAACACGACAAGATCGGTGTTGATAGCGTGTTTGTGCCTCTCCCTTGGAAACGCCTTCGCGCAGTCCGTCGAGAAGGAGCCTGCTGCAATTGTGGAGATTGGGGAAGTTGCTGACTGGAATGTTGTAGACGGCGGATCGAGCTTCGGCCCCACCGTCGCGGTCGAAGTTACGCCGATAGAGAACTGGCTGGAACTTGAGTTGGGGGTTACGCCGCTTTTCACCCGTCACTCCACAGAATGGAACACCGACCTTCTGTTCAAGAAGCCTTGGATGCTGTCGAAGAATGCGGAGTTCATGTTGGGCGTTGGTCCGGAGTGGGTTCATACGACGAAATACAGCGTGACAACGAACTCGGTTAGCGGTGAAGTCGTGCTGGATTTTATGTTCTGGCCCTCCGCGAAACATAGATTCGGTTGGTACCTCGAGCCGGGTTACGAATACAACTTTGGGGCGAGGGCATGAGCAATCGCTTGGCATAACCGGCGGCCTGCTGATCGCAATCCGATGAGAGGTCGCAATCACAGCACGAAAACAGAGCGTTACCGTAGCTGCCGATAACAGGCCATGTTGTAAGCAATCCCAGACGGGCCGCTCAACCAAGATCGTGTATGACTTGGCGATATAACAACAGCTGACAAATCTCTCGGTTCGCTGGTGTCTGAAACTCAGAGCACTTTGGTTCGCCACCTCTGGAGTTCGGAGAGCACTTGACGCGACAGCTCGGAGGCGGGCTGCAATCGATTATTGCGTACGACCCGTTCCAGTTGCCGGTCGCCAAACGCCTCCCCCGCGGCGTTCTCAGTTTCGGTCACGCCGTCGGTGTAGAGCAGGAAGCGATCGGATGGTTCAAGCGGCACGCTGCACACCGGGTA
>Ga0074045_10005419_pt1 | contig 11150 bp, 9 predicted proteins | sample BogForMeECP23OM2_FD_94442 | JGI IMG/M metagenome (GOLD analysis project Ga0074045, IMG submission 94442) | Bog forest soil microbial communities from Calvert Island, British Columbia, Canada - Bog Forest MetaG ECP23OM2 | ecosystem: Environmental > Terrestrial > Soil > Wetlands ...
ACAAGCGGAATAAGGTAACAGTAGTTATAGTCATCTCTGGACCAATCCATCCTTACCAGCCAATCATACGTTGAGTAATAGATCATGGCGAGCAAGGCTCCATAAATTACGCCATACCAGATAGTTTGTGTTCTCATTGATACCCGCATATTCACTATTCTATCCCCCGTCACTATTTAGAGACTTGATCTGGTCAGAACATTCCAAATCCTGCCGGCTGAAAGACCGTCCCACATCGGAGGGACGGAACAGTTTTTCATTTTTTCCGGAATAGACCTGTATGCGTCCAGAATGGAATCCTTTTTTGTTCCGGCAAGGATGTTCGTGCCCAAACTCACTGTGACAGGCCGCTCCGTGTTTTCGCGGATCGTCACGCAAGGAACGCCCAGAGCTGTTGTTTCCTCCTGCAGTCCTCCGCTGTCAGTCAGGACTGCTTCGGCGTCCTTCCATAAAAAAAGTGACTCACGAAAACCGAGCGGCGGCAGCAGAACAATATTCTCAGAAAAAGATATGCCTAATTTATCGATCATATTTTTAGTGCGAGGATGGACAGGAAAAAAAATTGTCCGATCCAGTGCAACCTCATTGAGGGCGGCAGCAATGCCCTGGAACACTTCCCGGTTGTCAACATTCGAGGGCCTGTGCAAGGTCAGAAATATATAGGGTTTCTTTTCGCTCTTCATTTTGTAAACAGAATAACGCTCCACGTTTTCACTCCTGAGCAATTCGAGTTGATGGAACAGGTTATCGATCATGACGTTCCCGACGAAATGGATCCGCTCTGCCGGCTTCCCTTCACAAAGCAGATTTTTTGTCCCGCTCTCTTCAGTAACGAAGAAATAGTCGGTGATGCAATCCGTCACCATCCGGTTAATCTCTTCCGGCATGGTCATATCGAAACTCCTTAGCCCCGCCTCGACATGAGCAACCTGGACCATGAGTTTCTTTGCAACTATGCTGCAGGCAAGCGTTGAATTTACGTCCCCGACAACAAGCACCCGGTCAGGCTTCTCTCCGATACAGACTTCCTCGAAAGCCGTCATGATCTTGGCCGTCTGCACGGCATGAGACCCGGATCCGGCACCCAGAAAGTAATCGGGAACAGGCAGCGCAAGATCGTCGAAGAAGGACTGGGACATCTCGTAATCATAGTGCTGCCCGGTATGGATGATCTTACATTCCATTTTTCCGATTTTCTTTGATTCCCTATAGACCGGTGCAATTTTCATAAAATTAGGACGTGCACCGGCAATCAGAAGCACCTTCATATTACTTTCCCCGAACCGCTCATACCTGTCAAAATTCCAAATGACAAATTACAAACCTCAAATAAATTCCAAAATACAAAAAAACAAACTGCAAATACTATCACCATTTTGTATTTATTTTTGGTATTTGTGCTTTGGTGCATATTTGTCATTTGGCTTTTATAATTTGGTGCTTATTTGTCATTTGGCCTGCTTTGGCTGAAAAAACCATGAACGCGAATACCGGCAGCCATTTCTGTCTCTTGATACGCTCCGGTTCCGACAGCAGCCTGTAAAGCCACTCAGCCCAACACTTTCGCCAGACCTCGGGGGCGCGTTTAACTGCTCCCCCTATCGTGTCCAGTGTGCCGCCGATCCCTTGTACCACCCGGACATACTTTAGGGAATCCTTATGTTCGGCAAACCATTTTTCCTGCTTAGGCGAACCTAGCGCAATGAAGAGGATTTCCGCCCGGGATTCATTGATCTGCCCGATAAGTCGGGGCATTTCCGCCTGACTGACATATCCGTTCGATCTTCCAGCAATCATAAGCCGGGGATACCGGGCAGCGAGTACCTCCGCCGATCTCCGGTTGATGTCTTCACCGGCCCCGTAGAGAAATATCCGGTAGCACTCTTTCTCTGCCAGGCTGCAAATGTCAAATATAAATTCCGAGCCGGGTACCCGTTCAAGAATTGCGTTGTGAAGTATCCTGGCCGCCATTACCATTCCTATCCCATCAGGAATAAGGAGGTCCGCCTCACTGAAAACCCTGTAGAGATCGGGATCCTTCGGTACGGAAAAATTCTTTTCTGGATTTGACGCAAAGACGGCATGAGGACGATTTCCATATTTCAGGAAATTGCCGACTCGCCTGACGGCCTCATCACGGGTCACAGGATCGACCCATATATCCAGAATCTTCAGCCTGTCTTGCATATCTGAAACAGTTCTTTAACACCGGATGGTTCGTTGACGCACAGGGCTGCCGCGAACGAAACTTCGTTTGGACAACCCGTCTTCAAGCAGCTCAGAACGCCGCTCTTGAGTCTGACCCCATACGACGGTGAATACCAGCCGAACACAGGGTCCTCCAGGCCTTCGCTATACTGAAAGCTCGCCTCCTCAAGAAGCTTGAGATATGCCCGAATCCCGTTGCGGTCTATGCGCCACCATCCATCTCCTTGCTCCACAGTCGCAGTGTCGGGATGCAGATGGTAATTGAGTTCGAAGCGATGCAGTCCGCTTCCTCTGAAACTATCTTGTATTAAAAAAACATTCCCTCTGGTAAAAAAAACTTTCCGGGTATGTTTCACCGGATGTTTCAACCTTTCATATCCATCGTGCGCACCCTTAAGGATCAGCCCTTCATGTACTCTGGACGCCTCAGTCAAGGCCGCCCTGAAAGGTCGCCCCCATATAAATTCCGTTTCCTGCACCGACTGGTCCTCACCATCAATATTAACGGTGTTGTGGGCCCTTGTACCCCTGAAATACCTCCTATATGCCGGCACCCCGTTGTAACCGTAGGTCCCGGGATCAACAATTAGAGAAGTGCCTTTTACAGAGAGTGTCACGGACAAGGCGTCGGCATGCCCATGGTTGTAGAGAGGAGGCAGGCCCAACGGACCGTGATCAAAGGTTAACAGAAGCTCCCGACTCTTAATCACTGTATAACCGGCAGCAGGAAACGTTTTACACTCTGACACTTCGACACTGTGATATTTTGATACAGGGTTCTATTCCGGGAGCTATGGCCATGCCGTCGTCGCTGTCTCCTATGGCCGGGAATGGTCCATCGTGATCACGGAAGCTTTCGAGGAATTGCTCTCCCGACAAGAGGCGCGATATCACATCTTCGCACGCGTAAAGCTTATTTTTCTTCAGGAACCCAACGGCCAGCCAGCAGAGGTCGAGCACAAAGCGATGATATGCAAGGGACTGTTCCGCAGGTCCTCCGTCATCAAGAATTTGATGGCGGACTTCATCCGATAGAAGTTCATATCCTCTTTCCAGCCAATTGCGCCCTGTAGGTAAAGCCCTGAAGATGCTTCCCGCAAAGATAAGACCAATACACTCGCAAATAGTATGGTTGCCCAGTGATGAGAAGAGAGAAAGCCGTTTCGAGACCAGCCAGGCATGGCGGTATATCGCCTCGATTATTTCCCGGCGCTGTTCAGGTGTCAGGTCCTCCAGTATTTTCAAGGCATAAAAGAATACGGGTATCCGCAAGCCGCATTCCATGGGCGATATATAATGCGGTCCGGTTAAAAAAGGATTCTTGCTGAGCCAATGAAAGATTACTTCCTTTGCCTTTTCGCCTACCCGAACAGTTTCTGCACCTGGCTGCTTCAGCAGACCATAAAGCAGGAGTATCGTAATATGCTGCAGTCTTGCAGGTTCCCAGAGCATCCTGAGGTCCGGGCTTGTCCGGTCAATAGTAATGTCGGCGTAAAATTTTCCGAGCGACGCCCTTTCAAATTGCTCAATTGCTTGCCTGTCCCCGTTCAGAGTAAAAGATCCGCCCTCAAGCAGTCTTTGCACAATTGCATCATCCGTATTAAACAAAAAATCCGGCAATTCCAAACGATCGATCCTTAAATCTTCTGAAGGCAGCTTTACCGTAGCATCTAATCTTCTCTTGTCACAAGAAAGCTTTCGAAGCCTTATTGTCAGCAGTTCCTGTTTGAGACGATACAATATCTCGCGACACGACGAATGCCGCAAGCGGAATAGATAAGTCCTGTAACTTCTACCGGGAAACATAGAAAAGATAGTGTCAGAGTATCAGATTGTCAGAGCAAAGGCCAAAGGCACTGATTCCAGAACTTTTAAATCTCTGACACGCTGACATTGTTTTTAAATCTTTGACCCTCTGACACTTTGATACTTTGACACCGCTTTTAATCTTGTACTCTTACGGCGTTTCCTGTGCGAAGCGATTCGAGTACCATGAAAGTTATGTGCGATGTCATGTACAACTCTTCAAATGGGATAGGTGAGCTGTCGCCTCTTTTCACAGCCTCGAGAAATAATTGCATTTCAGTCTTTTGTCCTTTGTCTTGCACCAACAGTTTTTTATCTTTCTGCCTTCCTTGAGAATAGACTGTTACGGAACGAAAATCTTCCATGACGGCGGCGCGGCCTCCCCCATAAATCTCAAACCGTTCCTTAGGCAGACTTTTATCTCCATTCGCAAAATAACAAACACTACCGATCGACCCGTTTTCGTAATTCAAATTTAACGTGATGGTATCATTCAGATTTTCCGTTGTTCTCATAGCTGAAGCATAAACCGAAACAGGGGCAGATCCTGCAAAGTACGTCAGAAGATCGATGAAATGACAGACTTCTCCGATAATTCTTCCTCCTCCCGAATCATTGTCCTGGATCCATGACTCTTTGGGGATCGCGCCGGCGTTTACGCGATAAATCATGGCTAAGGGACCACCACCAAAATATTTTTTGAGAAAGGTGCTTAGCAGTGAAAATCTCCTGTTATATCCAACCATGAGTAAGCCTGCCCTGCCATTTTCAGCCATCCGGGAATACGCAGTTCTGATAGCGGCCAGTTCCTCTTTCTTCAGGCAGAGTGGTTTCTCGACAAAAATATTTTTTCCCGCATTAATCGCTTTTATCACGTAATCGGCATGGGAGTCATGCCGGGTAGCTATAAAAACAGTGTTGATTTCGGTATTTTCGAGTATGTCTGAAGGGTTACTGGTACAAAATTCAAACCCGAACCGCTCGCCGACCGACCTGGAACTTGTGCCGGTAGCTGTCATTACTCCTTTAAGGGTCACAGTTCCGTCATTGGGAATACTGGGAAGCAATTGGCTTTGCGCATATGAACCGGCCCCGACAAACCCAATGCCTGGAGAGGCCGGGTCTTTTTTCGTGGTTCCGGATTTTAAGGGGACCATTGCCCGCCTAAAATCCCGGCTTGCATCGTACTGAATCACAATGCCGACATAGGGCTGGGACCCGGTCATCATCATTTCATAAGCATCAGGCGCAGAATCGAGCCTAAAAGTGTGCGTCGTCAGGTAGCCGACATCTAACTTTCCCGAAGCAATCAACTCCTGGAACGCCTCCATATTGCGCTTTTCCGTCCATCGGACATAAGCTGCAGGATAATCGATACCCTTTTCCTCATATTGCGGGTCATACCTTCCGGGACCATACGAACAGGACATCCTGACTTGCAACTCTTTCTTGTAGAAGTGAGGGTCGCGATCAAATCCTGTAGGCACCGCGCCGACCACAACAATCGTCCCCCTCTTGCGGGCAATGGCTCCGGCAAAGTTTATTGGGTCAAGGGTATCTGCTGCAGCAGCAATGATTACAGCATCGCATCCGAGCCCTCTTGTGAAATGGATTATGGCGTCTTCAATGCCGTCAGAGTCCCTTGACAGTGCCAGGTCGGCACAGTTTTTCCCGGCTATTTCGACCATTGCCGGATCAATGTCAACGCCGACGACTCTGAGGCCCGAAGCCCGTAAAAGAACCGACGTTAGCTGGCCGAGCAGACCAAGACCGATAACGGCGCAGGTCTCTCCGAGCCGAAGATCGGCCTGCCTTACACCCTGCATCGCGATAGCTCCCGGCGTATTGTATGCCGCCTGTTTGAGATCTGTTTCAGGATTCAACCTGACGCTCAGATTAACCGGAACGCTTACGATTTCAGCATGTGCAGCACTGAGGCCACCGCACGCAACCAGGTCTCCCGGAACAAACCCGAGGACATCGGAAGCAACATCAATGACCTCACCAGCACTGGAGTAACCTAATGGGGAATAGGCGTCCAATTTCTTCATCACAGCCCGGTATGTTTGAACAGGCCCCTGCGCCTTTAGCGTATCAATTACCTGTTTTACCTGCTGTGGGCGTTCTTTGGCTTTTCCGATAAGGCTCTTCCTTGCAGCCTGCACTGTGCTCCCTTCTGTCCCCGCACTTATCAGGGAATAATGGTTGCGCACCAGTAAATGTCCCTTTGAAAGTGCGGGGGCAGGGACTTCCAGTACCTGCATTTTTCCGTCCATTAACTTTTGTGTAAGTTGATTCATATTTAGTAGCGTTCAGCGTACTGGGTTTTCGCTTTACTTTATGAAATGGGAATAAAGCTGAAACCAGCAGATCTTGATATATTCACTAAGCACAAACATCCAGTCGGTGCGGCCTATCTCCCACAAATGTATTGGATCCCTCCCGTACTGTGTGGGGGCATACGAAAAAAAATAGGATTGGTAACCGAAGACCCTCTCTGCTATCATACTGATCCGCTTCATATGGTAGGGCGAGCTGACCATAATAGCTGACGTTAATCCCATGGCAGTCATCACCCTTTTGGCGTACAAAAGTTCGATGTGAGTTTTTTCATAATAACGCGGATATTCGCTTAATCGTCCTGCTCCCGCTTTCTCAGGAGAATCAGGTACATTAACCGGGATTCCCCCACGAGTATACACCATGTTTAATGAAGGAAGAATAAGATATCTGGCATATCCTTTATCAAGTAGCTGATCAGCCTCTTTTTTTCTCGCACTAAATTCTGGTCCTAAAAAAAGTACAAGAGCATCGGACTTTACGAGCCTGTCGGCATACACAAGAAAGCGGGGAGCATAATATGCGGCAATACCGACCAGGAGAACAACAATAAGCACTAAAGCAACGAGTCTGTATTTCACTGTTTGGATCAAACTAAATTCAAAGTGCTGTTGGTCTTTGCTCTGATACTCTGACACTTTGATACTTTTTTACATGCTCCCGCCCTTTCAGTTACATATATGTATCCTCCCAATAACAAAAAAGCAAAGTCATATAGTAAATAGAACACAGCGAGTTAGGTGGCCACTTTATCAGTGGTCTTATAGGATGCGAAGTATTATGATACTACAATAACTATTACGGCTCTGTTACAGCCATGTTAACTTTACGTTACTACTTGCAGCGTAAGCGGATCGAGTATGGAAAGAAAGTCATTTCTGAACACGAACCGGGGTTTTTTAACTCAGTATGCATAGCGGTGAACGCAGAACGCTTCTTAATTCAGCAGTATCTCGACGCGGGCCTTCTCCCGAAGGTTTTTTGCAAAAAGGTCAGCTTCCTGCTTTGCTTTTTCCTCACGGAGAAACTGTTTTATCTTGTCTTTGACATTTTCGTACGCCAGCACCGTTTCAGGCTTTTTTTCTGTCAGCTTGAATATGTGGAACCCGTATTCCGAGCTGATGAGGTCAGTAGTCTCACCTGGTTTCAGTGCCAGGACAGCGCTTTCAAATTGTTTTTCGAGTTGTCCTGCCTTGATATACCCCAGGTCGCCGCCGTTTGCTCTTGTGGGGCTGTCGGATTGTTCCCGGGCTATTGCAGCAAAATCTTTGCCATTTTTCAGGTCTTTCATAATTTGATCGGCCTTCCGGCGCGCCTCCTGTTTGCGGGCCTCCTCCCACTTCGGGTCCGTCAGGATAAGGATATGGCTGACCCGCAACAGCAATGACTGCTTAAAGAGGTCCAGGTGGCTCTGGTAATAAGAGACCATGTCGCTGTCCGTAACCGTGACCTTTGCCGCAAATTGCCGCTCGATGTATTGCTGCACAGCACTGTTCCTCTCTATGCGGGACCGCAGTATTCCCTCGGAGATGTTCCTCCTGCTCAATTCATTTTTGTATTCCGTTTCATTGGCAAACTGTTGCTTGAGGGCCTTGAGTTCCTTGTCGACAGCGTTTTCATCGGGCTTGATGCCTGCTTTTCGGCTTTCCTGGTAAAGGATTTCACGCCTGACCATGCTTTCGAGCACCTCTTTCTGAATAGAGGCGACCTGGGTGGCAGTAATGGGCTTCCCGTAGCCCAGTACAGCCTTCTGGACTGTTAGAAGTTCACCGTCAAATTCTGCCCTGTCAATCGGCGCCCCGTTCACAATTGCCGCTTTATCAGCCGGCTTAGGCTTACTGTCTTCACTCCGGGCAGACGAGACCACCGCCATAATGCCGATAGCAATAACTATAAAACCCAAGCCCAAAACTCTACTCTTTATCATGTTTTCCTGCCACCTCATTTTTTTTGACTTCGAGCTTTTGAATTTCTTCCTTATACTGCTGCGTCAAATGCTCCAACTGGACCTTTCCGATTTGTGTCAGGGGTTCTTTCTCTGTAAAGATCGTTCCGAACCCCTTATGCCGGTATTTCTTCAGCAATTCCCCCGAAATAATGCAGAGCTCAGCATTGTTCGAGGTACACTGGCCAAAAGACTGTGTAGTTTTTTTCAGCTCTGCATCGAGGGCCAGCTTTTCACCTGTCATCTTCTTATTTTTCTCGTCCAGTTCCTGGCTATTCAGTTCCATCTTATGGATCTCTTTTTGCGCCCTGACAGCGGCTTCATCAGACTCTTTTTTGGCCCTGGCAGATGCTTGAGATGATTCCCTGGCCTTCAGCTCCATCGATTGCACCTGAACCTTTAATTGTCCCAACTGTCCGGCCAGGCCTTTCTTCTCGCTCTGAAGTTTATCGAGGTCGCCCTTACATTGCTGTTCGATAGAATCAGTTTCCTCGTTTTTCTCCTCAGTCATTTTTTTTTGTACGAAGGCGATTCTCTTGTTTGCCTCTCTGACCTTGTCCTGGGAAATATGCTGTTCCTTCCTGACCTGCATATGGCCTATGCCTAATCCGATAGCAAGACCGATCACCAGTGCAGCGACAGGGATTATGATTGTCGTCTTAAAATTTTGCATTGAAATCCAGCTGAAACACGTCAATTGCGAGCGGGGGGCCGCTGATCTGATCTGCCGTCAGCCATTTAAACGAAAACCAGCAGTTCTTCATGACCGCGAAATCTGTCCCCAGAATCCAGCCTTTGGCATTGGTGCCTCCAAGATGGAAATCCGGGTCTGTAAAGGCATCCACAACAGCATCACCCTCAAGGTACTTATAATATAAATACGCCTTCCACTGGCCGAACTTTTCAATCTCAGGATGTCCTACGGACATTCCTATTTGATACCCCGTGGTATCGTCAGGGACATTCGGGTTCCCTGTCCGCCGGGCTACATCATTTTGGTTAAAGCCGAGGTTTTTCACATAGTCGCCCAGCAGCACAACATGATAGGGGTCCCAGAGGCCAATATCGAGGGTTCCGGTGATATTGAGCTCCCTGAATTCTGAAGCGAGGGCCAGTAAGGTGGAACCTGTGCCGCCGCTGATATCAAACAGGGTGTTACCCTTCTGTTGATACAGGGGGGCCGTCCAATTGGTCTCACCGGGATTAAGAGGATTGTTGAGCACACCGGTTATATTACTGAAATAATAGTAGGAAGCTCCGATCTTGTATCCAAGGCCTTTCTGGTCCGGCGCTGCCAGACCCAGCTGTCCGGCTAAAAGCCACTTGCTTTGGGAGGAGAAAGCATACTGCTGCAAGGGAAAAACACCTGTGTTTAGAAAAGAAGTCCAGGATTCCGTAACAGGTTTCCTGGCAGTCAGGGCCAGACCTTCGAAGTTCAGGTCCCTGGACCAGACAAGGTCGGTAGAAAAAAATGGATTAGGAATTCTGCCTCCATACATTGTGAGGGACTCCTCCGGTTTCCACTTGACATACGCCAAATCAAAAAGGACATTGTCCTTGTTGAAATAGGTGCCAAGTATTGAATTTGTCGAAACCGGAGTTGTCGTATTCCCGGTTGACAGGCGAACCACGGTCTCCAGTTGGTCGTTAACGTCCATCGATGCTCCGACCCGGACCCTGTATTTGAAGAGGTTCTGATTGACGGTGGTATCCAGTAGTTGAGTCGGTTCAGAGGGCTGCAGGAACGCGGCATTATTCTTGTCATAGCGATCATTTTCATACCGCAGGCGTATATCGCCGCCAAAGCGTATTCGCTGGGTCCAGGCCGGGGCAGCCGCGGCCTGTTCCACTTTCGCCATTTCAACCGGCAGTTCCTGGCTGACCTCGCTCTTCACTTGTTCCTGAATATTTTTCCTGAGCTCCTCAGTGACATTGGCCGTGATCTTCTCGATCTCTGCGTTCTGCGTTCCGCGTTCAGCGTTCAGCATACTTCGTTCAGCGTACTGCGCACCGCGTTCTGCGTTCCCGGTGAAGCGTGCGGCTTCGTCGGCGCTGAGCACGTTCTTCTTCTCAAGCAAAGCAACAAGGGCCGTAACATTTGCGTTCGGCGTACCGGGTACTGCGTTCTGCGTTAAACGCACGGCTTCGTCGGCGCTAAGCACGTTCTTCTTTTCGAGCATAGCGACAAGGGCCGCAACAGAGTCCGCGCCCTGAGTACCTTGTTGTGCACTCTGCGTTGTGCGTTCCGCGTACGGCTGCTGATTCGAAGGTGGCACAGTCGCACATCCGAAAGAGATCAGAAGAAGTAATGCCGGAATGCCGTACAAATGATATTTTCGCTTCATATTGCGTACGTCCTCATCTTGTATCAGATTATTCAAAAATTTGTCCAATATGTTAACAGACGCTTTGTTAAAACAGTATTACAGCTATGTTACAATTCAGCGTAGAGCAGTACACACAACGCTGAATGCGGTACGCGCATTTTTTAACGCAGTACGTGGAACGCAGAACGCTGTTCATCCTTGCGAGGTTATCTTTATGATCATTGTTCGCGGCATGCCGTCCGGTGGGGGCTCGCTCAGTTTTGTATCTGCGAGTGCCTGTTTGACCGCGTCGTCCATCTTGTGGTTCCCTGAGGAACCGATAATCTTGTAATCAACTACAGCTCCGCTGCCGTCCAGGGTTAACCTGACGCCTGCCTGAAGCTTTCCCTTTGGTATACCGCCGTATTGGTCCAGATGCTTCATGACCCGTTTTCTGATTTCAGCCTCAACAGTATGGGTGTACCCGGCGAATTTGATCAGCAGCGACAGTCTTCCCATCCCGCCGGTCCCGCCTTCTCCGGCAA
>Ga0074045_10005421_pt1 | contig 11147 bp, 8 predicted proteins | sample BogForMeECP23OM2_FD_94442 | JGI IMG/M metagenome (GOLD analysis project Ga0074045, IMG submission 94442) | Bog forest soil microbial communities from Calvert Island, British Columbia, Canada - Bog Forest MetaG ECP23OM2 | ecosystem: Environmental > Terrestrial > Soil > Wetlands ...
ACCAGTTCGGGATCGTCGGGGCGTGCGGGAACAGTGTTGAGCTTACCGTTGATGACGCGTCCGGTGGTGCCGTCGAGCGAAATCCAGTCGCCCCCCTTGAGCACTTTTCCTTTCACGCGCATCTCGCGGGCTTTCTCATCGACGTCGATGTCACCGGCTCCGGCGACGCAGCACTTGCCCATGCCACGAGTGACAACCGCCGCATGGCTGGTCATACCGCCGCGCGAAGTGAGAATTCCGGCTGCTACTTCCATGCCGCCGATATCTTCGGGGGTCGTTTCGCTGCGAACAAGGATGATCTTGGCCTGCTTGTCCTTCTGGAATTTCTCGACCGCTTCTTCCGCGGTGAAGACGATCTGTCCGACGGCCGCACCGGGCGAAGCCGGAAGACCAGTGGCGAGCACCTCGACGTCGACACCTTTTTCAGCCAGGCTGGGGACGAGGAAGTCGTAAAGCTGGTTGGGTTCGACGCGGAAGATGCCTTCTTCCTTAGTGATGAGTCCCTCTTCGACCATCTGGATGGCGACACGAACTGCGGCTCGGCCGGTACGCTTACCGTTGCGAGTCTGCAACATGTAGAGGCGGCCGTCCTGGATGGTGAATTCGAAGTCCTGCATGTCGCGATAGTGCTTTTCGAGGCGCGTGGTGATGTCGCGTAACTGGTTGTAGGTGTCGGGCTGAATCTTTTCAAGCTCGGAGATATGGACTGGCGTGCGGATGCCGGCGACAACGTCTTCGCCCTGCGCGTTCATCAGGAACTCGCCATAAAACTCTTTGACGCCGGTCGCGGGATTGCGGGTGAAGCCGACGCCCGTGCCACTGGTGTCGCCCAAGTTGCCAAACACCATGGCCTGCACGTTTACCGCGGTGCCGAGCATGTCGTCAATGTTGTTGATGCGACGGTAGGTCTTGGCGCGATCATTGAGCCATGAGCGGAAAACGGCGTCACGCGCCATCACCAGCTGATCGTGCGGGTTCTGCGGGAACTCGGATTTCGTGTGCTTGACCACGACCTTCTTGTATTCGGCGATGACTTCCTGTAGCGCCTTGGCATCAAGATCGGTGTCGAGCTTGGCTTTTTTCTGTTTCTTCTTGCCGTCGAAGACCTCTTCAAACACGGGCTTAGGAATGTCGAGCACGACGCTGCCGAACATCTGGATCAGGCGGCGGTAGGAGTCGTAGGCGAAGCGCGGATTGCCGGTGAGCTTGGCCAGACCTTCGACGGACTTATCGTTGAGGCCGAGGTTGAGGATGGTGTCCATCATGCCGGGCATCGAAAACTTCGCGCCGGAGCGCACGCTGACAAGCAAGGGATTGTCGGAGCCGCCGAGCTTCTGGCCCTGCAATTTCTCGAGCTTGCCGAGCGCTTCATCCATCTGCTTGTCGACTTGCGCCGACGTCTTGGCGGTGCGCATATATTCGCGACAGGCCTCGGTCTGAATGGTGAAGCCGGGAGGAACAGGCAACCCGGCGTTGGTCATTTCGGCGAGCCCGGCGCCTTTGCCGCCCAGGTCGTCCTTCATTTTTCCGTGGCCTTCGGCGTGGTTGTCGCCGAAGAAGTAGACATACTTCACAGCTTTCGTCTCAGGGGTTGCCATTTTTTTCGTCTCAATCGTTGAAGTGCTCATGGGATGAGTCCTTTGTGCTCTAAGTTATGAAGATTTGTTTTCGGTTACGATCTCGCTGAAATCGGCGATGGTGGAAAATTCCTGTAACAGCGTCTGCAGCAGCGCCAGACGATTGGCGCGCACCCGTTCGTCGTCGACCATCACCATGACTTTGTCAAAGAAGAGGTCGATGTCGGGCCGCAGCGTGGAAAGTTGAATCAGCGCGTCCGCATAGTCCTTCTCCGAGAATGCGCGCTTGAACCGAGGGGCAAGCAACTCCGCTCGCCCAGCTAGCAGCTTCTCCTCGTGCGGACAATCTGGTAGGTATTCGAAACTTGCGGCGGTCGCGATTCCTTTTTCCCTAGCTTGCTTGATGATGTTGTTGGTCCGCCTGAACGCAGCAGCAACTGATTCGAAATCCGGAAGGCCCCGAACCTTAGCTAAGGCTTCGGCACGGGCGATCGCATCAACCACGTCGTCAGTGCCTGCGGCGAGCACGGCATTGACCACATCGTAGGCAAAACCACGCGCGTCGCGGAGATAAAACTCCAAACGTTCACGCATGAAAGAGGCGATGGAAGCGTCGAAGTCCGTCTCGTTGTGGAAGTGGCTTTCGGCGGCGGTTCCGCTGTATTCCGCCCGGGCATCGGCGAACAGTTTCGCAATCGGCAAGGGCAGTTTGTGCTCGGCAATAATTTTGACAATCCCATTGGCGGAGCGGCGCAGAGCCAAGGGATCTCTTGATCCCGTCGGTATCGAGCCAAGCGCAAACATTCCTGCAATGGTGTCGGCCTTATCGGCGATTGCAAGCACGGCGCCTTCGAGCGTCGGCGGAACCTGATCCTCCATCGATCCCGGCTGATACTGGTGATAAATGGCGTCGCCGATTGCAGCGGCGGTCGCTGCAGGCAGGAGAGGATCGAGTTGCTGGGCCTTGGCGTACAGTCCGCCGACGATGCCCTGCAACTCGGTAAATTCTTTGACAAGATCGGTAGTGAGGTCGGCCTTGGCGAGCAGCGCTGCCTTGTGAACAACTCCCGGACGGATGGCGACACCGGCCTCTTCCAAAATTGTCGAGACGAGACTGGCGAGCTTCTGCACTCGTCTGGTCTTGTCGAAGTAGCTGCCCAAATCCTTCTGGAAGGTCACCGCCTTCAACATTTCGACACGATCACGCAGCGAGATCTTCTGATCGGTGTCCCAGAAGAAGCGGGCATCGTTGAAGCGAGCCCGCAGAACGCGCTCGTTTCCGTGGCGAATGAGACCGTCGGGATCGCTGTCGGTATTGAGCACGGCAAGAAAATTCGGCAACAGTTTGCCAGCGGAGTCCTCAAGCGCGAAATACTTCTGGTGATCGCGCATCACAGTGACGAGGACTTCGGCAGGCAGCGCGAGGAATTCAGGATCGAAGCTGCCGAGAACCACGGAAGGACATTCGGTAAGATTAACGACCGTGTCGAGCAGGGACTTGTCTTCGCGCCAGCGCGCCCCCGGAATGGCACGAGCAACGGCATCGAGTGCCTTGCGGATACGGTGTTCGCGGTCGGCGGCACTGACTGCCACCGAACTCTTAGCAAGTTCCGAGGCGTAGTCGGTGGGCCGAGTAATCGTGACGGGCCCGGTGGAGAGAATGCGGTGTCCATGGCTGGTGTCGCCAGCGACGATTCCGGCGAACTCAACCGGCACGACCTCTCCGTCGAGCAGGGCGACTAACCAGCGCACCGGGCGAACAAAACGCTCCGCGGACTTGCCGCGCCAGTACATGTTCTTGGCCCAGTAGAGCCCGGCGATTTCCTTGGGGAGCGCTTCGGCGAGGACTTCGCTGGCCGTTCTTCCCTTTTTCCGGACCGTGGCCGCGAGATACTCACCCTTGGAGGTTGTGATTTTCTCGAGTGCACTCAAGTCCATTCCAGACTTGCGGGCGAACGCCTCGGCCGCTCGTGTAGGAGCGCCGTCCTTGTATGCAATTTTCAGCGAAGGGCCGGTGACTTGCTCGGTGACATCGGCCTGAGAAGGCGAAACTCCCTGAGTGAGCACGGCAAGGCGGCGGGGCGTCGAGTAGGCGTGGACGGTGGGCGACTCCGCCAATCGTTCGCGCTGCAGCAACTCGCCAACGCGACGGGCGAGCTCCTCGCGGGCCCCGTCAATCATGCGTGCGGGAATCTCTTCGACACCGATTTCGATAAGGAAGTCTGCCATTTTAAGAGTGCCCTACAATTTTCTCGCGCCTGCGTGAATAGTGATGTGATTCGAGTCACAGGGAAGCAATTAGCGACTAGCAATTAGCTCTGAAACCCTGGAGCCGATTCACCGTCCGACGGCGACCTGCTCTGTGTTTCTATCCGACTGCGAATCGTCCACTTCATCTGCGATTTGCTGATCGACGTATGCCTTCGCGACACCAACTGCCAACGTCCTGATGCGCGCGATAACACCGACGCGCTCGGTGACACTGATCGCTCCACGCGCGTCGAGGATGTTGAACAAGTGCGAACACTTCAGACAAAGATCAAAAGCGGCCAGGACCGGGAAGCGCTTTCGCTGTTCGCTCTTCGCTTTTCGCTCTTCGCCAGAATCGCCTTCACCCGACGAAGCGACGATCAGCGACCAAGTCGCGTACTCGTCCAGCAGCGCCTGGCACTCGGCTTCGTACAGCTCGAGGTGCCTCCAGGCTTTTTCCACATTGGCGCGCTCAAAGTTGTAGACGGAGAACTGCAACTCGTCTCGTAGACGAATCTCCCCGTACTTCACGGGACTCCCGTCTGGTCCAACAACCCACGTGATGTCGTAAATGCTGTCCACGTCCTGCAGAAACGACGCAATGCGTTCCAGTCCGTACGTCAACTCGGCCGAGATTGGGTCGAGATCGATGCCGCCGCACTGCTGGAAGTAGGTGAACTGGGTGATCTCCTGGCCATCGAGCATGACCTGCCAGCCGATGCCCCACGCACCCAAAGTGGGCGATTCCCAGTTGTCTTCTTCGAACTTGATGTCGTGCTTGCGCAGGTCGATGCCAATGGCGCTCAACGACGCTAGATAGAGATCCAGTACATCGGCTGGCGGCGGTTTCAGGATGACCTGGTACTGCATGTGCTTGAAGAGGCGGTTGGGATTCTCGCCGTAACGTCCGTCGGCGGGGCGACGTGAAGGTTGGACGTAGCCAACGCGATAGGGCTTGGGACCGAGCACACGCAGGAAAGTTTCGGGCGCCATGGTCCCGGCGCCGACCTCAACGTCGTAGGGCTGCTGCAGGACGCAACCGTGGCTTGCCCAGAAATTCTGCAGGCGAAGGATGAGTTCCTGAAACGTCAGCGCATTTTGCGAAGAAGCCAATGGGTTCTTCCTGAGTGTTTCCGACGCGACCCAGCCGGGATTGTGTTAATCAGCTACAACCTGTTCAGCATCACTGCCGTTACCAACTTTTTCTCAATGTGACGCTCGATGATTTGCAGTAAGAAACGCCTCAGATCCGCACACTGCGCCGACGTCCAGGCCTCCTCGGAAAAACTCTCCAGTGGCCTGCGGAACATCTGCGCCGCATGCTCTCGCGAGTCGGCAGTCAGCTCAGACGAAGCCAGCCGCTTGTGCTGCTCGCACATCAAACCGTCGGCCAGCGCGTGATAAAACGCCTTGCCGCCATTCAGCGATTGCCCGCACTTGGCGCACCGTCCGAGTTCGGGCAAGAAACCAACCAAACGCACCAGCCAAAGCTGAAAATACGTCAACGGCATCCAGATGGAGCCGTCGCGCAAACGACGCAGCACCGAAATCGCCAGGCGATAAATCGCGTCATTAGCTTCGCGGTCCGGTAACAGTTCGTCGAGCGCCTCGGCTACGTGTTCCAGAGCCACCACCCGCGGATAGTCCACGGCGGTCGAAAGCGGCGATTCCAGGATGTCGCAGGAGTCGAGCCGCGCCAACTCCTGCCTCTCGCGATCTTCGTAATACGCCTGCACACAGGTAAGCGGTTCCAACGCGCCGCCAAAACGCTGCCTCGATTTCTTGGCCGCCCGCGCCACGCCCTTGACCTTGCCTTCCGTCCGGGTAAACAGAGTGACCAGAAGATCGGCCTCACGCAGCGGATAGGTTCGCAAAACGATCGCTTCCGACTGCTTCAGAGACATGAACTATCGCCTGACTACCAGGGAACAATCGGGGCGGACGTGCCGAGATTTCGCTAGCGAAGCTTACTCGGAATCCAGGCTGCGATGGAACCGGCCAAGCCACTGCGCCGTAATCGATAATTCTACTGGCATGGGTTCGCTTGTGCAAAGCAGCGATCGAAAAAACCGCGCCAGAGCGCGGAAGTTGGGGACTGCTACCGATTTCCGCGATGCTAGAATGCGCGCAAGGCGCTGCCTTGGACGAGAGTGAACACATCACACCATCCCGCGGGTTCCACAACTCCCGATACGATCGTCGTGCTCACGGGGTTTATGGGTAGCGGCAAGACTTCGACCGGGCGCGCACTCGCGGCTTCACTGGGATGGTTTTTTGTGGACCTGGACGAAGAGATGGAACGTCGCGAACAACTCCCGATACGTCAGTTGTTCCGCGAACGGGGGGAGCCATCGTTTCGAGCGATTGAACATTCAACTCTGCGCGAATGCCTGTTGCGCAGTTCGAGCCCGACGGTTCTTGCGCTGGGCGGAGGCGCCTATATCGAGCGAAACAACGTGGAACTGTTGCACTCACGCAAGGTGCGAACGGTTTTTCTAGAAACTCCGGTGGAGGAGATGTTGACGCGTTGCGGTGTGAAGGATGTGCCCGATCCGAAGAACCCGCGTCCGCTGGCTGCTGATAGTGCCGAATTTCGTAGATTGTATGAACAGCGGCTGCCCTCGTATCAGGCCGCGCACTTGACGATCGATACATCCGGCAAGACGGTTGAGACGATCGCTCTTGAGATTGCCGAAGAACTAAAGCTCGTTGCCCGACGATGACGCTCGGCAGGGCGCTGCGTATTGGGACCGAGGCGTCATTCCTGCCACTGCAGTGATGTAAACTAATTTTCATAAACGATGTCACAGCAGAAAATACCCGTCGGGATTCTCGGCGCCACCGGAGTTGTTGGTCAGCGCTTCATTCAACTACTTGAAGACCATCCGTGGTTCGAAGTAGCGTGGCTGGCTGCGTCTGACCGCTCGGCCGGACAAGTTTACGGCGATGTGGTGCGCTGGCGTCTGAAAACGTCAATTCCTGACAAGATTCGCCAGATGCCGGTCTCGCCGGCCGAACCGAATGGCGCGCCGCGTGTGATTTTCGCTGCACTCGACGCGGGTATCGCGCGCGAGATGGAGCCAAAATTCGCCGACGCGGGATGCGCCGTAGTCAGCAACTCCAGCGCCTTTCGGATGCAGAAAGATGTTCCGCTGGTGATTCCCGAGGTCAACTCTGACCACCTCGCCCTCATCGAGCAGCAGTGCTGGCGCAAGAAGTCCGGTGGATTTATCGTGACCAACCCTAATTGCTCGGCAATCGGCCTGGTCGTCGCTCTCGCGCCTCTGCATCAGAAGTTTGGAGTCGAATCGCTCTTCGTGGCAACGATGCAGGCGGTCAGCGGGGCCGGATATCCCGGTGTAGCGTCGCTCGACATCCTGGGCAACGTGATTCCCTTTATCAAGAACGAGGAAGAAAAGATGGAGGAGGAGACGAAAAAGCTCCTCGGGCAACTGAACAGCAATCACATTCAAGATGCCGGCTTCACTATGACTGCGCACTGCAATCGGGTTGCAGTGGAGGATGGACATACCGAGTCGGTGTCGGTGAAGTTGAAACAGAAGGCTGATCTTGAGGCAGTTCTAGCGGCCATCCGTGACTTCAAATCGATTCCGCACGAACTGGGCTGTCCGCTCGCGCCGGAACGACCACTGGTGTACGACGCGTCTCCCGACCGTCCACAGCCACGATTCGATCTCGACCGCGGCAACGGCATGACGGTCAGCGTTGGACGGCTGCGCCCCTGTGGCGTGCTCGACTACAAGTTCACGGTGCTCTCGCACAACACGATTCGCGGCGCGGCTGGTGCTGCTCTGCTGAACGCCGAACTCCTCAAAGTGCAGGGCTACCTGTCGTGATTCCTGAAGTGACTCCAGCATATGTAACGGCGGTAGTGCCGTGATCGTCATGAAGTTCGGTGGCACCTCGGTGGAGAATGCCAGCGCCATCGATCGCATTGCCGGCATCGTCAAGGGACGGTTGGCTAGCCACCCGTATGTGGTGGTCAGCGCCATGTCCAAAGTAACGGATACGCTGCTGGCCATGGCGGCGGCCGCCGGAAACGGCGATCGCGACAAGGCCCTCGACCTCTGCCTGCAGGTGCGCGAGCGGCACTTCAACACCGCAGGCGAACTGCTGGGGACCGGCCTTTACACCGAATTACACTCCGAGCTGCAAGCTGAGTTTGACTCGCTGGAACAACTGCTGCGAGGTATCGCGGCGGTGGGAGAGCTCACCCCACGAACCTCCGACTACGTCGTGTCGTTTGGTGAGCGGCTATCGAGCGTAGTCATTACGGCAGCATTTGTGGAGCGCAAGATTCCCGCGACGCTGGTGGATGCGCGCCAGGTCATTATCACCGACGGGCAGCATGGAAGGGCGATCCCGCAGGTGGATGAGATCAATCACCAGTTGCAGGCCCACGTGCAGCCACTAGTCGCCGATGGCCGCGTGCCGGTGATGGGCGGCTTCATCGGCTCGACGCGCGGCGGCATCACGACAACAATCGGACGCGGGGGCTCGGATTTTTCGGCCGCGCTGGTGGGCGCTGGACTCAACGCCGAACGCATTGAGATTTGGACCGACGTGGACGGCATGAAGACCACCGATCCGCGCATTTGCCCCGGCGCGCACCGCATCAAGGTCATCAGCTTCGACGAGGCTGCGGAGTTGGCCTATTTTGGGGCGAAGGTGTTGCATCCGGCCACCGTGCTGCCTGCAGTAGAGAAGAACATTCCGGTGCTGGTGCTGAATTCCCGCAATCCGGAGAATGAAGGCACGCGAATCGTGGCCCGCACGCCGAAATCGAAGTCCCTGTTCAAGGCAATCGCAGCAAAACAGCGGATTACGATCATCGAGATCGTGGCGGCGCGAATGCTCATGGCACACGGCTTTCTCGCAGCTGTGTTCGAGATTTTCGAACGGCATCGCTGCGCCGTGGATATCGTGTCCACGTCGGAGGTCAGCATTTCCGTGACGGTGGACTCGAACGAGGCGATCCCGGCGATTGCCGCCGACCTGGAAAAACTGGCCTACGTTAAGTTCTCCGGGCGCATGGCGATCATCTGCCTGGTGGGCGAGAGCATTCGCGAGCGGCCCGGAGTGGCGGCGCAAGTCTTTGACGCCGTGAAAGACATCAACGTGCGCATGATTTCGCAGGGCGCGTCAGAGATCAACATGTCGTTCGTGGTGGACGAGGCTGATGTGCCGGGTGCAATCCAGCGGCTGCACACGCGATTTTTCTCCGAGGTTGACCCCGAGGTGTTCGATTGACGCCCCGCTCGCTGCACCTTGTACTGTTGGGACAAGGAAAAACTGGGTCCCTGGTGGCCGAGGTGGCGGCGGAACGCGGGCACCGGACAAGGATTGTAACGGAGACAGAGAACGCGGGCGGCGCCTGGCTGACCGCAGAGAACCTTCAAGACGCTGAGGCCGTTATCGATTTCACCACGCCGGAAGCGGTGCGGGCGAACATCGCCGGATGCGTAGCGGCCGCCAAGCCCATGGTGGTGGGCACGACAGGCTGGTACAGCGACCTGGATCATGTGCGACAGGAAGTTGAACGCGCGGGCACGGGCCTTGTTTTCGGTGCGAACTTCTCCTACGGCGTGAACCTTTTCTTCCAGATCGCTCGGGCGGCCGCTCCAGCCTTGCGCCACGGCTACACCGGCCACATTACCGAGCAGCATCACATTCATAAGAAGGACGCACCGTCAGGAACCGCCGTGGCTTTGCAGCGTGTCCTGAAGCAGGCGTCGGGTGTTGAACTGGAGATTACTTCGGAGCGCGAAGGTGATGTCGCCGGAATACACACCCTGGAGTTATCGTCGGGAGGCGATCGGATTGTGCTGACGCATGAGGCCAAGTCCCGCCGCGCGTTCGCCGAGGGCGCTGTGCTGGCGGCGGAATGGATCGTCGGCAAGAAAGGCTTCTTCGACTTCAAAGATATTTTTGGCGAAATCTGATTTTGCACAGGCGACAAGCCATACAATTTTTGCCAAGAGGTAGTAATTCCCAATGAAACTGCGCGGATGCGGCACCGCCCTGGTCACACCTTTCCAACAGGATGGCAGCGTTGACGAAATGGCTCTGCGTCAACTAGTGCGCTGGCAGGTCGACTCGGGCATCGATTTTCTCCTGCCCTGCGGAACCACGGGCGAAACGCCCACGCTGACCCACAGTGAGTGGTTGCGTGTAATCGATCTGACGATTGAAGCCGCCGAGGGCCGCGTGCCGATCATGGCCGGCGCTACCTCCAACAACACGCAGGAAGCGGTAGCCAAGGCGAGAGAAATATCAGGGCGCAATGGCGTCGACGTCATCCTGAGTGCCACACCCTACTACAACAAACCCACGCAGGAAGGCGTCTACCAGCACTTCCGGGCGATTGCCGAGGCCTCGCAGAAGCCGATCGTGCTCTACAACATCGCGGGCCGCACGGGCACCAACATCGAGACTCCGACGCTGCGGCGATTGGCTGAGATTCCCAACATTATCGGGGTGAAGGAAGCCAGTGGCAACATATCGCAAATCGCCGAAGTGTGCGCGACTCTCCCCGAGGACTTCCTAGCGTTCTCAGGGGACGATGCGATCACGTTAGCGGTAATCGGCTTGGGCGGAGTGGGAATCATTTCCGTGGTGTCGAATGAAATCCCTGCGGAGATGACACGCTTGACTCAAGCCGCGCTGGCCAACAAATGGGACATGGCGCGACTGATTTTCCGCAAATACCTTCCTCTCATGCAAGCCAACTTCATGGAATCGAACCCGGGGCCCGCAAAAGCTGTGCTGTCGATGATGGGCCGGATGGAAGAGGTCTATCGGCTTCCCATAGTGCCGATGCGGCCTGAGAACCGGGCAAAGTTGGAAAAAGTCGTGACTGAGGTCGGTCTGTTGCAGCCACATTCGGTGACCGTGCAGTAAGAAGACTCTCCGACTGCTACGTTCCATTATGGCGCTCCGCACTGCAGCGTCCCCCAGCGAGCATATATACTGCCCGCAACATGCACGACCTTCAAGCCACCATCGAGCGACTCTATGCCGCGGGAGCGGAAGCGGTCAACGACCCGGATGCCCGCATCAGCTTTGAGCGGTTCCGCGACGCATTGACCGCCGGAACGATCCGGGCCGCCAATAAAATCGACAAGACATGGCACACGAATGCGTGGGTCAAGAAGGGCATCCTGTTGGGGTTTCGCATTGGCGCGTTAGTCGACAGCGGCGATGCCAGCGTCCTGCGTTTCGTTGACAAAGATACCTATCCCATCCGACAGTTCACGACAGGAGATCGCGTGCGCGTGGTGCCTGGGGGTTCAGCGGTGC